>JGI12269J14319_10006210_pt1 | contig 10422 bp, 9 predicted proteins | sample PeaSoiSIISIP2007_FD_14319 | JGI IMG/M metagenome (IMG submission 14319) | reverse complement strand
TTGAGGCGGGCCGCTTCCTTGGGATTCGGGGCGGTGGTCGCGGCGAGCAGCGCGACAAGCAATACGAAAAGAAAGCTGGAGACGAGGGCGACGCTGAGCTTCTTGGTCATCGGGGTTCGGAGATGATTCTATCCGAGTGCGAAGATGGGTGGAGAATCGCGATTACTTCTTGCCGTACGGCCGCGACCCAACCACGCCCTTTGTCTCCCTAAGCGTAATCGTCTGTCCGGTCGCTATGTTTGAGAGTTTGTCCACTTGCCCGCTGGGCCAGTCGATTTCCACCGTGTCGGCTTTGGTTTTCGATCCCATGCCGAAGGTCAGCACCAGTTCGCTCTGTGACAGATAGCTGGAGCCGCTCTTCATGGTGAGCCATTGCCTGTCGCCACCGGCGCTGACGCGGACGACGGCGCCAATGCCGTCGCGGTTGGATTTTGTGCCGACGAGTTTTATGCGCAGGCTCTGGTTCGTGCCGCCCTGATTCAGGTAGAGATGCGCCGCGCCGCCATTGGTCATGAGGAGGATATCGAGAGTCCCGTCATTATTAATGTCGGCGTAGGCAGCGCCGCGTGCCACTTTTGGAGCGGCGAATGTGGTCCCGACTTTCGTCGTCACTTCTTCGAATTTGCCGTTCCCTAGATTGTGGAACAAGTGTGGCGGCTCAGCGTAGCTGACTCGCTTCTGTACCGTCTCAATCTGGTCTTCGATGTGGCCGTCGGCGACGAAGATGTCCTGCCAGCCGTCGTTATCGTAGTCGAAAAAGAAGCAGCCGAAACCGAGCGTCACGAGCGTCGCGCGGCCGACTTCCGAACGCGGAGCTTCATCCACAAACAGGCCGTTGCCTTCGTTGTGGTAGAGCGAAAGCATCTGGTTGGAAAAATTTGTAATGACCAGGCTGGCGCTGCCCGAGCGGTCGTAATCCACTGCGTCGACGCCCATGCCGGCGCGGGCAATGCCGTCTTCGCTGAACCCGATGCCGGCGGAAACGGCGCGCTCTTCGAAGGTGCCGTTCCCTTTATTCAGATATAGCTTGTTGGGCTGCGTGTCGTTGGCGATCAGGATGTCGGGCCAGCCGTCGTTGTTGTAGTCGAGAATGGCGACACCGAGGCCCTTCGAGGTTGGGTCGTAGAGGCCGGCTTTTTGCGTGGCGTCTTCGAACTTGCCGTTGCCTAGGTTATGCCAGAGGCGCGCCGACGTTCCCTTGTAGGATTCGGGCGTGCAGTAGGACTTATGCGCGCCATCGAGCGTGCAGTAGAGGTCGGTCTGCTCGGACCACTGCACATAGTTGGCAACGACTAGGTCAAGTTTGCCATCGCGATCGTAATCGACCCAGGCGGCTCCGGTCGAAAATTCGTTCGGACCCCAGAGCCCGGCGGACTTGGTCGCATCAGTGAACGTGCCATTGCCGTTGTTGTGGAAGAGATGGCTCTGGCCGACGGCGGTAATGAAAATGTCGTCGAAGCCGTCGTTGTCGTAGTCGCCGACCGCGACTCCCATCCCGTAAAGCGAAATTTCGAGGCCGGACCTGCGCGTCACGTCGGTGAAAGTTCCGTCGTGATTGTTGTGATAAAGCTTCAAGGTGGTTGCGCCGGTCGTTTTATGGGCGGGCGCGTGGCCGGGCCAGTCTTGTCCATTGACTAACAGGATGTCGGGGAAGCCATCGTTGTCATAATCAATGAAGGCGCAGCCTGGGCCCATGGTTTCGGGGAGCCATTTCTTTCCGAAAGCTCCGTTGTTGTGGGTGAAGTGGATGCCGGCCTGGGCGGTGATGTCGCGGAAGGTGATGGCTTGCGCGAGTGCGGAGCTTGCCGCGACTAGCAGCAAAGGCAACACCCACCATGGAGACACGGAGGCAGCGAGGAAAGCTGGAAAAGAAAAACCTAGTTTCTCTCCGTGTCGGAGCCTGCCCTGAGCGCAGCCGAAGGGTGCCTCCGTGGTGGATTTTCTCTTGAGCGGTCTCATTAGCGTCGGATCCCGGGGGTCGTGGTGACGTGTGCGGTTAGACGCTTCACTGGTGCGCTGTTCAAAATGGGCAGTGGGACGGATGTGTGCTCGTGAATATTCTGGCGTTCATTGTTGTCTTCGGGATTGAGCTGGCGATAGGGGCCGGTGATGGCCTGTGAAGCTTCGTCGGCTTTGAAGCGCAGGTAACGCGCCTGGTGTTCCTTGGACATCTTTTCGTCGCCGAGTCCGCTGTAGCAGAGCATGAGGTTGTAGTGCGCCTGTAAATCCTCGGGGTCGACGGCGAGGACCTGCTGCAGGACTTTCACGGCGTCCGCGTACTTCCGCTGCAAAAAGAGGACGCGGCCGAGATTGTTCAGCGCCACACGGTCAAGGGGATATTGGGCCAGGACTTTTGTCAGATGCTCGGCCGCGCCGTCGTAATTGCCTTCCTGGCGCAGAACTCCGGCATAGAAAAAGTGCGCGCGGGCCAGATTGGGACTGAGCGCCAGCGCCTTCTCAAGAACGCTGCGGGCGCGAGCTACGTCGCCTTCCTGCAGGGCGGCGCGTCCGATGTTTACCCAGCCATCGGGATTCTGCGGATCTGCTTCGGTAACTTTTTCGAAGGCGGCTTGCGCGGCTTTCAGATCGCCTTGCAACAACAGGCCGATGCCGTAATCGTTCCAGCGCTGCCAGTCTTCTTTCGCGAGTTGGGTCTTGGGCATGGGTACCTGGGCGTTTGCTGGCAGGACGTCGAGGCCTACTTTGTTTTCTGCGACGGCGACGATCGGTACGTCGGGAATCTTCTCTTCTTTCGCCGAGACTCCGTGGAGAGAGGCAGTGAACGCCATTTTCGTATCGTCGTAGTCAGGCGTAACCGCAGCCGTCGCGACTACGGGCTTGGATACGCTGTTGTCATGCTCGCCGGCAAACGCGAACTGCGTGTTGAACCATGCAAATTTGCGATAGCAGAGGCGCGCCGTCAGAGTTATCTTGCTGCCCGTCTTCTCGGGAATCTTCATGCGGAAGTGCACCGTGTCGGCAGCGCCGGGTGGGATCAAACGCACGTACACGACCGCGCGCGTGGCCCAGGCATTACGCTTGTTGATGGGGTTGCCGTGCGCGTCCACCTGAAGCGAGCGGTAGAAGTGCGCTCCTTTTTCGACTGGACCTTTGCCGTTGTCCTCGACCATGCCACTCCAGAAAATCGTTTGGCCTTTGTCGTCGACACCTTTCAGTTCCAGCCAAGTGTCGTAGGCGTCGACCGTGCCGCCGGGAAAGAAATGGCCGACACGTTTGGTGCGAACCACGACATCGACGCGAACCGCATCGCCGCGTCGGACGGCGGGCTGCACGCGATCTAGAGGGGCAGTGACAGGCGCGGTGACGGGAGCAGCGGCCGCGCCGTTGGAGCCGGGCGTTATTTTAGCTTCCGCTTCTTCTCCCACCGCAAAAGTGGTTGCGAGCTCGTGTTGCGCCATGGCTCCGGTTCTTAATGGGGCGCTAGCTGGCGAGAGCGCAAATATGTCCACGGTAAGAGCTCCGCTGGTGAGGAAATCTTCGGTGGCCTTCAACTGCGCGGCATCTTCGTTGGCCGTGGGTAAGGCGGTGTTGGCGGCAGGAAAGCGGTGGGAGTGCACTTTGCCGGCGATGTTGCCCATGTCGTTGGAGGGTTCGAGCGGCATGTGGCAATCGGCGCACTGCTGCGGCTTGGGCGGATAGTAGAACGAGCGCGCGCCCTCACCGGAGACGCCGCTGGCCTGCCAGTTGTCGTATTCGTTAAAGCCGCGAATCCAGCGATAGTGATTGACCGGCACGTCGAGGTGCACCTTGTGACAAGACGAGCAGAACTCCGCCGTCTGCTGCTTCATGAACGGCTTGAGGAACACGCGGCGGTGCGGCTCCGGGTTCAGCTTGATCATGAAATCGTGGAGCGTGCGAACCAGGGGATTCTTGCTGGCCGCAAGTTCGTGCAGCTTGGGATACTCGAGGTAGAAATCGCCCTGACCCATCGTGCTTTTCACGTCGGCGATGGAATGGCACATCATGCAGCCGAGTCCAGCCTGGGCTTCGGGAGCGTGCACGAACTGTTTGATCGGCGTATCCATTTTGCCGGCATAGAGCACGGCCGGGTCATGGCATCCCCCGCACCATTTGGAAGGCTTGGTGCCGATCGTATCCTGCATGTACTCGATCGACTTGCGATACCACTGATTGTTGAACGACGAAAAATGGTGGGCCGAGCTGTTCCACTGCTTGTAGATGTCTTCGTGGCAGCGCTTGCAGGAATCCGATTCCATGAAAAACTTGCTGGGAATTTTCTGACCGCCATATACCTGGGCGGAACTGGGGAAAAAAGGGCCGCTGGGGCCGTCGCCTTCACCGTTCATGCTGACAGGCGGCAGGGCGGGATTTTCAATGCGTCCATGCTGGGTCCAGCGAGTTTCGCGGAGATAGCGGGCAACCGGCGCCAGCACCGCCAACACGGCTAGCACGGCGGCGACTCGCAGAACAGCATGACGGGGCAGCCATTTGAGTCGGGCCGCAGCGAGCAGGCCGGCGCCGAGAAAGCTCAAGGCGAGATGGACATAGACAAGCGGCCACTCGGTGCGGAGCGCTCCGGTATAAATCAGCGCCAGTCCCGGCATTGCCCCGAGGAACAGGAAAAGCATTCCGACTCGAACCAGCAGCTCACCCTGACGCCACCAGCGGACTAACCAGAGCAGCAGCCAAACCGAAGCCACGACGCCGGCAGCGGCGTGCAGCAGCACCACTCCGGCATACAGAACATTCGCTTGCGGAAACGCGTACAGGTAAATCGCGGACACGGCCAGGAAGGCGATCAGCAGCGACAACACTCGGCCTACAGAATTTCCGGCGGAAGACATGACAGATTTAAGCGGCCCCACAAGAGCCTGCAACGCTGAATTTGCAACATGTTATCGGAACGCGGGAAGCGGTGTCTCTAATGAAAACAGATTAGGTACCCATATTCTCTGAGTTGATGGCTGCCGTGTTCCCACGCATGATGCGGTTGACGGCCGGATAGCATCGGACCAAGATAGCCATTGTGCGCGACGCCATTTCCGCAATCCCTAAAACGCTGGTTTTCACCGTGTTCGTCCCCGGGACTGTGGCCGGTTATGTGCCATGGCGGTTAAGACGGGACGCTCCACCGGTGACCGGCACCGAGGAATGGGCGGCGATTACCGTCATCGCCATCGGGATTACGATCTATCTCTACACCGCTTTCTGGGGCTTCGCTGTGATTGGCGGTGGAACACCCGCGCCGATCGCACCGACCAAAATCCTTGTCGTCAAAGGCCTGCACCGCTTCGTCCGCAACCCGATGTACATCGGCGTCGCACTCGTCATCGGAGGACAAGCCTGGTTGTTCCACTCACTGCACATCGCACTCTACGTGGTCTGCATGCTGCTTGTTGCCCACCTGTTCGTCATTTTTTATGAGGAGCCGACACTGCACAAGCAGTTTGGGGAAGAATACAAGCGCTATCGCGCGTCGGTGCCGCGCTGGATTCCGAAATTCAGGCGTTAGCCAGCAGCAGGAAAACCCGAAGCCCCGGGCGTTGCTGACTTCCCTGCCCCTCTGCTACTTTGATTAGTTTCCCGTTCGCTGTCTGCTGACTTAGTCTGACAAGTATGTGGGGTGAAACGTAATGCCGTCCATCAAATTCCGCGGTGTGGACTTCATCGAGTTCGACACATTGTTGAACGACGACGAGCGCCTGGTGCGCGACACGGCGCGCAAGTTCATCGAAGACAACCTCGTCCCGATCATCGAGGAATGCAACCGCGCCGGCCGCTTCCCGCGCGAACTGGTGAAGCCGATGGCTGATCTCGGATTCTTCGGCGCTTCTCTCAACGGCTACGGCTGTGCGGGAATGTCGAACGTCGAATATGGACTGGTCACGCAGGAACTGGAACGTGGAGATTCCGGCGTGCGCTCGTTTGTCAGCGTGCAATCAGCGCTGGTGATGTATCCGATTTACACCTTTGGGTCCGATGACCAGAAAAATACCTGGTTGTCTGCGCTGCAAAAAGGCGAAAAACTCGGCTGCTTTGGATTGACCGAGCCGGACTTCGGATCGAATCCGGGCGGCATGCGGACGCGCGCTCGCAAAGTTGGGAAAGAATATGTGCTCAACGGCGAGAAGATGTGGATTACATCGGGCTCGATCGCCGACGTGGCCGTGATCTGGGCCAAGGTTGAAGATGAAGGCGACAAAATACGCGGGTTTCTGGTGGAGACGGACCGTCCTGGATTCAAGGCTGACGACATTCACGGGAAGTGGTCGCTGCGCGCTTCGGTGACGTCAGGCTTGTCGCTGCAGGATGTGCGGATTCCCGAGTCGAACCTGCTGCCGGGATCGGGCGGATTGAAGTCTCCGCTGATGTGCTTGAACCAGGCACGCTATGGAATCGCCTGGGGCGCGGTTGGGGCAGCGATGGCGTGCTATGACTGCGCGCTGCAGTATTCGTTGTTGCGAAAACAGTTTCGCGATCAACCCATAGCCTCCCATCAGCTAGTGCAGGAAAAGCTCACGTGGATGATCAACGAGATCACTAAGGCGCAGTTACTGGTGCTGCAAGTGGGCCGCTTGAAAGACGCCGGAAAAGTGCAGCACCAGCATATCTCGATGGCCAAGAGAAACAACGTCTGGATGGCGTTGGAATGCGCGCGGACGTCGCGAGATATTCTGGGGGCCAACGGCGTGGCCGACGACTATCCCATCATGCGGCATCTGATGAACCTCGAGAGCGTGAAGACGTATGAGGGCACGCATGATATCCACACGCTGATTATTGGGGCTAGCGTGACGGGGATTGATGCGTTCTAGCGCAGGGCACCAGGCGGCGTGAGCGGCTACCCAGTCAGCCGTAGAGTTCCCCCAGCAGTTCATACGCTCGGCGCATGTGCGGAATCACAATGGTGCCGCCTACCACCAGCGCCACGTTGATGGCTTCTTCCTGCTCGGAGCGGGTCGCGCCCAGGCGGTAGGACTGAATCAGGTGGTAGGAAATACAGTCGTCGCAACGCAAACAGGTGGAGGCAACCAGTCCCATCAACTCCTTGTATTTTGCGGGCAGAGCGCCTTCGAGGTACGCGTTGTGATCCAGATTGTAGAAGCGCTTGACGAGGTAGTTGTCGGCGTGGTCGACGTTTTCATTCAGACGGGCGCGGCTGTCCAGAAAACGGCGGGCGAGTTCGCTTTTTTCAGCCACCTGCCTCTCGGAGAAGAGATAGGCGGGTTCTTTGCGGTCCCTGCTGGTTGGTTCAGTGGTCATGAGTGAAAGATTAGCAGACGATTTGCTCAGGCCAGCCGCCAGAACTCGGAACTAAGTCCCAGCGAACGGAATAACTCGTGCGCCTCCTCGACCGTGCGGCGCCTCCAGTCGGGCGACATACGGTCGCGATACCACGAGTCGGCCAGTTTCCAGGCTTGTTCCACACTCAAGGTCGCGCCGCGAGGCAGCCTCCATGCCTTGCACCATTTTTCAATATGCTCTTCCGACCGGAAGATCAGCATGGTTTTTCAATTAAAGACAATGTCGTCCCACCAGCGCTTCGCCGGAAGGGCGAAGTGCACTATGCCTGGCGGCTTGGCTTCCACCTCGCCTTGGCGAACACTCACGGTCATGCTTTCGCCGCAACATCCGCAGGAAGTGAGCACTCGGCCGTCGCGCTGCAGCATGGCAATCACACCCAACGCATCCCATATACAGTTTCCGTACCAGCTTCGGAATCCCGCATCGGCCCCAGTTTCCACCACGAACGGCGTCGGAACCGCCGAAAGCGGATTGGCCATAAGGACTTCTCCGCTACGCTCCTGCAGTACGAGCATGTGGGCGGCGGCGAGTTCACGGAACGCCGCGGCCACGTCGGACACGCTGCACTGCAGAGTACCGGCAATTTCCGCCATGCTGGGACTTCGGCCCAACTCCAAAAACATCTCGTAGAGCCGGAGACGTACGCGATTCTTGAAATCGTCAGTCATAACGCGGTTCCCCAGAGACGTTGGAGAACGGAAGTCGGAATCTCCTGGTCACATTCCAAACGCGGGAATTTATTTTACGCTCGCTCCACGGGCCGCGACAATGTGAAGCAGGTCTTGCTCTGTCTGAAACACTTCCATCCCGGCTCCGAAGGGGATATATTCCAAAGTCGCATTTTTTGGAGGATTGATGCCAAACCAAGCCCGTCCGGAACCTCATGCCAAGAATTTCGGGGAGAATCTTGAAAGCGATCTGGCGCTGGAATTCTTGCGTGTGGTGGAGAACGCGGCCATCGAGTCGGCGCGCACCATGGGCCAGGGGGACCGTCCGCTGAGCGACCAGGTGGCCACCGAGGCCATGCGCAAGACGATGGACACGGTCCCCATGCGCGGCACGATTGTGATCGGCGAGGGCGAGCGCGACGACGCTCCCATGCTTTATATCGGCGAGCAGGTCGGCGGCACTTATCAGGACGGCCGCGAGGTTCCGCAGGTGGACATCGCCGTCGATCCGCTGGAAGGCACGAACCTCTGCGCCACCGGATCGCCGGGAGCAATCACGGTGCTGGCGGCCTCGGCAAAAGGCGGGCTGCTGCACGCTCCCGACTGCTATATGGAAAAAATCGTGGTTGGGCCATCGTGCAAGAACGCGGTGGAACTGGACGCTCCGGTGGCCGTCAATCTGAAGAACATCGCGCGGCGACTGCATCGCGGCGTGGAGGACCTGGTGGTAATAGTGCTCGACCGTCCGCGGCATGAGAAGCTGATTGCCGATATTCGCAAGGCGGGCGCACGCATCAAGCTGATTGGCGACGGCGATCTTTCGGCGGGCATTGCCGCGGCGGTAATAGGAACCGGAGTACATGCGGTCATGGGATCGGGCGGGGCTCCGGAAGGCGTGATCACGGCGGCCGCGATCCGCTGCCTGAACGGATATATGCAGGGACGGCTGGTGATCGACAAGCCGGAACTGGAAGAGCGCATCGCGAAGATGGGAATCAAAGACAAGAATAGAATTTATGAGGCGGAAGACCTGGCCCCGGGGAAGCAGTTGATCTTCGCCGCGACCGGAGTAACCGAAGGCGCGTTGCTGAAAGGCGTCCGCTTTTTTGGCGAAGGGACGCGGACTTCATCGGTGATTCTGACCTTGAGAACTGGGCGGGTGCGATTTATTGAGAGCATTCATCTGGATAAGGGGCCGGATGTGAAGGTGAGGTTCTCGTAGGGCAGCTCTCAGCTGTCAGCTCTCAGTTCTCAGTTCTCAGTAAAACCTCCGTATGTGGGGACAACATCGAAAATAACTCGCGCGTGAACTGGGTGGGGCTTGGACTCTAGTGTTGCGGGTGTGAATTGCCAGTCGGTTAATGCTTTAACAGCATCATCATCTATGCCCATGCCTATCGGGCTGACGATAAAAACGTCGCGCGGCCGCCCATCCTCGCCGACCGTAAAGGCGAGCACAAGAATCATTGCTTTCAGATGAATTCTGTTCTGCTCCCATGCGAATAGAGGGTCTGGAGCCACAACGAGAGTCGGGTCTTTGACTCCAGCTTCTGAGAGGTATGCCACTCGATGCTGGATCAAGTAGCGCCGCGTTCCATTGTGAAGGGAGTTGTCGGGGGGCGGCAGATCCCAAGTAATTTTCTTGCCCTCAAAGTCGGGCACGGCTTGTTTATCGGCAACCGCGCACTCCCAAGGAGAGTGTTTGTCACGCCGGTCCACCTTTCGCGACAGACAATTTGTCCAATACGGCGGCACCAGGTCAGCGAGACGGTCGTGGCTGTTCAGCAATACCTTCTGCACTGAGGGAAGGACAGTCTGAAGGCTGAGTTGATCGGGCTTGAGCTGCACTTCAATCTCAACGTGATCGCCGGTCGTGACATTGCTGAACTCGCCCTCGCGCTGATCGAGAAGTATGCAGGTCCTCTTTCCCTGCATTATCAGCCGGTTGTCCTGAGAAATCTTGACCGAGGAGAATTCAACCATTCCATCACGGGACCAATATCCTGATTCGGCCTTATCCAGCAGTTGTCCGTCGCTTCCATAGCGGAGATGACCCCCGCGATAGAAGTTGCGGATTGTAAAGGAATGCCCAACAAAAATGCTGCTCAGTTCGTCTTCCAGATTTGGGACAGCCCAGATTGGAACTGAGGCTAGGGACAAGGTAAAGCAGAAACTGACGACCGCCAAGAAACGCAGCAACACCACTCGCGGCATCCTTCCTCAACCAATAAGTTTATCAAGCCGGGCAAGCCCTTCCATAGACCCTCGAATCGCAGTCGAAGCAAATCCGGTCTGAAGATTTCAACGCGGGACAGGAATCTCTCGGCGCGACCGTGGCAAATCAGTTCCATTGGGCGGAAGTAGGCATTGCCAATCGCGAAATCCCCCTAAGTTATTGACGGAAAAATACTTTACGAGTAAGTCCTTATTCCTCAAAGACCTGGCGAAAACCAGCCGCTAAGTCTTT
>JGI12269J14319_10006209_pt1 | contig 10423 bp, 8 predicted proteins | sample PeaSoiSIISIP2007_FD_14319 | JGI IMG/M metagenome (IMG submission 14319) | reverse complement strand
GGTTTGGGCGGGCGTAGATTGAGGAGGCGTCGCTTGGGAAATCGCCGCTTCGGGATATCCGAATTTCGCCTGCCACTGTGCGGAGGAGAGGATGGCTCCGCGATAGTCAACCAGTTCAAGAAAATCGAGGTGCTGCTGCCCCGCGAGCGTGTGTGCTTGGCCTACGTACTCGCCAGAGTCAGCGGCGCCGCGGTTCATCTCGAGAGCGATATGCTGCACCGTTTCGCTGGCTGCCACCGATTCGACTTTGCTCGAGACTTCCCGTCCTCGCCGCTGGAACTCCGATCGAAACTGAGCGGCGACCGCGTTCGCGCGGTCCTGATCGGCCTGCTCGAACCTGCGCCGGATGGTGCTGTACACCGACGCCGATATGACTGCGACGCAGAGCAGGACCGTTGCCGCAAACAACAGAAGAAGTTTCTGGCGAAAGGTCATCGCGACCCTGCCTCGGGCCGCGAATCAGCCAGCCCAACATTAGCCATCCAAGTATCAGCCAGCGAGAGCCCCGACTCGTTCCAGTCACCCGGTCGTTCCGGTTCCCAATCGCACGCGCGTGCGCTCGCGGCACTCGCCAGCGGCAAATGAAAAAGCGGGATAACGGCGTATCCCGCGAGCAAACCGCGCTCGGCTTGATACAGATCGTCCAAAGAGTTGCTGCCAGGCGCCGCCGGGAGTGCGGGCTGCGGCAATCTCAGTTGCCGCGCCGCTTCGTTGAGCGACGTTGCTGGATCGGGACTCGGCAGCGCTACTCGCATCAGGCGGATGTCTTCTGCTCCGGACAACGATACTTGCACGGTGATGCCAACTTCGCGCGCGTTGAGGGCAATGCGCTCGGCGATCAGTTGGGATTGCGGATCCCTTGGATCGTAGCTTAGATTGAGCGTGGGTAGCCGCGAGCCCACGAGCAGAGATCGGGCGCGTTGCGGGTTCGGTTGTGCGGAAAAGACTGCGCTGTAGCCGGTCATCCAGTTGGGAAGAATGCTGGCGGCGGGCTCTCCCGCGCCTTTCAAGAGCACGGACTGGATGGGCTTGCGATCAATGGCGAGCGCCAACGCTTCTCGCAGGCGAGGGTCCTGTGCCTTTGAGTTCGCGGAGAAAACCAGCGCCAGCAACTCTACGGGCAACGACAATGACGACGATGTACTGTGCCGCAGCGATCCGTTGGCTGCTTGCGGGGCCGCTTCTATCACGTCAGTCTTGTCCAGTTCGAGCGCGATGGCCTGGTCGTGCAGCGATTTGCCGAATTCGATCTCGACCGCATCCACAAAAGGACGCCCCGCCCAGCTATCTTCATTGGCGGCGAGCCTTAGCAGTTTTCCCGGCTGCCACTCGGCGATGAGGAACGGGCCGGTGCCGATGGGAAGATGATTTGTATTGCGCTTGAGCAAGAGATTGCGCGGCAGCGCGAGTTCGGCGAGCACCGCAGGCATGGGCGTCTCACTCTCGATCGACACCGAATCAACCGCTGCACGCACATTCCAGCCGGAGTGGAGCGCGGCCAGAATCTGCGCGATGGCTGCGGGCGACGCCGCGCTGCCGTCGTGGAACCTCACTCCGCGCCGCAGCGCGAATTGCCAATGCCGGGAGGTCGGGTCGCTCTGCCATGCCACGGCCAGCGATGGCTGCGGGCGGGCTTGGGCATCCAGCTTTACGAGGGTGTCGCCGATCAGCGAGAGGGTGCGCGCGGCGTCCCAGTAGTCGGCGGGCGTGGCGTTGGCAGGAAGGTCGAGCGCGTCTGGCGCCGATTGCAGCATGACGCGGAGAGTTCCGCCGTAGTGGGGACGGGTCGCCGCTGATGCGGTCGTTGCTGCCATTAGTGAGATGATCAGGGCCGCGCCCCATAGGCAATGGGAAATCCAAAGTTTCCGCGACCGCTGGCCACTGCCGAGCTTTGCTCGGCTTGGACGGGCGAGGGCGCCCGTCCCTCCACTAGCTGTTTCGGGGCTAGTTGCTGCACGAAACCGATACTCGATAGGCCTCATACCATCCTGTGTCTTTTCGCCTTACGATTGCCGTTGCGCCATTGCCGCTGCTTTCCGGCCACAGCGCTACGATTCGCCCGTCGAACTCTACCGCTGAACTGGCGGCCACTGGGTCGCGATCGGGGATCTCGAACGCGCGCAGGCCGTCGCGCTCTAAGTTTCCGGACGTCATGATCCCGCTCTCCGAGACCAGCAACTGCGTGCCCGTGCCGCACGTGGAGTGAACCGTCGCCAGATCGCTGCCCCATTTTGCGCCGCGGATTACCTGGTCCGTCATCCCATCCACGAGATGCAACGATCCATCCACCGCGGCTAGCACCCATAGCGTGTACATCGATCGTGGAAGCGCGACCGCCGAATAGAACGAAGGAACATTGGAGACTTTTCCGATGCCGGGAGAGAGCGCTCCGGTGAAGAAATTGCGCGAGGTCGCATAGAAGGCGCGCACGCTGCCGTCATCCGGCGTCAGGGGCCAGGGATCGTCCGTATCGTTGCAGATGAGGAGCGGCGCGCTGGAGTTCGACCGGCAGAACGTTCCCGGCAGGTAAGCGTCGAAGAGGTGATCGCGGCGCAAGAGCAGGCGTCCGCGCACATCGCGGGGAAAAGTATGCGAGTGAGCGATGGGCGACGAAGTTTCGAATTCCCACGTTCTTGCCAGATTCGGCCCGGCCGGATTCGGTCCGGCCGGGTTCGCTCCCTGATGACGATAGATCGCGACCATGCGGTCATCGAGCACGATCAGGCGAGATCCTCCCGGCATTTCGACGAGGGAGACATCGAGCATAGGGTGTTCTTGCGCGAACAGAAGAGTGGCTTTCAGAACGATCGGCATCGCGGCGGCGAATGGCGTTCCGGTTGGCGACCGCGGCAACGAGACCATGGCGACCTTCTTCTCGTCGGACCCGATCACAATCTCGGCCGTCCAAACGTATTCGCGCAAGCTCTCGGAGAGTACGACCTCGACTGTTCCCATCGCTTGCTCGGCTTTGGCGGTGTGCACGCCTTCGACGTGCAACTCGGCTACGAGCGCGCTGCGCACCTCGCGCACGGATTTGTCGTCGAGCGACGAACGGTTGGTGACCTCGAGTGCGAAAGCGCCGGGCCCGGCGGCGGCGGCGATCTTGTGGGCCAGTTGGCGGGCGGTGTCTCCCAAACCCGAAGCGCATAAGGAAGATGGGAGAAAAACCGTCGCGAGCAGGAACGACGACAGCCAGGCTAGCCGCAGACCGCTGGGCGTTCGAGTGGACTCTCGCGCTTCCATGTGTGGAATGCGCTGATTATAGCGCGTGGTTGATAGTGGCTTGTTCATCTCGTCACTCGCGAGCAAGCTATCCCCTGTGATCTCTGTGGTAGCAATTTCTTTCAACCCCAGGGGGCACGGAGGGCCACAGGGAAAAATCCACAGGGGAAATCCCTGCCCCGACTATTGTTGCGGTCTTCGATCTGATCCTTCCACGTCTTCCGCCTGGCTCACGTGATTCGGAGCACCCATACCGCGCAGCACATCGTTGGTGAAGAAAAACTTGCCGTCCGCCGGGACCATCATGATCTGCAATTTGTCGGAGAGGCGCTCGGCTACGATTTTGTTGATCAGCAGCGGATTCTGCTTCAGGATCGCGCTCTCGCTGGTCATGCGCTCGGCGTCGGCAGAGGCGGTTAACCGGATACGTTCGGCTTCGGCCTGGGCCAGGAGTTTGCGGCGTTCCATCTCCGCTTTGCTGTCGATGAGCTTGGCCTCGCCGGCGGCCTCGGCATTCTTGACCGTTGCCTCCTTGCGCGCTTCGGCTTCGAGCTTCGATTGCTCAATCTGTTTCTGTTTCAGCGGGAGCGTGTATTGCATGGCATCGGACTCGCCCTTGGCTTGCAGCACGCGGACGGCGGCTTGTCCTTCAGCCTGTTTCACTTCTTGAACCTTGGTGGCTTCGGCGTCGGCTTCGGCGATTTTCACTTGCTTCTGGTGGATCTCGGTCTCAACGCCCATACGGTCGTTCTCTTGTTCTTTGAGCAGAAGCGACTCGAGGCCCTTGGCGTATTCCTGAGGAAGTTCGATGTCACGCAGCATGACTTCTTTCACCACGATGCCGTCGGCGGCCAGCCGTTTGCGAATCATTTCGGCGGAGCGCTGGCGAACTTCTTCGCGCTTGGCGGAGAAAACTTCGCGCACCGTGTAACCCGGCACCAGTTCACGCCATGCGGTGGCCACCACGGGAGGCACGATTTCTTTTTCCAGAGGCTGCGGCAGGTTGGCTTCGATGTAGTCGAGGCGCTTGGGGTCAATCTGGTAACGGACGGTGATGGCGAGGCCCAGGGTGAGTCCTTCTTTTGCCTGGACGTGCAGGGCTTGGGCTTGCGGGGCTTGCACATGCAATGCTTCGCCTTTCGCCGCGCCTTTGGCAAGCGAATCTTCGCTGATGCCGGTGGTGAACAACTGGTCGCGCGTGTTGAACAGTTCGACGCGCTCGACCAGCGGCATCACGAAGTGCACTCCCGGATACAGAGTTCCGGCCAGCGTGCCCTTGGTCTGGCTCACGCGCACGCCGGCCATTCCGCTGGGGACGATCACGATGCCCGCCGAGATCAGCAGCGGAGCCCAGGCCAGCATCACCAGCGCAACCGAGGTGCGCCAGCGGACTTTAGGACTATTACCAAGTCCGGGCGCGCCTGCCTCCGGATCCAAGTTTGAACGTCTGCGCTGCCAGGCGATTAGCAGGTAGGCGTCGTTGGTGAGAATTCCAGCGGCGATCACGAACATCGCGATTCCCGCGCTCAACAGGAAATACTTCAGTAACAGCATGGTGGTACTCCTTTCAATTCTTTTGCTCGTGTTCTGAAAAATCTTTAGGATTTTCTGGACGGCGCGCGAACGCGAGGCGGACGATTCGTCCGAAGATGAGTTCTTCGATCAGCAGAGACGCGGCGAGCGAGAACGTCAGACCTCCGATGATTACCAGACCTTGCAGCATCGTTTCCATGACTTGCCTCCGTAAGAGTTAACCGCCCGGAGACGAGGCAAGCCTCGTCTCTACAAGAAATGTGGCGCTTATTGCCCGTTGCCCGGGCTCTTTTCTGTTTCGACCTGCGCGATGGTCTCGGTCTCGGTTCCGGCTCCAGATCCGGTTTCCGTTACCGTTCCAAAGACTGCCGCGATTTGCTCGTCGCGTTCCGCGCGAATCTGGACCGTGTCGCCTACGTCGACGATGGCGAAGAGTTCCTCGAGATCGTGCTTGCCCATGCGAATGCATCCCGTCGATGCCGCTTTGCCGATCGAGTTCGGCTGGTTGGTGCCGTGGATTCCGTAGCCCTTCGCGCTCAGTCCCATCCAGCGCGTGCCCACCGGGTTGCCATTGCCGGCGCCGATGACCTGGCCCTTGTGGTAGTACGTCGGGTTGGTGACGCGGTTGACGATCTTGAATTCGCCAGCTGGACTCGGGGTCGAAGTCTTGCCGACCGCGACGCGATAGAGGCGGACGACCCGTCCGTTTTCAAACAGCGCCAGCTTGCGGTCGGGAATGCTGACCAGAACCCAGTGCACGGTGGTTCGGGCGAGCGCGCCTTTGGCGAACTCAGGAGCCTGGACACGCGGCGGGGCGGAGACCGGCGTCTGCAAGGCCGCGCTCACAGTGGTCATTGCGAGTACTGCTCCGAGCACTGCTCCGAGAACCCAGAGTGCCTTTTTCTGCCGATTCGCTTTGCCGGTCCCCAGTTTCATCGCATCGCTCCTGTTCGCTGCCAAGATAAAAAGCAAGTGGGGAGCCAGCAGTTAATCGATTGAAAATAAAGACGTTAATATTGCACGCGGGTGGGATTGCGTGTGCGCATAAACGCGGGCGTGTCCAGCGTGACACGAGGTTTATGTCGAGATGGCTGGCATTTCTATACGGTGGGTTTCAGCTTGCGCGCGGGTGCCATTTCGCTGCGATGCGCGGATTCCTTGTGGCGATCGGAAGGAAGTTACAGGGCTCTAGCCAGAGAGGACTCGATGAGAGGGAAGAAAAAAGCCGCCATCGGATTTGATGGCGGCGAACAAAGGAGTACGAGAAAACTTTGCTTGCGAGGACGTCAACAGCCGATCACGCGTTAGCCGCGCAGCAGTTTGCGCCGCACTATTCCTGCGATCCCGAGCAGGCCCGTCGAGAGCAGAATCAGGCTACCCGGTTCCGGGGCAGACAGTCCATGCCCTCCAATCCCTTGATCCCCACCTACCCAGTTCTGGGCTTTGCAACAAGTCGGTTGATATCCCTGACCCGGGAAAGCGATGCGCCCGGTTCTGTTGGCCGTGCCATTGCCCAGCATAACTTTTCCAGAAGGCAGCCCGCTGAGGTGAGCATTCCAGTCACGCGACGGGTGGCTGCTGATCGCGTCAAAGTTCATGGGCGCGGCCTTCAAACCGTTAATCGAGAAATGGCCGGGAGCAGTGAAGGCACCGCCGCGGACGCTGGTGCCGGAGTGAAGTAGCGTCAGATTGACCGGGATGGAATTGGCCAAGGCGAGCGTGGACAAGAACAGGGCTACTACCAGTGACAAGATATAGTGGCGGCGCGACATGGGAGGTCCTCCAAAGCAAAATTCGAACTCGAATAGCCGAGTTCTCGGCAAGTGTCCTAGAGGGGAGGACGTATCTAGAAGTGCAATTGCTGGGCCAACAGGCGTATCAGTTTGTGTTTACTGCTGCAAGCACTTACTGAGGGCTGGAAACGGGAGAGTGAAAAACTGTGCAGAGGTTTGTCCGATTTGAATTCACTCAGCACTTCGACTGGTTTTATTTCCGCCGCCGCCGAACACTATACTACTGACGCGGGAAAATGCAAACAATGTAATTCTTATGGTTGACTATTCAGTCAGTCATTGATAATGTTGACTGTGGACACGGGGCTTACGGATGTCACCGCGGACGCAACAGCAATGGGCAGAAATGCGATTAAGCGCCTCCGAGAAAATTATCTCGGCAGCCCTGCAAGTTTTTAAGCAAAAAGGCTTCCACCGCGCCTCGATGGAAGAGATTGCAAAACAAGCGGAGTTTTCAAAAGGCCTTGCTTACAACTACTTCAGGAGCAAGGAACACTTACTTGCGGCGGTCATGGAGCGACGTTTCAATGAAGCCGAAGGGTTAATCCAAGGGATCGACGAAATATCCGGTGCTCTCAACAAACTCGCTACCATCCTGGACCGCCTTTTCGACGAGGTGAAGAAAGACACCATGCTCTATAAGTTCTATCTGACGGTCTTTCTGCAGCCCGACGCTCCGGCAGCGCTTCGACGCATCGGGAACACGTCAGAGAAGATTCGGAGCCAATGGGCAAAAATTTTCGAAGTTCATCGAGCAATCTTCTCCGAGCTCGGGGTTAGTGATCCGGAGGCGGAAGTGATCTACTTTCGCTCGCTTACTACAGGCATAGTCGCCGAATATGTTATGGAACCCAAGAATTATCCTCTGGAAAAAATGAAGGCGCATGTCCTTCACATGTACCAAATGAAGAAAGGAGGAGGGGACTGAGATGCCGCAGTCGGAATGCATAAAAGTTCGTCTGAAGAGCGGAATGACGAATAAATTCTTGGAATGGGCTAAGCAGGTTCCGAACCGAATGGAGGAAGCTAAACTCTGCATGAGTGAACAGGGAGTCATTGCAGAACACATCTTTCTTGACCGGTCTCCGGACGGGGACTTCATTATTGTTTATTGGAAAGCAGAGGATCTGGCCAAGGCCAGGGCGGTGTTTCAAAGCTCCACGAGAAAGATGGATCTGGAGATGATGGAAATGGTCGAGTCGACTTGGGATCGCTCGCAAGTGGCTAGACTTGAGCCGGTCATGGAGCTTTGAATGAATCTGCCAATGCCGATGAAACCGGGTTCATAGAGAGTTTCAGAACTTGATGGTGCGCTTTGCGGAGGACGGCGCGATGGCGAAAATTACTCGGTTCTGAACATAACATCTGAACATAACAAAAGACCACAAAGTTAATTTGTAATTGACTCCATTCCGGTTGCTCATGTCATTATTACGTGCGGGGGTGGCGCATGCAGCTAGAAGCGCAGCGGGTGGGCCCGGTCAGCCTTTCAGAGCGCATCCTTTTTATCGATGTTCTGCGGGGCATGGCGCTGTTCGGAATTCTGGCCGCGAACATGCGCGCTTTCTTCGCGCCCCTCGATGTTTACGGGAATATCGGGGCCCTCTACCACGGCCGTGCCGACGTCGCGGCCCAGTTCTTCATCGATGCCCTGATCCAAGGGAAATTCATCTCGATTTTTTCCTTTCTCTTCGGGATGGGCTTTGCCATGCAGATGAGTCGGGCGGAAGCGCGCAGCGTCCGCTTCCTGGGCTTCTATCCCCGGCGACTTCTAGCCCTGGCGCTGTTCGGACTGATCCACGGGCTGCTGATCTGGGCGGGAGACATCCTGCTGACCTATGCGTTGTCGGGGGCAATTTTGTTGCTCTTCCGCAAACGCCAACAGAAGACCTTGCTGTGGTGGGCCGGAGGTTTGTTCTCGCTGCCCATCGTAGTCAGCTCGATTTTCCTGGCCATCTACTACAGCCGCTTCCGTCCACATTGGATGGTACCCAAGCCGCCGGACATGAAGAAGATTTACGGGGTCATTAATATCTATGCGCACGGAACGGTGCGGCAGATCATGGCGCAGAACTGGGTGGAATGGAAGCAACAGCTGCCCTTCGAGTTGTTCGCGATCTATGCGACGGCGCTGTTTCTACTCGGCATGTGGGTGTGGCGAGCCGGCATCGTACAACAGTTCGAGGGATACCGTCCGGTGTTGAAGCGGGTGTGCGCGTGGTGCCTCTCGATAGGCCTGATCATCAATATTTACGGGGCGGCGGTGAGAGCAGTGATTCCACCCGACAAGGTTTCCCTGTGGAATTGGTCTGCTAATGTTCTCTTTCTGCCTGGATCCCACATCTTGAGCGCAGGTTATGTTTCGGGCCTGGCGCTTCTCTTCATGCAGGAGGAATGGCGACGCCGTCTGCTCCCATTTGCCGCGGTGGGGCGCATGGCATTGACAGACTACTTGATGCAATCCGTGGTGTGCACCTTGTTCTTCTACCACTACACAACCGGTCTCTATGGACGCATCGGACCAGCCATCGGGTTGGTGCCCACGGTCATTCTTTATTGGGCGCAGATTGTGTTCAGCAATTGGTGGTTGAACCGGTATCGCTTTGGCCCCATGGAGTGGTTGTGGCGGGGCATGACCTACGGCAAGTTCCCGTCGATGAGCAAAGATGAACCTCTGCCGACGATCGAAGCGCCCTCGCTGGTGCCCGCGCTTGCGTCCTCGCCAATCACGTTCTCTGCGGTTGAGGGAGAACACACCGCAGCCGCAGCCACGCCTGACAAAATTGCTGAATGAGCGCTGATCCGCCGCAGATAACGACCACCGAGGCACCCGCCTTACCGGAACTGGTACCCGGGCTTAAGTTCGCAGCGATAGGTTGCGGATTGATCCTTGTCCACTGCGACGTGACAATCCGCCCATCGCAAGAAAAGATTTGGACCAAGGGGAAAGACAATGGCTTCACCATCGAGTTCCGCTTCTATGCTCGGACCCTCCGCCGCAGGCGGCAGGCTGAAATTCAAGGCTCGCCCAAAAATCACCGGATAAGAATCCCGCACTATGTCGCTGACCATGGGGTGAACAACCTCGGCCTCCAACAAGAAAGTGGCCGTGTCCGACCAATTGCGAACTGACACGTTAAAGTAGCGTCCGTCCCCCGAAAGATCTTCAAGCTCGATCTTTGCGAAGGGGCAGGGGCCTGCGATGCAAGAGACTCTTGCGTTTCGGAACTCATTCCTCTCCCCAGCGTCGAGCGACATGGAGCCGATCGCTGCCTTCCACTTACCGTCGGACGAACACGGAGACCGATTGTCGCAGGGTTGGTTCCCCGTGTTGGCGACCTCGAACGTCTTCACTGCGCTTCCCACATCCGCCTCGGTTGTAGCCTTCACCGAATACCTTACCCGGGCATTGGAGACCGCTACCGCGGGATGATGAGGTTCCGGGTTCGTTTCCTGCCGGATGGGCACCATACGAGCGATGTAAATCTTGTCGCCAACAAAGTCGTCCCATTCCAGCGGATGATAATCTTTGTGACCGAATCGGAGGGTGACTGGTTGTCGCCGTCGGAGTCCCTTGGGCAGAGTGATCCTGAAGTAACCTGAGGCATCAGACCTGGAGTTCCCGCTCCCTAAATCATTGATCGCGGTGATCTCAACGTCGGCAATGGGCAACTGTTTCTTTGGGTCGCTGTCAAGTCTCAAGACCGCGCCCTTCAGAATGATCGGCTGCCGCCGGCGCACGAGGACAATGGTCAGGACCGTTGCCAAAATCACGAGAGCTGAAATTGCCCAGATCGCAATCTTCTTTCTGGTACTCATGTTTCTGGTACTCGTATTTGCGGTACTCATGTTTCCGGTACTCATGACGTGACCCT
>JGI12269J14319_10006208_pt1 | contig 10424 bp, 6 predicted proteins | sample PeaSoiSIISIP2007_FD_14319 | JGI IMG/M metagenome (IMG submission 14319) | reverse complement strand
GACCCGGGGGCCGGCCATGACGGAAAGAGGACGGTCGCCGCCTTCTGGATGTGGCGTTTCTGCCAGGACCCTATGCACCTGTACGGGGACGGCGTCCGGTCGAACCCGCAATCTTTCAATTCGCGGAAATCCGCAACGACCCCATACGCCAGATCCTCCGCCTGCCCGACGCCGACCCGCCGCCCCGCCCGCGTGACTCCGGCACGGCCTCGCGCTACTTCCTGCCCACCATGACCAGCAGCAACGACATCCGCGCCGCCTTCCTCGACTACTTCGCCCGCAACGGTCACACCGTGGTCGAAAGCTCGCCGCTCGTGCCGCGCAACGACCCCACGCTGATGTTCGCCAACTCCGGCATGGTGCAGTTCAAGAACGTCTTCACCGGCCAGGAGAAGCGCCCCTACGTCCGCGCCACCACGGCGCAGAAATGCGTGCGCGCGGGCGGAAAACACAACGACCTGGACAATGTCGGCTACACCGCGCGGCACCACACCTTCTTCGAGATGCTCGGCAATTTCTCCTTCGGCGACTACTTCAAGTCGGCCGCCATTCCCTATGCCTGGGAGCTGGTGACCAGGGAGTACGGCCTGGCGAAGGACCGGCTGCTGGTCACCGTGTTCTCGGAAGACGACGAGGCGGCGGCGATCTGGAAGCAGGTCGCCGGCCTGCCGGACGAGCGCATCATCCGCATCCCGACCTCGGACAATTTCTGGCGCATGGGCGACACCGGCCCGTGCGGGCCGTGCAGCGAGATTTTTTACGACCACGGCCCGTCGATCCCGGGCGGCCCGCCGGGCAGCGACGACGCCGACGGCGACCGCTTCATCGAGATCTGGAACCTGGTGTTCATGCAGTTCGAGGAAGGCCCACCCGGCACCCGCGTGGCGCTGCCGCGCCCCTCGATCGACACCGGCATGGGGCTGGAGCGCATTGCCGCGATCCTGCAGGGCAAGCACGACAACTACGACACCGACACGCTGCGCGCGCTGATCCTGGCCTCCGCCGAGGCGACCGGGCAGGACCCGGACGGAAAATTCCGTTCCAGCCATCGCGTGGTGGCGGACCATTTGCGCGCCGTCTCGTTCCTGATCGCCGACGGGGTGCTGCCGTCGAACGAGGGTCGCGGCTACGTGCTGCGCCGGATCATGCGCCGCGCCATGCGCCATGCGCACATGATGGGCGCGCGCGAGCCGCTGCTGCACCGGCTGGTGCCCGTGCTGGTGCGCCAGATGGGCGTTGCCTACCCGGAGCTGGGGCGCGCCGAGGCGCTGATCATCGAGACGCTGCTGCTGGAGGAGACGCGCTTCCGCCAGACGCTGGAACGCGGGCTTTACCTGCTGGCCGAGGAGACCGGCCGCCTGGGTGGGGGAGAACCGCTGCCCGGCGCGGTGGCGTTCCGGCTGTACGACACGTTCGGCTTCCCGATCGACCTGACGCAGGACGCGCTGCGCGAGCAGGGTCGCACCGTCGATCTCGCCGGGTTCGAGGCGGCGATGGCGGAGCAGCGCACCCGTGCCCGCGCCGCCTGGGCCGGCTCCGGCGAGGCGGCGACCGAGCGGGTCTGGTTCGAGATCAAGGAGGGCGTCGGGGTCAGCGAGTTCCTCGGCTATTCGACCGAGCGGGCCGAGGGGGAAATTCTCGCCCTCGTCGCCGGCGGCACGCCGGTCGAGACGGCCGAACAGGACGCGGACGTCGCGGTGGTGCTGAACCAGACGCCGTTCTACGGCGAAAGCGGCGGCCAGGTCGGCGACACCGGCAGCATCACCGGCCCCGACGGCCTGCGTATCGCGATCACCGACACGCAGCGGAAGCTCGGCGACCTGGTCGTGCATCTCGGCCGTGTCGAGTCCGGCGCCGCGCATGTGGGCACGCCGGTCGTCGCCGAGGTCGATCACGCCCGCCGCACCGCGATCCGCGCGCACCACAGCGCCACGCACCTGCTGCACGAGGCGCTGCGCCAGCGCCTGGGGACGCATGTCGCGCAGAAGGGCAGCCTGAACGCACCGGACCGGCTGCGCTTCGACATCAGCCAGCCGCGTCCGCTGACCGATGACGACATCGCCGTGGTGGAATCCACGGTGAACGCGCGCATCCGCGAAAACTCCGAGGTCATCACGCGGCTGATGACACCTTCTGCCGCGGTCGAGCTCGGCGCCATGGCGCTGTTCGGCGAGAAATACGGGGAAGAGGTGCGCGTCGTCTCGATGGGGGGGCCAGAGGGGGGCGCGCCGGAGGGCAACAAGCCAGCCTGGTCGATCGAGCTGTGCGGCGGCACGCATGTCCGGCGCACCGGCGACATCGGCTACTTCAAGATCGTCGCCGAGGCCGCGGTGAGCGCCGGCGTGCGCCGGATCGAAGCGGTCACGGGCGAGGCGGCCGAGGCGCTGGTGGCGCAGACGATCGGCCGGCTGAACCGCGCGGCGCACGAGCTGCGCGCCAGCCCGGCCGACGTGGCGGATCGCGTCGCGGCGCTGCTGGAGGAGCGCCGGCGGCTGGAACACCAGGTGACGGAGCTGCAGAAGAAGCTCGCCACCGGAGGCGGTGCGACCGAGGTCGAGGAGGTGAACGGGATCAAGCTCGCGGCGCGCAACCTCGGTGAGGTGCCGGCGCGCGAGCTGAAGGGCCTGGCGGATGCGATCGGCAAGCAGCTCGGCGGCGGCGTGGTGGCACTGGTGTCCACCGCGGAGGGCAAGGCGAGCATCGTCGTCAGCGTGTCGCAGGATCTCACCGGACGGTTCAACGCGGTCGAGCTGGTGCGCGCCGCGTCGGCCGCGGTTGGCGGCAAGGGCGGCGGCGGCCGGCCCGACATGGCGCAGGCCGGCGGCCCGGATGGGGCGCGGGCGGATGCCGCGCTGGCGGCGGTGCGAGGCGCGCTACGCGCCTGAGACAAGGTCTCGTTGGTGGGACAAGCCATACGACCCTGGCCGTTCTGCCACGTCCGCAAGACAGCAAGATCACCACAGAGTGCGCAGAGGAAGCAGATCGGTGCTTCGCGCGGAGCGTCCCCCTCGTTTCTCGGCGCGCTCTGCGTGCTCTGCGGTGGACCTTGCTTGCCGTAGATCGAACTCCCCGCGCGACCACCGGTGACTGCCGTGCGCCCGAATACAAGCGGCCACGCTCGGACGCAGCACGTCAGGCCGGCAGTTTTTCCGGCTTGCCCTTGAACGACTGGGTCGGGACGTTGCGGAACAGCGACAAATGCGTGTGCTGTGCCAGCCACGGCGCATCGAGGCTATCGCGCACCAACACCACCGTCGCGCGACCGGGCCGGTCATAGGCGGTGCCGTCCTTCAGGTAGCCGGTGGAGTCGAAGATCCCCATGCCTACCGCCTGCTTGCGATCCGGCGAGACGATCACGCGGAGGTCCGGCCGCCAGGTGAAGCCGTCGATGTTCTCCCACACGTTGCGCCACTGCGCCTGTTCCGCCGCCGGCCGGCCGGTCATGAAGTCGGTGAAGGTGCCGAATGCGATCATGTCGGCGGCGAAGATCGGTCGCGCGCCGATATAATCCACCGCGCGAACATGGCTCGCCAGCGTATCGAACCAGTGCTTGACGCCGGCGGCGTCCTCGGGATGCGGCTCGGCTCGCGGTGGCTCGGCCATGCGGTGCCCCTCAGGCGACGCCGTGGGTCTTGAACCAGGTCAGCATGCGGTTCCAGGCCGTGATCGCGTCGGTCGCGCGGTAGCTCGGGCGATAGTCGGCGTTGAACCCGTGCGGGGCGTCGGGGTACATCACGATCTCCACGGTCTTGCCCGCCGCCTTCGCCTTGGCCGCGGCAGCCTGCACATCCTCGACCTTGATGCTGGTGTCCTGGCCGCCATACTGGCCGAGCAGCGGGCATTTCAGCGTGGCGGCGAGTTCGGGCGGGCTGTGCGGCTGGATGTCGGTGTCCGGCGTGTTGACCGGGCCGTACCACGCGGCCGCCGCCTTAAGGTTCGGGTTGTGCTCGGCATACAGCCAGGTCTGCCGCCCGCCGCGGCAGAACCCGGTCACCGCGAGCTTCGTGGCGCTGCCCTTGTTCTTCGCCGCCCACGCCGCGGTCGAGTCCAGGTCGCTCATCATCTGCCCGTCCGGCGCCTTGGCGATCACGTCCTTGAAGATCGTCGGGATGTCGGTCATCTTCGAAAGATCGCCGATCCGCGCATAATATTCGGTCGCCACGGCGAGGTAGCCGTCCTTCGCCAGCCGACGGCAGAGGTCCTTGATGTGCTCGTGCACGCCGAAGATCTCCTCGATGACCAGCACGACGGGAAACGCGCCGCCCTTCGCCGGCCGCGCGTAGTACGCCGGCAGGTCGCCGCTGGTGGTGGGGATCTTGGTCTCCCCGGCGTCCAGTCCCTCGGTGTCGGTGTGGATCGCCTGCGCATCCACCCGCGTCGTCGCCAGGGTGAAGCCGCTGATCAGGCCGGTCATCATCAGGCCACGCCGGGCCAGCGGATAGTCCCGCAGGCCGGCGGTCTCGGTCATGTCGTTCACGATTGTCTCCCCCTATGAGTTCGACGGGGGAGAATTGGCGAGAACGCGGATTTGCGCAATCCGGTCCCCAATCGAGCCGCTGTGATCAGCGGTGTCACCCAACCTGGGGGTAACGCTGGGGGCCTGCGCCTGGCGACCGACTCACGCTGCTGCGACAGGCGGGTTGCATTCGCCGATCTCTTCCTGTGGGAAGGCGTCCTGCCGGAATCCATCGGCGGACAAGTCCACCTCGTTCGGCCGCGCCAGGCCGGTTCCAGCCGGCAGGATACGCCTTTCCCGGACGAACCAATCCGCGTCGTTGAGCGCCGCGAACAGGCTACCGCGGGCAATGAACCGCGCGAGATCGACCGTGCCCTGCGCGCCGTCGGACTAGGTAATGGTGACGGTGTGATCGGCATGCGCGACCGCGCTGGTGATCCTGGACACCATGGATCAATCCTTGATCCTTCGTGACGGCTGGCCGGTGCGGGCCAATTCCCGGTTCATACATAGGGCGTTCCTGTGCTGCTGTCCGCACTGCTCGATTGCGCGGCTGTCCTAGCGTCGCAGCCGGCCATTGCTGGACAGCAGCGTGGTGTCGGCGATCGCGAACTTCGCCGAGAAGTCGGCGCCGAAGACGTGGAAGTGCGGCGGGTCGTGATCATTGCGGAAGATCATCACGCTGAGCGGCCCGATTCGGCCAATCGTGGGCATGGTGGTGCGATCGCCGCACAAGTGGCGCCGAGCCCGGGCCAGCGTGCCGCAGCCATTACCTGCCTGCGTGAAGAAAGGCAAGAGGCGTGGCTGGCACATTTGTGTCCTGCCCAACAGTCAATTCGTTCTCGACCGGGGATCTCGGACGAAGCAACGACAGCGAAGCAAACACCGCCCGGCGGCTAAGCCTACGAGCGTAGGACCGGCGCTGCCACGCTCTCCGACAGCTCGTACAGCCTCACGCCAGGACAAATGCGCAGCGCGATGTCGCACAGGTGCGGATGATGCGTCAGATAAATTGCCTGTCCGACCTCGCCAATCTGTGCCAACAGCCGCAACGCCTGCTCCGCCCGGTCGTTGTCGAACGACTCCATGATGTCGTCCGCGACGAAGGGAACCTGCTGGCGTAGCTGGGCAAACTCGCGATAGCCGGCTACGCGCAGAGCGAGATAAAGCTGGAACCGTGTACCCCTCGACAACTCCGAAGCGACCTTCGAACTACCGTCGGCCGCGACGGCGATCAGGTCCTCCTTGTCCTTGTTCGGCTGCGACGCCAATCCGCTGTAGGCGTTGCAACTGATGGTGCGGAAGGCTTTCGACGCCTCCTCCATCATCGCGCTGCGATGACGCTGCCGATACGATCGCAGCGCATGCTCCGCGGCGACGATGCCGGCGCGCAGGCGCAGGTACCATACCGCGCGTTCCTCGATCTCCAGCAGCAGGGTGCGTCGCTGCTCCTCGATCTTCGCGACAGCGGCGTCGCCACCGACCGCTTCGACCTGATCCGCCGCCTTGCTGTAGAGTGAGAACAGATCGCGCGTGCGCTGATCTCGGTCAATGAATTTTGCCTTCAAGTCGGCCAATTCCGTCTCGAGCGCGGTACGGTCGGCGCTTTGCAGCAGAAGCTCGGCCTCTTCGATCGACGGGGCGCGCAGTGCGTCCAGGATATCCCGCGTGGCCTCCGCCGCCTGCCGCTCGAGATCGGCCTTGCGTTCAAGGTCGGACAGCTTGCCGGCAACGTCGATCAGTGAACCGGCAGCGAAATGTTGCTGCATTTCGCGGCTGCGCCTGGCGTTGAGGTCCCGCGCTTCAGCGAGTTGTTGTTGCTGTTGCCGCGCTGCTTCCAGTTCCTGTTTCTTGCAGGCGCGTTCGTCTACCGCCCTCCGCACCGCCTGTACGCGCTGTACGATCGTTTGCTCCAGCTCCAGCGGCGCCTCGGCGCCGGCAGGGCAATCCAGCGCCTGGGCAATCGCCGCCACCTCGGCCGCGAACACCGCCTGATCGACGCGCATCCTCTCGATCCGGTCAAGCAATAACGCGCGTCGCTCCAGCGCCGGGCCGAGTTCGGCAACAGCGGCAAGAATTTCCCGAACCGTGGCGAGGGCCGGCGCCGCACCGCCCTCGCCCAGCCAGCAGCCCGCACAGGCCGTATCCCATGCCGCGTGCCAGGCGAGGTCGCGCTCGGCTGCCGTCGCATCCCGCCGCTCACGCGCCTTCAACTCGCGCTGCCGCTCCTGCACATCCTGTCGCAGCGTCTTGAGCGCGGCTTCGCGGTCCAGCGCCGCCTGTGCCGCCCCGCGCAGCACCTCCACCTGCGCTGTCGGATCGTGCGCGACGCCGGCGGCTTCCATCGCGGCCAGCAAGCGATGCCGCAGCAGCTCGGCGTCGGCCGCGACCGCGCGCAGATCGCGCTCGGCCTGTTTGAGCTTGTCACGCGCCTCCAGCGCCTTGCCGCGCCGGTCCAGCCATGCCTCGAGCTGGTCGAGCGTCGCGCCTGGCAGGAACGGCGTGGCCGCGACGGCGATCGCCGCCTCGGCGCGCTGCAAGCGGAGGACCGCCTTGGCGAATTCCTCCTGGGAGTGGTTGGCGTCCGCTTCGGCACGGGCGAGCGTCTGGCTGGTCTGGTGCAGTCGCGCTACGTCCGCCTCGTGCCGCAGCCGGGCGTTCACGACAAGGTCGTCGCGCCGCAGCACCGCCTCGAAAGCGTCGGCCGACGCGGTATCGAGGGTGCGGCGATGCGCCGCCCACGCGGCCTCCCGCTGCGCGCGGATCTCGGCCGCCTCCTGGTCGCTCACCACGCCGGCGACTTGCACAATCGCATCGCGTTCGGCTGCGAGCCGTGCCTGCTCGGCCTTGGCGCGCGCGACTTCCTGCTCTCGCCGTTCGTGCTGGTTCTGCGCAGCAGTCAACTCGGCCTTCCACCGCCGCATGTCGCTCGCATCGGGCACCGCCAGCGCGGCGAGCGCGTCGACGTCGCCCCGCCAGGGACGCAACGCCAGCAGCCGGTCCGCCAGCACGTCTTGATGCTCCGCCTGCGACCGCTCGGCGAGGCGCCGCCGCGCGGCGTGGTCGCTGTCCTGAAGCGCGGCGACCGCAGTGCCGAGCGTCGCCAGCCGGGCCGCATCCGCCTCGCTGCTGGTGGCACCGGCCGCCTGCAACCGAGCCGCTCCCTCTTGCAGCCGGTGCCGCGCCTCGGACAGCTCGTGCGCCGCGGTTTCCGCGGCGGTCTCGACGCCGGATCGTTTGGCGATCAGGTCCTGCAACGTCCCGACCGTCGCTGCATCCAGCACCAGCCGATGCGGGTCGGTCTCCGCGGCGCGCCCGATGCGGCCCAGGATGCCCGTGATCTGCTGCTCCGCCTCGCGCGCCTCCAGCCCGCGGGCAGGGATGTCTTTCGCCGCGGTGACATAACGCGCATGCAGATCGTCCAGGCGATCGACGCGGTTCGCGACAGCCGAGGCCGCCTCGTCGACAACGACGGCGTCCAGCGCGGTGGCCATCTTGTCGAGCTCGCGCGTGAGCGTTTCGTCGCGCGTCGCCAGCGTGATCGCCTCGTCGCGCAGACCAGGCAGCGCATCCGCCCATCCCGCGGGCGCGGCGGGCAAATCCGCCAGCGGCTGCAACTGCGCGCGCGCGGTGCGCAACGCGCCCAGGCGGGGCAGGGCGCTGACCTGGCGCTGAATCTCATCCATGCGCGCGCGGATCGCCGTGCGCGCGGCCAGCGCCTCCTCATACTGCTGCAGCGCCTGATCACGCGCCTCGACCAGAGCCGCATATCGCGCCGCCACCGTGTCGATTTGCTCACGCTGCTCCCGCAACGCCGCGAGGCGCGCCTTGTAGGTCCCCAGATCGGTGTTGTGCGCGTGGAAGCGATAGAAACCGTCGGCCTCGGCGCGCAGCTCGGTCAGCGTTTGGCTTAGATCGGCGAGGCCGGCGCTCGCCGAAAACAGCAACTGTCCCAGATCGCCCTTGCTGGCGAGGATGCTTTCGCCGCCGGCTTCGAGCGTGTCGTCATCCAGCGAGAACATCGCCCGGTAGGATTCACGATCGATGCCGCCCAGTTGGCCGGCGAGCACGGCTTCGGCGACCGGCCTCTCGTTGGCGTCGAGTAGGCTGCCTTGTGCCCGCTTCACCCGGATCAGATCACGCACTGTGCCGCCGAGTTCCAATGACCCGCCGATCCGCATCGTCGTATAGGGATGCAGGAAATTGAACCGGCTGCGTGTTTCGATGCCGAACAGCAGGTCGAGGAATGCCGCCAGCATGGTGGACTTACCGGCTTCGTTCGGACCGTAGATGATATGCAGGTCCGGTTGCCCAGGCGTCGGCGCACCAAAGGCGATGCTGAAATCGGTGAACTTGCCGTAGCGCGTCAGGTCGAGGCGGTTCAGGCGCATCAGGGCGCCTCGGGGTCCGTTCGGTCGTGGGCATGCAGCCGCGCCAGCACATCCTCGGCACCCTCCGTAACCAGGGCTGCGAGGGCCGCGCGGAAGTTTGCCTCGTCCGATCCCAGCAAGGCACGGCATTCGGCCGGGAGTTGGCTGCGCAGCTCTTCCGCGATGGCCTGGATTTCCATCTGGTAGGCGTCGGAGGGCACGACCTCCTCGCCGATCAGGCGGCGGAGTTCGCTGACCGGGTCGAGTGCCGGGCCTGCCGCAGCCTGCGGAGGCTGGCAGGCTATCTCGATCTTCTCGATCCAGGTCTTGCCGATATCGATCGCCTGATTGGCGGCATCAGCCTGCAGCAGCTCACGGTCTGTCCGGATGCGCCAAGCCAGCGACGTCGCGCCGGATAGGCGCAGCCGCGCGACGAAATGTTCGGATGCCACGTGCGCGCGTACTCGCTGCAAGGCCCTGGCAACCGCGCCGAGCATGTCCTTCCACTCATCGATACTTCTCAGATCGACCGGCACGGACTCGAACTGTGCGATGCTCGTCAGGCGCTCCTCGATATGTACCGAACGGTCGTCGGCGATTGTGACCAGTGTCACGGATTTGGCGCCATCCTCATTGATGTCGCGGCCCTGCGGCATGCCGGGCATCACAACAGCGCAACGTCCGCGCGCCACCGCGCGCTTGTGGACATGGCCGAGTGCCCAGTAGTCGAAGCCTGCAGCATCGAGGTCGGCCAGCGTGCAGGGCGCGTAAGGGTCGTGCCCCGGCGCGCCAGCGAGGCTGGTGTGCATCAGCGCGATGTTCACCGCAGCTTCCACCGGTGGCTTGAAGTGGGGCAGCAGGCTTTCGGGCGCCTGAGGACGTGCGAAGCTCAAGCCGTGGATTACGACGGAGAGGCCCTTCGCCTGTTCGACAGAAATGGCCTCGGCCCGGCCGCCGAATACTTTCACCGAGCCGTCGGGAAAGGTCAGCTCCTTGGTGATGCGCGACAGCGCATCGTGATTGCCGCGAACGATGAAGACCTTGATGCCGGCCTCATGCAGCCGGCGGATCTGTGCGGCGAGAAAGCGTGCGGTTTTCATCGAGGTCTGCTCGCCGTCGTACAGATCGCCGGCGAGCAGCAGCGCATCCACCTGCTCGGTCAGGCACAGCTCGATGATATTGACGAAGGCGCGACGGGTGGCATTGCCGATCAGTTCCGCCAGTTCGGGGTTGCGCAACGCGAGCGAACGCAGCGGCGAATCGAGGTGAATGTCTGCCGAATGGACGAAACGGTATGGCATGGTGCCGATATACCCGGACTGGTTGAAGCGTGCGCGGCACTCTTCCAACACTACCGCAGATCAGGAGGCAATGTCCCCTGTCGCGTGGTGCTGGTGATCGCTGTCGCACACCGCCACCAGAACCGTCGTATCGAGGAACGCCCTCAGGCCGGTTCACTCCGATCCGATGTTTCGCGCTCCTGGCGGATGCGCTCCAGCGTTTCGTCGGCAATGCCGGTCCCCCTTGGCCGTTCCCCCTTGGCCGTTCACCCGACCCGCCGGACATGAACGCACGATGCTTGCGCCGCGGCGGGGCTT
>JGI12269J14319_10006191_pt1 | contig 10443 bp, 9 predicted proteins | sample PeaSoiSIISIP2007_FD_14319 | JGI IMG/M metagenome (IMG submission 14319) | reverse complement strand
CCCGCCGACACCGCCACGCCCTCCAGATCGAGCCTCATCACCGCGGTCTCGGCTCGGATCGGAAGTCCGAGGTGCAGCGTGTTGGGAAGCGCGCGATCGGCGTCCACCGTCCGCGAGACTCCGGGTATGCCGGCCACCGCCTGCCAGAGGATCTCCCTCCAGTCCGACCATTCCAGCCAATGGGGTCCCGCCTCCACCAGGCGGGCGGCCTCGCCCAGCGCGGCGATGGCCAAGACGGATTCCGTCCCGGCGCGTCGTCCCCGTTCCTGCGGACCCCCTTCGGCCAATCCAGAAAATCCGCGGGTCTCGGAAAGCCAGAGCGCCCCCGCGCCAGAGAGCGCCCCCACCTTGTGGCCGGACCAGGCGACGGATCCCCGGATTCCCTGGACCCCGAACACCTCGCGTCCCCACGACTGGGTCGCGTCCACATGCAGGGGTATGCCCGTGCGTCCGCACTCCCTCGCCCAATCCCTCCAGGGGTGCGTCGCCCCCGTCTCGTTGTTGGCGCTCATGCACACGGCGAAGGCCACGTCGCCGTCCAGCGCGGTTTCGATCCAATCCGGTGGGATCCCGCCACGTCGATCCACGGGTGCGCGTCGCAGGACCCAGCCTTCCCGCTCCAGTCTGTGCAGCGCATCGGCCACGGACGGATGTTCCACCGGAGTGCAGACGATGGTGCGCGCATTCCTGGACTGCCCGGACCAATGCCGCAGGGCGGCCGCGTTGGATTCCGTCGCGCCGCTGGTGAAGGTCATCTGGGTCGGCGAACTTCCCACGGACCGCGCCACCCGCTCCCTCGCCTCCTCCACGATCTCCTTGGCGGCGCGTCCCGCGGAGTGCGGACTCGAGGGATTGGCCCAGTCGAACCTCTCCAGCAGCCCGCGCAGGCGCTCTCGGACGACCGGGTGGGGCGGCGCACCCGCGTTGTGGTCCAGGAAGATCATTCCGGAAGCTCCAGGCGGGATCCGTCCCAGGCGGGTTCCATGCCGGACGGAAACCGTCTTTCCAAGTCCGCTTGCTCCGTCCCGTGGGCGAAATGGGTGAACCATGTCCTGCGGGCCCCGATCCTGCGCGACCAATCGATCGCCTGTTCGAAGGACAGGTGGGTGGGATGCGGCTCCTCGCGCAGGGCCGACATGACCAGGAACTCGACTCCGGCCAACAACCCCATGGAATCCGGTGGGACTTCGGAGAGGTCCGTCAGGTAGGCGAAGGGCCCGATGCGGAAACCCGTGCAAGGAAACGGCCCATGGCGAAGCGGCACCGGAACCACGGATCTTCCCTGCGCCGTGAACGACCCTTCGATGGGGATCGGCACGAGGAGGGGATGGCTCACGCCGGACGGGTCCATCTCGGTGCGGAAGGCGTAGGGGAATCGCCGCTTCACCTCGTCCAAGGTCGTTTCCGATCCGCGCAAGGGGATGGTCCTGCCACCAAAGCAGAAGACCCGCAGGTCGTCGATTCCGTTGGTGTGGTCGGCGTGGACATGGGTGAGCCAGACCTCGTCGATCCGGTCGATCCCTTCCCTCAGGCACTGCTGGCGAAGATCCGGTCCGGCATCCACGAGGACCTTGAAGCCGGACCATTCCATCAGGATGGACGCGCGCAACCGGTTGTCCTTGGGGTCCCGGGAACGGCAGGCCGCGCACCCGCAACCCACCACCGGGCATCCGAAGGATCCGCCGGTACCCAGGAAACGAACCGTGATGGACATGTGACGTGAAAGTAGCCGTCGCGAGACCGCGAACCCACCCCGATCGGTGGCGGGGGCACCGCCTCGATGGTAGGATGTGGCATGGAATTCCGACTCGACCGGCCGGACATGGTGCAGTGCGTCGAATGCGGCAGGTTCCGCCAGGACGGCGGCTGGTCGCACGATGCGCCGAGGCAGGGCATGATGGTGACCCACACCATCTGTCCGGCGTGCCAGCCCGCCATGCTCGACCATCTCAGGTGGGACATCGAATTCCCCACCTGGCCGGAGGAGAAGCAGTTGGAGGCGATTCGGCTCAGGGTTCGCCACATCCCCATGGATTCCGCCTCGGTCCGCGAGAAACTGCGCTCCATGGGCGTCGACGACGGTGCGCTGGTCCTGCGGTTCATGGAGGAAGTGCGCCCCCACCTGGTGGAGCGGCTGTGCCACTACTGCCGGCTCCCCATCGAATCGACGGATCCCGTCGCCGAACGGGCGGGTTACGTCCTCCACGAAGGGTGCGCCGAGAACCTCACGGATTCCATCCACCTGCTGCTGGGGATGGAGCCCCCCCAGACCCACCTGGACGCCTACATGGACGTGGCGCGCATTCCCCACGGGGTCCGGGCCGGCGTGCGCAAGGATCTGGAATCGTCGTTTTTGGCGGTGTAGGGACGCAAAATTTCGCGTCCCTACACCGCTATTCCTTGAACGGGTCCGGTTCGCCCGCGGCGGTGGAGGTGTCCTGGGCCCAGGGTCGGCCCGCGGCGCTGTCGCGACTCGCGTTCCAGCGGGTCCAGGGATCCGAGAGGTCCGCCTTCACGTCGAAGCGGGCGCGGTTCCACGTCCCGTCGCGACGGAAAGTGACTTCCTCGCCGCGCAGCAGGCGCACCCAGTTCTCCAGGCTGACCTCCTGCGGTCCGCTGACCTCGCCCCGGGCCCGGGCGAGGCTGTCGGACTTCGGCGACCCCACGTCCACCCGCCCCTGGTACAGCCGCACGTTGGAACTGGAATCGGCGTCGGAAACCCGGAACACGGTGCCGCGCACGGCCGCGACAGCGGTGGGGGTGCGCACTCCGAACCCGGTCCCGCCCTGTCCGATCTTCCGGACGTTGGCCCACGCCTTCCCGCCCAGGAGGGTCGGCTCGGGCACGCCCCTGGTCCGCTGCGTCAGCACGGCCCGCGAATTCTCCTCCAGGCGGAGCAGGGTGTTGTCCGGGTAGCGGAGTTCGGCCCTGGACGCCTTGGACAGGACGATGGTGTCCCCCACCCGGCAGGCGAGCGAGACGCGGGCGGGGATGCTCGCCCCGTCCCTGCGGACCTGCGCGGTCCCCACGAGATAGGAAATGCGCGCAGCCTCCTGCGGGGCCATGGCGAAGGTGGCGATCGCGAGAACGGGAACGAGGCGGGGAAACATGTTCAGACCTCCAGCAGTTGGGGATTTTCCTCGATGAACTTGGTGGTGAACTTGCCGGACCGGAAGACCTTGGAATCGAGGATGCGTCTCTGCAGGTTCGCCGTGGTGGAGGGTCCTTCGACCACGAGCTCGTCCAGGACGCGGATCATCCTTTCGATGGCCTGCGTCCGGTCGGGCGCGTGCACGATGAGCTTTCCGATCATCGAATCGTAGTACGGAGGAACGACGTAGCCCGAGTAGATGTGGCTGTCCCAGCGCACGCCCATGCCCCCCGGGACGTGCAGCCCCTTGATGGGACCGGGACACGGCCGGAACCCCTGCGAGGGGTCCTCGGCGTTGATCCGGCATTCGATGGAATGGCCGTGGACCTTGATCTCGGACTGCTTCCAGGGGAGCGCCTCGCCCATGGCCACCAGGATCTGCGCGCGGACCAGGTCCACTCCGGTGACGAGTTCCGTGACCGGATGCTCCACCTGGATGCGCGTGTTCATCTCCATGAAGTAGAAGGAGCCGTCCTCGTCGAGAAGGAACTCCATGGTGCCCGCGTTCTCGTAGCCCACGGACTTGGCGCCCTTGACGGCGGCCTTTCCCATGGCTTGACGGATCTTGTCATCCACGGCCGGGGACGGCGACTCCTCCACCAGCTTCTGGTGGCGGCGCTGGACCGAGCAGTCGCGCTCGCCCAGGTGCACCACGTTCCCGCGCGAGTCCGCCATGAGCTGGATCTCCACGTGGCGGGGACGTTCGAAGTACCGCTCCATGTACACGGAGCCGTTGCCGAAGCAGGCCTGGGCCTCCGCGACGGCCACGGGAAACTGGGTCTCCAGCTCCTTGGCGTCGCGGACCACCCGCATCCCGCGCCCGCCGCCGCCGGCCACCGCCTTGACGATCATGGGGAACCCGATGGTCCTGGCCCACTTCCTCGCGGATTCCAGGTCCTTGACCGGGCCGTCCGATCCGGGAATGGTGGGAACTCCCGCGGCTCGCATCGCGTCCTTGGCCTCGGACTTGTCCCCCATCCGGGAGATCGCCTCCGGGGAGGGCCCGATGAACTTCATACCGGTCTTTCCCACGAGCTCGGCGAACCGCGCGTTCTCGGAGAGGAATCCGTATCCCGGATGGACCGCGTCCGCGCCGGTGAGGACCGCGGCCGACAGGATCTGCATCATGTCCAGGTAGGACTTCTTCCCAGGCGGAGGCCCGATGCAGACATCCTCGTCGGCGAGCTTGACGTGGAGGGAATCGGCGTCGGCCGTCGAATGCACGGCCACGGTGCGGATTCCCATCTCCTTGCAGGCGCGGATCACGCGCANCGCGATCTCGCCCCGNTTCGCGATCAGGATCTTCTTCATCAGGTCATCCAGCTCCGGTCGGAGGCGCCTTCCACGCCGCGGAGCTTCAGCTCGAAGTCCGCGGGATTGGAAGCACTGCGCAGGGCGACCTCGTAGGAGATCACGTCGTCCGCGAACAGCTTGAATATGGACTGGTCGAAGGACTGGCTCCCGTACTGGGCGGTCCCTTCGCGTATGGCCGGTTCGATCATGTGGGTCAGCTCGGGATTCACGAGGTAGTCGTGGATGGCGGCGTTGTTCACCAGGATCTCGGCGGCGGGCACCCGTCCCTGCTTGTCCTTGCGGGGAAGAAGACGCAGCGAGATGATGGCGACCAGCGTGTTGGCAAGCAGAAGACGCACCTGCTGGTGCTGGTGCGGCGGGTAGAAGGAGACGATGCGGGAGATGGTCTCCGTCGCGTTCATCGTGTGCAGCGTGCTCATCACCAGGTGCCCGGTGTCGGCGGCCTGGAGCGCGATGTGCATGGTCTCCTGGTCGCGGATTTCGCCGATCAGGATGGTGTCGGGATCTTCGCGGAAGCTGGCGCGCAACGCGTTGGGGAAGTTGTGCGTGTCGTAGCCCACTTCGCGTTGGCTGATGATGGACCGCTTGTCGCGGTAGAGGAACTCGATGGGATCCTCGACCGTGATGATGTTCGACGAGGTCATCTCGTTCACATGGTCGATCATGGACGCGAGCGAGGTGGACTTCCCCGATCCGGTCGTGCCCGTCACCAGGATCAGGCCACGTTCCTTGAGCGCCAGGTCCCGGACGATTTCCGGCAATCCCAGCCCGTCGAAGGCGGGGATCGTCTGGGTGATGTGGCGGATGGCGAGCGCGGGGGTGCCCCGCTGCCGGAAGGCGTTGACGCGGAACCTCCCCAGGCCTCGCACCCCGACCGCGAAGTCGAGTTCCAGGTCGGAATCGAACCGGGCGCGCTGGTTGCGGTTCATGATCACGCCCAGGTAGCTCTCCATGCCCTCCGGGCTCACGCGGTCGGTCTGCAGGCGGAACAGGTCGCCGTTGATGCGCAAGGCCGGCGGCACCCCCACCCGCAGGTGCAGGTCCGAGGCTCCTCGATCGACCATCTCCTTGAAGAGCTGCTCGATGGTCATAGGGGTCAGGTGGTCCTCACCAGGAAAAGCACGGTTCCGAACTCGACCGGCGACTCGTTCTGCACGCAGATCTTGACCACGGTGCCGGTGACCTCGGATTCGATTTCGTTCATCAGCTTCATGGCCTCGACGATGCAGATCGTGCGGCCCTTCTCCACCCGTCCACCCTCCTCCACGTAGGGTGCCGTGTCGGGCGAGGCGGAGCGGTAGAAGGTTCCCACCATCGGGCTCCTCACCTCCACCAGGTCGGTTTCCACCGAGGGTGCGGCGGGGACGGGAACGACCGGCGGGGGCGCCGAGGCCTGCACCTGCGGTGGCGTCGGGGCGGCGCCGACGGGCATCGGCGCGGCGACGACCATCGCCGGAGCGGGTCCTTGCTTCTTCAGGAGGAGGCGTTCGCCCTCGTGGGTCCACTGGAGCTCGGCGAGGGACGAATCGTCCATGAGCCCGATCAGCCGACTGATCTCGTCGACGTTCATTCAGATCCTTTCCTGGGGTTGCCCGGTCCGGGCGGAGTGGGTCAAGCGCGCCCTTCGATCTCGGACAGCCTACGACGGAGTTCGGCGTTGGCGGGATCCTTCTCGAGCAGTTGGCGGTAGATGCTGGCGGCCTTGTCGCGATGGCCTTGGCGGAGATACTCCTCCGCGAAGGTCACCGTGGGCAGGCTCGCCGGAAAGTCGGAGTCGCCCCCGAAGAGGTCGTCCAACCGGCCCTCGATGTCGTCGCCGGTCACCGGACCCGAGGGCCCGGCTTCGGCCTTCGGGACGAATCCCGTCCGTCCGGAGGTCTGTGGGGGCTCCGCGAGGAACTCGCTGGAGGCGAAGAGTTCGTCCAGGCGGCTGTCGACGTCCTCCGCGGTCAAGCGGGTGCCGCGACCGGTCTCGGAATGGCCGACGTCGATGGTGGGGAGGTCGATCGTCGAGCCAGCGGTGTCGATTTCCGAGCCCTTGATCGCCTGGTCGAGGTATTGGGAGGCGCCCAAGTTGAGGTCCCGGGCATTCATTTCGGCCGTGGACTCCCCGCCGTGCGAAGTGCCGGCCAGCCGGGCCTCGAAGGCAGTGTCGCGACCCAACGCCGCCGTGTCCGAGCCCCGCTTCGCGAGTTCGAGCGGAAGGATGTCCTCCTTGGGGACGGCCGAGGTGTCCTCTCCGGCTCCCGGTCCCGCGGACACGGGACTGGTCAGGTCGATGACGCTCTCGCCGAACAGGTCGTCCAGCCGACCTTCGATGTCGTCTCCGGAAACGAGGGGGCCGTTGTTCCCGACGACGGGAACGGACTCCACAGTGGGCGGCTCCGCGTGCAGCTCCGCTTGCCTGGACGTCTCCTCGTGCCGCGAGACGGAAGTCGCCGGGGGATGGGAGCTTTCCCCGAACAATTCGCCCAAACGGTCCTCCACGTCCCGGCCGGTGACCTGCCCGCCGGCCGACGCGCCCGCGGACGGATCGGCGACGGTGGCCCCGGCGCGTGTCGCGGGCGCCGGGGTGGAGGCGCCGAACACTTCGTCGAGCCTGTTCTCGATGTCCTCCCCCGTGACCCTGGATTTTCCCTTGTTCTCGTCCAAGGGGGGTTGGGCGGCGAAGAATTGGGTGGCTTCGGCTTCCTGTCGTTCCTCCGGCGAAGGAAACCTCGGGGGTGCGGAGGGCGGTTCCGGAACGATGTCGGCGGGGACAGGTGCCTGCGTCCTGGGCGGATCCAGGGGCGGAGGTGGAATGGTCCTCGATGGGAAGGAAGGCATTTCCAGGGTCGCGAACGACGACTCTCCCACGCGCCCCAGAAGGGTCTGGGAGGATGCGGTCGGAGTCGTCGGCACCTGGAATCCCGGAAGTTCGGGAATGGTCGGAACATCGAAGTGGGCGCTCGGGCTGTCCAGGCGTCCCATCCCGAATTCGGATGGAGCGCCCGCCCCTCCCAGATCCAAACCGAAGGCGGGCGAGGTGGCTTGGACGAAGCCCGAGGCGTGCGACGTGGTTCCTTCGGACAACGCCTCCCTGGAGCGATCGTCCTCCTCTTCGCGCACCATGGCGACGGCGTCCATCCCCGTGGGCGCGTCCAGTTTCTGGGCGGCCTTCCGCATCTCGTCCTTGGCCCGAGGATGCTCGGGTTCCAGGGCCGACAATCGGCTCCAGGCGTCCAACGCCTGCCGGAAATATTGCCCCCGGCCGCTGGCCTCCGCCAATCCTTCCAGGGCGGCGCGGCAGGACGAGTCCAGATCGACCGCGACCTGGAAAACGTTCCGGGCCGTTTCGATGTCTCCCTTGTCCAGGGCGATCCTGCCCTGCACCAGACGTCCCCCGAGATGGCGCGGCCAGCGACGGACGCCTTCCGCCACGATCCCCGCCGCCTCGTCGTCGCGTCCGGAAAGGTGCAGTCCTTCGGCGAACACCGCGAAGGCCAGCCCGCCGGGCCTCGCCTTCCAAAGGCCTTCCAATGTATCGAGGCTGGTCATGGTGTTCCTCCTTTACCCGTTTTCGGGGTCCGAGAACGATTCCCGGAATCTATCAAATGCCTTCCAGAACCAAGGCTTCGTCGGAAAGCAGGATGGGAATGCCCCTTCGGACGGCGTAGGCCCGCAACCCGTCTTGACGGACCAGGGCCTCGTCCACCGATTCGGCCACCGTTCGGCCCTGCGCATCCCTGACCACGCCGCGGGCGATGGCGGCGTTCAGATCGCGCAACTGGTCGGGTCCGGCCAAATGGAGGTCCTGCCGGGTTTCCGGACAGCAGAGGATGTCGAGAAGTTCCTTATCCATGGTCTTTCAGCACCGCCCCTTCCAGGAAAACTCCGATTCGAGAGTACCGCTCCAACCGGGCGCGAACAAGCTCTTCCGGATCGAGCTTGCGCAACGGGGCCAGTTCCTGGGAGATGGCCCGGCCCATGGACTTGCAGGCCTCGGCGGAATCCCAATGGGCTCCTCCGGCAGGCTCCTCCACGACGCGATCCACCAATCCCAGGTCCGCCAAGTCCCTTCCGGTGAGCTTCATGTGGTCGGCCACCTCGCGGGCCTTCAACCGGTCGCCCCACAGGATCGCGGCGCACCCTTCCGGGGAAATCACGCAGTACCAGGAATTCTCGAACATCAGAAGCCGATCCCCCACTCCGATGCCGAGGGCACCGCCGGAGGCTCCCTCGCCGAGGACGGCGACCACCACCGGAACCCGGAACGAGGACATCTCGAGGATGTTCTCTGCGATCGCCTGGGCTTGGCCGCGCTCCTCCGCGCCGATGCCCGGGAAAGCGCCGGGAGTGTCCACCAGGCAGATGACGGGCCGGCCGAAGCGCTCCGCGAGCTTCATCACGCGCAGGGCCTTGCGGTACCCTTCCGGGTGCGGCATCCCGAAATTGCGATGGATGTTCTCCCTGGTGTCCTTCCCCTTCTGGTGGGCCACGATGCAGACAGGCTCGCCGTCCAGCCGGGCGAAGCCCGCGACGATGGCCGGGTCGTCTCCGAAGGCACGGTCTCCGTGCAGCTCCACGAAATCCGTGAAGGTGGCTTGGATGTGGTCCAACGCGTAGGGACGACCTTGCCGACGGGCGATCTCGATCCGGTTCCACGCCGACATGTTCCGGTGGGTCCGGGACAGGAGTTGCTCGCGCTTCTTCGCAAGCCTGGCCAGATCGGACTCCAGATCGAGACCGTTCTCCGCTGCGAAGGCCTTCATCTCGGCGATTTTCCGATCCAACGCAAGGACGGGCTGTTCGAAATCCAACCCCACTCCGTTCGCCATGTTCATTCGGAACGCTCCGGTGGAAAGTTGTTGTCCAAGGTAATATCCACCAGAACGGGCTCGCCCACGGTCGGGACGGGCAGGGCGAGGAGCACCCGGATCTGGCGAAGCCCGGCCAATTCCGCGAGCAGGTCGCCGACACCCTCCATGGCCGCGGGAACGATGATCGTGGAGACTTCCAACGCCCGAAGCGCGGGAAACGCGAGGGGAAGGCGGGCCATGGCCACGATGCCTTCCTTCCGGGCGAGATCTTCCCCTTCCCTGGCCAGATAGCCCAGAACCCTGACCCTGGAGGAGCCTTGGAGCCGCCGCGCCATCTCCACCGAATCCTGGCCGGTTCCCGCGACCACGGCGCGGCGCGGCTTGAGAAAGAGCTTTCTGGAGGTCCAGGAGTGGCGTGCGGCCACCAGGACGCTGGCGAAAAGCCCCCCCAGGATGAAACTCGCCCGGGAGAAAACCTCGCTCTTGATCAGGAATCCAACCACCAGGAATCCACCAAGCCCCGCTCCCAACGCCGTCGCCAAGGTCGAACGCCTGGCGAGACCGGGGCCGTATTCTCCGAAAGCGACCAAGGCCCCGAGGAAGCAGCCCGAGAGGATGAGATGCCACATCCAGCTCACCTGCCACAGCGTGGGCAGAAGATCGCGGTGCCTGGTCCAGAGCCAGAAGGTGGAGACCAGGAAGAAGGCGATGTTGACTCCGACGAGATCGACGACCAGGTCCCGAAGACGCTGGAAATACTGCCCCAGATGGGCTCCCGTCGCCAGCAGCCAGGCGACCACGGACAGGATCGCACCGACCGCCTGTCCGACGCCGAAATTCTTGCGCGCGAAGGTGACCATCGCCCGATAGAAATCCATCCGGGCACCCCAGGGGCGAGCTGCCGCGCTCTGGCCCTTGTGGTGCACGATGCTGCTCTCGCCGCTGTACCAGATGGTCCATCCGGCGCGGGAGACGCGCAGGCAGAGATCCAGATCTTCTCCGTAGAGGAAGAAGATCTCGTCGAATCCGCCCACCTGCTGGAACGCCATCGACCGGATCAGGAGGAACGACCCGGAAACGGCTTCGACGGGATAGGACCGGGTGGGATCGAGGTAGGCCAGGTTGTAGCGCCCCAGCCGCCGGCTGCGCGGAAACAGGAAGGAGAGGCCGGACAACCTC
>JGI12269J14319_10006183_pt1 | contig 10450 bp, 13 predicted proteins | sample PeaSoiSIISIP2007_FD_14319 | JGI IMG/M metagenome (IMG submission 14319) | reverse complement strand
CGGCCGCCGTCGGCGTCGACCTCACCGGTGTTGAACTCGGTCACCACGTCGATGGCCTTCTCCGCCAGCATCCCGCTGAGCTCGCGGTTGCAGACGGCCTTGGTGAACGCGCCGTCGAGCGGGGTGACGAGGGTGATCTCGACCCGGTCACGGATCCCGCGCCTGCGGAAGTGCACATCGGCGAGGAAGCTGAATTCGATCGGCGCGACCGGGCACTTGATCGGCATGTCGACGATATTGACCGCGATGCGCCCGCCGTCGAATCGCGCCAGCGCATCGCGCAGGGCCACCGCGCCCTTGCGATCGTAGAAGGTAAAGGCCCGGCCGCGTTCTGTCGCGTTTGCAAGTCCGTCAGTCTCGTCTGGCAGCAGGGCCGCGCCGCTGGCGATGACCAGCACATCGTAGGGCAGCACCGTGCCGTCCTCGAGATGGACGCGGCGCGCCTCGATGTCGACGTGATCGGCGCCGCTCTGGTGATAGCCGATACCGCCGTGCAGCTGCCGTACCCGCGGGCGCGTGATGCTCTCAGCCTGGACCCGGCCGAACGGGACGAAGAGCAGGCCCGGCTGGTACACGTGCTGCCCGTCCCGGTCGACCACGGTGATCAGGTCGTCGTCCGCGAGCTGCCGCCGGAGCCTGTTCGCGATCAGCGTGCCGCCCGTCCCGCCGCCGAGAACCACGATTTGCCTCGCCATGGCATCAGTGTCGGCGCATTCGTCCGGCCGGGGCTACGGCCGAAGGTCCCGCCGCGCGCCGACCAACGGCATTGCCATCCCGAGCCTGGCTGGCTGCGGGTCGTGCCGCAAGCCCCGCGTGACGCGACCGGGAATAATCGCCAGGCCGCGCGGGCTGCAGCAGCATAGATACCCATGGGGGTATTATTCGGAGGTGTATCATGAGGATCGTCCAGCTGATGAACTCACGCGCCGGGCGCGCTGCCCGGGTACTGGCCGGCGTGGCGCTCATCGCGACGGGAGCCGCCCTGGGCGGGGCCGACGGCCTGGTCCTCGCGGTGATCGGCCTCGTCCCGCTGGCAGCGGGAACGGCCGGGGCGTGCCTGGCAGCGCCGCTGCTGCGAGCCCCGATGCGAGCCCGCTGATGGCAGGTGCGCCCGGCGAGCATCCGGCCCGGCCCGGATCCGGGCGGGCCAGCGCCGGGCGGAGCGCGCCGCGGCCAGGTGGCGTGCTGCCTGCCTGGCCGGGCGTACTGGCCGTCGTCGCGCACCCCGACGATGAGACGTTCGGGCTCGGCGCGGTCCTGGACCGGATGGTGGCGGGCGGCACTGTCGTGCACGTCTTGTGCTACACCCGCGGCGAGGCGTCCACCCTGAACCAGAGCGGCGCCGACCTTCGCCACGCGCGGGAGCAGGAGCTGCAGCAGGCCAGCCGGGAACTCGGCGTGGCCACCGTCACGCTGCTGGATTACCCCGACGGCCGGCTCGGCTCCGTCCCGCCGGGCGAGCTGGCCGGCCACGCGGCCGCGGCCGCGGCCCTGGTTCATGCTGATGGCCTGCTGGTCTTCGACGACACCGGGATCACCGGCCACCCCGATCACCAGGCCGCGACGCGCGCCGCGGTGCAGGCCGCCGCTGCCGCCGGGCTGCCCGTGCTGGCCTGGGCGCTGCCCGCCGCCATCGCCGGCCGGCTGCGAGAGGAGACCGGCCAGCCATTCGCCGGCCAGCCGCCGTGGCGCATCGACGTGTGCGTCCGGGTGGACCGGGCCAGGCAGAGCCGAGCCGCCCTCCTGCACGAGAGTCAGATATCGTCCGCCGCGGTGCTATGGCGGCGGCTGCAGCTGCAGGCCGACTGCGAGCACCTGCGCTGGCTCATCCCGCCAGCCTGATTCCCGGCGGCCACCCTTGCGTCCAGCATTAGCTCCCTGCGCATTCACGCAGGGGATGCGCGAGCCGCTGGTGCGCGGGCCCGCCTGACGGCGTCACGCGGCATAGCGCGCCCTGCCGCAGCGCAAGCCCGTCCAGCACCGGGTATCTGTGGCCGCGGGCCGTCACGAGGTTCGTGCAGCCGCTGCGGCCGGACGCGAAGCCAGCCGATCAGGCTTGCTCTGCCGGGCCGGGCCCGGACGGAACCAGGCCAGCCACGCCGGCACCGGGGGCCGCCGGCGGGGCTGCGAGGCTGGCCGGCGGGAGCGGGAACCACCGCAGTGCCTCAAAGTCCGGGCTGAGCCCGGTCGGCCCGTCCTTCACCCGGCCGGGGAGCGCCGCCAGGAGCGCGCGGGCCTGGCGCAGGTAAACCGGGAAGACGTCCTCGCCCGCGCGGGCGCGGTGCCGGGGGTAGCCGATCTCCCCGTCGGCGCCGTAGGAGACATCGGACAGCGTGATCTGCGGCCTGGGCGGCCCGCCGGCGTGCCGCCACAGCCCGGTGTGCGGGTCGAAGCGGTAATCGGGCAGCAGCCGGTAGCCGTCCGCGGCGATGACCTCGACCGCGGCGGCGATATAACCGGCGGCAGCGGCGGAGATGAAGTAGTTGAGGTTGACCCTGGTCCAGCCGGGCTTGACGCCGTCGCAGCCGTGGCCGATCTCCTCGCGCAGCGCGTGCGAGCGCGCTGGCCCGATGGCCAGCAGCCGGTGCCCGTACGGGCCTGCGCACGAGCAGCCGCCCCGGGCCTGGATGCCAAACAGGTCGTTCAGCAGCGCGACCACGAAGTTGTGGTGCAGGTACTTAGCGCCGTGCCGGATCCGGAACGAGACGATGGACAGCCGCGCCGCCTGCTGGCTGCCGAGGATCTCGATCCCCGGGCTGTCCGCCCACCGGCGCAGCACGTGCCGCCAGAGCTGCTCCTCGCGGGCGGCGATGAGGTCGGTCCCGACAGCCTGCTTGAGCGCGAAAACCAGCCCGGCCCGGATCGACTCGATAATGGCCGGCGTGCCGCCTTCCTCCCGCGCGACCGGATCGTCGAGATAACGGTGGCCGACCGGGTCGACGAACGCCACCGTGCCGCCGCCGGGCACTGTGGGCACCTGATTGCGGACCAGCTCGCGCCGGACGACCAGCACCCCGGGGGTCTGCGGGCCGCCGGGGAACTTGTGCGGCGAGAGGAAGACCGCGTCCTTGTGATCGTCCCCGTCCGGCCGCGACGCCGAGACGCAGATGGGCACGTAAGGCCCGGCCGCAGCGTAGTCCCAGAACGACAGCGCGCCGTGGGCGTGCAGCAGCGCCGCGACCGCGCTGGCGTCGGTGAGGATCCCGGTGACGTTGGAGGCTGCGGAGAAGCTGCCGATCCGCAGCGGCCGCTGCGCGTAACGGCGCAGCTGGCCCTCCAGGTCCGCGAGGTCGATGTGACCGTCGGCGTCCGCGCCGATGACCACCACGTCGGCGATCGACTCGCGCCACGGCAGCTCGTTGGAGTGATGCTCGTACGGGCCGACGAACACCACCGGCCGGTCAGCCGCCGGGATGCGCGAGGCGAGCTGGTACCGGTCATCCAGCCCGCTGGGTATGCGCAGCTCCAGGATCCCGATCAGCTTGCTGACCGCCGCGGTCGCGCCCGAGCCGGTGAAGATGACCAGGTCATCGGCAGTGCCTCCGACCGTGTCCCGGATGATCCGCCGCGCGTCCTCGCGCAGCCGGGTGGTCTGCAGGCCGTTGCCCGAGCTCTCGGTGTGGGTGTTGGCGTACCGGGGCAGGACTGCGTCGCGGATGAAGTCCTCGACGAAGTCCAGCGACCGGCCCGACGCGGTGTAGTCCGCGTAGGTGACCCGCCGCGGGCCGAACGGGCCGTCCATCAGCTCACCCTCGCCGATGATCCCCCGCCGGATCCGCTCGACCAGCGCCGACGTCGGCAAGTCTGCAGGCAGCGATGAGCTGCCGCGCTCAGTCTCGGTCATCGCGCACCTCCTGCTCCGGCCGGCCGCCGTCCCGCCAGTGCTTACGAGCTCGCTGTCCGCGCCGCACCCGCGTGCTCGGCGATACTCGCCCGGACCTTGTCCATGTCGAGCTCGCGCGCCCTGGCGAGCAGCTGCTCCAGGGCGGCTTCCGGCAGCGCCCCTGGCCGGGCGTAAAGGACGACACCATCGCGGAGCACCATAAGCGTCGGGATCGACGAGATGCCAAGCGCGCCGGCCAGCGCAGGCTCAGTCTCGGTGTTGACCTTGCCGAACACCGCGTCAGCATGGCGCTCCGAAGCCTGCTCGAAGACCGGCCCGAACATCCGGCACGGCCCGCACCACGCGGCCCAGAAGTCGACCAGCACCAGGCCATCACCGTTCGTCACGGCGTCGAAGTTCTCTGCAGTCAGCTCCACCGTGGCCATGAAGGCCTCCTCTGCGTCTCTGTCAACGATACCCATAGGGGTATGTTCCGGTAACCAGAAGGGGGCTCGCGGCATTCCCGGCAGCCTGGCGCCGCGCCGGCGGCCCGGTGTGCCGGCGGCGGCCATGCCGTCGCGCAGGGCCCGTCGCGGTCTTCACCGGCGGCTCGCTACTGTATGGCTCGACCGGGCGGCCGGACCTGCTCGGTGCCGCTGTGCCGGCGGACCTGCTGCTGGCCGGGTTCGGCGCGCTGATGCTCGCCATCGCCAGCATCATGATCGCCCGGCGGAGCGCTGTCCCGGCCCGAGTGCCCGGCCCGGAGGCCACCGCCGTGAGCGGCCTAGCCGTGTCGGAGGCTGGCAGCGGCACGCCGCAGCTGGCGACGGTCACGGCGCTGGGCACGCTGCGGCGATGGCGCAGCGGCCGCAGGCCGCGCGGCATCCTGTGCTGTCACCGTGATCTTCGCCGCCGCTGCGATAGCCGGCGCGCTGGCGGGCGGCCGCCCGGCCGGCCGGGTCAGCCCGCAGCGCCTGAGCACCGCCTTCACCGTCCTGGTCATTGGCGTCGGGGTGTATACGCTGGGGCGAAGCCTGCCGGTCCTCGCCTGAGATACCCCGTCGGGTATTATGGACAAGGACACGGGAAGGACATCCATGAAGGTCGACGAGCAGGCCGCGGTGCCGGTGCTGAACCGGCTGCGGCGGGCGCATGGCCAGCTGGCCGGGGTTATCGCGATGATCGAGAACGGGCGGGACTGCCAGGAGGTGGTCACCCAGCTCGCCGCGGTGTCCCGCGCCCTGGACCGGGCCGGGTTCAAGATCGTGGCCAGCGGGCTGCGGCAGTGCCTGGCCGGTGACGGCGACTCCCCGATGACCGAGGAGCAGATGGAGAAGCTGTTCCTCAGCCTCGCCTGACATCAGCGAGTCGCGCCGGCGCCCGCATGCAGCGGGCCCGGGCGCATACCTGAGGGGGACCATTGGATTACGGCATCACCATCCGCGTACGCGCCCCGTTCGCCGAGGCCGTGGCGCGGGTGCGGGACGCGCTGAAGGGGCAGGGCTTCGGCGTGCTGACCGAGATAGACGTGCAGGCAACTCTGCGGGACAAGCTCGGCGAGGAGATAGAGCCTTACCTGATCCTGGGCGCCTGCAACCCGCCGCTGGCGCACCGGGCGCTGACCGCGGACCGCAGCATCGGCCTGCTGCTCCCGTGCAACGTCGTGGTCCGGACGGAATCCGGCCAGACCGTGATCGAGGCGCTTGACCCGCAGGCCATGATCACGATCGCGGGCGAGCGCTCGCTCCAGCCGGTCGCCGACGAGGCAGCGAGCCGGCTGCGGGCCGCCCTGGACTTTGTGAGCGAGACTCTGGCGTAGACCAGGAGCAGCGTCCGGCAACGGTATCCGGCCGAGGTCGTGGCCTGTGCCAGCGCATGGGACGCTGGACGCTAGCCGGGCACCCGCTGGGTCTGCGCCGACAGGATTACCGGCACCCTGGGGTCTATCGCACGCGGAGGCAGCTGGCTCATGCACAGCGTGGAGCAGGCCAGGCCTTGCCAGTCGGCCGGCCCGTACATCGCCCTGTTCTGGCTGCCCCGCACCGGGTTGCGCTGGAGCCGGTCCTTGCCCGTCATGGCAGCCCAACATCACCAGCCGCGGCGCTGGCGGCGCGGTTCTGGGCGCTGGTGGGCCTGACGGGGATTGCCGCCGGGCTGCTTGGGGCGCTGATGATGCTGATTTTGTTCAACGTGCAGTATGCGGCGTTCGGCTATCACTCCGGATCCCTGCAGCACCGGTCTCCGGCTGGCGGCGGGAGACGGCGGCCGACTCACCGGCCGCTGACCGCTGCCAGGGCAGCGAAGACTGCCAGCGCCAGCAAGATGAGACCGGTGACCCGCTGGACTATGACAGCTGGCAGCTGGCCCAGCGGCCTGCCGACCGCAACGGCGAGGGCGGCCGCGCTCCACAGGGCCAGCACGGCACCCATGCCGACGACAACCGGATCGTGCAAGCGCGCAGCAAGGCCGGCGGTCAGGATCTGAGTCAGGTCGCCCCACTCGGCCAGGAACACGACAGCGAATGTCGTGAGAAAGGCGCGGCAGGCGCTCCCCGGAGCCGCCGTACCAGGGCCTGCGGCGGCCGGCTCGGCCGCGGCGCTGCGCAGCACCCAGGCCGCGCCACCCAGGAACAGCACGGCCGCCAAGGCCTGGACCGCGCGATGCGGCAGCACGGTGACGAGGACCGCGCCGACGGTGACGGCGATACACACATGCACGGCGAACGCGACAGCAGCACCGGACCACACCGCCCATGCGTGTCCGCGGGCCGCCAGCACGGCCGAGGCGAACATGGTCTTGTCCGGCAGTTCGCTGATGAAGATGACCGGGTAGACGATGCCGAGAACTGCCAGGTCCATCGTTCTCCGTCCCGGCCGGGCGGAGAGCGGGGCGACCTCCGCCCGGCCGCGAGGCCAGGGCCGGAAGGTCTTGCCATCCGCCCCTGCGGAACGGACCCGGCGACCGGACGCCATCGGGCGCCGGGCATGTCGATCAGCCGGCGGGGGCTACTCCCCTTCACCGGCATCCTAGCGGCCGCGGCGGCCGCGAGCAGGCCGGGAAGCCGGCCAGACTGGGTCTTAACCCGCAGAGGTCACGCCCGGAAGCCTCTAGTGTGCAGGGACGTTTGTCCCTTGTGCGAGGCAGCGGGATTCCCGGATGCTCCGACAATGACACGTCTGCTAGGGAACGTGCGATGAGCCGGGTGGTGATCCTCGGTGCCGGGATCTCCGGCCACACGGCTGCGGCGTTCGCCAGGAAATGGCTCGGCAAGGACGATACGGTGACGGTCGTCTCGCCGAACGAGACCTACAACTGGATCCCGTCCAACATCTGGGTCGGCGTCGGCCTGATGAAACCGGGCCAGGTGACGTTCCCGCTCGCGCCCGTCTACGAGCGCCACGGCATCGAGTTCAGGCAGGCATCGGCGTGCGAGATCCACCCGGACGGCGATGCCTGCCATCCGGCGCCGTATGTCGTCATCGAGACAGCCGCTGACGCCAGGGAACGGGTGCCGTACGACTTCCTGATCAACGCGACCGGTCCGCGGCTGCGCTTCGACAAGACCGAAGGGCTCGGCCCGGATGGTAACAGCCTGTCGGTGTGCACGCCCGAGCACGCCGTCCAGACGTCCGCGGCGCTCGATGAAGCAGTCGAGCGGATGCGCCGTGGCGAGCGGCAGCGCTTCCTGGTGGGCGTCGGCCACGGCACCTGCACGTGCGAGGGCGCAGCGTTCGAGTACGCGGTGAACCTGGAGTTCGAACTGCGGGCCCGCCACGTCCGGGACAAGGCGGAGATCACCTGGATCACCAACGAGTACGAGCTCGGCGACTTCGGCATGGGCGGCATGCACCTGCGGCGCGGCGGCTACGTCGTGCCGAGCAACCTGTTCACCGAGTCCCTGTTCGCCGAGCGCGGCATCGACTGGATCACCCGCGCGCATGTCAGCAAGGTGGAGAAGGACCGCGTCTGCTACGAGACCCTCGACGGCGCGCAGCGCGAGCAGGAGTTCGACTTCGCCATGCTGCTGCCCCCGTTCTCCGGCGTCGGCCTCAAGGCCTACGGCCGCGAGGGAGCGGACATCACCAGTCGGCTGTTCCTGCCCAACGACTTCATGCGCGTAGACGCGGACTACGCCGCCAAGCCGCCACAGAACTGGGGGCCTGGTGATTGGCCGCGTACCTACCAGTCACCCGCCTACCCGAACGTCTTCGCGGTGGGGATCGCGTTCGCGCCGCCGCACGCGATCTCGCTGCCGCACACCAGCCCCAACGGGACACTGATCGCCCCGGCACCCCCACGCACCGGGATGCCATCGGCCGAGATCGGCAAAGCCGTCGCCCGCAGCGTCGTCGACATGATCCACGGCGCCGGCCGGCCGACGCAGTCAGCGTCGATGGCGGAGATGGGCGCAGCGTGCGTGGCGTCCGCCGGCGCCCATCTGCTCACCGGCACGGCAGCGTCGATGACCGTGTACCCGATCGTCCCGGACTTCGCGCGCTACCCGCAGTACGGGCGCGACCTGGACCGGACGTTCGGCGAGATCGGCCTGGCCGGGCACTGGATCAAGATCCTGCTGCACCACATGTTCCTGTACAAGGCCAGGCTCCGCCCCGGCTGGGCCCTCATCCCGGAGTAAACCGTCATGGCAGTCCCAGACCCTCCCGCGAAGCTCGCCCAGCCGGCCGATGCCACAGCCGGCGGCCCGGCCCCGGCTGGCGCCCCGCCTCGCCATCCCGCCCAGGCCACCGCCGGGACAGCAGCCATCGGCTCCGCCAAAGTAACTGCCGACACGGCGCCCTACGTCACCCGGCCTACCCGGTGGACGATATTCATGCGGACCTTCGTGCCCTGGCAGCTCTGGCGATTCGTCCGCATAAACGCGAAGATGATCAGGATAATCCGAGGCTCGCGCACGTAGCGGCACCATCTCTGTACCCGCTGAGCCGAGGCCAGGCGACCCTGAGGGCTGAGAGCGGCGGCCCGGTGACCTGAGCTCCCGCCGACCGCCTGCTGCCTCGATGTTGCCGACCCAGGAGCTCCAATGCCATCGTCAGCCTCAATGGCCTTCGGCTGCGCATGGGCGCCTAGGCATGCGCCTCTGTCAAGGCCGGGGCCGGGAGCGGTGGCGCTGGTGTGGCCGTGGCGGCACCGGTAGGCGGGCCTGCCGGTGGACCAGGCTGATTCCAGCCTGCGCCCGCACCGGCCGCAGGCCAGCAGCCCGGCCAGCAGGTACGGGCGGGCGGCCGGGCCGGCCTGGCCGCGCGGCGTGACCGTGTCCTGGGCGGCGATGAAGTCAGCCTCGCTGACCAGCCCCGCATGCGCCGGGTGCCTGGAGATGACCCAGCCTTCGGGCAGGTTCTGCCGCTGAACCTGGTTATGCCCGAGGGTGGTGTTGCCGGGGTCGGCCTGCGAGTGTGATCTCGCTCTACCGTGCAAGCGATAACCACACAGGTCGTCCGGTCACCCTAAAGAAGGTCGCGCAGTTCGCTCGCGGTGCGGCCAACCTGGCGGCAGATCGATGCGAGCGTCCCGGCCGGGAGCGGCCGGGCGCCATGCACCGGAACGCTCACGTGCCGCCCGTCGGCATGCCGCATGACATGGTGGCTGCCAGTGACCCGTTCCAGTTCCCAGCCACCCTTGCCCAGTGCCTTGACGATGTCCTTCCCGGAGAGCTGGACCGGCATCAGGCCGCGTCGCCGACGGTGACAGCGATTTCCCTCGTCAGTTCGTCCGGTACCGATCCAGCGCTGAACAGCGCCCGGATACCCTCGGCAAGATCATCGAGCGCCTCGCCGAGTGTGTCGCCCACCCCGAAGGCGCTGAGGTTTTCCGGCAGGCCCACTGCCTGCACACCCCACGCGAAAGAATCCGGTGCCGAGTCCGGATCGGGACGGCCGGGATCGTCCAGGATCTCATACCGGACGTGGATGGTGGTCACAAGGCGGCCCTCCCTTCCCCTCAATGATGCCAGACTCGGCAGCGGTCATCGAATATACGTGCCCCGGACCGTGCGCGACATGACACTCAACTGCGGCCACGTTAGGTCATTTTCCCAGCTAACAGAACTATCTGCTCATGCGGCCTCATGCCACGGTGCAAACGTTAATGACACAGGTGCGGCGGACTCAGCAGAACGGATTGATGACCCGGACGGCCTGCTGGTGGGTGATGAGTCCGGCCGACTGACGCGCGTGGCCTGCATGTGGAACTTCCGCTGGACCCGGACCGACAGTGCCACGCCAGGCGTCGAGGCCGCATCATGCAGAGATCCGCGCGAGTCCCCTGCTGGTCAGGGAAGCTCAAGTACTTCGGTTCGGACGCCTGTGAGCTGGTCGAAGCCCGCGCTGGCCTCGGTGGTCAGCAAGATCCGGCTGGTTGCGGCGGCCGTGGCGGCGATCATCATGTCGTTTGCGGATCTCGGCCGTCCTTTCGCCATCGCTGCTACCGCCAAGCGCGCGTGCACCCGGGCGATGCCCACGTTGTATGGCTCGACGGGAAGGCTGGACAAAAGCGGTGCCGGTGGCCGACTCCCGGGATGGCGGTGGCGTGTCACGATCCACGGCGGGTGGGCGACGTTCGAGCTGGATGGGGGACGCCATGTGATCCGCCCGCGACTCCGCGGCTCGC
>JGI12269J14319_10006180_pt1 | contig 10452 bp, 10 predicted proteins | sample PeaSoiSIISIP2007_FD_14319 | JGI IMG/M metagenome (IMG submission 14319) | reverse complement strand
GCCGTTCCTGGTGCGCCCGATCGGCTCGCACGGCGGCAAGGGCCTGTTCCTGGTCGGCGGCGAGGCGCCCGACGAGCCGCTGACCCCGGCCAGCGCCTACTACCTCACCCAGTTCGAGAACTTCCGCAGCCCGGACGGGCTCTACCGCAAATACCGCGCGATCTTCGTCGGCGGCCGCACCCTGCCCTACCACCTGGCCATCGCGACTGGCTGGCTGATCCACTACGAGCACGCCGGCATGGAGCATCATCCGGAGCGCCTCGCCGAGGAGATGCGCTATCTCGACGATCCCGCCGGCGCGATCGGCGTCAGCGCCTGGGATGCGGTTCAGGGCATCGGCGCGGCGATGGGGCTGGACTACGCCGGCGCCGACTTCACCCTGCTGCCCGACGGCCGCGTGCTGCTGTTCGAGGCCAACGCCACCATGCTGGTGCATCCCGAGGCCCCGGACGGGCCGCTGGCGCACAAGAACCCGGCCATCGAGCGCATCCTCGAGGCGTTCAGGACGATGCTGGCCGGCTAATCCGTCGGTGCGTGGCGCTGGACGCCAAGGCGTGAGCTGAATCTGGTCTTGGCGAGGTTGCGCGCGCGGCTGTCCAGCACCTTGCGCAGGCGGAACCGCTGGGTCTCGGCGTCGCACGGCATGTCCCGCGCGGTCTGGACATCGACATCGCGGGCCGCCTCTTCGGCCAGCTCCCGCATGGCCTCCGGCGCGCATTGCCGGACCAGGTGGATCAGGTCGGCGACCAGCAGCTCGAGCGTCGCCACTCGCATTACCAGCTCGCGCTGGCTGAGACTCTCGCGCTCAATCATCCCGCCGATCCGTTGCCGTGTGGACGGGTTCAACCATAGGCGATTCGGCGCCGGGGCGTGTCAGCCGCAGATTGCCGCTGCGACGGCCCGCCGCGCTGGGCGTAGCGGCTAGCGGGGCAGAACGCGCAAGCCTGAACCGGACCTTGCGCCACGGCGCTCTTGCGGGACAATGGCGCAGGCTAGGATCTACAGGAGCAGGCGATGCAGATCGGCGACTGGGCGGCGACGCCGGACCTGAACGAGATCTATCGCGAGATCCGCGCGCTCGGCCTCGAGACCAATCTCGCCGAGCTGGAGGCGTTCGGCTTCACCACCATCGAGGGCGCGCTCTCGGCGGACGAGGTGGCCGTGACCCGCAGCAAGATCATCGAGATCTCCGAGGCGCGGCTTGGCCGCAAGCTCGATCTCGACAGCGAGAGCGACTACGAGGACCTGTCGTTCATCCCGTTCCTGCTGTTCAAGGACCCGGTCTTCAAGGTCGGCCTGCTCAGCCCCAAGCCGCTGGCGCTGATCACCTATCTGCTCGGCAAGCACTGCATCCTCTCCAGCCTCGGCTCGCACCTGAAAGGCCCAGGCGGCAATGGCCTGCTGCTGCATTCGGACACCGGCAACAACACGCCCGACCCGTTCACGCCTTACGCCCAGGTCGCCAACTGCAACTACGCGCTCACCGACTACACCGAAGCGCGGGGATGCCTGGCCATGGTGCCGGGCAGCCACCGGGCGCAGCGCCAGCCGACGCGCTGGGAGGTCGGGCTGGAGGGCACTCGCCGCAACGCCGGCGTGATCCCGATCGAGGTCCCGGCCGGGACCGCGGTCGTCTGGCACGGCGCCACCTGGCACGGCTCGTTCCCGCGCAAGGTCCCCGGCCTGCGCGTCAACCTCTCCTGCTACTTCTGCCGCGAATACCTGCAGCCGCAGGAGGACTACAGCCGCAACGTCCCTGAAGGTTACCTCGATGGCGCGAACGACACGCGGCTGGCGCGGCTGCTGGGCCAGGACCTGATCCACGGCTGGACCGACGAGGGGCCGCAGAAGATGTACGCGCGCCGCGACCCGGCGACGGTGCGCAGCTGGTACTCGTAACTGCCGGTACGTCATACTGGCGCGGTCTGAGGCGGCGCCCTACGGTCGCGCCGAGACCCCCAGCCCGGACGCACCCATGCTGCCCCCAAGACTTCGCTTCGGCGCCTTCATCGCGCCGTTCCACCCCATCGACGAGAACCCGACCCTCGCCATCCAGCGCGACCTCGAACTGGTCGAGTGGCTCGAGCAGCTTGGCTACGACGAAGCCTGGATCGGCGAGCACCACTCGGCCGCCTACGAGCTGATCGCCAGCCCCGAGGTGTTCATCGCCGCGGCGGCGCAGCGCACCAAGCACATCCGGCTGGGCACCGGCGTCTCGTCCCTGCCCTACCACCACCCGTTCATGCTGGCCGACCGCATCAACCAGCTCGACCACATGACCCGCGGACGGGTGATGTTCGGGGTTGGCCCCGGCGCGCTCTCGTCGGACGCCTACATGATGGGCATCCCGATCGCCCGTCAGCGCGACATGATGGACGAGGCGCTGGACGTGCTGGTGCGCCTGCTGCGCGGCGAGGAAGTCAGCCACGAGAGCGACTGGTTCAAGCTGAACAAGGCGCGGCTGCAGATGAGCCCCTATTCGCGCCCGAGCGTCGAGATCGCGGTGGCGAGCCAGGTTTCGCCGACGGGCGCTAGAGCCGCCGGCAAGCACGGCCTCGGCCTGCTCTCTATCGGCGCCACTTCGGACGGCGGCTTCAACGCACTTGGCTCCAACTGGGCGATCGCCGAGGACCTGGCGCGCGAGAACGGCCGGGTGATGGATCGCGCGGCCTGGCGCCTGGTCGGGCCGATGCACATCGCCGAGACCAAGGACCAGGCGATCGCCGACGTTCGCTTCGGGCTCGAGAAGTGGCTGTTCTACTTCCGCGAAGTCGCCAACTTGCCGCTCGCGCCCGACACCGGCGGCGATCCGGTCGAGGCTTTCCTGTCGATGCCCCTGGCGGTGGTCGGAACACCGGCGGATGCGGAAGCCAAGATCCAGTCCCTGGTCGAGCAATCCGGCGGCTTCGGCTGCTTCCTGTTCATGGCCCACAACTGGGCGCCTTGGGCGCAGACCAAGCGTTCCTACGAACTCTTCGCCCGCTACGTGGCGCCCAAGTTCCAGAGCCTCAACGTTGGCCGCGAGGCTTCGATGGCCTGGGTGAAGGCGAACAAGGCCGACTTCACCGCGCAGTCCATGGCCGCGGTCGGCGCACGCATCGCCCAGCACGCCGCCGAGAAGGGCGCCGCGAACATCAACCCGATGATCGCCGAGATGATGGGCCTGAATAAGAAAGAGGAAGCGGCGGAGTAAGTTTGGATAGGGCGTAACCCCTCGCCGTCCCACGACGCTTCGCATCGCGGGCCCCTCCCTCTCCCTCTGGGAGAGGTCAAGAAAACCCTCTTCCGAAGGGAGAGGGAGGGGCCCGGCGCGAAGCGACGGGAGGGTGAGGGGTTACGGCGCCTCAGGAGGAACAACGATGCGCGCAGTCATCCGCCGGAACGGCAAGCTGGTCGTAGACGAAATGGCGGCGCCGACGCCCGGGCCCGGTCAGCTGCTGGCGCGCAGCCTGGTCTGCGGCATCTGCGGCTCCGACCTGCACGCGCTCGACCACTACGACCACATGATCGACATGAGCGCGCGCCTGGGCGGCCTCGGCCAGATGCGCAAGAACACCGACACCGTGTTCGGCCACGAGTTCTGCTGCGAGGTGCTCGAGGGCGGCGGCGCCTTCAAGGCCGGCGATGTGGTGGTCTCGCTGCCGGTGCTGATCAGCCCGACGGGCGGCGCCACCATCGGCTATTCCAGCGATATCCCGGGCGCCTTCGCCGAGACCATCTTGATCTCCGAAGCCCTATCGTTGCCGGTACCCAACGGGCTGTCGCCTGAGCACGCCGCACTGACCGAGCCGCTTGCGGTGGGCGAGCACGCGGTGGTGATGGGCGACCCACAGCCGGACCACGTGTTCCTGGTGATCGGCTGCGGGCCAGTGGGCTTGGCGGTGATCGCCTCGCTGAAGACGCGTGGCCTCGGTCCTGTCGTCGCCGCCGACTACTCGCCTGAGCGCCGCGCCGCCGCCGAGCGGATGGGCGCCGACCAGATTGTCGATCCGGCACAGGTCTCGCCCCACGCGTCGTGGTCGGAACTGGGTGTACCGGCGAACGCTGGCGAGGGCCTGATCGCCGCCGCCATGGGCAAGGCGGTGAAGCGCCCGCTGATCTTCGAGTGCGTCGGCGCGCCTGGCATGTTGCAGACGGTGGCCGAGGGCGCGCCCAGCGGCTCGCGCATCGTCGTCGCCGGAGTCTGCATGGAGCGAGACCACATCGAGCCGCTGTTGTTCATCAGCAAGCAGATCGAACTCCGCTTCGTGCTCGGATATTCGCAGGCAGAGTTCGCCAAGTCGTTGGGAAACCTGGCGGAAGGCCGCACGCGTTACAACGAGATCATCACCGGCGTGGTCAGCCTGGACCAGACGCCGGACGCATTCCTCCGCCTACAGACGGATAAGAGCCAGATCAAGATCCTGGTGGCGCCGGGGCGGTAGGTACGGTTCAATCGACGAAGCCTATACAACAATGTCATCCCGGAAAGCCGCGCAGCGGCTTGTATCGCGCCTACGGTGACGCGATCGATGCCATTTCCTTCGAGAAACGTTTGAAGCGCTGGCGGCGAGCATGGAAGTTCCGGCTGATCGAGGAGATCAACCCGGAATGGGAGGACTTGTGGCCCGAGCTCATGGGGCTCAACGACATCGGTCCGCTTTCACACCTTCAAGGCCGGTGAAGTTGGTCCCGGACAAGCCGCTGCGCGGCTTTCCGGGATGACAATCGTTGAAGGTATTCGGGAGTCGGTCGTCGCGATCGCGGTGCTGACGAAGGCTGGGAGCGCGATCGCGGCTGAACGCGATCAAAGGAGGACGAAGATGACATCCAGATCGGCCATGGGCGTGGTTGCAGCGGCCGCGATCGCCGGCGCGGTGGCGTTCGGCTTCGCAGCGGCGGCGCCACGGGGCGACCATCTCGCGTCCGGCGCCGGCGCCGGCCCCGAGGTGAGCAAAGCCGAGTTCGATCGGCTGGAGGGCAAGGTGCAGGACCTCGAGCGGCGTGTCTCGGCGCTGGAGCGTGGCAGTGGCGGCTTGCATAGCGCCGGCGGCGGCCACCACACGGCCGGGGACAGCTGGGAGAACCACTGAGCGTCAGGCGGCGATGAACGCCGGCTGACGGCGCTCATCGAACGTGGTTCAGCGAAGCTGGCGCACCGTGCTTGCGGCGTCCGAATTGGCGGGCGCCGCAACCGGAACCACCGCCGTGAACGCCCTGATCGTCTCGCTCCTGCTCCTCGCCGCAGTGCTCGTCGCGACCCACGCCTCCATCCTGCCCGTCTAGCGCTGCAGGTTGGCCAGGTCGACGCCGTAGAGGCCGGCGTTGCGCTCCATGTAGGCGCGGCGCGGGCGCACCTCGCGCCCCTTCACCGTGTCCTCGACGATATCGAGGAAGGTGGCCCAGCCCATGGCGTTCTGTGGCTCGAACCGGTCGAGCACCGGCAGGTGGACCAGGGTCAGCGCGACCTCCGCCTCTGCCGGCGCCAGCTCCAGCGTCAGATAGGATTCCGGATAGACCGAAACCGTTTCGCCCGGGCCAAACACGTTCCAGGTGTGGGCGAACTTCACCGGCGGCCGCCACTGGGTGACGACGCCGCGGATGTGGCCGCCGTTCAGGCTGATCAGCCCGCCCTCGCGCGGCTCTATGGTGCTGCCGGCGTCGTACCAACCGCCGAGCTTGGTGGGGTCGGTCAGGTGCGCCCAGACCCGCTCGATCGGACCCGGCAGCCGCCGCCAGAAGCGCACGCCCGGCGCGCGGAACATCTCTCCGAGATCGGCCACGGCTAGTCCTCCCGTTTCAGGTCCGCTTCCAGAACGCTCAGCTTCGCGGCCCAGTGCCGGCGCACGCCCTCCGCCCAGCCGGCGATCGCCTCGATCCCGTCCGGGTCGATCTCATAGATGCGCTTCTGAGCCTCGGAGCGCACCCGCACCAGCCGCGCCGCCTTCAGCGCCTTCAGGTGCTGCGAGATCGCCGGGGCGGAGATCGGGAACCGCGCGGCGATCTGGCCCGACGAAAGCGGCCCGCCCGTCAGCGCCTCGACAATACGTCGCCGGGTCGGATCAGCCAGGGCGACGAAGGTCTCCATAAGGATATAATGTAGCCGTTGCTTAATTAAGTCCATCGGCCATAAACCTTCTCGGCGGCGCCCTCCGTGTCATCCTAGAGAGCCGCGCCAGCGGACTCTCAAAAAGGGACAACCGCGGAGATCGCGGAGATTCGCGGAGGGGCGCCGTGGACGAGGATCAGGCGGTGATTGGAATGCTGGGCTGCGCCGCTTGGCCGACGCGGCTTGTCCAATGCGCCATAGCTCCGCGCATCTCCGCGATCTCCGCGGTTCAACTTCTTTTGGGCGCCGGTACTTGGAACAGATTCCGGACGAGTCTGCTGCGCGGCTCTCCGGGGTGACGCGGTATTTGTGAGGGGCCGGTGCGCCGTCAGTTATTAGCCGGCGGCCGATAGCGCATCAGGCCTTCCTGCGCCGCCGAGGCGACCAGGCGGCCGTCCTGGCTGTAGATCTCGCCGAAATTGAAGCCGCGGGCGCCCGACGCCGACGGGCTCTTCTGCGCGAAGAGATGCCAGTCGTTGAAGTTGCACGGGCGGTGAAACCAGATCGCGTGGTCGATGCTCGCGGTCGACAGCCCACCGGTCTGCCAATTCATCCCGTGCGGCCGCATGGCCGTGGAAAGGAAGCTCATGTCCGAGGCGTAGGCGAGCACCGCCTGGTTGAAGACCGGATCGTCGCCGATCGGCTCGGCGGCGCGCATCCAGACATTCTGGAACGGCGGCGCGGACTTGCTGGCCATGAAATTCGATGGATCCACCGGGCGCATCTCGATCGGCCGCGGACGTTCGGCCATCTCGCGGACCCGCGGCGGCAGCCTGGCGACGAGTTTGCGCCGCAGCTCGCTCTCGTCGGCGAGGGCCTCCGGCGCCGGAACGGCCGGCATCGGGTCCTGGTGCTCGAACCCCTCTTCCGGATGCTGGAACGAGCCGGCGAGGTTGAAGATCTGCTCGCCGTGCTGGATCGCGGTCACCCGCCGCGCGGTGAAGGTGCGCCCATCGCGCGCCCGGTCGACGTCGTAGAGGATCGGCACGGTCGGATCGCCCGGCCGCAGGAAATAGCAGTGGATCGAGTGGCAGAGGCTCTTCTCCACCGTCGCATAGGCCGCCAGCAGGGCCTGGGCGATGACCAGGCCGCCGAAGATGCGCGGGCCGTCGTTCCGGGGCGCGAGGCCGCGGAAAAGGTTCACCTCGATCCGTTCGAGCGCCAGCGTCTCGACCAGGCTTTCGGACTTGGGCATAGCGCGCTCCCTCAGCGTCGGCGGGCCTTAGCGTCGGCAGGACCTGACGGCAAGGCTGAGCACGGCCCCGCGCCCCCTCCGTCACTCGCCGCTTCGCGCCGAGCGCCACCTCCCCCGCTTCACCCTTCGGGCTCGCAGTGGAGGAGCTTCGTCTTGCTCCTCCACCGTGTAGCGCAGCGCAACGGGGGAGGTGGCGCGGCGCACGTAGTGCGACGTGACGAAGGGGGCGCGGGGCCGAAGCTCAGTCCGCCGTTCAGCTCAGCCGGCGAAGTTGAGCGCCAGGCCCGGTTCGGGCCAGCGCATCCGGATCAGCTGGCCGACGCCCGACATGGTGATGAAGGCGTCGCGCATGTCCGCGCCGCCGAAGCAGATGTTGGTCACCATGCGGTCCGGCAGCGGCGTCTGCGAGCAGGCGCCGGCGGGGGTCATGGTGGTGATGCCATCGGCGATCGAGGCGATGCAGATGTCGCCGTTGGCCTGCACCGCCAGGCTGTCGAAGAACGCCCGGCCCGGCGCTGTCCCCACCAGGCGTCCGCCGCGACCGCCCTTCACCACCTGGCCGGGCCCGGCGAGGTCGAACGCGATCAGCCGTCCGGTGTGAGTCTCGGCGGCATAGACAGTGCGCTCGTCGGGCGAGAGGCCAATGCCGTTGTAGCCGGTGCCGCCGAACGAGAGCTCCTCGACCCGCGAGCCGTCGGGCCGGCCGTAGTAGATGCCGCTGAGATGGCGCGTGCGCCCGCTGGTGCGGCCGAAATCGGTGAACCAGAAACCGCCCTCCCGGTCGAACACGATGTCGTTGGGCGCCGACAGGGCGTGGTCGCCCACCTGGTCGTAGAGCCGCTCGCCCTTGCCGGTCCTCAGGTCGACACGGTCGATCCCGCCTTGCTGCGGCGCCAGGGCCCTGGCGCCGGCCGGAAGACCGCCGCCGCCNTTGTTGGCGACGTAGACCGCGCCGTCCGGGCCCAGCGCCGCGCCGTTCGGCCCGCCGCCGAGATCGCACACCACCTCGACCTTGCCGTTCCACACCCGGCTCAGCGCGCCCCGCGCGATCTCGACCAGGATCACCGAGCCGTCCGCCATGGCGATCGGCCCCTCGGGAAACTGCAGCCCTTCGGCCAGCACCTCGAAGCTCATGTCCGGTCCTCCCTGAGACCCACGTTACGGCCGCGGGCGCCGGCAAGGAAGCGGCGGTTCCCATCCGCTGCAATGCTGACCCAGATGCGCCCGACCAGTGCTATGCCGGTCCCGCCCAGTTGGAGATGACCATGGAGACCAAGACCCACGAGATCGCCGACCGCGTCTACCGGTTCTCCACGGCGGTCGAGGGGATCGGCCCCGAGCCTTTCACCTTCAACCAGTTCCTGATCGATGCGGACGCGCCGATGCTGTTCCACCTGGGACAGCGCGGCTTCTTCCCGTTGATTTCCGAGGCCGTGGCCAGGGTGACGCCGCTGGCGCGCATCCGCTACCTGGCGTTCGGCCATGTCGAGGCCGACGAGTGCGGGGCGCTCAACCATTGGCTCGCCGCCGCCCCGGCCGCCGAGGTGGTTCACTCTCAGCTCGCCTGCCAGATCTCGCTGAACGACCTGGCCGACCGGCCGCCGCGCCCCCTGGCGGATGGCGAGACGATCGACCTGGGCGGACGCAAGGTGCGCTGGATCGATACGCCCCACGTGCCGCATGGCTGGGAAGCCGGCGTCCTCTACGACGAGACCCACCGCACCCTGTTCTGCGGCGACCTGCTGACCCATGGCGGCGACGGTCCGGCCGTCACCGAGGCCGACATCACCGGCCCGGCCTGCGCGATGGAGGACCTGTTCCACGCCATGACCATGGCGCCGGCCACCGCCAGCATCCTGCGGTCGCTGGCCGATCTGGCCCCGACCACGCTGGCGCTGATGCATGGCTCGTCCTTCCGCGGCGACGGCGCGGCGGCGCTGAGACGGCTCGCCGACTACTGCACCACGCCGACGCTGCCCAGCTAGTCCACCCAGTCCAGCGTCCGGGCCACCGCCTTCTTCCACTGGCGGTATTCGTAGGTGCGTTTGTCGGCCGCCATCGCCGGGCGCCATTCGGCGTCCTGCCGCCACTGCGCTTTCAGCGTCGCCGTATCCGGCCAGAAGCCGACCGCCAGGCCGGCGGCGTAGGCGGCGCCGAGGCAGGTGGTCTCGGTGATCGCCGGCCGCACCACCGGCACGTCGAGCACATCGGCCTGGAACTGCATCAGGAGCGCGTTGGCGGTCATGCCGCCGTCGACCTTCAGCGCCGTCAGCGGCGCGCCGGCGTCGGCGGCCATGGCGTCGACCACCTCGCGCGTCTGCCACGCCACCGCCTCCAGCACCGCGCGGGCGATGTGGCCCTTGGAGACATAGCCGGTCAGCCCGGCGATCACGCCGCGGGCGTCCGAGCGCCAGTGCGGCGCGAACAGGCCCGCGAACGCCGGCACGAAGTAGCAGCCGCCGTTGTCGGCGACGCTGCGGGCCAGCGGCTCGATCTCGGCCGCCGTCGCGATCAGGCCGAGGTTGTCGCGCACCCACTGCACCAGCGAGCCGGCCACCGCGATCGAGCCCTCGAGCGCATAGACCGGCGCCTGGCCGGCGATCTGGTAGCCGACGGTCGTGAGTAAGCCGCTCGGTGAGGCCACCGGCCGCTCGCCGGTGTTGACCAGCAGGAAGCTGCCGGTGCCGTAGGTGCACTTGCCCTCGCCCGGCGAGAAGCAGGTCTGACCGAACAGCGCCGCCTGCTGATCGCCCAGCGCCGAGGCCACCGGAACGCCCTCCAGCAGGCCCCGCGCCGGTCCATAGACCTCGGCCGACGGCCGGATCTCGGGCAGCACGGCGCGTGGGACGCCAATGGCGCCCAGCAGGCCGTCGTCCCAACCCAGGCTCGTCAGGCTCATCAACATGGTGCGCGAGGCGTTGGTGACGTCGGTGACGTGGCGGCCGGTCAGGTTCCAGATCAGCCAGGCGTCGATGGTGCCGAACAGCAGCTCGCCGCGCTCGGCGGCGGCGCGGGCGCCCGGCGTATTGTCCAGCAGCCATCGCAGCTTCGGGCCGGAGAAATAGGTCGCCAGCGGCAGGCCGCACGCTTCGCGAAAGCGGTCCTTGCCGACCTCGCCGCCTAGCGCCTCCACCAGCTTGTCGGTGCGGGTGTCCTGCCAGACGATGGC
>JGI12269J14319_10006179_pt1 | contig 10453 bp, 9 predicted proteins | sample PeaSoiSIISIP2007_FD_14319 | JGI IMG/M metagenome (IMG submission 14319) | reverse complement strand
GCAGCATCTCGGTGTCGACCGCGCCCGGGCTCAGGCAGATGGCGCTGACGCCGTGCTCCTTGCCCTCGACCGCGATCGCCTCGGTGAGGCCGATGACTCCGTACTTGGACACGTTATACGCGGCCAGCCCAGGGAATTTCTCGGTGGCGTATATGCCGGACAGCGACGCGATGTTGACGATCCGGCCTTCACCAGCGGGTGCCATGGCCGTGAACGCGGCGCGGCAGCACAGGAACGTACCTGTCAGGTTGACCCCGAGCGTCTCATGCCAGATCGCCGACGTCGTTTCGGCGAACCGCGCGGGCGTCAGGACCCCGGCCGCGCAGACCAGCGCGCCCACCTGGCCGATGCGCTCGACCTCCGCGAACAGATGGCCGACGTCGGCCTCGTCGCTCACGTCTGTGGATATCGGCGTGGCCTGGCCGCCCAGGCCCCGGATGCGGCTGGCCAGTCGGTCCAGGGCCGCACCGTCGCGGGCTGCCAGCACCGCGTGAGCCCCGGCCGCCGCCACGGCCGCGGCGGTAGCCGCCCCGATCCCGCGGCTGGCTCCCGTAACCACCACCACCCGTCCGGTCAGCCACAACTTACTCACCGGCCACTCGCCGGTACAGACGCTCGTGTTCGTCGAGGCTCAGTTCCAGGTCAAGCCGGGTCTCGGCGTGCTCACGGCAGGCGGGCCGCGAAATCCCAGGCACCTGGGCCACCGCTTCGACGGCGGCCCGGATGTCATCGGGCGGCACCAGGAAACCAGTGACGTGGTCCACGATCACCTCAGGGAGGCCGCCGCGCCGGAACGCGACAACGGGAGTCCCGCACGCCTGCGCCTCGGCGGCGGCCAGCCCGAAGGGCTCGTCCCAGCGGGCGGGACACAACACCACGGCCGCCCGGGCCATGGCCTGCCACAGCGAGGTCCGGGATACTCCCTGATGAACGGTCACCCCTGGCCAGCCTCGCCGCGGGTCGATCTGCTCCCGGCTGTAGTCGGCGTCGTAGACGTCGCCGTAGACGTCGATCGGCACTCCGGCCGCGCGGGTGATGTCGATGGCCTCCGCAGCGCCCTTCTCTGGGCTCAACCGGCCCGCGAACAGCGCGCCCCGGCCGGCCGTCTCCGACCAGCCAATGGCGCGGGTGGCCGGGTACGGCGGCAGGATCGCGTCGACGGCGACGACCCGGCGCCAGGCGCAGGCCTGGGAACTCGATACGGCGGCCACCGCCGGCGGCCTGCTGCTCCCCGCTGCCTGGCGGAGTGCCGCGGACACGGCTTCGTCGGGTGGCAAATGGAGCGTGTGTACGACCGGTGCCCGCAGCGCCGTCGCGAGCCGTACGGCGGGAGCGTCGAAGGCGTGATTGTGGATCACGTCATAACGGGTCGCCCGCATGGCCACATAGGCGGTAGCGAAAGCGGACTCGGCCGCCGAAGCCGCCGAAGCCGCATCAGGGGCTTGGCCCGCGGTTGGCCCGAACGCCCGGTAGAGCGTGCCCGCCAGAGACCGGGGATCGATTCCTGTGTCGACTACCTCGACGCCCGGGATCTCCGATCCGGCGGCGGCGTAGACATGCACGTCGTGCCCGCGGCCGGCCAGCCCGCGGGCCAGATCCGACACGAATGCCTGCGAACCGCCGCGCTGCGGCTCGCGGATGGCCGTCACCAGCGGCGCCATGATCGCGACCTTCATCCCGCCCGCACCTTGAACGCCAGGTCTCGCGGTGGGTTGATGCCCAGCACCTCGAAGGGGACCATCCGCGTTCCGAGCCGCCGTACCTCGCCGGCCGCCCCGGGGAAGAAGACCTCGGCCAGCTCCACCGCGTCGGCGTAGCTGCCGAACTCGACCGACATCGGCCCAGGGAAGCTGACGTACCTGTAGCCGCGCGCGGCCAGCCAGCCGAGGTGATTCGGCCAGAGGATGGCCACGCAGCCACCCGGTCGGCACACCCGCTCCATCTCGGCCAGCCCGGTCTCGCCGCCGTGTCCCGCGGCGGGGGTGAAGGCCGAGCAGGTGACGACCAGGTCGGCGGAATCGTCGGGCAGCGGCAGCTGGTCGAAGAACCCGTGGACCACGCGCGCCCGGTGGCCATGGTCGGCTGCCGCGAGCTTGCGCTTGAGGATCAGGCGCATCGGCCGGGCGGGCTCCACCGCCACCACGTGCTGCCCGCGCGCGATGAGCTCCATCGTCAGCCGCCCGGTACCCGCGCCCACCTCAGCGATCCGGTCCACGCCGCACGGCAGCCAGCCAACGATCCCGGGATGGAGCCGTTCGGCGCCGGCCAGCCGGTCATAGAGCTCAGGTTCGAGCCGGTACAGCAGTTCCCAGGCCAGGATCACGTCGTTCTGCGGATCACCGTCCCCCTGCGGGAGGAACCGGCTCGCTTCTTCAGGAGTGAACACGCCTAGGTCCGAGGCCGTGTACCGCCTCAGCAACTCCAGGGACGGGCTCACCGGCGCCCCGCAGGGCGTCCTGGCGGGGCCCTCCGGCGGTTCCCGGTCCTCCCATGCCGGAGCCTCAGGTCTGGCCAACGACCTCGGCCCAGTTCTTGTCGGTCTCCCAGACCCGGACCGACCGCAGCAACCCGTCGGGGAGCTCCGGCCGCAGCCGCTCCCAGAACGCGCCGGCCAGGTTTTCCGCGGTGGGGACGCGCCCCTTGAGCCACGGGACATCGGTGTTCAGGTTGCTGTGATCCACGTCGCTAAGGATCTGCGTGGTTATGACTTCCGACAGCAGTTTCAGGTCCAGGACATAGCCGCTGGCCTGATCGATCTCGCCGGCCACGACCACCTCTAGGACGTAGTTGTGCCCGTGCAGGCTCGCGCACTTCCCGAACCGGCGCAGGTTCTCGCTATCGGACAGGTCCGGGTCATACAGCTGGTGAGCGGCACTGAATGATTCGCGCCGGCCGACCAGAGCGGTCATCAGCCTCACCCTCTTTCGAGAGTTTTACTACCGGTGGACAGGCCAAAGTTGGTCACGCAACCTCCAGGTATCGGGTTCGTCATGCAGTAGCAACGGCTGAACGTCGTCAGGCTCCCACCGGTACTCCCCGAAGAATTCCCACAAGTTTCCATCGGCCTTGGCATCGTCGACTCGGCCTAGGCGCCTGCCCAGGTCAGCCAGGGTCATAGGCCGGTAACTTGTCACACGGCTCCCAGTGCTGTGAGTCCTTAGTCCGAGCATAAGCTGCCAACTCGAGCCGTCGCGGAACGCCGGCGCCGCTGTTCCTCCCTCATCCCGGTGCGTTGCCGTCTGCGTTGCGCAGGCCGTGCACCGCTACCACGCCTGACCGCGGGCAGCCCGGCAGAAGCAGGCGGCCGAGCAAGCCAGCCGCCCGCTCATCCTCGGACCAGGTCACCCGCTGTCAAGGCAGGCCTTCAAGAACCAGTAGGCCAGGCACCGCCGGCGCCAGACGGCGTGTGACACCGTTCAGCCTCATTGCCGAACCAGCAAAAAGCGCCCAGATAACGGACGACATGCGCACCCCAACCCTTTGATCAGACCGACGCTAACCGCAAAATATCCGGCGGTCTGGTCGGCTAGTGAGCGCTGCCGGCTGAATGGAACCGGGTGTGCCATCAGTTGTCGTCGAACTCGCCCTCGTTGACCACGCCAATGTCGAGGCTGAGAGTTCTGGCGTAGCGAATCTGAATAGCGGACCGGCACGCAGGGACCAGGCCTGGCCGTGCATGATTGGCTATGTCTGCGCCAGCACAGATGGGAGTGCCGCTCATGCCGTCAACCTGTGCGCCAGCCTTCACTGGTGACCGATGAGGAGCGCCGTCACGTGGTATGACGTCCTGGGTGTGCTCCCCGACGCGCCACCGGACGACATCCGCCAAGCGTGGCAGGCGAGACAGGCCGCGCTCGTCCCGGCCAGCCTGGCGGGAGCTCCGCCGGGTGTGCTGTCAGCGGCGGACAAGGCACGGCAGGCGGTGCAGGAGGCCTGGCGGGTTCTGGCCGACCCGGCCGCCCGTGAATCGTATGACGAGGAGATCGGTATCAAGCGGCCCGGTGAGGGATTGGCACCCCCGTGGCGGGGGCCGTCTGGGCCCGATGTCGGCCTGGGCAAGGGGTGGTCGACGGCGGATGAGGAAGCGCTGGAGCCGTTGTCCGATCCGCCGTCCCGGGTGATGGTGCCGGATGTCAGCGGAATGTTCTACGGCGCGTGCATGGACGTAGCCGGACGGGTCGGCCTGCACGTAGCGCCGATCCGGCTGACCCCTCACCCGATGCCGGTTGAGGGGCTAGTCGTCAGCCAGGCGCCAGCTCCCGGTGAGCGGGCGCATCGCGACAGCACCCTGACTGTCCAGGTATGGCACCCGGCGGGGCCAGGCACCCAGGAGTCAGCGGCTCCCGGTTAGCCCAAGGGTCTTTGTCGCAGGCTCAGCGATGACGTGAAACGCGGAGTTGCCGGACTCTGGGCGCGCGACGCCGCAGGCGGTGAAGCTGCGGTACCTGCGCTACGACGTCGCCGTGGCCGACGCCGGGACCTTCACGCACGTGGCCAGGCGGATGTTCATCGCGCAGCTGACGAATCCCAGGTCGAGGGCGGCGGGGTCGACCTTGGCCCGATAGCGCCGGATGACGGCAGTGCGCTCCAGTTCCCGGACCGCCGCTGGCAACGAGACACGCTCAACCGGACTCTGTCCGCTAGATCTGTCAGCGTGATCCGCCCGTCCTCCTGCAACAGGGCAAGAATCTCGCGATCTATGGCATCCATATCGATAATCTTCCTATAATTGCGCCAGTCTGAGCAAGAAGTCGCAAACACATTCTGCTCTCCCGCGACTATCGTGTATTACGTGGCCACCCTCCTTGGAGACCTCGACGCGGACGCCAGCCCGCTGGAGCAGCTGCCCATCGAACGGCTGCGTGCCCGCACCAGCCTGAAGTGGCGCGCCTACCCGGCCGACGTCCTCCCGCTCTGGGTGGCTGAGATGGACGTGCCGCTCGCCCCGCCCGTCGCCGCCGCACTGCACGCCGCCATCGATGCCGGCGACACGGGCTATCCCGTCGGCGCCGACTACGCTCTCGCGGTACGCGACTACGCCGCGCTCCACTGGGACTGGCATGGCCTCGATATCGACCGGACCGCGATCGTCCCCGACGTCATGATGGGCATGACCGAGACGCTCAAGCTGGTGACCTCGCCCGGCGACCCCGTCGTTGTCTGCGCACCTGTTTACCCGCCGTTCTACGCGTTCACCAGATCCGCCGACCGCACGATCATCGAAGCCCCGCTCGGCGCCGACGGGCGCCTCGACCTCGATGCCCTTAGCTTTGCCCTGGCCACTGCGCACGTCATGTCCGGGCGGGCGGCGCTGCTCCTGAGCAACCCACACAACCCCACCGGCGTCGCCCACACACGTGCCGAGCTTGAAGCCGTGGCAGCAGCCGCAGCCCGCCACCGGGTCCGCGTCATCTCCGACGAGATCCACGCCCCCCTGGTACTCCCAGGAGCACAGTTCACCCCGTACCTGAGCGTCGACGGCGCCGATGACGCATTCGCGCTGATCTCGGCGTCCAAGGCATGGAACCTGGCCGGCCTCAAAGCAGCACTGCTCATCGCCGGCGCCGATGCCGTCACCGATCTGCACCGTCTTCCCGAAGAGGTCAGCCACGGCCCCAGCCATCTGGGCGTCATCGCACATACCGCCGCGTTCCGGCACGGCCACCCGTGGCTGACCAGCCTGCTGGCCGGCCTGACCGCCAACCGTGACTTGCTCGGCGGACTACTGGCCGTCCACCTACCACAAGTACGCTACCGGCCACCGGAGGCCACCTACCTGGCCTGGCTGGACTGCCGCGCGTTCGGCCTGCACGACCCGGACGCCGCCACCGACGACCATGTGGTCAGCGATCTCGCCGGGCCGGCCCGCATGTTCCTCGACCGTGCCCGGGTGGCACTAAGCTCCGGTCACGTATTCGGCCGCGGCGGAGCCGGGTTCGTTCGCCTGAACTTCGCCACCTCGCCAGCCATCCTGCGCGAAGCCATCCAACGCATGGGCGACGCGGCCCATGCGCAGGGCTGACCGTAACCGCGCCGCGCACCGCCACGACCGCGACCGGAGCCGGGCGCCTTGGCCGCCTTCTACGTCCGGGTCCTGTTAGATCCGGCCGGTCATCCGTTCTGCCTCTGCCGGGACGACGAGGGCTGATCTTGGGGCGCTCAGGCCTTGCGCCCACCGCCGCGCTCCCCAAAAGCAGGCAACGTTACGGGCTGCGGCACCAGTAACTCCCGCAGTCGAAGATCTTTAGAAGCTAGTTTGGCGGCTAGCGGCGGTCTCATGATCGCTGCTATCAACGGGCCTGCGGTCGGGGTCGGTATCACGATGACGCTCCCGATGGACATCAGGCTCGCCGCCGATACCGCGAAGTTCGGCTTCGTGTTCTCCCGGCGCGGCCTGGTCATGGAAGCAGCCTCCAGCTGGTTTCTCCCGCGGGTCGTCGGCATCAGCCAGGCCCTGGAATGGGTGGCGACCGGCCGGGTCTTCGATGCCGCGGAGGCGTTGCGGGGCGGTCTGGTCGCCCGTACTTACCCGGTCGGCGAGTTGCTGCCAGCCGCGTATGCGCTCGCCAGGGAGATTGCCGACAACACCTCCGGCGTCGCGGTTGCGACCTCGCGTCAGCTGATGTGGCGCATGCTCGGCGCCGATTCTCCCTGGGAAGCACATCGCCTCGACTCCAGGGGCATTTATCTGCTTGGCCAAGCATCTGATGTCGCCGAGGGGGTAACCGCGTTCCTGGAGAAGCGGCAGCCCCAGTTCCCGATGCGAGTAGGCACCGACTTGCCCGACCTCGGAGCGCGATGGCCCGAGCCGCCGGGCTACCTCACCTAGTCCCAGGCCTGTACATCGCGGGCATCCCCGCCACAGAGAGGGAGCTGGGCCACCTGCCCGTTTCGCGATTGGATAGGGGTACTCGCCGGAAAGCGGGATCCACGTTCATGGAGGGCGCATGTCGGTCGCCGGATCGGCGCTGCCGGGTATCGATGCCGACCGAGTAGGGCACTGGCTCGCCGAGCATGTCGATGGCCTGGCCGGCCCGGTGGAGTTCGGGCTCGTCTCGGGCGGGCGCTCGAACCTGACCTTCCGGGTCACCGACGCCGCGGGTGCCGCGTACGCGTTGCGCCGCCCGCCCACCGGCGGAGTGCTGAGCACCGCTCACGACGTGAGCAGGGAATGGCGGTTCATCTCGGCGCTGGCACCGACGGCGGTTCCCGTCCCGTCGCCGGTGGTCTACTGCGCTGATACCGCGGTCACCGGCGCCGAGTTCTACGTGATGGGATTCGTCGAGGGCCTGGTGCTCGCAGACACCGAGGCTGGGATGGCGCTTGCGTACCAGGCCCGGGTCCGGGCGGCGGAGCACCTTGTCGATGTGCTCGTCGCGCTGCACGCGCTCGATCCCGTCGCAGCCGGCCTAGGGGACATGGTGCGCAAGACCGGCTACCTCGAGCGGCAGCTGCGTCGCTGGCATGCGCAGGTCCACGCGACCGGCGCACCGGAACTCGCGCTGCTCGACGAGGTGCACGACTTGCTGGCGCGCCGCATACCCGAGCAGGCCGACGGCATCGTGCACGGCGACTACCGGGCGGGAAACATGGCGTTCGGCCCGGACGGTGCCGTCAGGGCGGTCTTCGACTGGGAGCTCGCGACCTCGGGTGACCCGATGGCCGACCTCGGGTGGCTGGCCTCGAATTGGCAGGACCCGGGTGAGCAGCTGCCGCCGACCACGCCCGGGCCGAGTACTGTGCCCGGCTTCCCCGCCCGGGCGCAGATCGTGCAGCGTTACGCCCGGCTGTCCGGGCGGGACGTGTCGAACCTGCCGTACTGGGTTGCGTTCTCACGATGGCGGTCGGCCTGCATCGGCGTAGGGGTGCGGGCCCGGTACCTGGCTGGGCACATGGCTGACGACGGCTACGCCGCCAGTCTGCTGACATCGGCCGGGCCAGGGGAGGTCGGCGGGCGCGTCGTGCTTGCGGAGGCCGCCCGCGACGCGTTGCTCGGGGGCGGCCTGTGAGGGAGCGCTGATCCGCGGCGGCGTCCGGCGTGGCCTTGCCGCGATTCCTCGACCCGTCACAATGAGATCACCGAGACCTTTACGGCATTTCCCCGCCGCGGTAGCTGGTATCGCGCTAACCGACAAGGAGTGACGGCATGGCGTGGGACTTCTCCACCGATCCCGAGTTCCAGGAGAAGCTCGACTGGGTCGAGCGGTTCTGCCAGGAAAAGGTCGAGCCGTTCGATTACGTCTTCCCCCACGCGGTGCGCTGGCCAGACCCGGTGGTGAAGGCGTACGTCCGCGAGCTCCAACAGGAGGTCAAGGACCAGGGCCTGTGGGCGATCTTCCTCGACCGGGACCTGGGTGGCCCAGGCTTCGGACAGCTCAGGCTGGCTCTGCTCAACGAGGTGATCGGCCGTTACCCCGGGGCGCCCGCGATGTTCGGCGCCGCGGCGCCCGATACCGGGAACATGGAGATCCTCGCGGCCTACGGTACCGAGGAGCAGAAGAAGCGCTGGCTCGAGCCGCTGCTCAACCAGGACATGTTCTCGGCGTACTCGATGACCGAGCCGCAGGGCGGCAGCGACCCGGACCTGTTCAAGACCCATGCCGAACGAGACGGCGATGAGTGGGTGATCAATGGCGAGAAGTGGTTCACCTCGGCGGGACGGATCGCCGACCTGCTGTTCGTGATGTGCACCAACGGCATGTTCGTGGTGCCCCGCACCACCCCCGGCGTCGAGATCATGCCGGAGCCGCGGAACCACAATCACATCATCTACCGAGACGTCCGCGTGCCCTTGGACCATCTGCTCGGCCCGGAGAACGGCGCCAAGGTACTCGCCCAGCGTCGACTCGGCGGCGGCCGCATTCACCACGCCATGCGAACCATCGCCCAGTGCAAGCTCGCCTTCGACATGATGTGCGAGCGGGCGCTCAGCCGCGAATCGCACGGCCGGATCATCGCCGAGCACCAGATGGTGCAGGAAAAGATCGCCGAGTCCTACGCCGCGATCAAGATGCTCCGGCTGTTCGTACTCGAGACCGCCTGGAAGATCGACCAGACCTCAACGCTCGAGGCCCGCACGGACATCGCGGCGGTGAAGTTCACCATGGCCAAGGTGCTGCGTGAGGTGTCCTACAACGCCCTGCACATCCTGGGTTCTCTCGGTACCACCGATCTCACGCCTATTCAAGCCATGTACGCGTCGGCACCCACCATGGGCATCGCCGACGGCGTCGATGAGGTGCACAAGGCCACCGTCGCTCGCCGGGTGCTAAGGGGCTACCGCCCGCACGAGGGATACTGGCCCACCGAGTACTTCCCGGCCAAGCGAGAAGAGGCGTGGCGCCGGATGCGCCCCGTCCTCGACGCCCGTCCTGATCTCGCCCGCGCGGCCGAGCAGTACGCCGGCCGCCGGTAAGCCGACGGCCGGGCGCCCGGAAGTCCCGGACTAGCCGGCCAGCGGCATTTCCCTGTGTATCTGCGCGACGTCCGGCCGCCTCCGTGGTGGTGACACGCGGGTGACGTCGCGGTGCGAACGTTCGCTACGAACAGGTGCGGTGAGGGAGAGCCATGGACACACTTCAGGTCGACCAGCCAGTCCGCAGCCTCGAGCACCCAGACGGGTTGGTGGTCCACCTGCTCGCCGGTCCTTACATAACGCTGGGCGTCGAGCGCCGTGAGGTACCCGAAGGAAGCAAGCAGTTGCTGGCGTTCGTCGCGTTGCGCCGGAGGCGGGTCGAGCGCCGCCAGGCCGCAGGAACGCTGTGGCCGTTCGGTGATGAGGAGCGGGCGGCGGGCAACCTGCGGTCCGCGCTCTGGCGGCTCCGCCGGGCAGGCATCAACGTGGTGGTCGCGGACAAGTGGTCGCTGGTACTGAGCGCCGAAGCGCTGGTCGATCTGCACCTCACCGAGCAGTGGGCGACCCGGCTGATCGAAGGGCGGGCCGGCGCGGGGGACCTGGCCGTCCCACCATCGGTGGCCGACGCCCTGGACCTCCTGCCGGGTTTCTATGACGACTGGGTGCTCATCGAGCGCGAGCGCATACGGCAGCGCATCCTGCACGCGCTGGAGGCGCTGAGCGAAAGGCTGGCCGCCGTGGGGCGATTCGCCGACGCCATCGAGGCGGCGTTGCTGGCGACCAGCGCGGAGCCGTTGCGGGAAAGCGCCCAGCGAGCACTCATCAAGGCCCACATCGCCGAGGGCAACCTCACCGAGGCCCGGCGCAGCTATCACGCGTACAGCGATCTGGTGTACCGCGAGCTCGGCGCGGCGCCGTCCGATGAGTTCGCCGCGTGCCTGGGCATCCCCGGGGTCCGGCCGAGCCTCGTGCCTCGCGGGCGGGTGCCGCTGGTCCGCCGGGCCGCGCCGGTCACGTAGCCGTCATCGGGCGGAGGTGGCGAAGAGCTCCAGCCAGTCGCGGACGTAGGCCAGCGTCGCCTCAATCGTCGAAGCCGAC
>JGI12269J14319_10006176_pt1 | contig 10458 bp, 13 predicted proteins | sample PeaSoiSIISIP2007_FD_14319 | JGI IMG/M metagenome (IMG submission 14319) | reverse complement strand
CTTGCCTTCCTTCCCATCCTCCATCAGCCCTGCCGGCGGATCGACCACGAGGCGGCCACCCGCCAGGTCAACCACCGGTACGACCCGGTCGTTGAAGGGCAGGCTGACCGGCGCCCGGCCCGGCCGGTCGATGGCCAGGAGATCGCCGGCGCCAAAATTCTCCACCGCCCGCACCCGGCCCAAGGGCCTGCCGTCCGCAAGCTCGACGCTTAGGCCCACCAGGTCGGCGTGGTAGTACTCGCCCTCGGCCGCCGGCGGCAAAACGTCGCGCTCGAGATAGAGTTCGACCCCGCGCAGCTTCTCGGCCGCCGTCCTGTCCTCCACGCCAGCGATCCGGGCGATGACCCCGCCCTTCACCCGGTTCTTGACCGCGACCTCGAAGCGCCGGCGCCGGGCGGAATCGAGGAGCGGCCCATAGGCCCCGATCGCTGCCGGGTCGCTGGTGAAGCTCTGCAGCTTCACCAGGCCCTTGACGCCGTGGGCGGCGGCGATGCGTCCGACCAGGATGAGCCGCGGCAAAGGCGTCTCGCCTCGGGCAGCCTACTGCGCCGGCGTGTCGCCCGCGGGCGCGGAGGCACTCGCCTTCGCGCGCTCCTGGGCCTTGGCCTTGGGCAGATGCTGCTTGGTCTGCTCGCGCCGCTTGGGCGCTTCGCCCAGGCCAGCCTTGGCGAGGAAGTGGGCGATGCGCTCGCTCGGCTGCGCCCCCATCTTCAGCCAATGCTTGATCCGCTCAGGATCGAATTTCACGCGGTCCGGGCTTTCCGGGGGCAGCATGGGATCGTATACGCCCAGCTTCTCGATGAAGCGTCCGTCGCGCGGCATGCGCGATTCGGCGACGACGATGCGGTAATGCGGCCGCTTCTTGGTGCCGCCGCGGGCGAGACGAATCTTGAGGGACATCCGGTTCTCTTCCTTTCGAGGTCAGTTGGCTATTCAGGCTTGTGGCAACAGGCTTCGATCGCATGACCTTCCGGGTCGATGACGAAGGCGCCGTAGTAGTTCGGGTGGTAGTCGGGACGCAGGCCCAGCTTGCCGTTGTCTTTGCCGCCGGCCTTGATCGCCGCCTTGTAAAAGGCGTCCACCGCCTTGCGGGTTTCGGCCATGAAGGCGACATGGCTGCCGGCGCAGGCCTTGGGCTTGCGCCGCTTGGCGAGCGGCAGGCCGATCCAGAACTTCGGTGCGTCCTTGGAGGGGCCATAGCCGAAGCCATGGCCCGGCACCGGAAAGACCATCTTGAAGCCGAGCGGCTTCAGGGCCTGGTCATAGAACTTGCGCGCGCGCGTCAGATTGTTCACGCCCAGCGAAACATGATCGATCATTCCCCTTCTCCCCTCTGTTAGCGGCGCAGCAGGGCGCCGATGCCGTGGCGCATCAGCCCCTTTTCGCCAAGCCGGCCCATCTGTTTCACCATCCGGGCCATTTCCATGTGCTGCTTCAGGAGCTTGTTGATCTCCTGGACGGTGGCTCCGGACCCGGCGGCGATGCGCTGCTTGCGCGAGGCCTTGATGATCTCGGGGCGGCGGCGTTCCTGGCGGGTCATGGAAGAGATGATGGCCTGCTGCCGGCGCAGCTGGCGCTCGTCGATCTTGGCGTTGTCGAGCTGCTTCTTCACCTTCTGCACGCCCGGCAGCATGCTGAGGACGCCGCCGAGCCCACCCATCTTCTGGAGCTGGCGGAGCTGCTCGGCCAAATCGTCCAGGTCGAACTGCCCCTTCTGGAGCTTGGCCGCCATCTTCTCGGCCTGCTCGCGCTCGACCGTTTCGGCCGCGCGCTCCACCAGCCCGACGATGTCGCCCATGCCGAGAATGCGGCCCGCGATGCGCGCGGGATGGAAATCCTCCAGCGCGTCCAGCTTTTCGCCGACGCCGATCAGCTTGATGGGGCAGCCGGTGACGGCGCGCATGGAAAGAGCCGCACCGCCCCTGGCATCGCCGTCAACCCTGGTCAGCACGACGCCCGTCAGCTTCAACCGGTCGCGGAAACTGGTCGCCACATTGACCGCGTCCTGGCCGGTCATGGCATCGACCACCAGGAGCGTTTCGGTCGGTCCGGCCGCCTCGTGGACCGCCGCGGCTTCGGCCATCAGCTCCTCGTCCACATGGAGCCGGCCGGCGGTGTCCAGCATGACCAGGTCGTAGCCTTCGAGCCGGCCTGTCTGGAGAGCGCGCCTGGCGATGGCGACCGGCGGCTCGCCCGGGACGATGGGCAAGGTCGCGACCTCGGCCTGGCCACCCAGCACGGCCAGCTGATGCTGGGCGGCGGGGCGGCGCGTGTCGAGGGAAGCCATCAGTACGCGCTTGCGCTCGCGGCTCTTCAGGCGCAGGGCGATCTTGGCCGTGGTCGTCGTCTTGCCGGAGCCCTGGAGCCCGACCATCATGATCACCACCGGCGCCGGCGCGTTGAGGTCGAGGCCGACGGCGGTGCCGCCCAACGCCTCGATCAGCGCGTCGTGGACGATTTTCACCACCATCTGGCCGGGGGTGACGCTCTTCAGCACCGTCTCGCCCACGGCCTGGTCATGCACCTTGGCGAGGAAATCCCGGACCACCGGCAAGGCGACGTCGGCCTCGAGCAGGGCCACGCGCACCTCGCGCAGCGCGGCGTCCACATCGGCCGCGTTCAGCGCACCGCGGCGCGTGAGCTGGCCGAGGACCTCTCCCAGACGTTCCGTCAACCGATCGAACATCGACACCTTCTCAGGCTTCTTGCCGGGCAAAGCAGAAGCGCGCCCGTGCGCGAAACTCGCGGACGGGCGGGGCCCCTCGGGGCCAGCGGCCTTGCCAAAGCAGAAGCGGGCGGGAAGTTAGTCGCGGGGCGGCAGGGAGTCAACCTGCCGCCGCGCGCAATCGCCACCCCCGCGCCCCCACAATGCGCGCCCAGGCAACCCGAAGGTCGCCTGGACGGTCATCCCCTAGCTGAGTTCACCTATGGCTGAGCTGGGCTCAGCCTCCGGTCACGGCACGTGCGAGACGAAGTCAGCCGGGGCGTAGAACAGATGATGGCTGCCGTTGCAGGAGCCCGCGTTGCCGCAGCAGGCGGAGAGCGCCAGAAGGCAAGCGACCAGGGCTAGGGAGACCAAATTGCGAGGCATGGTTGTCTCCAATCGGGGGCTAAGCGACAAGGACTCCATCGTGTCTGTGCCGCCCACCGCCGTCAAGCGCTGGTCGTGCTTCAATTCGACGGAGGGAATCGCGATAGACAGCGGGGAATCGAACACTGTCCGGGGCCCGGCTTGCGGCAGTCTCCCCTTGCCGGCCGCCCCCGCCAAGAGGTAGGCAACATGCCCATGCCCCATTCCCGCCGGATCATCGTCAGCGGCGCCAGCAGCGGCTATTTCGCCTTGCTTCAGGGCTGCGTGGCCTCGATCCGCGACAAGCCCGAGGGTGCCGCAATTGCGCTCGGCATTCTCGACGTCGGCCTCGAAGAACCCCAGCGCGCCTGGCTCGCCGAGCGGGGTGCCGAGATCGTCCAACCCGGCTGGGATTTCAGCTTCCCGGGCCAGGCCGAGGCGCCGCGCCATCGCCAGGCCTTGTTCGCCAGGCCCTACCTGCCCCGCCACTTCCCAGGCCATGATCTTTATCTCTGGATCGACGCCGATGCCTGGGTCCAGGACTGGGCAGCGATCGCTCTGTTTTTCCGCGCCGCCAGCGGCGGCGCCATCGCGCTGGCGCCCGAGATGGACCGCAGCTACCGCAACTACTTCCAGGCCTGGGAGGAGTTCCACGCCGTCAACTACGAGGGCTATCGCGAGGCCTTCGATCCTGTGACGGCCGACCGGCTGATGCGCCATCCGCTGCTCAATGCCGGCGTCTTCGCGCTCGCCGCCGACGCACCCCATTGGCAGGCCTGGGCGAAGACCCTGGCCGAGGCCCTGCAGCGCAGCCGCAATGCGCTCATCGACCAGACCACCTTGAACCAAGTGATCTATGTCCAGGGCTTGGCTGCCAATTTCCTTCCCGCCCGCTGCAATTGGATCAGCCATCACGCCCCGCCGGTCCGCCAGGCGCCGGACGGCCCGCTTCTGGAACCAGCCTTGCCCCATGAGCCGCTGGGCATCATCCATCTGACCCTGTGGATGAAGGAGCGCCTCGATCTGCGCTATCCTGGACCAACCCGGACTCAAGGAGGACGATGATGGCCAAACCCGCAAAGCCGCTTGCACTGATCGTCGGCGTGGGACCGGGCCTGGGTGCGGCGCTGGCCCGGCGTTTCGCCGCCGGCGGCATGACCGTCGCGCTGGCCGCCCGGCGCAAGGAGAAGCTGGAGGCGCTCGCGCGAGAAATCGGCGGTCGGGCCTATGCCTGCGACGGAACCAAGGAAGCCGACGTCGAAGGCCTGTTCGCGGCGGCGGTGAAGGCGGGCGGTCCGCCGCGGCTCGTCGTCTTCAACGCCGGCGGCTATGTCGCCAAACCCATCGCCGAACTTTCGGCGGCCGAGGTCGAGGCCTGCTGGCGGAACTGCTGCCTCGGCGGTTTCCTGGTCGGCCGGGCCGCGGCGCGGGCCATGCTGCCCGAAGGCCAGGGCACCATCCTCTTCACCGGCGCCACGGCCTCGTTGCGCGGGAGCGCCCGCTTCGCCGCCTTCGCCATGGGGAAGTTCGGCCTGAGGGCGCTGACCCAGAGCATGGCCCACGAGCTGGGCCCGCGCGGCATCCACGTCGCCCACACCATCATCGACGGCGGCATCGGGGAGGCCGGTGACGAAAGCCGGCTGGCGCCCGCGGCGCTGGCCGATGCCTATTGGCAGCTCCACGTCCAGGCCAAGAGCGCCTGGACGCTCGAGATGGATTTCCGGCCCTGGGTGGAGAAGTTCTGATGCTGCTGGCCCTCGATCACGTGAATATCCGCACCTCCGCGCTTGCGCCCATGCGCAAGTTCTATGCTGAGGCCCTCGGCCTCAAGGACGGCGCGCGTCCGCCCTTCGGCTTCGGCGGAGCTTGGCTCTATTGCGGAGAGCAGGCGACGGTGCATCTGGTTGAGGTCACCAAGCCGCCGGCCGGCAAGGGGCCGCGTATCGAGCATTTCGCCTTCCGGGCCTCGGGGCTCGCCGATTTCCTGAAGCGCCTGCGCCGGCTGCGGCACGCCTACTCGATCTCCCTGGTGCCGGGCAGCGGCAACCGTCAGGTCAACGTCTATGACCCGGACGGCAATCACATCGAGGTGCAATTCGAGGGAAGGGAAGAAGCGGATCTTTCGTCCTTCGCGCCCTGAAAGACGTCGAACGCCGCTGAGTTTAGTCCACCTTGCCCCGCTTGGCCCGCACTGCCTCGCCGCGCGCGTTGCGCCCGACCAGATCGATGACCAGGATCGCCGCCTTGCGCGCCGCGGCGGCGTCACCACGCCGGATCGCCTTCAGCATGCTGTTGTGAAGCGGCACGGAATGCTTGAAGGCCGCGGGGTTGGCCATGATCACCCGGAGCGCGATGGTGAGCGCCATCTCCACGATGTTGCCGAGCGAACGGAACATCTCGTTGCCCGTCGCCTGAAGGATCGCCCGGTGGAATGCCTTTTCCGGTCCGATGAAGGCTGAAGCATTGGCGCCCGCGGCCTCCATCGCCTCGATCGCCTTTTCCATCCGCGCCACGTCCTCGGGCGTCGCCCGCTCCGCCGCGAGTGCTGCGGCCGCAGGCTCGATCACCCGGCGCAGTTCGTAGATCGCGCCCACATACTGCTCGGGCGAAGGCGACGCACAGGCCCAGGACAGCACGTCCGGATCGAGGAAATTCCAGCTCTCGCGCGGCCGCACCCGGGTGCCGGTCTTGGGCCGGGATTCGATCAGCCCCTTGCCCGCCAGCACCTTGATCGCCTCACGCAACGCCGTCCGGCTGACGCCCAGGCGGTGGCTGAGTTCGGTTTCGCTCGGCAGCAGCTCGCCCGGCTTGACCAGCCCGCTCAGAATCCGCCGGCCGAGGTCATGGGCGACCTGGCCGTGCAGGCTCCGGCGCGGAAAGGTACGCGCCGCATCGGCGGCATATCGCATGGCCGAGGCGTGTTGCAATTTGAGGCGTCCGATCAAGTTTGAACTTTCCCGGCATTATACGCCGTTTCGGCCGCCCGAGTCTCCCCCGGCCAATGCCGGGAAAAGCCAGGCGCCGTCGCATCCCTAGACAATCGCCATTGTAGTAGGACCGGCCCGGCGAAACAACCGAGCAGAAACCCGCCGAAACGAGGCATTCAGGCTTCCTCGCGGCTCACTCCGCGGCTTCCACCCTGAGGATGGAGCCATCGACGCCCACTACCTTGACCGCCCTGCCGGCAGGCAGATCGGGGCCGCTGGCCCGCCAGACGCCGTCGTCCACCTTGACGCTGCCCCGGCCGTTGACGATGGCGGTCTCGAGATTGAAGCGCCGGCCCAGCAGCCGCTCGCCCCGGCGATTCAAAGCCGGATCCTCGGTCTCGGTGGGATTGCGGTGCAGATAAGCCTTGGCAAAGGCGACCGATGCCACCGCCAGAACGACGAAGAGCACCGCCTCCCACTGCCAGCCGATGCCAGGGACGACGAGAGCCAGGAGGCCGACCAATGCCGCGGCGAGCCCGAACCAGATGAAGAACATGCCGGGCATGATCGCCTCGACCCCGGCCAGCACGGCCGCCAGGATCCACCAGTGCCAGAACTGCAGGTCGGAAAGGAACGTCATGATGCCGGCTCAGCCCTTCGGCTGTTCCCAGGGTCCGGGACCTTGGGCCCCACCCTGTTGCTGAGCTCCGCGCGGCTGAACCCCCTGCTGTTGGGCCATCGCCTGCTTGGCAAGCTCGGCGACGCCGCCGATGGCCCCGATCACGCCCGCAGCCTCCAACGGCATGAAGATCAGCTTCTGATTCGGCGCCGCGGCTATGCGCTGCAGCGCTTCGACATAGCGCTGGGCGATGAAGTAGTTGAGCGCCTGGACATTGCCCTTGGCGATGGCATCGGAGACCACGGTCGTCGCCTTGGCCTCGGCCTCGGCCGATCTTTCACGCGCCTCGGCGTTACGGAAGGCCGCTTCGCGCTGGCCCTCGGCCTGAAGGATCGCCGCCTGCTTTTCGCCCTCGGCCTTCAGGATCGCTGCCTGGCGCAGGCCTTCGGCCTCCAGGATCGCGGCCCGCTTGTCGCGCTCGGCTTTCATCTGCCGGCCCATGGATTCGACCAGATCCTTGGGCGGGGCGATGTCCTTGATCTCGATGCGCGTCACCTTGATGCCCCAGGGCGAGGTGGCGTCATCCACGACCTTCAGCAGCTGATGGTTGATCTTGTCGCGCTGGGAGAGAAGCTCATCCAGGTCCATGGAACCCATCACCGTGCGCACGTTGGTCATGGTGAGGTTGCGCGTCGCATTCTCCAGGTTGCTCACCTCGTAGGCCGCCTTGGCCGCGTCGAGCACCTGGTAGAAGATCACGCCATCCACCGTGACCATGGCGTTGTCCTTGGTGATGACCTCCTGGCGCGGCACTTCCAGCACCTGCTCCATCATGTTCATCTTGGAGCCGATGCGATCGATGAACGGCACGATCAGGTTGAAGCCTGGACGGAGAGTCTGGGTGTATCGCCCGAAGCGCTCCACCGTGTATTCCATCCCTTGCGGCACCGAGCGCACGCTCATTGCGACCGCCAGGAATGCGACCACGATCAGCGCGATCGCGAAAACGCCCGCCCCTTCCATCGCCCCCTCCCTAATCGGACCCTGCAGCCCCCGGTCGATATGGTCAATCGGCCGCGGCTTGTGAAGTCCCCCCGCCGGCGGCCGGCAGAAGCTCGACCTTCCCGTCCCCCAGATCCACCGCCTTGATCTTTTCGCCGTGACGTTGGATGCCGTCGGTCGAGATGCGGACCTGATCGATGTCCTCGCGCACCAGGTCGAAATGCTGGCCGAGCTTCTTCACCCGATCGGCGAGCCGGCGCACGTCATCCAGCATCCGGTCGACCTCGGTCTTGATCAGGCCCGCTTCCTTGCGCATCTCCACGTCGCGCAGCACCGCGCGCACGGTGTTGAGCAGGGCCATCATCGTCGTCGGCGAAACGATCCAGACCCGGGCCCGGAAGCTCTCCTCCACGACATCGGGGAAATTGGCGTAGAGCTCGGCATAGACGGCCTCGCTCGGCAGGAACATGAGGGCCGATTCAGCGGTCTCTCCAGGAACGATATATTTGTCCTTGATGTCGCGGACGTGCTTGCGCAGGGCCTGGTCGAAGGCGCGCCGGGCGCCGGTCCGCTCGACTTCCGTCTCGGCTGCGCGCAACGCCCGGTAGCTCTCCAGGGGGAATTTGGCATCGATGGCGATGGGCCCCGGCGGGTTGGGCAGCTTCAGCAGGCAATCGGCCTTGCCGGCGCCGACCTTGGCCTGGAACTCGTAGCTTCCCGGTGCCAGCAGCTCGCGCACCAGGTCATTGAGCTGGATCTCGCCGAAGGCGCCGCGCGCCTGCTTGTTGGAGAGGATGTTCTGGAGGCCGACCACCTGGCTCGACAGCTCGATGATGTTGGACTGGGCGCGGTCGATGACGGCCAGGCGCTGGGCGAGATCGGTCAGCGACTTGCCGGCCTTCTCCGAGGATTCCTGGAGCCGGTCGGACACGCGCTTGTTGAGGTCGGCAAGCCGCTCCTCGACCGCCCGGGCAAGGTTGCGCTCCTGGGCCTGGAGCCGGGCGTCGAGGGCGGCCTGCTGGGCCGACTGGCTCTGGGCCATCTGGTCGAGGCGCCCGGCGATGCCGGCGAGATCGGCAGCCGACCGTCCGCCCGTTCCGCTCCGGCGCAGCAGGAGCACCAGGAGCAGGGTGGCGACCAGGGCCAGGACGGCGGAAACCGGCAGCAGCGGATTCATGCCCCATCCTATTGACGGGCCAAAGGGCAGGCCATAGGTAATCCCAAACCATGGCCAAGCTTCCCATCATCGTAGCGCCCGATCCGCGCCTGAAGGTGAAATGCAAACCGGTCGCGCGCGTCGACGCCAAGGTCGCCAAGCTGATGGACGACATGCTGGAGACAATGTATGCCGCACCCGGCATTGGGCTTGCGGCACCCCAGGTGGGCATCGCGCAGCGCGTCATCGTCCTCGATATCGCCAAGGAGGATGAGAAGCCGGCACCTTTCCGCATGGCCAATCCCGAGCTCGTCTGGATCTCCGACGAGGATGCGGTGTTCAGCGAGGGCTGCCTTTCCCTGCCCGAGCACTACGCCGACGTGACCCGCCCGGCCAGGATCCGGGTGCGCTATCTCGACCATGAGAACGAGATCCGCGAGCTCGCGGCCGAAGGGACCCTCGCCACCTGCATCCAGCATGAAATGGACCATCTGGACGGCATCCTGTTCGTCGATCCATCTGACCGCTCTCAAGCGCAACATCATCCTGCGCAAGCTGGTGAAGGCGAAGAAATCCGCCCTCGCCACCGTGTAACGACGGCGGCGCCATGAGCCGCCTGCGCCTTGCCTTCATGGGCACGCCGGATTTCGCCGTCGCGAGCCTGGCCGCGCTCATCGCCGCCGGTCACGACATCGCCGCGGTCTATAGCCAGCCGGCGCGCCCGGCCGGCCGTGGCCATCGACCCCAGCCTTCGCCGGTCCAGGCCCTGGCGGCAAGACATGGACTGCAGGTTTGGACGCCGGCGACGCTCAAGGGCGAAGAGGAGCACCGGCGCTTCGCTGGCCTCGGCCTCGATGCGGCGGTCGTCGTCGCCTATGGCCTCATTCTTCCCAAGGCATTGCTGGAAGCGCCGAGGCTCGGTTGCCTCAACGTCCATGCCTCTCTGCTGCCGCGCTGGCGGGGCGCGTCGCCGATCCAGCATGCCATCCTCGCCGGCGACCGGGAGACCGGCATCACCATCATGAGAATGGACGAAGGTCTCGATACCGGACCGATAGTGCTGGCCGAATCTCTGGCGATCGGGCCAGATGAGACCGGCGGCGGCCTGCACGACCGGCTTGCCGCCCTCGGCGCGCGGCTGATCGTCGAGGGGCTCGACGGGCTCGCCGCCGGCAAGTTGGTCGCGCGGCCGCAGCCTGTCGAAGGCGCCTGCTACGCGCCCAAGCTGACCCGCAATGACGGCCGCCTCGACTGGCGCCGCCCGGCCGACGAACTCGCCCGGCGCGTCCGCGCCTTCAGCCCCCGCCCGGGAGCCTGGTGCGAGGCTGGTCGCGAGCGCCTGCGGGTGCTGGCTGCCGAGCCTGCCGCCGGAAACGGGCCGCCCGGCCGACTGCTCGACGACCGCCTCACCATCGCCTGCGGGCAGGGCGCCCTACGCCTTCTGGAAATTCAGCGTCCGGGACGGGCGGCCATGGGGGCGGAGGCTTTCCTGCGCGGCTACCCGCTGGCAATCGAGACGGTCCTGCCATGACCCGCTTCCGCCTGCTGGTCGAATATGACGGCGGCCCTTTTGTCGGTTGGCAGTGCCAGGAGAACGGGCCTTCGGTCCAGCAGGCGATCGAGGATGCCGTCTTCGCCTTTTGCCAGGAGCGAGTGGCGAGCGTCGCCGCCGGGCGAACCGACG
>JGI12269J14319_10006174_pt1 | contig 10461 bp, 10 predicted proteins | sample PeaSoiSIISIP2007_FD_14319 | JGI IMG/M metagenome (IMG submission 14319) | reverse complement strand
GCAGGGCCTGGACGCCGCCGATCCCGTAGCCGAGCCCGAGGCGCGCCGCCGGCACCGCGAAGCGGGCGTCGGGAGAGGCGAGGCGGATGTCGGCCTGCAGCGCGGTGAGGAGACCCCCACCCATGCAGTAGCCACGGATCATGGCGATGATCGGCTTGCCGAGCGCGTTCCAGGCGCTGGCCACGGTGGCCGACGACCGGTCGTACTCCGCCCGGGCCTCGGGCGTCGTGCGCTGCGCGCCGAACTCGGAGATGTCCGCGCCGGACATGAACGCCTTCGTGCCGGCGCCGGTCATGACGACGACCCGGACGGCCGGATCCTGCTCGAGCGCGGCGATGGCGTCCGGCATCGCCGCGCGCATGGCGAGCGACAGCGCGTTGTGCTTCGTCGGGTTGTTGAACGTGACCCGCCCCACGCCGTCTTCGACCTCTACCAGCAGCTGGTCGGTCCCGGTGGCGTGGTCGACGCCGTCGCTCATGGGGTCACCGCCGCGCGACGACAGAGCAAGGCGCCGGGGGCACGACCGCCATCTTGCTCGAAACGGCCGCCGAGCCGCGGCCCGACCGGGGCGGCCCGCAGTTCACCCCGAGCCTTCGTCGACGGGCGGCCGGTGTGGCAGATTGGCGGCCGGCGGGGAGAGGGAACGACATGAGTCGCTTGCAGCCGAAGCAACCCGAGGAGCTGACGCCCGAGCAGCGCGAGCAGCACGAGCGGACGGGCCGGGCGCGCCCAGCCGGGGCTGATGGCCAGTACGGGGGGCCATTCGATGCCTGGATCCGGGCGCCCGAGTTCGGGCGTCGGGCTCTCGGCATGGGCGACTTCCTGTGGCAGCGGACCACGGTCGGTCGCCGGATCGTGGAGCTGGCGATCCTCGTGACCGCGCGCTTCTGGGAGAGCAACGTCGAGTGGTCGGCCCATTCGCGGCTGGCCCGTCAGAACGGGGTCTCCGACGAGGTCATCGACGCCATCTACGCCGGCACCCGGCCCAAGATGGCGCCCGAGGACGAGCTCATCGCCTACGACACCTGCCGGTCCCTGCACGAGAACCACGAGCTCGCCCCGGACCAGTACGCGCGGGCGGTGGCGCAGTTCGGTGAGGAGGGCCTGATGGAGCTGGTGGCGACCGTCGGCTTCTACACGATGGTGGCCATGACCCTGGCGGCGTTCGACGTGGGCGTGCCCGAGGGAGTCAAGTCCCCGTTCCCGCGTTGAGGGAGGCGGACGTCTCACCGGTGTTCTCTCCGCCACGACATCGCCGGCCCCCCATTGGCGCCTAACTGTTAGGGTTTCGAACAATAGCGGGACCCGTCGCCGGGACCCAGCTGCCCCGAGCGGTGCGCGAGCGACCTCCGTCGCGCCGGGGAGCGGCAGGCCGGCGCGGACCCCCAGTGGACAAGGAGCACGGCATGGAGAAGCGGGCGTTGGGATCGCTCCAGGTGAGCGTCGTCGGACTCGGGTGCAACAACTTCGGCATGCGCTGCGACGAGGCGCAGACCAAGGTCGTGGTCGACGCGGCCATCGAGGCCGGCATCAACTTCTTCGACACGGCCGACGTCTACGGCGGGACCCAGTCCGAGCAGTTCTTGGGCAAGGCCTTGGCCGACCACCGCGACGAGGTGGTGATCGCCACCAAGTTCGCCAGCCCCATCGACCAGGACCCACTGCACCGCGGCGCCAGCACTCGCTGGGTCAACGAGGCGGCCGAGGGCAGCCTTCGCCGCCTGGGGGTCGACTGCATCGACCTGTACCAGCAGCACCGTCCGGACCAAGACGTGGCGATCGAAGAGACCTTGGAGGCCCTCGACGGCCTGGTGCGCGCCGGCAAGGTGCGCGAGATCGGGAACTCGAACTTCTCGGCCGAGCAGATCGCCGAGGCGGACGCCGTGTCGAAGAAGAACGGGTGGGCCCGCTTCGTGACCGCCCAGAACCAGTTCAACCTGCTGCACCGTCAGCCGGTGAAAGAGCTCCTGCCGGCCTGCGTCGAGCACGGCCTGGCGATGCTGCCCTTCTTCCCGCTGGCGAGCGGGCTGCTCACCGGCAAGTACCGCCGGGGCGAGGCGACCCCGAGTGGCAGCCGCCTGTCCGCCTGGGGCGAGGAGATGGCCGCCCGGATCCTCTCCGACAGCAACTTCGACCAGGTCGACTTCCTCGAGCGCTTCGCCGCGGCGCACGACCACACGCTCCTCGACCTCGCCTTCGCCTGGCTGGCCGCCCAGCCGGCCATGGGCTCGATCATCGCCGGGGCGACCCGGCCCGAGCAGGTGGGGGCCAACGTCGCGGCCGTCGACTGGACGCTCTCCGACGCCCAGGTGACCGAGATCGCGGCGGGCCTCGACGCGATTCGCGCCGCGTCGCGCGCGCAGGCCTGAGCGACCGCCAAACACACCGACCATTCTTCGACCACGAGGTATGACCATGAGCGATGCCATGCAGGCCGAGACGATCTCGATCGCCGGACACCGGGGGGAGGAGATCGAGGCCTACCTCGCCCGCCCGCTGGGGGAGGGCACGCACCCCGGCGTCGTCGTGATCCACCACATGCCCGGCTACGACCGGGCGACCAAGGAGATCGCGCGCACCTTCGCCGTCTACGGCTACGCGGCACTGTGTCCCAACCTCTTCCACCGCTATGCACCGGGGGCGAAGTCGGCCGACGCCGCGGCCGCAGCGCGAGCGGCCGGGGGCGTGCCCGACGAGCAGTGCTACGGCGACGTGTCCGGCGCCATCAGCCACCTGCGGGGCCTCTCCGACGCCAACGGCAAGGTCGGGGTCATCGGCTACTGCTCGGGCGGTCGCCAGACCTACCTGGTCGCCTGCACGCTCAATGTCGACGCGGCCGTCGACTGCTATGGCGGCGGGGTGGTGGTGTCCGCCGATCAGCTGACCCCCGAGCGCCCGGTGGCACCGATCGACCTCACGCCGAAGCTCGGCTGCCCCCTGCTCGGCCTGTTCGGGGCCCAAGACGCCAACCCCTCGCCCGAGCACGTGGCCCGCATGGAGGCCGAGCTCACCGCCAACGGAAAGAACTTCGAGTTCCACTCCTACGAGGGGGCGGGGCACGCTTTCTTCTCGGTCGACCGCCCGAGCTACAACCTGGAGGCGGCGAAGGACGGGTGGCAGCGGATCTGGGCCTTCTTCGGCACCCACCTCGCCTCCTGACCATGTGCACCTACCTCACCTCGACCGAGCCGGTGGCGGGCAGCGCGCTCGGCCGCGATGGCTGGTTCACCCTCGGCCAGTCGGTGGTCTACTTCGACCATCCCCAAGAGGCGGCCGCCGAGCACGCCCTCTGCATCGACTTCCGGCCCCTCGACGCGTCGGACGCGTCGCGTCGCGTGGCCGTCGAGCTCGACGCCGCGTCGGCGCGCGCGCTGGCGGCCCAGATCCTGGCCACCCTCGACCACGAGGAGGTGCGCGCCCTCACCCAGGCGTAGGCACCATGCCCCAACTCCCGGGCGCGCGTCGCCTACCGTCGTGCGGTGCGCGCTGAGATCGCCTCCACCGGCGGGGGTCATCGGCTGGGGCGTTCTCGATGATCAGCTTCCTGCAGGCGATCGTCATCGGGGCCATCCAGGGGGTGACCGAGCTCTTCCCGGTTTCGAGCCTCGGCCACACGGTCCTCGTCCCGGCGTTCATCGGCGGCTCCTGGTCGCGCCTCGTCACCGAGCAGGCGTCACCCGAGTCCCCCTACCTGGCCTTCGTCGTCGGGCTCCACGTGGCGACGGCGTTGGCGCTCATCACCGTGTTCTGGCGGGAGTGGGCGCGCATCCTGCGTGGCCTCGGTACCAGCATCGTGAAGCGCCGGGCCGAGACACCCGAGGAGCGTTCCGCCTGGTTCATCATCGTGGCCACCATCCCGGTCGGGCTGCTCGGCCTGGTGCTGGAGCACGAGCTGCGCACGCTGTTCGCCAAGCCGATCGCCGCGGCCTCCTTCCTCATGGTCAACGGCTGCCTGTTGGCGACCGGTGAGTGGTTCCGGCGCCGGGCGGTCGTCTCGGTCCCGGTCGCCGCGGCCGTCGAGCCGGCGGCGCCCGGCGCCCAGTCGAGCGACAGCATCGAGCCCCTGGCGACCCTTCGTCTGCGCGACGCCCTGTTCGTGGGCGTCGCGCAGTCCACGGCCCTGTTGGCCGGGATCAGCCGCGACGGCGTCTGCATGGTGACGGGGCTGGCCCGCCGCCTCACCTACGAGGACGCGGCGCGCTTCGCCTTCTTGCTGTCGGCCCCGCCCATCCTGGCCGCCGGCCTCTTGAAGGTGCCCGACCTGACCGGCACCCTCGGCAACGGCATCCGCGGCCAGGTCCTGGCCGGGAGCGCGGTGGCCTTCGTGGTCGCCTTCGGCGCGATCAAGTTCCTGCTGCGCTACTTCCGCAGCCGCACGCTGGCGCCCTTCGCCGTCTACTGCCTGGCTCTCGGCCTGGCCGGCGTCTGTTACTTCGGCCTGGCCTGAGCGGGCCGGGGGTGTCTGCCTAGGAGACTGCTGAGCAAAGCCGAAACTGCGGGCGGATTGGCCATCTGGAGGCGCTCGAAGTGAATCGGTCAAGAAGGACAGCCGGTTTGATCCCTTGACCGGCGTGATTCGGGGTCGAAGGAGGCATCTGGCTTAGAGCGCCAGTGCCCACCCTCGGTCAGTGGGGATCAATCCGAGGTTGATCAACCGACGCAGGTTGATGGCGGCACATCGATGGGCCAACCAGATCTGATTGCGGGCGACGCCTCGGTAGGCAACTCGGCGATTCCCTTTAGCCACCAGCCAGGCGATGGACCGTTCGACCATGGGCCGATGCCGGCGGTAGGTGGTCTGAAACTCCTCGCTCTCCGCGCAACGGCAGCAGCGTAGAGAACATCGTGGTGTTCGTGGATGGTCATTTTGCGACCGGCCTGGGACTTGGTGCAGCGCTGACGCAGACGACACCCCTGGCACTTGGCGCCGAAGATGGCCCTGTTGGTGCGGGTGATCCGGACGGTGATCCCCTTGGGGCAGGTGACCGTCCCTGCTGTCATGTCGATGACGAAGTCGTCGGTGCTGAAGCCACCCTCGATCGCATAGTGCAGCGGCATCGGCTTGATGACCGCCGTGTGCTTGTTCGCCGAAAGGGCCCGACGCAGCTCGGCCGAGCCATAGGCCGAGTCAGGACCTCGGTATGAGCTGGCTCTCCTTCGAGCAGGCCGATGCCTGCCTCGGCGTCACCGACGTTGCCTGGAGTGAGGGAACAAGCGGTGATGAGGCCGGTGTCGGGTTCAATGGCCATATGGGCTTTGAAGCCATCGCGGTAGTTATGCACGGTTTTGTGCACGTGGCGTGAGTCAGGGTCGATAACCGAGACCATGCGATCAGGGGCCGTGCGCGAGGCGATGCGCCAGGTGCCCTCTTCGTCTCCGAGCTCGACGTCTTGGCCGGCCACGAGCGCCAGCAGCCCGACCGCCTCGTTCTGGGCCTCGTCAAGCGATGCCCCGTCGAGCGCGGCCAACGTGGTCAAGGCGTCGTTGACCAGGGCAGACACCATGGCGTCGATGGCCTCTTGGTCGTCCCAGGCGCACACGGCTTCCCGGGGTCGTGGTCGTAGTCATGGGCCACCAGCTCGAGTGCTTTGGCTTGAGGGACGGCCCGGCGCACCCGGCGGATCTGCGCCACCAACTGCATGATGGCGTCCTGGCGCACCACGGCGTCGTCGAGGACAGTCGAGTCCAGGGCTCGACGATGTTTGCCGGCGATGGCTCCCGATTGGCTGACCACTGAGCGCACCGCTTCGAAGATGCGTTGGGGCGCCGTGCTCGCTCGCAGCTTGTTGCGCCACAACGTCAGCACCGTGGGGTGGAATCCCGGATGGGCCAAGGAGAGGCCGGTGGCCACCTTCCAGGCGATGTTGGTCCGGAGCTGCTCGGCAGCGTCGCGATCAGAGAGCCCGTCGAGGGCTTGGAGGACCATGACGGTGGCCACCACGTCGGCGGGAACCGAAGGGCGGCCCCGCCGGCTGGGAAACAGGTCGGCGAACAGCTCGTCAGGGAAGAGTTCGCCCCGGTGGTCAGCCAAGAACTCTTCGACACTGCCCTTGGCCACCAGATGCCGGCACAGCGCACTGGCGTCGAGGAACTCACGATTGAGATCAGAGGATCCCTGCATTCCCCAATTCTCGCCGCTCAGCCGCCAAATCGCGAGTACTGATGGCGACTAAATCAGCAGTCTCCTAGGCCTTGAGGCCGGCGCGCGCGGCCTCCAGCAGCGCGTTGCCGCGGGTGTCTCCCACCAGGCCCGCCTCCATGCGGTTCATCACGTAGGCGAACGTGAGGTGCTCGTCGAAGTCAGAGACGACCAACGACCCGCCCCAGCCGCCCCAGTAGCAGGCCCGCTCGCCGATCGGGGTGGTCTCGGTGGCCAGGCCGTAGCCCATGCCGAAGCGCAGGTCGACGCCGAGGACGAGGTCGGCGCCGTGGGACTGCTCGTCGAAGACGACCTCGCAGCCCTTGGCCGAGAGGAGACGGACGCCGCCCGCCTCGCCGCCGTTGGCCAGTACGGATTGCGCCGCCGCCACGCCGCGCGCGTTGGAGTGGCCGTTGGCTGCGGGGATCTCGGCCCGGCGCCAGGACTCCGTGTAGGAGGCCTCGGCCGACAGGGGCGGGTTGGCGAACGTGCGGGCCAGCATCGGCGGCATCGCGTCCATGGCCATCCCCGACATGTCCGGGGGGATCACCCGCGACACCCGGTGGTCGTCGGCGGCCGGCAGCCCGATGTGGAAGTCGGCCCCGAGCGGGCCCGCGACCTCCTCGGCGAAGAATGTGCCGAGGCTCTGGCCCGAGATCCGCCGGACCACCTCGCCCACGAGGTAACCCTGGGTGAGCGCGTGGTAGCCCGAGGCCGTGCCGGGCTCCCACCACGGGGCCTGGGCGGCCAGCAGGCCGGTCATCTTGTCCCAGTCGGTGATGTCCTCGTAACCGACCGGCTCGTCCCAGCCGGCCAGTCCGGCCGTGTGCGACATGAGGTGGCGGACCTCGATCGAGTCCTTGCCGTTGGCGGCGAACTCCGGCCAGTAGTGGGCGACCGGGGTCCAGAAGTCGAGCTCGCCCCGGTCGGCCAGGATCAGCGCGCAGAGCGCCGTCATGGTCTTGGTGGTGGACCAGACGTTGGTGATGGTGTCGCGCTCCCAGGGCGCGCTCTTCTCCTCGTCGACCCAGCCGCCCCAGAGGTCGACGACCGGTTCGCCGTCGAGGTAGACGGCGACCGAGGCGCCGATGTCGCTCCCCGAATCCAGATTGGCGCCGAGGACGTCCTTCACCCCGCCGAAGCGGTCGTCACATGTCCCGTGGACTTCGGCCACTGTGCTCTCCTGTCGTTCCGGCGGTCACGCCTCCGGCGGCCCGTCGGGTCCGAAGGAGTCAGACGTCCGCTCCGTCCTTCTCTGCTTCCATCCCCGGCTCCTTGGGGAGACCGAGAACTCTCTCCGAGACGATATTGCGTTGGACCTGGGCCGTGCCGCCCCAGATGGTGTGCGAGCGGCTGGTGAGGAACATCCCCTGCCAGCGGTCGAGGCCGTAGTCATCCCGGACCACGGTCGAGGTCATCCCCCGCCAGTTGGTGATCATCTCCGCGAAGCGCTGCTGGTACTCGGACCAGAACATCTTGTTGATCGAGCTCGACGGACCGGGGTCCCGCCGGTCGGCCAGTGCGGCCAGGAGGCGCAGTCCGGAGAACCGCATGATCTCGACGTGGGTGAAGGCCCAGGCCAGCTGCTGGCGGACGATCGGGTCGTTCTCGAGTCCGAGCTCGCGCACCAGCTTCACGGCCGCCCAGAAGTCGTTGGTGTGCTGGACGTGCTGGGTGGTGGCGTTGCCACCCCGCTCGTTGCCGAGCGTGGTCATCGTGGCCCGCCAGCCGTTGTGGAGCCCACCGATCACGTTGAACAGGGGAGCCCGCGCCTCGTCGAAGAAGGTCTCTGTGAAGCCGGCCCGCCCGGTCAGCTGCTTGATGCCCCGCAGCTCGATGCCGTTGCGCGAGCCGTCCTCGCGGAACATGGGGCACAGCACGTAGCTGATGCCGCGGTGCTTGGGGGCGTCGGGGTTGGTGCGACAGAGGACGAAGATCATGTTGGCCAGCTGGGATCCCGAGGTCCACACCTTCTGGCCGGTGATGAGCAGCTCGTCCCCGTCCACGATGCCGCGGGTCTTGAGACTGGCCAGGTCCGACCCCGCGTCGGGCTCGCTGAAGCCCTGGCAGTAGCGGTCGGTGCCCTCGATGATGCGGGGCAAGAAGTAGGCCTTCTGCTCGTCGGTGCCCCACACGATGATGGCGGGGCCGACCAGGCCCTCGCCCATGCCCCGCGTGACGCGGGGGACGCCGGCCCGAGCGAACTCCTCGTTCATGACCGCCACCTCGAGGCCCGAGAGGCCGCGGCCGCCGAACTCCTTCGGCCACGACACGCAGAGGTACCCGGCCTCGCGCAGCCGCTCGGCCCAACCCTCGGGGGGGAGGAAGCGTCGGCGACCGAGGTCCGGTTCCTCGCTCGGTTCGGGCTTGTTGGCGGCCAGCCAGTCCCGCAGTTCGTCGCGGAACTTCTCGGCGTTGGGCCCCAGCTCTAGCTCGACAGGCATCTGCACCCCCCGTTCGTCTGGCGACCGCCTCGGGGCCGGCCACGGCTCGCTGCTTTGATATCCGAACTATTAGCCAGTCTAAGCAGCGGTCCCCGGCGCGTGCCAGCCGTTCCGTTGCTCAGTCGGTGCCCACGTCCTCCCCGTCGCCACCGCCGAGGTAGGAGGGAGCGATGAGGGGGGAGCCGATTCACCGGCCGGCGAGGCCGATCACCAGGGTTCCGACGATCTCGGCGATCCCGGGGAGCCAGACTGCGGGCAGGGGGCGGCACTGCCTCCTCCTCATCGAGGTTCGAGACGCCGTCGATTTCGGTCACCTTCCCCGGTCGACGGCTTCGGAGGGATAGAGCACGCCGCTCGAGCGGAGGGCGTCGATCTCGGTCTCGGAGTACCCGACCTGGGCGAGGATCTCGTCGTTGTGCTGCCCGATGGTGGGTGAGGCGTGCCGGGCGGTCGCCGGGGTGCCCGACATCCGCACCACCGGTCCGACCATGGAGATCGCCCCGGCCACCGGATGCTCGAGGTCGGCCACCAGTTCGTTGGCCAGCACCTGGGGGTCGTCGGCCAGCTGGTCCACCGACTGGCACGGGCCGGCGGGAACGGTGGCCCGGTCGAAGACGGCCAGCCACTCCCTTGTCGTCCGCTGCGCCATCGTCGTCGCGACGTCGGCCAGGAACTGTCGGCTCATCACGGCGGCTTCGGGGCTGTCCCTCGCGACGTCGCGGCGGCCGTGCAGCTGGTGCTCGACGCCGACGGCCTCTTCGAACCGGCGGCGCATGATGGGCGTCAGGGCGGCGATCGACACCATGCCGTCGCTCGTCCTATAGGTGCAGTAGTAGGGGTTGACCAGGCGCGCGGCCCCGTCAACCTTGGGTCGCACCCGGGCCGGGCCGAAGTCGCCGCGCAGGAAGCCGGTCCCCTGCATGAGCAACGACGTGGCGAGCAGCGTGGTCTCAACCTGCTGACCGGCGCCGTCGCGCTCGCGCGCGAAGAGGGCCGCACAGATGGCCCACGCGATGGTGATGCCGGTGGCCAGGTCGATCACCGGGGGGTTGAGGGGGATCGGGATGCCGTTCTCGACGCGGCCGCCGGTCACCATCAACCCGGACATGGCCTGGACGATCAGGTCGTAGCCGGGTCGGTGCGATGACGGGCCGCGCCGGCCGACGGCGGTGTTGTCGGCGTAGATCAGGCGGTCGTTCAGGGGGGACAGCGTCTCGTAGTCGATCTTGAGGGTGGCGGCGGTGTCGGGCCGGTAGTTGACGATCACGACGTCGACGGTCGGCACCAGGCGGTGCACCACCGCTTGGCCCTCGGGGGTCTTGAGGTCGAGCGCGATCCCGCGCTTGTTGCGGTTGAGGGCGATGAACGACCGGCTCTCTCCGGGTGCGAACTGGGCCATCAGGCGCCACGACTCGCCGCCCGGCGGCTCGACCTTGATGACGTCGGCCCCCAGGTCCCCGAGCAGCATGCCGGCCAACGGGGCGGCGATCATCTCGGAGAACTCGAGGACCCGGATCCCTTCCATCGCTCCCGGCACGGCGCACCCCCCGGCGCGCATCGTAGGGTCAAACAGGGGCCGGGTTCCGGGGTGGGGCGACGCTCCGGCGCACCAGGTACTCGGCCGCCGGGGGACTGAAGGGGTCGAGCTCGGCCGATCCGGCCAGGCGGGCGAGCACCCGCTCGGTGACCGAGACGGCCACGCCGAAGAGGTCGCGGCGGATGACGTTCAAGGGGGGCCGGTAGGCGGCGGCCCAGTCCGAGTCGCCGTAGACGACCAGCGAGCAGGCACCGGGAAGGTCCACGCCGGCGGCGCCCAAGCCGCCGAGGAGCGGCGGGGCCAGCGGGTGGGTGGCACAGACCAGGGCGGTGAGCGATCCC
>JGI12269J14319_10006170_pt1 | contig 10463 bp, 10 predicted proteins | sample PeaSoiSIISIP2007_FD_14319 | JGI IMG/M metagenome (IMG submission 14319) | reverse complement strand
ACGAGGAAGGCACCTGCGTGCCCTTCCACATGACCCACGAGGAGATCGGGCGCATCATCGGCGCCTCGCGCGAGACCGTCAGCCGGCTTCTTTCGGATTTCAAGCGGCGGCGCTTGATCCGCGTCAAGGGCGCATCCTTGTACATGGTCCCCGAGGAGCTGCGGATCGCTGCTGTCTGAGGCTGCGCAACCCATCTCGCGTCGTAATCGACCCTCCAAACACGATAAGATAACGTGTTCCATGCGGCGGCCTTGTCCGCCTTATGCCGATGCCACCACCGACCTCTGCCAAAATGTGGACCAGCCGCGAGGCCTACCTGCTGGCGATGGTGTGCCTTTTTGTCGGATTGATAGCAGGCTGGCTGCTCCGGGGATCGTCTTCGCCCGTGGCCAGCGCGCCGGCCCCGGCGCCCGCTCCGAGCAACCCGCCGGGCGAATCGATGCAGTCGGCGGCATCGCTGAACCTGGAAGCGCAACCCCTGCTGGACGCGGTCAAGGCCAATCCCAAGGATGCGTCCACCCTGGCCAAACTGGGCAACGTCTATTACGACCACAAGTTCTGGCCGGAGGCGATCCGCTATTACCAGCAGGCGCTGGACATCCAGCCGGACGACATCGACGTGCGCACCGACATGGGCACCGCTTACTTCTATTCCGGCTTTCCCGACAAGGCCATCGAGCAGTTCAACCGGGTGCTGAAGAAGTCTCCGAACTATCCCAATACCCTGTTCAACCTGGGAATCGTGCGGCGTGACGCCTACAAAGACAACGCCGGCGCCCTTGCCGCGTGGGAGAAAATCCTGAAGAACAATCCCAACCTGCCGCCCGACCAGGTGCAGAAAGTGCAGGGCGCGATCGCCGAGGCCAAGGCGGGTAAGAGCTAACGAACTCGCCTCCCTCGTGACAATCTTGGCGAGATCCAGCAAGCGTGGCCAAGTGAGCGATGAAAGCCCAGCCCGCGTAGCGGGCAACAGAACGTAGCCCACGGCGCAAGCCGTGGGAACTGTCAACAAAATGAATCCCAGCCCGCGCAGCGGGCGCAAGAACCGTTTCATGCTGTGCGGCATTTCTTACGCTCGCTTTGCGGGCTGCCGTGTTCTTGCGAAGCCTTCTTTGCTATTGGATTGTCATCCCGAGGCAGCGCGAGGAAGCTTTGCGACTGAGCGCAACGAGGGATCTCGGTTTTGTCGGTGGAAACCAAGATTCCTCGCGACAGAAAGCCGCTCGGAATGACAGCCTGTCAGGGATCTTGCAGGTACCGGTACTCGGCATCTTGCGGGCCCACGATGTCGCTTAGACTTGAACATCGATTGAGCGTACAGTGTTGCCCCAGCCCGGACAGGAGACCCGAAATGACTAACGTACCTCACAGGAGAACAGCGTTTATGCTCGAGGCCCTGATGCTTATTCTGTTGCCACACGCCGTTTGGGGTCAAAGCCCGGCGCCTGGTGGCGAAGTTCCGCCTGAACTGAAGCTGCCTGAGGGATCGAAGTTGATCCTCCGCGCGCATGCCAAGGGCGACCAGATCTATACCTGCAAACAGCAGAATGGACAGTACTCGTGGGCCTTCAAAGCTCCTGAAGCGCAGTTGTTCGACGAGCGGGGGCAAGTGCTGGGCCGTCATTTCGCAGGCCCTACATGGGAGGCGAGCGACAAGAGTGCGGTGACCGGCAAGATGGTTGCGCATGCTGATTCTCCCGAGAAGGACGCCATCCCGTGGTTGCTGCTCGCGGCGGTTGATCATACCGGTAACGGGCTCATGAGCAGGGTCAGCAACGTCCAGCGGCTGAACACCACGGGAGGAAAAGCGCCCAGCACCGGCTGCGATGGGTCTCACGTGGGAGAGGAAACTCGCGTTTCTTACACCGCAGACTATCTGTTCTACGAGAATACAGCCGCACACTGAGCTGGCTTTGGGCAAGTGGGGACATCCACCGAGACGGAGATGCCGCACCGGCGGCCTGAGCCGGTGACGGCTTTGGCGGCGGCGATTCCCGTTTGAGATGTCTCTCTGCCTAACATCTGCAGGACTTGCGGCAAGCGCCTCCGCGCTGAGGGGCAAGCTCGGTGCGTCTCGGCGCTCTCTTCGGCGATTCCACCCACCAACGCGATGAGCGCGATCAGTATGAGCAGTGCCACCAATTCCATACGTTTGTCCTCTCCACACCTGGGAGTCGAAGTACCGTCGCCGGGGCACACGCTTGTCTGTGAGCAGACTGTGACTCGACGATTGGAGTGCCATTCACTGCCACTGCTCATCTTCTCGACAGATACAGCATAGGCTTGGAAGGAATCGGCCGGCTGGTCCAAACTGCACAGTTCTAAGCAATTAAGTTGGCTGCAGGCTGTAGCTCGCACGCGTCTAGTTTTGTAGATGCTTGATCGCGTTGTTTAGAACAACCCAAGCATCAAACCATTCGGCGTTCCAGTAGCCATCTTGGCAGTCTTTACGGACTTGAGTGAAGACCTGCTGGCGTGCATCCACTAAGCAGGCTATTGCTTGTTCTATTTCTCTCATGCGAGTCGCTCACAAGAGTTGATCCGTCTCCAAGCCCCATGCTTGTAACAGAGGCTCGGGGATAAACTTGGAGTTCTTGTTCCGCCGTGCCCACTCCCGCAAACGCATGGAGTGCAAGTACTGGTCGGGCTGGAGCTTGAGTTCCTTCACCGCCTCCTCAAACGAAGTTACCGTAGGAGCTGCCGGGCCGAACGGTACCGGCTTACCCCAAGTTGGATTGCCCCTTCTACCCATACTTTACTCTTTCACTTTGCGTACAACTTCTTATAAGGGAACTCGGTTGGTGAAAGCTATCCCGGACTGGGATCTCTCGCTTAAAGACACGAGTGTTATCTTGGACTAATAGAGATCATGCGCCTTGCGGATGGTGGCGCGATGCTCAGAATTGCTCAGTTCTGAACATAATTCAGGTACGCATACTATCGAGGAGCGCGGCTGATATCGGGGAACGCCACCCCGGCAGTTTGCGCTTGACACCACAAGCTGAAATGATATAGCATATAACTTAATGTTGTCATTATGATAACAAGCTCCGCCCGGAACACTGCCGCACCGGGTTATGCTCTTTGACAACAAATTGCCCTGAATCGCGGACTAAGTCCTTTCAGGATGAGATTTTGCGTATAAGGGCAATAATATACTTGACAAATCAGACGGACTAGCGCATAATTCTTCTCATGGCACGCAAAAGCAATAAACAGATGGGCTTGCAGGACGCCATCAAACACTTCTCCGATCCTGCCAATGTTCTGGCCTACATGACTCGCCTTCGCTGGCCGGATGGCGTCGTGACCTGCCCGAACTGCGGACGCACTGACTCCGTGTTCCTGAAGAATCAGAACAAGTGGCAGTGCAAGAGCGTCCATCCGAAACGCCAGTTCTCGGCGAAGGTTGGTACCATCTTTGAGGATTCGCCTATCCCGATGGACAAGTGGCTCGTCGCCGTGTGGATGCTGTCGAACTGCAAGAACGGGATTAGCTCTTATGAACTGGCCAAAGCGATTGGCATTACTCAAAAGTCTGCATGGTTCATGCTGCACCGCATCCGTACTGCGATGAAAACCGGCTCGATTGCGAAGCTCGGCGGGAACGGAGGCCCGGTTGAGGCAGACGAAACCTTTGTTGGTGCCAACGTCCAGAAGATGCACAAGTCGCGCCGGGCGAAGATGCAGGCGATTGCCAGCAACACCTACGGCATGAGCCGTCACGCGATTGGGAAAACCATCGTGATGGGAATGCTCGACCGCGATCTGCGCGAAGTTCGTGCGATGGTGATTCCTGACGTGAAGCGCGCGACTCTGCAAGATCAAATGCTGAATCACGTTGCTGGGGGCGCGACCGTCTACACTGACGATGCGACCGGATATCGCTATGCGCTGGCCGAAGGCTTCGCCCATGAAATCATCAACCATGCGGAAGAGTACGTTCGCGGCCAAGTTCACACTCAGGGCATTGAGAACTTCTGGTCGCTGTTGAAGCGCGGGCTTCGCGGAACCTACGTTGCTGTTGAACCGTTTCATCTTGAGCGTTACGTTGACGAACAGGTTTTCCGTTACAACAATCGCGGCAGCAAGGAATATCCGGTTAGCGATTTCGCCCGCTTCACAATGGCCATGTCCCAAGTCGCCGGTAAGCGCCTCACTTACGCAGAGGTCACCGGCAAGGTGGGAGAAACGGCTAACTAGCCCTGCTCGCGGGAAGCGCGGCCCAAAGCGGAAGTCCTAGACTTCCGCTTTTTCCTTCGCGCCTTTGCTTTCTTCTCCGCGTCCAGCTTGGCCTTAATCTCACTGTGTGACACGCGGATGAGCCGCTGCATCATGTTGTCGAACCGTTCGTATTCGGACGTGCGTGCGGATCGCTTCATCCTGTCACCCGTTCGGGTAGTCCTTCACGATCTCATCATAGTCATAAACCCACGTGAAGTGCTGAACCATCAGCTTGGCGGAGAGGGCGAAAGCCGATCCGAGCACATCGCCGGTGCAGTGACAACGATTGACGCTCCACGCCAAGAAATCTGCTGCCTGAATGGGAAGATAACTGCGGTCAGCCGGTATGATGTTGCGAATCTGATAAGGCCAGCCCCGCTTGGTTCCGAAATATTCTCCGCCGTGGGTGGCCTTCTCCCATACACGGTTGATCGTATGCATGAATGGCTCACCGCGATCAAAATAGAGCAAGATTGGCTTTGGCAGGCTCAATTCTTCTTCCGTGAGTTGCAAACCGCCCACACAGTAATTCACGCATATCGCTTCGGGCTCGCGCAGTGTCAGAATGGTATTTTTGGCCCGTTCATAGTCTGGCAGCAGTACAGTACAGGAATATGCCCGCATCCTCGTGGGGCGGTGTTTCCCGAACACGTTCCACAGACTAGCCACGAGCTTCATCTTTTCAGCATGGCCGAAATCTGCGAAGTAGCCTTTGTTGTGCATGAGTTCACGCATGTGAAGGTCTTCGTAGACGTGGTTCTCAACAAGCGCCGCATCCCAATCTTTTTCAAATGCCTCCCACACGGACTCCGGCGCTGCGAGCCCGGTCAGCGTAAGAGCCTGCTCGCACCGCTCATCATGCGTGCCGTCGTAAAATGCCTTGGTCCCTGCGATGGCTATGTGCAACCGCCTTTCATCGGACACGTGGATACCGGCCAAATGCGTCAGGGGGAAATAGGGGCGCTCTCTCATGCAGCGCCCCCATCCGACGCACCGTCGTTATCTCCATTGGAATCAGTATCCTCCCCTTTCCCTGATTCGGCAAGTATATTATTGCCCTTAAAGTCCTTTATTTGGCGGTATTTACGGGCGCAGTTCTTGTAAGTTATTGAGCCGCAGGCACTTGTGAATCGATCCGAGGGGGAGGGGGCGAGTACCGAGTACCAAGTACCAAGCACCAAGTACCGAGTAACCGAGTACCAAGTACCGAGTAACCGAGTACCAAGTACCGAGTACCAAGATCAGCGCGCTCAGTTGTCGAGATGCTGCTTCTTCAGCCGGCGCAGCAGCGACGTGGGGTGAATCCCCAGGATGCGCGCGGCCTGGGTCTTGTTCTGGCCGCTGGCGGTGAGCACTTCGTCGATGTAGTGCTGTTCCAGTTCGTGCAGGGTGAGGAACTGGTGGCCGGTGGGTGAGAGTTCGTCCTGTGAAAGCGGGCTGGCGGCCACCTCGGCGATGTAGTCGCGGATCTCCTCCGGCAGGCAGGCGGCGTCGATGTCGCCTTCCGGGGCCAGGATCATCGTCCGTTCGATCACGTTCTTCAGCTCGCGGACGTTCCCCGGCCAGGGATACATGCCGAGCAGTTCCGCCGCGGCCGGGGTGAATCCGGTGAAGTTTTTCTTCAGGTCGCGGTTGAAGCGCTGCATGATGTCGAGCGCCAGCGGCACGATGTCCTCCTTGCGCTCGCGCAACGGCAGCAGCATCAGCGGGACTACGTTCAGCCGGTAATAGAGGTCCTCGCGGAACTTGCCTCCGGCCACGGCAGCCTTGAGGTCCTGGTTGGTGGCGGCGATGATGCGCACGTCCACGCTGATGGGGCGCGTTCCACCCAGACGCGTGAAGGAGCCCTCCTCCAGGACGCGCAGCAGTTTGGCCTGGGTGCTGGCGGACATGTCGCCAATTTCATCCAGGAACAGGGTTCCGTGGTTGGCGCGCTCCAGCAGGCCGTCCTTGCGGTGGCGCGCATCGGTGAACGCGCCCGCCTCGTAGCCGAACAGTTCGCTTTCGAGCAGCGTGTCGGGGATGGCGGCACAGTTCAGTTGCAGCAGCGGACCCTGGGCCCGCGGGCTGTGGTAGTGGATGGCCTTGGCCACGACTTCCTTGCCAGTGCCGCTTTCGCCCTGGATGAGGATGGTGGTTTTGTCGGCTTCGGCGGCTTTGCGTGCGACTTCCAGCAACTCCTTCACGTGCTCGTTGCGCGTTACCACGAGTCCGAAGTCGTAACGGCCTTTGGCCATCTGCACGCTTTCGGTCAAACGCACGCGCAAGGAGAGCATTTCCGTGGCCCGGCGGATGGTGTTGGCCAGGTCGGCCAGATGGAAGGGCTTGATCAGATAGTCGTACGCGCCCAGCTTCATGGCTTCCACGGCACGCTCCACCTGGTGATAGGCGCTCATCATCAGCACGATGGCCGCGGGATTTTGTTTCTTGATCTGGCGCAGGACTTCGATGCCATCGATTCCTGGCAGCACCACGTCGAGCAGCGCCAGGTCAGGCTTCTCCTGCGCGTACATCTCCAGCGCTTCCTCGCCCGAGCTGGCCAGGAAAACTTCGTAGCCTTCCTCGCGCAGGGCGCGGCTGATGGTGCGCAGCGTCAGGGCCTCGTCATCGACGACCAGCAGCGAATACGACATGTTGCTCCTCAGTTCACCAGTTCTTCTTCTTCCGGCTGCGGCGCGGGGCGTCCCAAATGCCGCATCGGCAGGTTGAAGCGCACGGTCGTCCCGCGGTTGGGAACGCTCTCCACTTCCATCTCGCCGTTGTGGCTGCGCACATAGGCCTGGCTGATGCTCAGGCCGAGTCCCGTTCCCTGGCCGCGCTTGGTGGTGAAGAAGGGCTCGAAGACGCGCGGCAGGATGTCGGCGGGAATGCCGCAGCCAGTGTCGGTGACGCGGACCTCGACGCGGTCTTCGAACTTGACCTTGTCGGCGCTCACGGTGATGGCGCCGCCCTGCGGCATGGCCTGGCCGGCATTGAGCAGCAGGTTCATCAGCACCTGCGAGATCTGGTTGGCGTCGGCGGTGATGGCCGGCAGTTCCGGCGCGATCTCCTTCTTCAGCTCGATGGCGCGGAACATGGGCTGATGGCGCAGGAAGGAGAAGGTGTCGTCCACCAGGCGCTCCAGGCTGATGCGGCTCAAGCGCAGCGGCCCCGGACGCGCGTAGTTCAACAGGCCCCGCACCGTCGCGGAGATGCGCTTGGCGCCTTCCAGGCAGGCCTGCACCTCGGCGCGCTGTTCCGGATCGGTGGCGGTCTTCAGCTCCAGCTCGAGATGGGAAAAGAGGCCGAGCAGGGGATTGTTGATCTCGTGGGCGGCGCCCAGCGCCAGTTGCGCCATGGCGGCATACTTCTCGTAGTCGGCGAGCTTGGACTGGAACTGCGTCTTTTCCCGGGTCAGCTCACGCTCTTCTTCGACGCGGTGGGCCAGGATCTGTTGCGCCATGTCACGCTCGTGCTCGCTCTGGCGGGCTAGCAAGGAGGCCTGGCTGGCCTCGGCGCGCAGCCGGCGGCCCTGGCGCAGGACGGCCGCTATCATAGCCACTGCCGCCGCCAAAGCCACCGCCAGAACTACGATTACCGCATGCGAGCCCGCCACGACACACCTCGAACGCGGTGGAAACTAAGCCACGCGCGGTTTTACAAGTAATAACGATGGAATCATTCCGGCTTTTGCGCCGTGACGGGTGTCACGGTGCACGGTGAGCTGCAACACCGGCGCTGGGGAGGGGACCTATACGACTGAAATCGCAGATAGTTATCTGGATCAGATCATCCGGAAGTGCAGTTCCTAATAAGGTACTCCAGCATTGACTTCAACGTAACGGTTTCGGTAGCCTTTTCTTTGCATTTAGGCTGGCGTCGGTTTTGCTTTCCCCCGGTTTGCTGCGCACGCCGAAAGGGGACGAGACCAAGACCCGATGTGCCAGCAGCGGGGAGGAAGGGATGCGCAAGGTTTTGTTCATCGCGGTGGTAGCAGTGGTGTGCGGCTGCTTTGCCGCTGCCCAAGACTACCCCAAAGCAGAGCTTTTCGGCGGCTTCTCGTATCTCCATGCCGATACCGAGGGCGCCACGGGTGCATCGCTGACTACAGCGCTCGGTTTCCCCGCTGGAACCAGCGTACAGACTTGGTATCCCGGCTGGGAAGTCGCGGGACAGTATAACTTTACCAAGTTGCTGGGCATTAAGGCCGATTTTAGCGGCAACTATGGCACGCCCGTGAAGGTTCCGGGGTTCGCACTCCCCCACGCACGGACCTACACTTTCCTGTTCGGCCCGGTTGTCTCCGTCCGCCGTGACCGCGTAACCCCATTTGTGCATGCGCTATTCGGCGGCAACCACATCGGCGCCGACGCCTCCACCGTGCTCACGACCCCGGCCGTCACGGAAACCGCTTTTGCCATGGCTTTGGGTGGCGGGCTGGATGTGAAACTCACCCGGCACTTCGGCGCGCGCCTCGGCCAGTTCGATTACCTGTATACGAAGCATTGCCTCAGCCTGCCGGCCAATTTTGGTGGGTTTGCTGGAAACGCGGCAGGGTGCCAACTGGGCGTTGGCAGTGCACCGCCTGCCCATCAGAACAACTTCCGCTTTGCCACGGGCATCCTCATCACCCCGTAGACGTGCATTGCGGTAAGGGAACGGGCGGCCTCATGACCGCGAATCACCCGGCTGCCGGCGACAGACAGGACCTCATGCGAGTGAAATCGCAGATGCTTATCTGGAGTACATCGTCCAGAAGTGCAGTTCACAATTGGGTACCTTCACTGGATTCAACATAACGGTTTCGGTAGCCTCTTTCTTAGCATCTAAGATGGCGTTGGCTTTGCTTCCCCCGCGAAGCCTTGGTAGCGCAGGGACGAAAGGGGGACGAGACACAAACCCGATGTAACGGGACACTCAAGGAGGAAGGAATGCGTAAGATCTTGTTCATTGCGGTATTGGTTTTGACATGCGGCTGCTTTGCCGTTGCCCAGGACTACTCCAAGGGCGAGTTCTACGCGGGCTACCAGTATCTGCACGTTGATGTCGGTAGTTCGGGCATTGACAGCAGCTGGCCCGCTGGTTTCAACTTTGATGGGACTTACTACTTCACCAAAAATGTTGGGCTGACTGCCGACTTTGGCTACAACACCCATAGCTTTTCGGGCGGCAGTAGCGCGCACACCTACGAATTTCTCTTCGGACCGCGGTTCAAGGCCCGCTACGGCAAACTCGAGCCTTTCGCCAATGTGGGTTTCGGCCTTGCTCACACCAGCGTCCAGCCGGGCGGCGGGGGAAGCAATGTGAGCGACAGTGCATTTGCGTTGGCGCTCGGCGGCGGCCTAGACGTGGCTGTGGCTAAGCACTTCGCCATCCGCTTGGCAGAATTCAACTACGTCATGACCAGGTTCGCCACCACTTCTCCCGTGAACCCAACCGACCAGAGTCACCAGAACGATTTCGCGTTCGGTGTAGGTGTCGTCATAAGGTAGCCAAGCTTTTCGCCAACCCGAGTGCTGACAAGGAGTGGCTTTGCGCCTCCCGCGTGAAGCCCTTTTGTCCTGAAGCCGGGTTTTGTGCCGCGCTGGCGGCGACGCCCGCAGGTTGTCTCCAGCGCGTGAGCTTTTTCCGCCGCGTCGTTCACTCGCCCATAACCTTCACGATGACGCGCTTGGGACGCTGGCCATCGAACTCGGCGTAGAAGACGCGCTGCCAGGCGCCGAGATCCAGCTTGCCAGCGGTGATGGGCAGCAGCACTTGATGGTGAACCAGGATGGCCTTCAGGTGCGAGTCACCGTTGTCCTCGCCGGTCTGATGGTGGCGGTAGTCCTCGCGGAACGGCGCCAGCCCTTCCAGCCATTCGTCGATGTCATCGATCAGGCCAGGCTCGTCGTCGTTCACATACACGCCAGCGGTAATGTGCATGGCCGAGACCAGTGCCATCCCCTCGCGCACGCCGCTGCGCTTGACCGCCGCTTCCACCTGCGGCGTGATGTGGACGTACTCGCGGTGCTTCTTAGTATTGAAGGTCAGGTATTCGGTGTGCGATTCCATGCCGGCTCCTTCTGCGCTACCATCAAGCCGATGCGTGTGCTCGGCATCGACTGCGGCACGGAGTATACCGGCTACGGCGTGGTGGAGCAGGCCGGGTCCGGAGAACTGCGCTCTGTTGCCGCCGGCGCCATCCGGCTATCGCCGCGTGAGCCGATGCCTCGCCGCCTGGAGCGCATCTTCAGCGAGCTTTCCGCGTTGATCGTCGC
>JGI12269J14319_10006167_pt1 | contig 10466 bp, 9 predicted proteins | sample PeaSoiSIISIP2007_FD_14319 | JGI IMG/M metagenome (IMG submission 14319) | reverse complement strand
GGAGGAGCCTTGAGCCAGCAAGCCAGCCAGTAAAAGTATCGGGAACAGTGGCGCGGGGCGCCCCCGCCCGGAGTTTTGTTTTGCGAGGTCGCTTCTGCCGAAATCGCAGGAGTAATGAACGCACTTGAAAATGAAAAGTGGCCAGTAATTGGCGTTCCGCGCCCAAGGCACCGCTCAACCAAACACTGACCACTATTCACTATCCTCTGGTTCTACTTAATCGCTTCCGCCGCGATCCGCTCCGTAACAAACGCCTCAATCACGTCGCCCGCCTTGATGTCGCCGTAGTTTGAGATCGAGATGCCACACTCCATGCCGCTGGTCACTTGCGAAGCATCGTCCTTGAAGCGCCGCAGCGACCCGACTTTGCCCTTGAACATGACCACGTTATCGCGCAACAGCCGCACTTCGGAATCGCGTTTGATAAATCCATCGCTCACACGGCAACCCGCAATCGTTCCCACTTTCGGAATGCGGAAGGTCTCCAGCACATCGGCGCGTCCCTGGTAGGTTTCTTTGATCGTCGGCTCGAGCAGCCCGGTCATAGCGCGCTTGATCTCGTCCTGGAGTTCGTAAATGATCGAGTGCAGCCGGATGTCGACTTTTTCCTGGTCAGCCAGTTCCTGCGCCTTGCGCTCCGGACGCACGTTGAATCCAATGATGATGGCATTCGACGCCGACGCCAGCAGCACATCGGTCTCCGTGATCGCGCCAATGCCTGACCGCAACAGCTTTAGACGCACCTTGTCATTCGACAGCCGGCCCAGCAAATCGCCCAGCACTTCGACCGACCCCTGCACGTCGGCTTTCAGAATGATGTTCAGTTCCTTCATGCCCGCCGTCTTCAACTGTTCCGCCAGGCCTTCCAGCGAGACGCGTGAACTCTTGGCCAGCGCGGCTTCGCGCGCTTTCTGTTCGCGATATTCCGAGATGTCGCGCGCCTTCTCACGGTCGGTCACCACCACGAACTGATCGCCCGCCTGCGGCAGCCCTTCCAATCCGATGATTTCCACCGGCGTCGAAGGCGGCGCTTCTTTCAGCGGCTTGCTGCGATCGTCGAACATCGCCCGAACTTTTCCGTACACGTTCCCGACCACGAAGTTGTCGCCCGCGTGCAGCGTGCCGTTCTGCACCAGGATCGTTCCCACCGGACCGCGACCGCGATCCAGTTTCGCTTCCAGCACCAATCCGCTCGCCGCACGTCCCGGAGTCGCTTTCAGTTCCTGCAAGTCCGCCGTCAGGCAGATCATTTCCATCAGCAGGTTCAGATTTGTCTTCTGCTTGGCGGAAACGTCGACGAACACCGTCTTGCCGCCCCACTCTTCCGGCACCAGCCCGCGATCCGCCAGTTGTTTCTTGACCCGCTCCGGCAGCGCGCCCGGCTTGTCGATCTTGTTGACCGCGACAATGATGGGAACTTCGGCAGCGTGCGCGTGGTCGATCGCTTCAATCGTTTGCGGCATGACGCCGTCGTCGGCCGCCGTGACCAGTACCACAATGTCGGTAGCCTTTGCGCCACGCGCGCGCATGCGCGTAAACGCCTCGTGACCTGGCGTATCCAGGAACACGATCTCGCGGCCGTAAGCCGGAGACGCCGTGTCGGTGATGCGGACTTTATAGGCCCCGATATGCTGCGTGATGCCGCCCGCCTCGCCTCCAGCCACATTGGTCGAGCGGATCGAGTCGAGCAGCGTCGTCTTGCCGTGGTCCACGTGGCCCATAATCGTGACCACAGGCGGACGCGGTACGGCTTCCGCGCCTTCTTCGCTGCTCTCGACTGCTTCGGTCGTGTCTTTCGCAGCTTGTTCTTCGAAGGTGATCACTTCCGTATCCGCTCCGAAGAAGCGCGCCATTTCGCTGGCCAGCTCTGCATCCAGCGTTTGGTTGATGGTGGCGAACACGCCTCGCACCACTAGTCGCGCAATCACATCCTTGGCGCGAATGCCCAGCTTTTCGGCCAGGTCTTTCACCGAGATTCCTTCTGTGATCGTGATGTTCCGCGTGATCGGCGCCGGCTCGTTGCTGATAGTCATGCGCGGCGGCGGAGTGTAGCCCTTCATCGGGCCTTCCTTTACGCCTCGCGGTACATATCTCTGTCCCGGTCGCCGCGATGGAGCTCCCGGACGGCTTCCCGGACGCGTCGGTCCCGGTGGCGGCAGCGTTCCTCCCGGACCTACACCCAACGGTCGCGATCCCGCAGGCACTACGCGCGTGGGATGCATCGGTCGCCGTTCGCCCGGACGAAGTGCCGGCCGTGACCCTGGCGCTTGCGGCCGTGCCGTACGCTGAAAGATTGGCTGCCCCGGAACCGGTCGTCCCGGCGCCGGTCGTGGTGGTTCTCCAGGGATCGCCGGAGGAGCCTTGTACACCGGGCGCGGGCCGGTTTGCGGCATGATCATGCGCGGCGGCGGAGCCATCGGAGGCACTGGTTTTGCGGGTGCCGAAGCCTGTATCTGCGTAGCGCTACTAAGCGATGGAGCCGCTGCGGCTAGCGGGGGAGTCGTAACCGGTACAGCAGGAGCCGTAGCCCGAGGCGGAACCGCGATCGCAGGCGGAGCTGTACTCGGGGCAGCAACCGGTACGGTCGCGGCAGCTGGGGTTACAGGAACTTTCGGCGGAATCACGACCACCGCCGGCGGCCGCTGCGCGGCAGCTACCGACGCCGGCGTCACCAGTCTCGGTGGCGTTGCCGCAGGCGCTTCACTGGCGGGCTTGGACGGCGCTGCCTTCGGTTTTACTGTAGCGGCCGGGGCGGCTGCCTTCGCTTCCACCGCTGGCGCCGCGACCGGCGCCTTGACTGCCGGGCGCACCGCAGGACGCTCGGCGACTCCTTTTTGCTGCGTGATGGCGCGCAGCACATCTCCAGGGCGGGAGATATGCGAGAGGTCGATCTTGGTCTTAATCTCGTCTTCGCCGCGAGCGGCACGCGAGGTCTTGGCCGAACTCGTCGCCGTCTCGCTGCGGCCGCGGAGATGTTTCCGCACCAGTTCCGCTTCATGCTCTTCCAGAGAACTGGAGTGCGTTTTCTTCTCCGTGACGCCCACCGTGGTCAGCACGTCAAGAATTTCCTTGCTCTTGACTTCCAGCTCACGGGCCAGATCATTGATTCGAATCTTACTCATCCGCTCTCGTTTCCTCTTTGTCCCGGTAATCTTCGCGTGTCTAAGCTCGCATATCTAACCTCATGAAATGCTGTGCAACCTTACTTCAGGCCAACTCCCGGATGAGCGAGCCCCGCGCCTTTGGTCCGGATTGAACTCCGAACTCGCCACCATCCCAGCTTTCAGCTCTGCTTGTCTTCCGGGGCTTCTTCCGTCGCGACTTCTTCGGTCACGGATTCTTCAGTCGCGGGGTCTTCTGCAGCAGTTTCTTCAGTCGTAAGCTCGGTGCCTTCTTCTGCCGGCGCTGTCTCGGTGGGTTCCGTTCCCGCCGCCAACGCATCCGCTTCTACGGACCCTTCTGTCAGCGATTCCTCGATCAAAGCTGCGTCGGTGGCGGCTTCTCCGGTCGTTTCCGCTTCCGCGTCGGCTACTGCCTCGCCGCCATCCAGACTGGCGAAGTAATTATTGACTGCAATACTGATTTTTTCCACCGTTTTCGGGCCAATGCCTTCAATCGCTTCCAGTTGCTCCGGCGTCATATCGGCCAGCGCTTCCACCGTGTTCACGCCCGCCGCCTTCAGTTTCTCGACCAGTCCTTCGCCCAACCCCGTAACATTTTCCAGCGGAGTTACGGCCTGCGTGACTAGCGCCGACATCTGCTGTTCCACTTCCTGACGCTTTTCTTCTTCGCTCTTGATGTCGATCTTCCAGCCCAGCAGTTTCGCCGCTAGCCGCACGTTCTGCCCTTTTTTCCCGATCGCCAGCGACAGTTGCGTATCGTCGACCACCACTTCCAGATGCTTATCCGCCGCATCCACAATGGTTACCCGGCTCACTTTCGCCGGCTGCAACGCCTTTTCCGCGAACGTAACCGGATCCTCGTGATACTCGATGATGTCGATCTTTTCTCCACGCAACTCACGAATGATCGACTGCACCCGCATCCCCTTCATGCCCACGCAGGCTCCAACCGCGTCCACGTCTTTGTCCTTCGACAGCACCGCGATCTTGGTGCGCTCGCCCGCTTCCCGCGCAATTGCCCGGATCACTACGGTGCCGTCATAAATTTCCGGCACTTCGGTCTGGAACAGATGCTGGACTAATTCCGGTGCCGAACGCGAAGCGATCACGCCCGGACCTTTCACCGCTTTTTCCACCCGCACAATCACGACCCGAATCCGCTCGCCCACCGCAAACGATTCCAGCCGCGACTGTTCCTTGCGTCCCATCCGTGCTTCGGCCTTGCCGATATCCAGAATCACGTCTGGACCTTCGATCCGCTTCACGGTAGCATTCACGATCTCGTTCACGTGCCCGATGTATTCGTTGTAAACCGTGTCGCGTTCCGCCTCGCGCACTTTCTGGAAAATGACCTGCTTCGCCAGTTGTGCCGCAATCCGCCCCAGAATTCCTTCCGTCACTTTCGGAATCAGCAACTCTCCGCCCGCTTCCGCGCTCGGATCGAGCTTCCGCGCCTGCTCCACCGTCACCTGCAAGTCCGGATCTTCCACTTGCTCCGGAGTCTCAACGATCGACTTCACCGCATAGGCATTTATCTTGCCGCTGTCTTTGTCCAGAACGGCGCGCAAATTTTCCTGCGTCTTGTAGTATTTGCGCGTGGCCACCACAATGGCGTCCTCAACCGCGCTAACCACAATCTGCGGATCAATGCCTTTTTCCCGGCTGACCCCTTCGATGATGTTGTAAAGCTCACTAGCCATAAGATCTTCAGGTCTCAGGTGTCAGGTCTTAGGTCTCAGGACTTGCTTTTCCTGGGACCTGACACCTGAGACCTGACACCTTTCTCCTAAATTTCTGGTACCAAGTTGGCCTTCTCCACGTTGACCAACTCGATTTCAACCTTTGTCGAAGCGCCCTCTTTCGGACGCATCTTCTTCTTTCGCGCCGCGCTCAGATCCAGCAGCAGCTTTCCGTTCTCGAAGCGTTCCAGCTTTCCCTCAAAATACCGGTTGCTGTTCACCGGCTCCCGCGTCGTCAACTTCACGCGCTGTCCGCGGAAGCGCTCAAAATCCGCCGCCTTCGTCAGCTTCCGATCCAGTCCCGGAGAGGAAACCTCCAACACATACGATCCGCCCGGCACCGCATCTTCAACATCGACAATCGTGCCGAACTCGCGGCTGAACTTCGAGCAATCCTCGTGCGTCACGCCGTCCGGACGATCTGGCGCCGGCACCGCTCCCGTCCGGTCAATAAAAACGCGCAGCATGCGGTGTTTACCAGCTCCGCACACTTCCACTTCAACTACTTCCAGCCCGCTCGAGCCTGCCACCCGCTCGGCAATCTGCCGGATCTTATCCAGATCAAGAGCCATGTTTTCAGCATGTTGCGTCCAGAATCGCCGCCCCAGCGTCCCTGCAAACCAGCCCAAACTAAAAAGTGGGCTTTCGCCCACTGGTGTGCTTCGACAATCCTGACACTACGACACAACAGTATTCATCGCTAACTATACGCCGCCGATTTGGAAAACACAAACCAAGGTGGCGTACCGCAACCGTCATGCGGGGAAGGCGAGGTGTTGAGTCCCTACAGCCGTTACGAAAGTATCTGGAGTAACCTTGCCCTCACGGCGTCCATCCCCCAAACTTCTCTTGAATGCCGTTTTCCCGCACTCATCTCGCCATCGCACTGGGCTTCGCGGTCCTGCTCGTGGCCGTTTTTCTCGGTTATCTGAACTGGCTCAGCAACCAGGGGCCGGTGCTATCGCGTTCGGAAGAACGTGACCCTCTAACCCACATGCCGCTTAACATCACGATGAATCCGTTCCGCGATCGCACCATCGAACACACCGCCAACGCCTTTATCGCGGAAATGCGCGACGGCAATTGCCGCACCCTGCTCGCCCAGTGGGAAAAGGATTACCGCAAGAAGCGAGCCAAATTCCTCTGCGACTCTGAGGCCCAGCACCCGCTGATTTCCTGGAACCTGGTGGAATGGGAAGACGCGCCGCCGCTCGTGATTCTGCACTATAAAGGCCAGCGCTACAGCAGTCCAGCCCAGGACGCAACCTACAAGGACCTTTTTTCCGTGACCGAAGAAAAGAAAGACTCGGGCTGGACAGTTACGAAGTACGATTCGTTTTACTGACGCTCTCTGGTAATTCCCGGCGCACTCTGCGTCTCGGCGCTGAAACGATTTAATCGACGGCTGAAAGCTGACGACTGATAGCTGTAGCCTACCCCCCAATATGCACCATCGTCCGCGACGCCGGGACAAATCCCGGCTCTCCGATGTGGTGGCGCTCTTCTTTCTTCTCCACCACTTTCACAATGAACTCGGCGAGCTTCTCGTCGGTCGCGCCGCGCCGCATCAACTCATGCAGGTCGTGATCCCACACGGAAAAAAGACACGTGCGAAGCTTGCCGTCCGAGGTAATGCGAATCCGGCTGCAGTGTCCGCAGAAAGGATGCGACACCGGCGCGATGATCCCAATCTCGCCCACGCCGTCGCGGAAGCGATATCGCCGCGCCGTTTCGCTGTGCTCGTGCGATATCTCCTCCAGCGGCAGATATTCCGACATGCGGGAGACGATCTCATCGAGCCTGACCACAATCTCCGGCGTCCAGACGCGATCTTCTTCGAGCGGCATGAATTCGATGAAGCGCACCACCACCTGCTCTTCCCGCGCAAACATCCCAAACGGAGTGATCTGGTCTTCATTGAAGCCGCGCAGCAGCACGCAGTTGATTTTCACTGGATCAAGCCCCGCCTGCCGCGATGCCCGAACTCCCGCCAGCACGCTGTCGTATCCGTTCGGCACGCGCGTGATGCGGGCAAATCGCTCCGGATCCACCGCGTCCATGCTGACGGTCACGCGGTTAAGTCCAGCATCTTTCAACGGCTGCGCGATCTCGGCCAGTAGATGCCCGTTCGTCGTCAACGCAATTTCAGGCTTGTTGCCCGAGAGCGTGCGCAGCTTAGCCAGATCCCGCACAAACTCCACAATGCCTTTGCGCAGCAGCGGCTCACCGCCCGTCAGGCGGATTTTCGTGATTCCCAGACCCACCAGTATTCGCGCCATCCGCAGATAATCTTCAAATGGAAGCTCGGCATAGGCAGCGCCGTTGGTCCCCGTCCGGCAATACACACATCTGTAATTGCAGCGGTCAGTGATCGAGATCCGCAGATCATGAATCGAGCGCCCGAATTTGTCGGTAAGCAGCATTTAGCACTTAGCAATTAGCACTTAGCTTTCACACCACACTGAGCCGCTTTGAAGTGCTAAACGCTAATTGCTAAATGCTGGGAAGGAAGCAGGCGGGTACAACCCGGCGAGCGCTTCCTTTCCAAACGGGAGGCACGGACGTTTCCATCCACACCCTCGAATCGCGCCTGCAAACCGGCGCAACCCTCGTCCCCGCCGCCAGAGAATCGCTCAGGCCACGGGGATCGGAAACTCGGTCGTCATTATAGATGAGGAAACCGAACTCCGCGATTCGTTCGCAGGCTGTTAAACTTTTCCGCATGAAAGCACTCGTCATCACCCGGTTCGGCGGTCCCGAGGTTCTCGAATTGCAGCAGGTTCCCGATGCGCACCCGGCACCGGAGCAGGTGCTGGTGAAAGTGGAAGCGGGTGGCTTGAACTTTGCCGATCTGCTCACCGCGCGCGGCGGATACGCTGGCACTCCGAAGCCGCCGCTGACGGCAGGCCGCGAATTCGCCGGTAGCGACGCCAACGGACGCCGCGTCATGGGTTACACGCAGTGGGCGGCCTTCGCCGAGAAAACCGTGGCCCATCGCAATCTCGTCTGGCCCATCCCTGAGAGTTGGACGGCCGAGCAGGCCGCTGCTTTCCCAGTGAATTTCTTTACCGCCTACTTCGCCTACTGGAAAGCCGGTTTGCTGAACTCGCCGAAACTGGACTCGCCGAACATCGACCCGCCAAAAAACGGCCAACCCGGTGCCCGCGTCCTGATTCATGCCGTCGCCGGCGGCGTCGGTACGGCCGCCGTTCAGATCGGGAAAATTCTTGGCCTCGAAATGTACGGAACTTCTTCCTCCGAAGACAAACTGGCCCGCGCGCGCGAGCTCGGCCTGCAACATGGCATCAACTACAAGCAGCACGATTATGCCGAGGCGATCAAAGATCTCACGCGCGGCGAAGGCGTCGACGCGGTATTCGAAATGCTCGGCGGCGAGCACGTGGCAAAGAGCGTCAAATGCGTGCGCGACTTCGGACGCGTCATCGTTTACGGCGCTGCCACCGGAGAAACACCGAATCTCGACACTCGCATTCTCTACGCCAAAGGCGCGAGCGTCCACGGACTCTGGCTGTCCTACCTGAGTGCGAATCGCCCGCTCATGGAATCCGCGTGGAAGCAGCTTTCGGAGTGGCTCGCAGCTGGCAAGCTCCATCCCGTAATCGGCAAAGTTTTCCCGCTCGAAGAAGCGCGCGCCGCTTACACGCTCATGCAGGAAGGCAAGAATTACGGCAAGATCGTGCTGAAGATTGGTTAGCACGTGCCGAAACTCTCTACAGGTGTGTCATCCTGACGCTGAGCTTGTCGAAGGGGAAGGACCTGCTGTGCGTCGCAAGAGTTTGGACTCCAGACAAAACACTTCCACCTTGTTACTCCAGCAACTCGGGACATGTTTTGCTAACGCAGCCCCTTTCCGCGCGTCCAACACGCATGTTCGCAAGAAAAATGGTTCGCAAAGAGAAAAAGCGGAACTTACTCGAACCGGGATTCGTATCCGCTAGCGAACCAACGTGGGGTGGACGAAATAAACTTCGCTCCCCTTAAAAAGTTTGCAGGGTGACGGGACTGGCGCAGGCATGGTTTGGCGGCCCTGAATGCGCCGAGTCCTGCAAAAAGAACGGTAAAAAGCGCGAGTGTGCGCTCCTATCCTTTTGCGTCACCCTGACACGCGCATTGTAGGACTTTGCCGAAAAAAGGCAAGCCCGCAGTCGAGCATCCCCGAACCATCACCAGCCGCCCCTGACGTCCCGGCCGGGCCGGGCAGAAAGCGAAGGAGCAAATGAAACTGAACTATCTGGCAAAGACTGTGGTGCTCGGGCTGGCCGTGCTGCTCGCGTCGAGTGCTTTCGCAAGTAACAAGGGCACGCTGCAGGTGCGGGAGCCGTTCGTAGTCAACGGCCAGCAACTCGCCGCCGGCCAGTATCAGCTGCGCTGGGACGGCACGGGATCGAACGTCGAGGTAAGCTTCATGCAGGGCAAGAAAGAAGTCGCGAAAGCGACGGCGAAAGTCGTCACACTCGATAAAGCCTACGGCTACGACTCCGCGGTCATCGACCACGCCGGCGGCAAGGCAACGATTAACGAAGTTCGCTTCGGCGGCAAGAAGTACGCTCTGGAGATCGGCGGGACCGAGAAGGCCGAAATGGGCGGAAGCTCCGATTCCAGTAAGTGACCTTCTAACTCCTGGAAGAGCAAGGTAGGCAGGGGGAGCGCTTCGGCGCTCCCTTTCTTTTTTGGTCCTAATAACCAGGGTGGCATCGTATCGTCGGCCGATTAACTCCGAAGGTATTAATGCGTGTTTACTACTACCCCCCTCCCCCCCTGATCTTTGGAATCATGGGGTTAGGCTGTGGAAATTTTCCAAAGTCTAGAGCGCAAAGGACTTGTATGGAAAGTATTCCGGAATAAGGACTTAGCGGCGGAGCCTCCGTTTTTTGGGATTTTGGAGGGGTCTGACACCCCGGTAACCGCCTCAACTTTCACTTGTCAAAGAGCACTGAAAATTGGCTTTGGAGTAACTTCGCGGGACGTCTTAAGGAGAAGGACGCGCCTCGAAACTGCCTCAATCAGATCTCTATCGTCGCCCGCGGCGAGTCTTAAGTCAATGATTTCGGTCGCGGAGGATTCGGCTGCCTTGAGTTTACGATCTAATGTTGGCGGGTCGTCACTTCGCCGGATCAAGCGGGGTGTCTTGGTCCACATAGGCCGCCAGCGGAGTTCCTGCCTTGATCTCAACGTTTTTCCCGTGTTTGATGAGCCCGATCGGTCCGAACAGTACTGTCAATGCGACCGTCGTGCCCTCTTTACCCTCGCCTTCCTTACCTTTGCTTCCGCGGATTCTGATTCGTTGATCACCGGCCGTCAGGTGTTCCAAGCGCATGTTCAGTTCGCCTGCCTTTCCCATCATTCCGGCCTTCTTGGCGTTAGAGATCGTTCCGACCGCTTTTGCTCCCGCCTTCACGACTACCACATCGCCGACTTTGAGGTCCTCGTCGAGGGTTAAACTGACCGGGTCGCCTTCCGCTGCGGTTTTCGAACTCAGGTCGTCGGTGAACTTGAGCTTGACGTCGGTGCCTTCCTTCAGAACCAACTTGGCGGCGGGCGCAACTGGTGCGATGGGCGCCGGCGCCGCTGCTGGTGTGGAAGG
>JGI12269J14319_10006166_pt1 | contig 10466 bp, 8 predicted proteins | sample PeaSoiSIISIP2007_FD_14319 | JGI IMG/M metagenome (IMG submission 14319) | reverse complement strand
CGGCATCGACCGGCAGGGCGAGCCGCACGGCCGCGGCGGGCTCGAGGCGCTCGACGGGCAGGAGCTCGATCCAGAAGGTCGAGCCGTATCCCGGCACCGAGTCGACGCCGATGGCACCCCCCATCACCTCGACGAGCTGTTTCGACAGGGCCAGGCCGACACCGGTCCCCTCGACACCGGATCGCTCGGCTCCCAGGCGCGAGAAGGGGACGAACAACTGGTCCTGTTGCTCGTGCGCGATGCCCGGTCCCGTGTCGCGGACCTCGAGACGGACCCGGCCGTTGTCGCCGGTGCTCGTACGGAACGCCACCGAACCGCCCCTGCTGTTGTACTTGACGGCGTTGGAGCCGAGGTTGAGCAGGATCTGCACCAGGCGTTGGCGGTCGGCGTACACGCGCAGCGCCCGCGGCGCGCCGGTGCCGACCGACAGCTCGACGTCGGACGCCTCGGCGACAGGGGCGAGCAGCGTGGCCACTTCGTCGAGGACGTCGCCCACCTCCACGGGCTCCGTGGACAGGCTGACCCGACCGGCCTCGATGCGCGAAATGTCGAGCACCTCGTTGATCAGTGCCAGCAGGTGACGCCCGGCTACCTGGATCTGGTCGACGCTCGACGCCTGGTCGGCGGAGAGCTCGTCGAGCTCGAGGAGCTGGGCGAAGCCGAGGATGGCATTCAGCGGCGTGCGCAACTCGTGGCTCATGCGCGACAGGAACTCGCTCTTGGCCTGGCTCGCCCGCTCGGCGCCCACCGATGCGTGCCGGAGAGACTGCTCGAGGTGCATGCGCTGGGTGATGTCACGGGAGATCGTCACGGTCCCCGTCACGCGCCCGGTCTGGTCGAACACCGGTCGGGCCCGGGTCTCGTAGGTGCGGAGGTCCCCGTCGTGCAGCCGACCGGTGGTCACCACCGGATCGGGGCGCTGCTCGCCGGCGACGCAACGCCCGATCAATCTGTCGAGGACGGCGCGGTCCTCGTCCGAGGCCACGTTGTGCTGCGCCGCGTCCCCCGAGCCCGGCTTCACCCCGTCCGCCTCGGCGGAGCCCATGTCGGTGGTCCCGATGACCTCGGACAGCGACGAGCTGGCCAGGACCACCTGCCCTGCGATGTCGCGCACCACGATGGTGTCGGGAGAGGCATGGAAGATGGACTCGAGGAGGAAACGGCGCTCGTCGGCGGCGCGCTGGGCGAGGTGGCGCTCGGAGACGTCGACGAGGTACGCGACGAGCCCCAGGAACTCGCCGCCCGGTCCCGACTCGACGGTGTAGACCGCCTCGGCTTCGCGCCACTCCTCCGAGGACAGGTCGCGCCGGAAGCGGAGGAGGAACTCCAGTCGTTTCCCCCGGCGCCCCGCCCCCTCGACCATGGCGTCGCGCACTTGGCGGGCCGAGTCGGGGTGGAAGTGCTCGATGACGACCTCGGGCCGGGCCATGGCCTCCTCGGCGGAGATTCCGAGGAGTCGGTCGATGTTGGGGCTCGCGTACGAGAAGCGCCGTGTCCCGACGTCGTAGCGCAACGACACCACCGGGCTGGTGGTGAGGATGTGTTCGACCTCGGCGCGGGCGCGGTCCCGCTCCTCGGCTCGCTCCCGTAGTTGCGACGTGGTGTCGAGGAGGCGGGCCGACAGACGGCCGATCTCGTCTCGCCCGCTGGGCACCTCGACGGGGGCCTCGCCGCGCTCGACGGCCTCGGTGGCGCGCTCCAGGCGACGCAGGCGGGTGACGACGCCCGACGTGAAGAGNTGCGAGACGATCACACCCCCGGCCAGGGCCAGCACCACCGCCGCGATGGCGATGGCGGGCAGGACGATGTTGGAGGTGTGGATGTCGGACTGCTGGCCGGCGATGATCGCGGTCTCCTGGCTCGAAAGCGACGAGACGTCGCCCCGGAGCTTGTCGGTTCCGGCCTGGAGCGAACGCAACAGGGTGAGGACCGCGGCCGAGGGTTTTGCCGAGGGTGACTGCCGGTTCAGATGGTCGAGCTCCGAGACGAGCCCAATGGTGTCGCGCTGGATGACGGGGCCCCAGGTCTGTCTTCCGGGAGTGCCGAAGGTCAGCGCCTCGAGCTGGCCGAGGTGGGCGGGGACCGACTTGGCGTCGTCGGCGTACGAGCTCCGAAACGACGTGTCCCCGGTGAGCAGGTAGCCACCGAGGTCGGCCTGCGCCGAGAGAATGCTGTTCTCGAGCAAGGTGGCGACGTCGAGGATCTGGCGCGAGTTCCCCGCCACGCCCTGGGCGTGGTTGTCGACGTGGGTGAACCAGAACGTCGAGCCGAGGACGAGCACGAGGATGGCGATGGGGACGGCGATGACCACCAACCCCTTGGACCTGAGGGGCCGGTCGACCCACCTGGTGCCGAGCCGTCTTCCTTCCGACGCGTCACGCATGGCGGCACCTCTCACCGAGGAGCGGCAGGTCCCGCCGCGAGGAAGTGGAGAAGGAAAGGGCCTGCACGTCCCCCGTCATGCGAGGATATCGACCGTCTTGCGCCGGATCTTGACGCGCAGCGGCCCCGGAGCGACTCCGGGGCCGGTGGGTCAGGTGGGGATGCGGGGGAGGGCTACGAGGCGCGACGTCGGGCTGCGAGCCAGGCCTTGCGGAGCTTGCGACGCTCCTCCTCGGAGGTGCCACCCCAGATGCCCGACTCCTGGTTGGTGGCCAGGGCGAACTCCAGGCAGGGCTCGATCGCCTCGCATGCCCGGCATACCCGCTTGGCCGCCTCGATCTGCTCGATGGCCGGACCGGTCGTCCCGACCGGGAAGAAGAGGTCCGGCTCGGTGTGCCGGCAGGCCGCCACCTTGCGCCAGTCGTCGGCATCCCATTCGACCGAGCGGTTCCACATGAGCGCCACGACTACCTCCTCCGGTACCGTGCAAATCCGGGCGATCCTGGTCGTCCTCCCCTTTGTGATCCCGTTCACTTGGCTGGCCACAGGGGATAAACGCCACGGGGAAACGGTGAACGTGAAGCTACTCCCAAGCGCTCACCCCTGCAAGCGCGGAGAAGGCTCGACAGCGGTCACAGATCAGGGAAAGGCGCAGAAAGGAACGAAATGGAGAACCGACCTTCCCCCCGCACCCCGAGCCCGTGGCCGCGGCGGCACCCCGGGGAGCCCGTCGCGGTCCTCGCCCACCGGGGCGGGGCAGGCCCCTGGCGCGAGAACACCCTCGAGGCCTTCGCCGCCGCCCTGCGCGCCGGGGCCGACGGCGTGGAGCTCGACGTGCGGCGGGGCGCGGACGGGGTCTTGGTCGTGCATCACGACGCAGAGATCCCGGGCTCGGGGCTGGTCCACGAGCTGCGGAGCCACGAGCTCCCGGACTGGGTCCCGACGCTCGAGACCGCCCTCGCCGCCTGCACGGGAGCAGTCGTCAACGTGGAGATCAAGAACCTCCCCACCGACCCCGGCTACGACCCCGCCGACCAGGTGGCCCTCGACCTTGCCGCCGTCCTGGTCCGGGGCGCAGGCGCAGCTGGACCGTGGCCCGCCCACGTCGTGGTCTCCTCGTTCTGGCCCGACACCCTGGCCGCCGTCGGGACCGCCTACCGGAGGGCGGACGACGGGGCTCGACCGCGGCGGCCCGAGGACGACCCGGCCCCGCTCGGGCTCTTGGTGCACCCCGCGCTCGACGCCCTCGACGCGCTCGACACGGCGCAACGCCTCGGCTGTGGGGCGCTGCACCCCCATCACTCCCAGGTGAGCGCCGGGCTCGTGGACGAGGCCCATGCCCTCGGCCTCGCCGTCGTCACCTGGACCGTGAACAGCCCCGCCGACCTCGATTCCGTCGTCGAGGCCGGGGTGGACGTCGTAATCACGGATTCGGTGGTGGACACCCTCGCCCACCTGGGACGGATCTGACGGTTCCGGCCGTCGGGCCCCTCGGACGCGCCCGGCGCCACCGGGGTGGATTGGTCCGAGGGCAAGTTCTCGGGGACAATCGAGGCCATGAACGTCGTCGTCTGCGTGAAACAAATCCCCGATCCGGCCGCGCCCCAGGCGCTCGACCCCCAGACCCACACCCTGGTCAGGGAGGGGAAGCTGATCATGGACGACTCCGACGCCTACGGCGTCGAGATGGGCCTGCAGCTCGCCGAGGCGGCGGGGGGCGGGGAGGTCACCCTGGTCTCGATGGCACCCGCGGGTGAGACGTCGGGCCTGCGCACGGCCCTGGCCATGGGCGCGGCGAAGGCCATCCTCGTGAGCGACGACGCCCTCAAGGGATCCGACGCGCTGTCGACGGCCAAGGTCCTCGCCAAGGCGATCGAGCGGGCCCAGCCCGACCTCGTCATCGCCGCCACCGAGTCGACCGACGGGTACACGGGAACGACTCCGGTCCAGGTGGCCGAGCTCCTCGGTCTCCCTTCGGTCACCTTCGCCAAGAAGGTGTCGGTGGGCGACGGCCGCGTCCACGTCGAGCGCCAGACCGAGGCCGGCTACGACGAGGTCGACTGCCCGCTTCCCGCCGTGGTCACCGTCACGGCCGGCGTGGTCGAGCCCCGTTACCCCTCGTTCAAGGGGATCATGGCGGCCAAGTCGAAGCCCGTCGACCAGCTGACGGTGGCCGACCTCGGCCTCGACGCCGGCCAGGTGGGTGCGGCGGGCTCGCGTCAGGAGGTCACCGACGTGAGCGCGGCGGAAGAGCGCAAGGCGGGCGAGATCGTCGTCGACGAGGGCGACGGCTACGAACACGTGGTCCGGTTCCTCGAGCAGCTCAAGCTCATCTGACACCGGACCTCGGCACCCCGTTCTCACACGCACCCCCAGGAGAAGAGACATGTCGATCGACAAGGTTTGGGTCCTCGCCGAGTCCGCCGAGGGCAATCCGACGAGCACCACCCTCGAGCTGCTGAGCCACGCCCGCTCGATGGGCGCCACCACCGAAGCCGTCGCCTGGGGGACCGACACCGCCGCGGTGGCCGGCGAGCTCGGCAACCACGGCGCCACCACCGTCTACGACGTGGGAGACATCGGGGACTCGCTGCCCGGCGCGCCGGTGGCCGGGGCCATCGCGTCGCTGGTCGGCTCGGGCAACCGTCCCGACGTCATCCTGATCCCCGCCAGCTACGACGGCCGCGACATCGCCGGGCGCCTTTCGGTGCGGCTCGACGCGCCGGTGATCACGAACGTGGTGGACCTCTCCGCCGACGGAGACGACTTGCGCTCGCAGCACGGGCTGTTCGGTGGTGCCCAGGTGGCGACCGCCCGGTTCACCGGCGAGCGGCCGTGGATCTTCGTCGTCCGTGCCAAGTCCTTCGCGGCGGAGCCCTCCGGCGGGGGCGCCCCCCAGGTCGTGCCCGCCCCCGTCCCCGAGCTCGGTGCCACCGACGGGACCAAGGTCCTCGCCCGCCACGCCGAGGAGCGCACCGGGCCCAAGCTCGACGAGGCCGAGGTGGTGGTGTCGGGAGGCCGGGGTCTCGGGGCGGCCGAGCACTACGCCATGATCGAGGAGCTGGCCAAGCTGCTGCGGGGCGCGGCCGGTGCCAGCCGCGCCATCGTCGACGCCGGCTGGGTGCCCTACTCGCACCAGGTCGGCCAGACGGGCAAGACCGTGAAGCCCACCGTCTACATCGCGTGCGGGATCTCCGGTGCCACCCAGCACCTGGTGGGGATGAAGGGCTCCAAGAACATCGTGGCCATCAACAAGGACCAGGACGCTCCCATCTTCTCGGTGGCCGACCTCGGCATCGTGGGTGACGTCCACAAGGTCGTGCCCAAGCTGATCGAGGCACTCAAGGCGCGCGGCTGACCCATGCGCCCCGTTCGGGGCGCCATCCCCGACGAATGTGACTTCGGAATGTGCACCTCGACCGGCTCCCGGGCGTGGTGCATCTGAGGCGCGATTCCTGCAGTAGCGTGCCAGGTTCGGTACCGCGTGACCCGGGGGTGCGCTCCCTCTGAGCAACGGGTGATGTCCACGCATGCTGTTCCCCACCACCGACTTCGCCATCTTCTTCGCCGTGGCCTTCACGGCGAACTGGCTGCTGAATCCGTACCCGCGCGCATGGAAGCTGGCCATGGTCGCGCTCAGCTACTTCTTCTACAGCTGGTGGGACTGGCGATTCGTGTTCCTCCTGGGGGCCGTGACCCTCATCGCGCACGTCGGCGCCGTCACGGTGCAACGGTGCGACGACGAACGCCGGAGGCGCCTCGCCATGGTGGCGAGCGTGGCCGCCCTGCTCGGGGTCCTGGGATGGTTCAAGTACTACGGCTTCGTGGCCGTGAACGTGGACAACTTCTTCCACGCCTTCGGCGGCGGGCGGCTGGTGCCGTTGCTGGCCGTGACGCTCCCGGTGGGCGTGTCGTTCTTCACCTTCATGGCGCTCAGCTACGTCATCGACGTCTACCGACGGCAGATCGAACCGGCCCGCGCCGTCGACCTCGCCGTCTACCTGTCGTTCTTCCCCCATCTCGTGGCCGGCCCCATCGTGAGGGGTGGGGAGCTGCTCCCCCAGATCCGCCGCCGGCGCGATCCGGCCCGGATCGACTTCGGACGCGCCGCCTGGCTCGTGGCGGCGGGACTGTTCAAGAAGGTCGTGATCTCCTCGTACATCGATTCGGCCATCGTGACCCCGGTTTTCTCGGCACCACACCAGCACTCGGCCCTCGAGATCCTCTTCGCCACCTACGGGTTCGCCGTCCAGATCTACGCCGACTTCAGCGGGTACACCGACATCGCCATCGGCCTGGCGATGTTCCTCGGCATCCGCTTCCCCGACAACTTCGACCGGCCCTACACGGCGCGCAGCCTGCAGGACTTCTGGCGCCGATGGCACATGACCCTCTCCCGGTGGCTGCGCGACTACTTGTACATCCCGCTGGGGGGCGGGCGCGGCTCGCGGTGGCAGGTGGCCAGGAACATCATGATCACGATGATCCTGGGCGGCCTGTGGCACGGGGCGGCCTGGACCTTCGTGGCTTGGGGCGCCATCCACGGGTCGGGCCAGGTGGTGGGTCACCTCCGCCGCTCGAACCGGCTGGCCCGCGGCCTCGACCCCCTGCCCGACGGCAGGCGGCGCGTGGTCGTGCAGCGCCTCGTCACCTTCCACATCGTGTGCCTGGGCTGGATCTTCTTCCGAGCCGACTCGTTCTCGACGGCGACCACCCTGATCGGCCGGCTCTTCACGGCGTGGGGCCGTGCCCCCCTGGTGACGCCCCTGGTCGTGATCACGGTGGTGGGCACGGTGGCGCTCCAGTACCTGCCCCCGAACCTGGGGGGTCGTGTCCAGCGTGAGTTCGCCCGTCAACCCTGGGTGACCCAAGGGGCCATACTGGGGGTCGTCCTTCTGGCCATCACGACGCTCGGGCCACAGGGTGTCGCACCGTTCATCTACTACAAGTTCTAGGGCCGGCCCCGAGAGGGCGGCGCTGGGACTTCGAAGTTCACGGGGGGGCGGTTCCGAGCATGCACGTGCACACGCGGACCACATGACCGACATCCCCGCTGACCACACCAACGGGCACGGTGACGCACCACCTGGTCCCGTGGCGACCGACCGATGGGGAGCGCGCGCTGTGCGCGACGCACCTCGTGGTGGCACGGACACAGACGCGCCCGCCAACGGCACGTCCGACCACACGAGCCCCGTGCGGGTCCCACCCGTGGTCGAGCCCGACGTGCGCCCCGTCCCGGGCCGCGTGCACGTCAGTTGGCGGCACGCGCTGCTGGCCGGCCTGACCTGCTTCGCGCTGTGGTTGCTCCTCGACGCGCCCACGCTCCTGCGCTCGGCGCAGGAATCGCCCCTCGGGACCCGCCGCAGTGTCGCCATGGCGGTGCTGCGCCCTGTGGCCGACGTTTCCGACGCGCTCGGGCTGTCCCATGTGGTGGGAGGGGCCGACCGCGCCATCGGCCACACCGGGAACTCGGGGAGCGGGGTGCTGCAGGTCGAGGGCCCCCCGGCCCACGCCCACCGGGCCGCCGCCGCGCGTCCGAAGGTGAAAGCGGTGCCCCCGCCATCGGGATCGAGCCCGACGACGCCGGTCACGACGCCGGTCACGACCCCGGTCACGACCCCGGTCACGACCCCGGCCACGACACCGGTCACGGCGCCCGACGGCCTCGCCCCGCTGGGGGTGCCCACCCCCTCCGCGCCGTTGCGCCTGCTCGTGGCGGGTGACTCCCTCGGGATCGACTTCGGCCAACCGCTCGTGAACGACCTGGCCGCCACCGACGTGGTGAGCGCGGTGCTCGACGGGCACATCGACACCGGCCTGGCCCGGCCCGACTACTTCGACTGGCAGACCGAGCTCCAGAAGGACCTCGCCCGCTACCAACCGCAGGCCGTCGTGGTGTTCATCGGCGCCAACGACCCGCAGAACTTCGTCGAGGGCACCAGCGCGCTCACCTACGGCACGGCGGCGTGGAGCGACGCCTACGCCAAGCGGGTCGGGTCGTTCATGCAGGAGGCCGTCGGTAGCGGGGCCCGCGTGCTGTGGGTCGGCATGCCGCCCATGGCCGATCCCGTGCTCAACGCCAAGATGCAGGTGCTCAACGGCATCGCCCAGAGCCAGGCGGCACTGCACCGCGGCGTGACCTACTTCGCGTCGTGGCCCGTGCTCTCGGACCCCCAGGGACACTTCGCCTCGTTCCTCCCCAATGCCTCGGGGAACGAGGTCCAGATCAGGGACCCCGACGGCACGCACATCGCAGGACCGGGCGCGCAGCGCCTGTCCCAGGCCGCCATCGCCTTCATGGGCCACGAGTGGGGACTCGTCCTGTAGCGGCCAGGTCCGTGTGGGTGCTGCGTCACGCCAAGGCGGCGCCGCAGGGACCCGACGACCACAGCCGCCCGCTCACGGCGCGGGGCAAGCGCCAGGCCACCGACGTGGGGCGGTATCTCGCCGGCGAGCCGCTCGCCGGTGTGCCGGTCCCCGGGCTCGTGCTCTCCTCCTCGGCGCGCCGCGCCCTGCAGACCGCCAAGCTCGTGATCGAGCAGCTCACGTCGCACGTGGAGCTCGTGGTCGAACGCCGGTTGTACGACGCCGATGCCGACGACGTCGCCGAGCTGCTCCGTGAGCTCGGCGCCGACGCCCCCTCGGTGCTCGTCGTGGGGCACAACCCCACGCTCCACGAGTTCGCCGTGCTCCTCCTCGATCCCGAGGACCCGGGGCGCGCCCGGCTCCAGGACGAGGGATTTCCCACCGCCGCCCTGGCGGTGGCGGCGGTCCCCGCCCCGTCCTGGGCGCGTTTGTCCCTGGGAACCGGCTCGCTCCTCGATCTCCGCACCCCTCCCCGCTGACGCGTCGGGCGTCACGCCCCGAGCGCGATCAGACCAGGGGCCAGGGGTAGTGGTGGGTGTCGGGATCGGGGACCGGGAACCGCCCCGCCTCGAGCAGCGCCTCGGCGCGCCGGCCGACGGCGACCACCTCACGCGCCGAGAGCAGGGGAGCCAGGGTGTCGGGCGGGGACTGCGCCACCCGGGCCAGGCCCCCGACGAGAGCGGCGGGCAGGGGCTCGCCGGCGAATTCCCAGATCACCGTGCGCAGCTTCGGCTCGGTGTGAAAGCACAGGCCGTTGTCGATGGCCCACACCCGGCCGTCCTCGCCCAGGATGCAGTGCCCGCTCTTGCGGTCCGCGTTGTTGGCCACGACGTCGAAGGCGCAGATGGCCCGGAGCCGGTCATGATGTTCCTCCTCCTCCACCAGTGTGAAGTGGTGCTGGGAGAAGTCGGCGGGGATGAACAGCTGCAGGGACCCCGGGCCGAGGGGGGCGTCGTCACGCTCCACGGTCTCGGGGACCAGATCCCAACCCAGGGCACGCGACAACTCGTAGGCGGCCACCTCGCGTCGGTAGATGGCGTCGGGGAAGTCCCACAGCCGACGTTCGCCGCGCCCGGGCTTGTACACCGCGCCCGCCTCCTCGTTCCCCAGCACGCACGTGGCCAGGAAGGTGTGGTTCGAGCTCCACGGCAGCCGGCCGACGACTTCGATGTCGCCCTCGGCCAGGAGCCTCAAGTGGCGGGCGGCCGGTGGCCGTTGGTTCTCGGGCACTCGTGTCCCGACGGGTCGAGGGGGCCGCCGCACAACGGGCACGGCGGACGCCCGGCTTCGACGAGGGTGGTGGCCCGGATGGCGAAGGCGGCGGCCTGGGCGCGCGTGATCGTGAAGCGCGCCATGTCGCCTTCCTCGTCCTCGGCCACGAGCTCTTCGGCCACGAGGACGATCCTGTCGATGGCGTCGTCGTAGCTCACCCCCAGGGTGCCGATGACCCAGTGCGGGTCGGCGGGCTCTTCGAGCTCGAGGTCGACGGGGAGGTCTTCGGGCCGGTCGAGATCGGCGAGCAGGCGCCCCAGGTACTCCGCCAGCACCGACACCTGCTGCTTCTCCGCCTTCAGGGTGACGACGGTGAGGCCGCTGCGGCACTGCAGGAGGAAGACGCGCTGGCCGACCTCGCCCTCGGTGCCGACCGTGAAGCGATCGAGGTCTCCGAGGTCGAGGGCCGGGCTCATGACACCGCCAACTCTGACAGTGATGCG
>JGI12269J14319_10006164_pt1 | contig 10469 bp, 7 predicted proteins | sample PeaSoiSIISIP2007_FD_14319 | JGI IMG/M metagenome (IMG submission 14319) | reverse complement strand
GAGCCGATCGACGGCCGGATCGATATCGGCGGGAATCGCCACGTCGATCAGCAGGACCGGCCGGTGCCGTCGGGTCCGAATCGCCCGATCCATCGCCGGGGCCGTCACCACCGGTCGACCCGAACCAAGCGCGCCCACGACGATGTCCGCAGCGGCAAGCCCATCGCCCAGCTCGTCCAGGGTCATATGGTGTCCGCTGTATCGACGCGCAATCAGCTCGGCGCGCCGGGCCGAAGGATGGGCGACGCTCACGCCGCCCAGGCCTGCCCGGCGCAGCTGCTCGATCACGAGATCGCCCATTTCGCCGGGACCGATCAGGAGCCCCCGGGCGCGGGCCAGATCGCCGTGGAGCTGGCGCGCAAGCCCGACCACAACCGCGGCGATGGACACCGGCTGCTCGGCGAGGCCGGTTTCGCTGCGCACCCGCTTGGCCGTGGCATAGGCCGCCTGCAGGGCCTCTTCGAGCCGTCCGCCGGCGAGCCCCGCCGCCTGGGCCAGGCGATGGGCCTCCTTGACCTGGCCCAACACCTGCGGCTCGCCGATCACTTGACTGTCGAGGGAAGCGGCCACGGCGAAGATGTGGCGCAGCGCTTCGACGCCGGCGAGCCTGTAGGACTGGGCCGCGACCTCCTCCTCCGGCACGCCGGCCTGGCCGGCGAAGGCGCTGCGCACGGCGGCGGCCGCGGCTTCGGGATCCCCGGACACGGCCTGAACCTCGCTGCGGTCGCAGGTCGAGAGGAAGATCGCTTGGGAAAGCCCGGCAGCTCTCAGCCGGGCGAGCAGCTCCGGCTGGCGGGAGTCCTCCACATAGAGCGCCTCGCGCAGCGCTGCCGTGCCGCTCCGGTGATTGACCCCGATGACGAGGAAGTCGGCCATGCCGTCTGACAAGCGGGTCCGCTACCGGAAGCGGACGAGGCGCTCCTCGAGATCGGCCAGCGGCACCGTCGTCTGCTCGCCGCTGTCGAGGTCGCGCAGGCTGGCGGCGCCTTTCGCCAGCTCGTCCTCTCCCAGGATGATGGCCGCGGCCGCGCCGAGCTTGTCAGCGCGCTTCAGGCGTTTGCCGAGATTGCCGCCATAGCCGAGCTCGATGACGTATCCGGCGCGCCGCAGCCGTTCGGCCATCTCGGCGGCAGGTCGATCGGCCCCATGGCCGGCGGGCAGGATCGCAAGCGGCCGCCTGGCCGGCGGCGTCTCGGCCAGCATCATGGCGATCCGCTCGATTCCCGCCGCCCAGCCGATGCCCGGCGTTGCCGGTCCGCCCATGATCCCCACCAGCCCGTCATAGCGTCCGCCGCCCATCACCGTGCCTTGCGCGCCCAGCTCCGTGGTGACGAACTCGAAGGCCGTGTGGCAGTAGTAGTCGAGGCCCCGCACGAGCAGCGGATTGCGCCGATAGGCGATGCCAAGCGCGTCCAACCCGTCTGTAACGGCGGCGAAGAAATCCTGGCTCTGCTGGTTCAGGTATTCGCCGAACCGTGGTGCATCCATGATCACGGCCCGGTCGGCCGGATCCTTGGAATCGAGGATGCGCAAGGGGTTGCGTTCCAGGCGCTCGCGGCTCTCGCCCGAGAGCCGGTCGCGGTGGTCCGAGAAATAGGCGACCAGGGCCGCGCGATAGCTCGCCCGGCTTTCGCTGTCGCCCAGGGTGTTGAGTTCCAGGGACGTGCGGTCGAGCGTACCGAGCTCACGCAGGATCGCGGCCCCGCAGGCGATGACCTCGACGTCGCCGGCCGGCTGAGCCACGCCCAGGAGCTCGATGTCGATCTGGTGGAACTGGCGCAGCCGGCCTTTCTGCGGCCGCTCGTACCGGAACATCGGGCCGGCGCAGAAATACTTCAACGGCAGATGCTGGCTCAATCCGCCCGAGATGAGGGCGCGCGCGACGCCGGCGGTCGCCTCGGGCCGGAGCGTGAGGGCCTCTCCGCCCTTGTCGGTAAAGCTGTACATCTCCTTGGTGACGATGTCGGAGGTGTCCCCGAGCGTGCGCTTGAAAACCTCGGAGAACTCGAAGACGGGCGTGGACATCTCGAGATAGCCATAGCGCTCGGCGACGGTGCGAGCGGTCTCGACGACGCGCCGGTGCCGACGCATCTCTTCGGGCAAAAGATCATGAGTGCCGCGAACCGGCTGCAAGTCCGACAATGTCAGAGGCTCCCGATCAGGCGGCGTCGGTTTCGGCGGCCTTCGCCGCTTCGATCTCCGCTGCCTTCTTCTCGATCATCGCCACCAGATGGTCGACGATGTTGGCATCCTTCAGGCGATGGTCGGGAAGGCCGTTGAGGTAGACTTGGTGGGTCCCGTTACCGCCGCCGGTGAATCCAATGTCGGTCTCCCGCGCCTCGCCGGGGCCGTTCACCACGCAGCCAATGACCGAGACGGTCATGGGTGTCGAGATGTGTGCGAGGCGCTGTTCCAGCACCGCTACCGTGCTGATCACGTCGAACTGTTGCCGGGCGCAGGACGGGCAGGAGATGACGTTGACCCCGCGGTGGCGCAGGCCCAGGGATTTCAGGATGTCGAAGCCGACCTTGATTTCCTCAACCGGGTCGGCGGAGAGCGAGACCCGGATCGTATCGCCGATGCCGGCCCAGAGCAGCGAGCCCATGCCGATCGCCGACTTGACCGAGCCGCTGCGCATGCCGCCCGCCTCCGTGACGCCAAGGTGGAGCGGGTAGTCGCAGACCTCGGCCAGGCCCTGATAGGCGGCGACCGCGAGGAAGACGTCGGAAGCCTTGACGCTGATTTTGAACTCGCGGAAGTCGTTGTCCTCGAGGATCCGCGCATGGTCGAGGGCGCTCTCCACCATGGCCTCGGGGCAGGGTTCGCCGTACTTCTCCAGGAGGTCGCGCTCCAAACTGCCGGCATTGACCCCGATTCGCATGGAGCAACCATAGTCCTTGGCCGCCTTGATCACCTCGCGCACGCGGTCGGCGGAGCCGATATTGCCCGGATTGATGCGCAAGCAAGCGGCGCCCGCCTTGGCCGCTTCGATCGCGCGTTTGTAGTGGAAATGGATGTCGGCGACGATTGGCACATTCGAGGCCTTGACGATGGCCGAGAGGGCCGCCGTCGACTCCTCGTCCGGACAGGAGACGCGCACGATGTCGGCCCCGGCCTCTTCGAGGGCGCGGACCTGGGCGATGGTTGCCGCCGCGTCATCGGTCCGGGTGTTGGTCATCGACTGAACCGTGATGGGCGCATCGCCGCCGACGGGCACCTTGCCGACATGGATTTGCCGGCTCTTGCGGCGCTGGATGTCGCGGTAGGGGCGGATGCTCATGAGACTTTCTTTCCTCTCAGTAGCGCTGTCTAGCTTGGGCCTGATCTATTGCGCGGCGGCCGTCTTCAATCCCGCCGGATCCAGCGGCAGATCCCGCTTGACCAGGCCGATCGCACCCATGCTCGGCAAGGCCTGGCCGTCGACGAGTATCTCGATCCCGCCGATGTTGCCGGTGGTCAGAGTGAGGCCGGGCTGGTTGGGCACTTCGATTGCCTGACCGGAGCGCAGGATCGACGCATAATAGCTCTTTCCTGCCTTATCGTTGATCTGGATCCAGCTGTCCATGCGGGCCACGAGACGGACCCGGGCCCCGGGATTGGCCACCACCACCTGCGGCTGATGCTCGGCCGGTGCCCCTGCAGCCGGGGCGGAGACAGTCTCGATGAAGGCGGCCAGTTCCGATGGCAAGGGTGCCAGGTCGCCCGGCGCCACCAGGACGCTGGTCGCGGGCGGGAGTGGCGGCGTCGGCGCTGGTGCCGGCAGGCTTGCTGCCGGGGCGGCGCTAAGGGACGTGCCGGCAGCGATTGTCCCGGTCGAGGCCCCCGCACCGGAGCCTGCCGCCGAAACGACTTGGGTCGCCGTCTTGGGGACCTGGACGCTATGAATGGGTGCCCCCGGCGGGGGCGCCTCCTTGCCCAGCAAGGCACGAAGCTGGGAAGGCACTTCGGGGACCAGATCGAAGAAATTCTTCTGGCGGTCGGCCAGGTAGTACCAGACGCCATAGGCCATGAGGGCCAGCAAAGCCGACAGCAGCAGGACGGCGCCGCCCGGGATTCGCCCTTCCGAGGCAAGGGCCGGGAAATTGAGCTGAACCTGGCGGTTGATGCCGGCCACTTCCTCATGGAACAGCCGGACCATTTCCTCGCCATCGAGGCCGAGATAGTCGGCATAACTGCGCACGAATCCGGAGGCATAGGTCATGCCGGGCAGATCCTTGAACCGGCCCTCCTCCACCGCCTTGAGATAGGCAAGGCGGATATGCAGCTGGGCCGCGACCGTCGGCAAATCCTGACGAAAGCCCTCGCGCTTCTGGCGCAGGATTTCCCCCACGCCAAGCCGCACCGCCGGCAGCTCCTCGTCCGCGGCCTCGCTGCTCTCATCCAAGGACGGTTCGACCTTGTATTGCGGTTCCATCTAGATCACGCCTGGACCCTGCGCCGGCGTTCCCCTTGCAGCGCTCAAGGGCAGCTGCCAGGGCCTGTCGCCCAGCGCCCGACTTCGGGCGCCACGGGGCCGGAGATGTCAGGGCGAGTTCTACCAAATCGCGGTCGCCTTGAGCAATCGCAAGATGGAATAAACACGCGTCTAGATCACGACGCCATGGTCGCGGGCATATGTGGCGAGTTCGTGGCGGATGCTCGTCTGGGGCACCGTCATGAGCCCGCTGACATAGGACGACAGGCGCCCGATATCGAGGCTGCGCAGCATGGATTTCACCCCTCCCACCGCGGAGGGTGCCATGGAAAGCCTGTCCAAGCCGATGGCCAGCAGGGCCATGGCCTCGAGCGGATGGCCAGCCATCTCGCCGCAGACCGACAAAGGCCGGTTCGCCGCCCGGCAGTGGCGGCAGACCTCGGCCAGGGCCGTCAGCATGGCCGGGGAGAGCGCGTCATAGCGCCCGGCCATCCGGGGGTTCCCCCGATCGCTGGCGAACATGAACTGGGCCAGGTCGTTGCTCCCCACCGAAACGAAATCGGCCTCGCGGAGCAGGGCGGGGAGTTGCCAGAGCAGCGAGGGCACCTCCAGCATGGCGCCCAGGCGAAGGGGCTCCGGCACCGGCTGGCCGCGAACCTTCGCCCGCTCGAACTCCAGCAAGGCGATGCGCCGGGCGTCGGCGAATTCCGCCGGAGTCGCGATCATGGGGAACATGACGTCGAGCGGCCGGCCGGCAGCCGCCGTGATCAGAGCGCGCACCTGATGGCGCAGCAGATTCGGCAGATCGAGGCCGATGCGCAGCGCCCGCCAGCCGATTGCCGGATTCTCTTCGCCCGAGCGGGGCCAATAGGGCAGCACCTTGTCGCCGCCCACGTCCAGGGTACGGAAGATGACCGGCTTGCCCGCAGCCTGCTCATAGATGCGGCGATAGAACTCGGTCTGTTGGGCCACGTCCGGGAAGCGGTCGCGGACCATGAAGGCGATTTCGGTGCGGTAGAGCCCCACGCCGTCGGCCCCGCTCATGGCCAGCTGCTGCATGTCGATGAGCAAGCCGGCATTGATCGAGAGCGAGACGGGCACGCCATCGCGGCTGACCGACGGCAGGCCCCGCATGGCGGCGACGGCCTGCCGGCGCTGGGCCTTGAACGACATGCTGAGGGCCACCTGGGCCTCGACATCTTCGCCGGGCCGCACGAACACCTGGCCGTTGTCGGCGTCGACCACGAGACGATCGCCGGTCTCGATCCGGGACAGGGCGCCCTCGACCCGACCCAGCACCGGCAGGTCGAGGGCGCGGGCGACGATGGCCACATGGGCCGTGGGGGAACCCTCCTCCAGCACCAGGGCCCTGAGGCGCTTGCGATCGAACTCCAGCAATTCGGCCGGCCCCAGGATGCGCGCCACCAGCACGGCTTTTTCCGGCAGCACCGCTTCCGGGGTGCGCCCGGCAAGATAGCGCAGCAGCCGGTCGGCCAGATGGTCGAAATCCGCCAGCCGCTCGCGCAGATAGGGATCCAGAACTTGGGCCATGTGGGCCCGCGCGTCGTTCTGGACCTTGAGCACCGCGCCCTCGGCCGAAAGTCCGGTCGCGGTCGCCTCGTCCAGGCGCTGGCGCCAGCCCCGGTCGCGGGCGAACATCCGATAGGCCTCGAGGATGTCGCGATGCTCGCCGCCGTCGGCGAATTCGGCCCGGGCGAGCAGATCGTCCAGGTCGCGGTTGAGCCCCGTCAGGGCTTCGGCCAAGCGGCCGCGTTCGGCCACCGGGTTCTCGGCCATGATCTGGGCCAGGCTCGGACGAGGCTTGTGCAGGAAGGCCCGCCCGATGGCGAGCCCGGAGCATAGGCTCAGGCCCTCGAGACGCGTCGGCAGCAGGCCGATGCCCTCGGCCGGCCGAGTCTCCGCCCGAGGCACGAGCTCTCCGCTCGCCACCAGCTCCGCCACGACCATGGCGGTCGTTTGCAGCGCCTCGACTTCCTCCTCGGTGTATTGGCGTGCGGTGCGGTTCTGGACCGCCAGCACGCCAAGCACGCGTCCGCTGCGCAGCATCGGCACGCCCATCAGCGACTTGTAGATCTCCTCGCCGGTCTCCGGGCGGTAGGCGAAATTGGGATGGGATTGGGCGTCGGCCAGCGCCAAGGGCCGGGCATGGCTGGCGATGTCGCCCACCAGGCCTTCCCCAACCCTGAGCCGGGTATGATGGACCGCCTCGGGTTTCAGGCCTTCGGTCGCAAACAGCTCGAGCACCTCGCCCGGCCGCATGACGTAGACCGAGCAGACCTCCGCCACCATGCCGGCGGCGATGGCGCGCACGATCTGGTTGAGCCGATGCTCGGCGCTTCCGCCCTCGGCCATCAGCACCCGGAGGCGGCGCAGCAGCAGCCGGGCGCCGGTCGCGCCGGCGGCGCCCCCGCTCATCAGTCGGCCGCTCCCGCCGGCGGTTCGCTGCGCGCGGCCAGCGCCCGCACGGCCTGGCCCACCAGCTCTTCCAAGATCTCGGCGGTGGACTGCTCGCAGGTGACCATCCCCACGCTCTGCCCTGCCATCAGGGAGCCCTGCTCCACATCGCCCTCGACCACCGCCCGGCGGAGCGCGCCGGCCCAGAAATGCTCGATTTCCAGCATGGCCGCCTTCTGGTCGACTTCGCCCCGGTTGAACTTATCGACCACGGCACGCTGGGTTTCGAGAAATCGCTTGGTCGCCGCGTTGGCCAGCGCCCGCACGGGGATGACGGGGAAGCGCGCGTCGAGCTGCATCGAAGGCACGGCATCCCTGGCCGAGGCGCGGATGAAGGCCTGCTTGAAGCGAGGATGGGCAATCGACTCCGTGGCGCAGACGAAGCGGGTGCCCAGCTGCACCCCCGAAGCGCCCATCTCCAGATAACCCACGATCGCCTCGCCCCGGCCGATGCCGCCGGCGACAAAGATCGGCACGTCACGGATTTCCGGCAATATCTCCTGGGCCAGCACCGAAGTCGCGACCGGCCCGATATGCCCGCCCGCCTCCATTCCCTCGATGATGAGTGCGTCGGCGCCCGAACGGACCAGCTTCTTGGCGAGAACCAAGGCCGGGGCGAAGCACATCAGCTTGGCCCCGCCCTGCTTCACCCGCTGAATCGCACCGCCGGGCGGCAGGCCCCCCGCCAGCACGATATGGCCGACCTTGTGATCGAGGCATACGTCGATCAGCTCCATGAGCTGCGGATGCATGGTGATCAGGTTGACGCCGAAGGGCCGCTCGGTCAGCCCCGCCGTGCCTGCGATCTCCGCCGACAGGAGCTCGGGCGTCATGGAACCGTTGGCGATGACTCCGAAGCCACCGCCGTTGGAAATCGCGGCGACGAGATGGCGCTCCGACACCCAGGTCATGGCGCCGCCCATGATGGCGTAGGGACAGCCCAGAAAGGCCGAGCCGCGGCGCCATAGCTTGTCGAGATGCGCCCGCGCCGCGCGCTCCCGCAGCTGTTCCTTACTGTGCGTCAAGGCCGTAGGCGGTATGCAGGCTGCGAACGGCGAGCTCAGTGTATTCCTCGGCGATCAAGACGCTGATCTTGATCTCCGAGGTCGAGATCACCTGGATATTGATCCCCTTTTCGGCCAGCGTGCTGAACATGCGTTGCGCGATGCCCGCGTGGCTGCGCATGCCCACCCCGATCACCGACACCTTGACCACGGCGGAATCGGGCTTGAGAGCCTCGAAGCGAAGCTCGGCGTGGCGTTCGTTCAGCACCCGCATCGCCCGCTCGAGATCGGCCTTGGCCACGGTGAAGGTGAGATCGGTGAAGTCGCCGCTGCCCGAGACGTTCTGCACGATCATATCGACGTTGATGTGGGCGTCGGCCAGCGGGCCGAAGATGGCCGCCGCCACGCCCGGCCTGTCCGGCACATGGGTCAGCGTGATCTTCGCTTCGTCCCGGCTGTAGGCGATGCCGCTGACCAGTTCCTGTTCCACGATCTCTTCCTCATCAACGACCAAGGTGCCCGGGCGGTCGACGAAGCTCGACAGCACCTGCAGGCGCACATGGTGCTTCATCGCCATTTCGACCGACCGGATCTGCAGCACCTTGGCGCCGAGGGATGCCATCTCCAGCATCTCCTCGTAGGTGATCTTATCGAGCTTGCGCGCCTTGGCAACGATACGCGGGTCGGTTGTATAGACGCCGTCCACGTCGGTGAAAATGTCGCACCGGTCGGCGTCGAGAGCGGCGGCCAGCGCGACCGCCGAGGTATCCGAACCGCCGCGCCCCAGGGTGGTCACCCGGTTGTCGGAGCCCAGCCCCTGGAACCCAGCCACCACCGGCACCTCGCCACGCGCGAGGCGCCGCTCGAGCCCTTCCGTCTCGATACGCTGGATGCGCGCCTTGCCGTGGGCATCGTCGGTCAGGATCGGAATTTGCCAACCCTGCCAGGAGCGCGCGGTCACGCCCAGCTCCTGGAGGGCCAATGCCGCTAGCCCGCTCGTCACCTGCTCGCCCGCGGCAAGCACCACGTCGTATTCCCGGGCGTCATGCATCCTGGCGATGGCGTTGGTCCATCCTGCCAGCTGATTGGTCGCCCCGGCCATGGCCGAGACCACGACGGCGACCTCATGGCCGGCGTCCGTCTCGCGCTTCACCCTCGCGGCGACCGCCTTGATCCGCTCGACGTCGGCGACCGAGGTGCCGCCGAACTTCATCACGATGCGGGACTTGCCGGCCGCTCTCGCCATCGGTCAAGGTCCAGGGAATGGGATGCTTGCTACGGAGCCGCACCGGTTGCCGTACGGGCGGCGGCTATCCATACTCAATTCTCGCGCCGCTAAGCAAGGGCCGCCACAGCGCTTATCGCCAGCCATGACGCAATCCGCCTCAGCCGCAACTGCGGGCAGCATCGACCAGGCCGAAGTCGCCAAGTTTGCCGCCTTGGCTGATGCCTGGTGGGATCCCGCCGGCAAATTCCGCCCCCTCCATCGGCTTAACCCGACCCGGATCGCCTTCATTCGCGATCGGGCCGCCGCCAGGTTCGGGCGCGATCCCTCGGCCCCGAAGCCGCTCTCAGGCCTCGCCATTCTCGACATCGGTTGCGGCGGCGGGCTGCTTTCGGAGCCATTGGCGCGCCTCGGCGGGAGGGTGACCGGCCTCGACGCGGCGGAACGAAACATCGCCATCGCCAAACGCCATGCCGAGCTTGGCGGGCTGACGATCGAATACATCGCCGGCTCGGCAGAGGATCTGGCGGCTTCGGGCCGGCAGTTCGACGTCGTGCTGGCCATGGAAGTGGTCGAGCACGTGGCTGACCCGGCCGGCTTTATGGGCGCGACGGCGGCGCTGGTCGCCCCCGGAGGCCTGCTCATCGTCGCCACCCTTAACCGCACGGCCAAGGCCTTCGCGCTCGCGATTGTCGGGGCGGAGTACATTTTGGGCTGGCTCCCTCGCGGCAGCCACGACTGGCGGCGCTTCCTCAGGCCCTCGGAGTTGGCGGCCCTGTTGCGTCCCCATGGCCTCGCGCTCGGCGAGGCCGTCGGCGTGGTCTACAGCCCGATCGCCGACAAATGGCGCCTGGCGCCCGGCGACTTGGACGTCAACTACATGCTGAAATTGGAAAAGGCCTGAGGAGCGTCAGTTCTCGTGCTGAGGCAGCCAGGGAATACGCGCAAACGGCACGCCCTCTTCCGCCAGGTCCTGAGCCTCGTCGTTGGAGGTCTCGCCGTAAATGCCGCGCTCCTCGGCTTCGCCATAGTGGATTTTGCGCGCTTCCTCGGCGAATTGTCCGCCGACGTAATCGCAGTTGGCCTCCACCTTGGCGCGCAGCTCCTTCAACCCCTTACGGAATTCCGCCGCCTTGACCGCCATCTCGCGCTGGGCTGCCGAGAGGGGGGCTGTCTTGCCGATGCGCGGCGCCATGGGCGCCTTGGCGATCTTGGTGGCGCCGCAGTCCGGGCATGACACCTTGCGGCCGGCTATCTGCCGCTCGGCCGTGCCGCCGTCGCGAAACCAGGCCTCGAACACATGGCCCTTGCCGCATTTGAGGTCGAATAGAATCATGTCCGCCCACCCATA
>JGI12269J14319_10006162_pt1 | contig 10471 bp, 7 predicted proteins | sample PeaSoiSIISIP2007_FD_14319 | JGI IMG/M metagenome (IMG submission 14319) | reverse complement strand
GAGGCGGGCGTGTCCCCCCAGGACCTCGACCTGGTGGAGCTGCACGACTGCTTCGCCACCGCCGAGCTCATCCACTACGAGAACCTGCAGCTGTGCGAGCCGGGGGGCGCGGGCGACTTCATCGACCGCCGGGGCCCGTGGCGCGACGGGGCCATCCCGGTCAACGTGTCGGGAGGGCTCATCTCCAAGGGCCACCCCATCGGCGCCACCGGTGTCGCCAACCTGTTCGAGGTGGCCACGCACCTGCGCGGTGAGGCCGGCGATCGTCAGGTCGAGGGCGCCCGGCTGGGCCTGACCCACGTCATCGGACTGGGATCGGCCTGCGCCGTGCACGTCCTCGAGCGCGCCGCCTCGTAGTCGGCGAGGTCCGCTGGGTGCCCGGCGAGGAGGCCGTGCCCGAGTCGTTGCTCGCCGGCGTGCGCGTGGTCGACCTGGCCGGGGAGCCCGCCGAGATGACGGGGCGGATCCTGGCCGATCTCGGCGCAGCGGTGGTGAAGGTCGAACCTCCCGGCGGCGACCCGTTGCGAGGGGTTCCCCCCTTCGGTCCCGACGGCACCTCCCTGCGCTTCGCGGCATGGAGCGCCGGCAAGACCTGCGTCGAGTCGAGCGGGCCCGACGACCCCCGCCTGGCCGAGCTCGTCGCCGATGCGGATGTCGTGCTCAGCACCCCGGGCTGGCCCGGCGCGCTGGAGGTGGACCCGGCGCGGGCCCCGGCCGCGGTGTGGGTCCTCGTCACCCCCTTCGGCTCCGACGGCCCCCGGGCGGCGTGGAGGGCGAGCGACCTCGGGGTGATGGCGTCGACGGGGAACATGTACTGCACGGGGGACCCCGACCGGGCGCCGGTGCGGTGCACCGAGCCGACGGCCTGGGCGCATGTCGGGCCCGAAGCGGTCGTGGCCACGCTCAGCGCCCTGGCCTCGGGACGGCCCCAGGTCGTGGACGTGTCGGTGCAGGAGGCGGTGATGATCGCCTCGATGGGCCACGTGGGGCGGTTCCCGCGTACCAAGATGCGCGGCAAGCGCTCGGGGGCGAGCGTCGGGATCACCCGTGAGATCTGGCCCTGCAAGGACGGGTTCGTGTCCTTCGGCCTGCGCGGCGGCAAGGCGCGGGTCGCCAACATGCAGACCATCACCCGCCTCGTCGCCGAGGACGGACTGGGGACACCGGCGCTGACCGACAGGGACTGGACGACCTACGACCACAACCGCGTCGAGCGCGCCGAGCTCGACGCCATCGGGGAACCCATCGCGCAGTACTTCCTGCGACACACCATGGCCGAGCTCTACGAGATCGCGGTGGAGACCAACCTGATGCTGGCCCCGGCCAATTCCCCGCGCCAGCTCATCGAGAGCCGCCAGCTCGCGGCCCGCTCGTTCTTCTGCGAGCTCGCGCCCGCCGCACACTTCCCGCGCTCGTTCGTCCACGTCACGAGCCCCGGCGACGCTGTGTCGCGGCCGGGCCCCGACGGTCCGGCCCGGACCGCACCCGGCGGGGAGGTGCCGCCTTGGCCGGCCCGCCCCGCATCGGCCCGGCGGGCACCTGCTCCCGACAACACGGTGGGCGCCGCGGCGGGCGGCACCGTGGCCCCGCCGGCGTGGGCGGGCACCAACCTCCTGGAGTTCGGCACCGGCGCGGCGGGGCCCATCGCGGTGCGGTACTTCGCCGAGCACGGCGCCACCGTGGTGCGCGTGGAGTCGCGCTCGCGCCCCGACTTCCTCCGCACCTACGGCCTGGGCCCGGGCAACCCGTGCGGGCTCGAGGGGTCGGACATGTTCGACGCCCTCAACGTGGGGAAGCTCGGGGTCACGCTCAACCTCAAGCACCCCGAAGGTGTCGCCCTGGCCAAGCGGCTGGTGCAGTGGGCCGACGCGGTGGCGGAGAACTTCGCCCCCCGTGCCATGCGGAGCTTCGGCCTCGACTACGCGTCCATGGTGAGCGAGAAGCCCGACCTCGTCATGGTGAGCTCGTGCCTGCAGGGACAGACCGGGCCACACAAGGACTACCCGGGCTTCGGCGGCCAGGGCTCCGCCCTCGGCGGCTACAACCTCCTCACGGGTTGGCCCGATCGCGAGCCGGTGGGCCCCTACGGGACGATCACCGACTCCCTGGCCCCGCGCTTCGTGGCCAGCGCCCTCGCCGCGGGCCTTCTCTACCGGCGCCGGACGGGGAAGGGCGTGCACCTCGACGTGAGCCAGGTGGAGGCGGCGGTCTACTCCCTCACGCCGTGGGTGCTCGACTACGACGTCAACGGGCACGTCGGCTCGCGCCAGGGCAACCGCTCCGAACGGGCCGTGCCCCATGGCGCCTTCGCCTGCGCGGGCGAGGACCGCTGGGTGGCGGTGGCGGCCTGGGACGACGACGACTGGGCCCGACTGGCGCGCGCCATGGGCCTCGACGACGGCGTGGCCCGGCGCTTCGCCACCTTCGCCGCCCGCCAGGCCGCCGTCGACGAGGTCGAGGCGCTCGTCTCGGCGTGGACGGCGACGCGCCGGCCCGAGGACGTGGCCGACACCTTGCAGGCGGCGGGGCTCGAAGCGGTGCCCGTGGCCGACCTGGGCGACGCCTCGGCCGACCCCCAGCTGCACCACCGCCACCACTTCGTCACGTTGGAGCACCCGTGCATGGGCGAGTGCGGCTACGAGCACAACGGCTTCCGCCTCAGCGACGCGCCCGCCGGGTTCACGCGCACGAGCCCCACCCTCGGGGAGCACAACGACTCCATCCTGGGTGAGGTCCTGGGCCTGGACTCGGCGCAGCGCCAACGCCTCCTCGACGACGGCGTCCTGGAGTAGGGCTGGTTCCTTCTGACGCCATCTTCCTGCCGACACGGTCTTCGTGCCGACACGGTCTTCGTGCCGACACGGTCTTCCTCCGACCGGTCGCTGACCTGGCCAGATCCCTTGTGCCGGGTCGACCGACTGAGTACAGTTCTAGAACAAGTTCTAGTTTCTGGGCGAAAGGGGGATCCTGTGAACAGTCCCGATCCGGCCGAGGGAGACCGGGCCCTGCGCCTGGCCTTCGTCCAGTCCACATGGCACGAGGAGATCGTCGACCGGTGCCGTGACTCGTTCCTGGAGGAGATCGCCACGCTGGGGGTGGCCCGCGACCAGATCGACCTCTTCCGGGTCCCGGGGTCCTTCGAGATCCCCCTGCACGCCAAGCGCCTGGCGGCCACCGGCCGCTACGCGGCCATCGTGGGGGCCGGCTTCGTCGTCGACGGGGGCATCTACCGCCACGACTTCGTGGCCGAAGCCGTCATCAACGGGCTCATGCGCGTGCAGCTCGACACCGACACGCCGGTCATCTCGGTCGTGCTCACCCCCCATCACTTCCACGAGCACGACGAGCACGCCGCCTTCTTCGCCGAGCACTTCAAGGTGAAGGGTGTCGAGGCCGCGCACGCCTGCGCGCGCACCGTCCGGAGCTTGGCGCTGCTGCCCGTGGCGGGGTAGGCGGCGCCAACCTGTAGTCCGCGGGGTCAAGACCCGCACACCCCACCGCGCGGGGTGAAGGCCTTCAGCCCCCGTCGGCCGCAGACAGGAGGCCCCCCACGCCTCCGAGCGCACGCAGGAGATCGTTCAGGTGCGTGCACGAGGCGATCCCGGTGAGGGTGTCGGGCACGACCCGGGCCAGGGAGCGCACCTCCGACCCCACCAGGGCACCCACGGCATCGGCGGCTGCCGGGCACTCCGGGAAGGGCAGCACCCGCGGCTCGGCCTCCACCGAGCCGACCACGCCGTCGATCCCGCCCACGCGCACGGCGTACTCGTGCAGCACGACCTCGTCCCCTTCGCCCTCGCCCACCGTGTCGCGGAACATGGCCCAGATGGCGAAGGTGCCTGCCGGACCCACGGTGACGTCGATGCAGCGCCGACGACGCATCCAGTCCATCTCGAGCGGACCGATGTCGTGCCATGCCAGGCGGTCCCCGGAGCTGCCCGGGGGCGCGGGGGGACAGTCCTGCATCGGCACGCCCTGGCCGGCGGCGATGCTGCGGGTCGCGGTCCCGCCGCTGCGCCACCCCGAGCACAGGTCGGCCATGCGGTCGAGGGCTCCGGCAGGCGTGAGGGTGCTGGGGTGGTGCCCCTTGCGGCGGGCCATGCGCATGAGCCCGTAGCCCGAGATGAGGGCGGCGGCGGGCATGTCGTCGAGCACCTGGCGCAGCAGCGACCCCGCCTCCTCGGGCGGCACGACGGCTTCGAGGTGGCGCCGGAACCCGCCCCCGGCGCGGGTGCCGATGACGGCGTCGGTCCAGGGCGCGACGGGCGTCGTGGCCAGCGACTCCAGGCGGCGCGCGATGTCGAAGCCCGCCGTGACGTGCGCCTCGGCCAGCACCGTGACATCGGCACCGGAGCCCGTGCGCAGGTCGCGTGCCGCGCCCTCCATGGCCAGGGGCGAGCTCCACTCGCCGCGCGGCCCGACGTCGACGTGCATGGTGCGGCGCACCGACCCCGGGGCCCGGGCCGGGACGTCGGGGAGCGGCTCGCGCAGCGCCACCGGTGTGCCTCTGGTCACCACGCCACGCTACCCTTCCCTCCCGCGTTCTCCGACGCCGGTGTCAGCTTTCTCCGGCGCTCCGGGCGACGCGGCCGGACACGGGTGAAGGTGAAAGGGGCCTCATGGCGAGACGGGTGGCGATCGTGGGCGCGGCGCTGTCGGACTGTGGCCGGGTCGACGACAAGTCGGCATTCGAGCTCCACCACCAGGCCACGAGCCGGGTGCTCGCCGACGCCGGCATCTCCCGGAACGAGGTCGACGGGTTCATGTCCCACGGCACCGGGGCCCTGCCTCCCATCGAGCTGGCGGAGTACCTCGGCATGGCGAACCACATCGACTACATCGACTCGACGGGGGTGGGCGGGTCGTGCTGGGAGATGTTCCTCGAGCACGCCGTGGCGGCCATCGCCCAGGGGCAGATCGACACCGTCCTGCTCTCCTACGGGTCGACGTCGCGCGCGGACCTGAAGCGCAGGTCCCGGACGGCCAACCTCTTCTTCGGCAACCGGGGCCCCATCCAATTCGACGCCCCCTTCGGGCACACCCTGATCGCCAAGCACGCCATGTCGGCCCGGCGCCACATGCACGAGTTCGGGACCACCATCGAGCAGCTGGCCGAGATCGCCGTCTCGGCGCGCTCCAACGCCGGGCTGAACCCCGACGCCTACTACCGAGACCCCATCACCGTCGAGGACGTCCAGTCCTCGAGGATGATCGCCGACCCCTTCACCAAACTGCACTGCTGCATCCGCTCCGACGGGGGCGGGGCGATCCTGCTCACCCACGAGGAGCGGGCCCGGGACTGCGCCAACACCCCCATCTGGGTGCTGGGCACGGGCGAGGCCATCTCGCACACGACCATGAGCGAATGGGGTGACTTCACCGAGTCACCATGTGTCCGTTCGGCCCAGAAGGCCTTCGGCCAGGCCGGTGTCACCCCCGAGGACATCGACGTGGTCGAGGTCTACGACAGCTTCACGCTCACCGTCCTGCTCACCTTGGAGGGGCTCGGCTTCTGCAAGAAGGGCGAGGGCGGTGCCTTCGTCGAAGGCGGCGCCCTCCGGGTGGGCGGGACACTGCCCACCAACACCGACGGGGGTGGGCTGTCGTCGTGCCAACCGGGGATGCGCGGGATCTTCCTTCTCGTCGAGGCCGTGAAGCAGCTGCGCGGCGAATGCGGCGATCGTCAGGTCAAAGACGCCAGGCTGGCCGCCGTCAACGCCACGGGGGGCTGGATCTCCTCCACCGGCACCGCCATCCTCGGACGCGAGTAACGCCCCACGGCGGCGTCGCGCCCGGCCCGGAGTCCTCAGCCCCGGTCGTCGCGACGTACGTCTCGCAACCGCACGGGCGCGTCCGGGCCGTGGTCCCGGCCGGACCGCCCGGGGGTGTCCGCGCTGTCGTCTCGGTCCGCCTCGTCGTCGTGCTCGTCCTTCAAACCGGCTCGGACCGCGGTGCGCGCCGCGGCGGCGATGGCCCACCCGGGGTGCTCGACACGGAGGTAGTTCTGGGGGCCGACGCGAGACGGGCGTCCGAACTTCCTGAGCATGCCCAGACGGACCAGGCGCTCGAGCTCCTTGGCCACCTCTCCCGACGAGCTGTAGTCGACGCCCTTCGACGCCTCGGACTGGTTGAAGGCCTTCTTCTGGGTGTGCGCCCACAGCAGCACGCGCAGCCGGATGCGCCGGCCGAACAACTGGTCGCCGTACACGTCGAGAGCGTCCACGAACCCCCCTTCCTGCTCTCTAGTTTGTAGTGAGTGGATCCTGAATTGCCAGGGGTAGGGGGGCGACGCCACGAATTGCCCCGCGGCCAGGGGAAAGACGCCGTGGATCCNGGCCTGGGACGCTGCACACCAAGAACTACAAACTTGTAGTTCGCGGCTATCGCAGGGGGCGGCGGGATGCGCGGGTCGGGGCTGCGCGCCATGGGGCCGCGCCGGAGGGGGACGCCGCTCAGAGTGCCGGCAGGGCGATGGCCTTGGTCTCGAGGTACTCCTCGAAGCCCTCCACGCCGTTCTCGCGCCCCACCCCGCTCTGGCGGTATCCCCCGAAGGGGACGTCGGGCGCGTTCCAGAACCCCCCGTTCACCATGAGGGTGCCGGTGCGGACGCGCCGGGCCACGGCCATGGCACGCTCCTCGGACGCGCTCGTCACGGCGCCCGACAACCCGTAGATGGAGTCGTTGGCGATGCGCACGGCGTCGTCGTCGTCGTCGAAGGGGATGACCACGAGCACCGGGCCGAAGATCTCCTCCTGGGCGATGGTCGCCCCGGGGTCGACGTCGGCGAACATGGTGGGCTCCACGAAGAAGCCCTTGGCGAACTGGGCGGGCCTGGACCCGCCCCGCACCAGGCGGGCGCCCTCGGCCTTGCCCTTCTCGATGTAGCCCATGACCCGGTCGCGCTGTTTGGCGCTGATGAGCGGCCCCTGGAGGTTCGCCGCGTCCCACGGGTCGCCGTAGGTCACGCCCGCCATCATGGCGTCGGCCAGCTCCAGGAACTCGTCGTAGCGCGAGCGCGGCAGCAGCAACCGGGTGGTGATGGCACATCCCTGCCCGGCGTGGGTGCACACGCCGATGGCGCTGACGGCGATGGCGCCGCCGGGGTCGGGCGCGTCGTCGAGGACGATGTTGGCCGACTTGCCTCCGAGCTCGAGGAACACCTTCTTCACGGTGTCCGCTCCCTTGGCCATGATGCGCCGGCCCGTGGCCGTCGACCCGGTGAAGGTGATCATGTCCACGCGCGGGTCGGTGGTGAGCACCTCGCCCACGAGATGGTCCGACGACGCCACCACGTTGACCACCCCGGCGGGGATGTCGGTCTCCTCGGCGATGATGCGGCCCAGCACGGTGGCCGACCACGGCGTGTCGGGGGCGGGCTTGAGCACCACCGTGTTGCCCGCCGCCAGGGCCGGTCCCAACTTGGCGAGGTTCAGGTTGAGCGGGAAGTTCCACGGCGTGATGGCTCCCACCACACCCACCGCCTCGCGCCGCACCAGGCGGCGCTGGGGCTGGCCGAAGACGTCGCGCTCGGGGAGCCACTGCTCGTAGGGGTAGCTCACCGGCTTGTCGACCCAGTACGCCAGGTCCTCGATGGGCAGGTCGACCTGGTTGGCATAGGTGAGGGCGATGGGGCTGCCCACCTCGGCCACGGTCACGGCGCGCAGCTCCTCGATGTGAGCCGCGGTGGCGGCGTGCAGCTGCTCCAGGCAGCGCCGGCGCAGGTCGTGGTCGGTGGACCAGGCCGTGTCGTCGAAGGCGCGGCGCGCCGCGGCGATGGCGGACTGCATGTCCGCGGCGGTGCCGTCCGCGGTGGCTCCCAGGACCTCCTCGGTGGTGGGGTCGATGTTGTCGAACCCCGCCCCCGAGCTCGCCTCGACCAGCTTGCCGTCGATGAGCAGGCGCGCCTCGCCCTTCACGTCGTGAGAACCGGTCATGTCGTCGTCTCCTTCATGCGCTGTTCCCGCAGTCTCGTCTTGAGCACCTTGCCGTTGGGCTCGCGCGGCAGCTCGTCGACGAACTCCAGGGTCCGGGGGATCTTGAAGTCGGCCAGGCGTCCGGCCAGACGGGCCGCGAGCGCCTCGGCATCTCGGGGCGCGCCCGGGCGCAGCTCCACCACGGCGTGCACCTTCTGGCCCATGCGCTCGTCGGGCAACCCGATCACCGCCGCGTCCACCACGTCATCGTCCTCGATGAGCGCGGCCTCGACCTCGGCCGGATAGACGTTGACGCCACCGCTGATGATGAGGTCGGTGCGCCGGTCGGCGAGGAAGAGATAGCCGTCCTCGTCCAGCCATCCCATGTCGCCCACCGTGAAGTAGTCGTCGTGCCAGGCCGACTCGGTCTTGTCGGGGGCGTTGTGATAGCGGAAGCGCTGGCCGGCGAAAGCCGAAACGTACACCGACCCCACCTCGCCGGGCGCCAGCTCGGTGCCGTCCTCGTCCACGATGCGCACCGACAGTCCCGGGAAGGGCCGGCCCACGCTGCCGGGCTTGGCCAGCCACTCCTCGGGGGAGATGACCGACGCCATGCCCTCGCTGGCGCCGTAGTACTCCCACACCGTGCCGGGAGGGAACACCTCGATGATCCTGCGTTTGACCGGCACGGGACAGGGCGCGGCGGCGTGGAGGACCTTGCGCACGCTGGAACGGTCGTAGGGGCGCCAGTCCACCTCGAGGATGCGGATGAAATTGGCCGGCACCATCTGGGCCGTGGTCACCCGCTCGACCTCGATGAGCCGCAGGCACTCCGCCGCGTCCCACCGCGGCATGATCACCACCGTTCCCCCCTCGCCCAGGCTCATGAGGGCATACGCGCTGGGGGCGGTGTGGTACATGGGGCCGCACATGAGGTGGACGTCGTCGGGGCCGAACCCCCAGAAGGTGGCGAAGGGGTTCGGGGGGGTGTCGCGAGCGGGGAGGGGGGCGGCCCGGGCGATCCCCTTGGGGCGCCCCGTGGTGCCCGACGTGTAGGTCATGGCGACCACCGGGGTGCCCAGGAAGTCCTCGGTGGGGGGGTCGGCGCGGCCCTCGGCCAGCGCCTTCGACAGCTCCGGACCGGTGACGTCGAGCTCGGCGGCACCGGCCCGGGCCGCGGCGCGCCGGGCCACGGGCGACCCGTCGTGCACCAGCACGACGGCGCCGGAGTCCTCGACGATGTAGGCCACCTCGCCCTCGGTGAGGCGGGTGGAGACCGGCACCACGAGCGCGCCCAGTCGAGTGGCGCCGTGCCACACCGCGAAGGCCTCGGTGGAGTTGCCGACCATGACCGCCACCCGGTCGCCGGGTCGCGACGCGTGGGCGGCGACGGCGTGGGCCATGGCGTTGGCAGCCGCGTCGAGCTCCCCGAATGTCATGCGCCGGTCGCCCAACACGAGCGCGACCCGATCGGGGTCGACCCGGGCCACCCCCGCCAGCCCCCTGGGCGCGTCGGCGTGCATCGGGCGGAAGTGTAGGACCGCCGGCCGCCCTGTGCCTGACACGGACGTCAGGTATATGATCGCAAGGTCGCCCAGCGCCGAGGGGGAGGAGCGCGATGCAAGCCGAAGATCTCATCCTCGTGAGCGTCGACGACCACGTCGTCGAGCCCCCCGACATGTTCGACGGTCGCGTGTCGGCCAAGTGGAAGGACCGGGCGCCCCGCATCATCCACAACCCCGACGGCACCGACGTGTGGTCCTTCGAGGGCAACCTCATCCCCAACGTGGGCCTCAACGCCGTGGTGGGCCGTCCTCCCGAGGAGTACGGCATCGAGCCCACCTCCTTCGAGGAGATGCGCAAGGGCTGCTACGACATCCACGAGCGGGTCCGCGACATGAACGCCAACGGCGTGCTCGGCTCGATGTGCTTCCCCTCCTTCATCCAGTTCTGTGGCCAGCTCTTCGCCCGGACCGAGGACAAAGAGCTCGCCATCGACATGCTGCGGGCCTACAACGACTGGCACATCGAGGATTGGTGCGGCGCCTATCCGGGCCGCTTCATCCCGCTCAGCATCCCGCCCATCTGGGACCCCGAGCTCATGGCGGCCGAGGTGCGGCGCGTGGCGGCCAAGGGCAGCCACGCCGTCACGTTCTCGGAGAACCCCTCGAAGCTGGGTTGGCCGAGCTTCCACTCCGANCACTGGGACCCCTTCTGGAGGGCGTGCGAGGAAGAGGGGACCGTGGTGTGCCTGCACATCGGTTCCTCGTCGCAACTGGCCATCACCGCGCCCGACGCCCCCTTCGACGTGCTCATCGCCCTGCAGCCGGTCAACATCATCCAGTGCGCCGCGGACCTGCTCTTCTCGCCGGTCCTGCGCAAGTACCCCGACCTGCGCATCGCCTTGTCCGAGGGCGGCATCGGATGGATCCCGTACTTCCTCGAGCGCGCCGACTACGTCTACCAGCACCATCACAAGTGGACGGGCCAGGACTTCGGCGACATGCTGCCCAGCCAGGTGTTCAAGGAGCGCATCGTCACGTGCTTCATCGACGACG
>JGI12269J14319_10006157_pt1 | contig 10474 bp, 6 predicted proteins | sample PeaSoiSIISIP2007_FD_14319 | JGI IMG/M metagenome (IMG submission 14319) | reverse complement strand
CTTGGTGTGTCGGGTTCGTGGTGCTAGTGCCGAACGTCGGCGTCACGTTGCCTGCGCCCACAAAATTTGGAAGGACATCGGTAATGGGATTGCCAACGCTGTCCGTATCCGAGCCGGCAAAAAGGAGTGCCACCGCCTCAGCCGTATTTTGCGTCACAATCAGGGAACCGGAATCGCCGGAGGCGCTGAAATCTCCGCCGCTGACGGCGACCAAGTCCGTATAGTTCACGGTGAAAGCTGCGTTTGTGTCGCCACAATGGGCGTAATAGGGGACGCTGGAGGCCACGTTGGTACCGATGATCGTCGAGCAAGTTAACCCGGTGGTTCTACCGCTCTTCGCCACCAAAAGCGCTAGGGCAGGAGTAATGCCAGCCGTCGAGGTGGGCGTCACGCCAACCTGGCCGGGATCTGGAACGCCATTTGTAAGCGTGCCGCCGAGGAGCAGAATGTTGCCGCTGGTGTCGACTGCGCCGCTCGCCACTTGTGCAATGGCAGCATCGATCTTGGGGATTGGCCCGGTCTCCAGAGGAAAGTATTCCGAAAGGTTGGCCACCGAGTGCGTCGAAGAGCTTTGGCAATTCACCTCAATCAATCCGGGCTGTGTGATGGATTTACCCACGTCGGGGCTCGCAGGGTTCCCAGCGCTATTAGCCATGACGTGGTTGTTGCTGAGGATGTAAAGCGTGCCGTTCCGCGTTACCAATGAACCCAGCGTGCCGGAACAGCAATAATTTCCATTCGCGTCATCGATGATGCCGCCGGAAGTTCCGAGTTTGATGGCCCCGGACTGGGTTTGCTGCTGTTGCGTCGTCAGGGTGACGGTAGCGGTGCCTGTGGCGGTCGCGCTCGCTTGAGAAATGGCGGTGATGGTCACGGTGACAGCGTTGGCGTTGGTAGGAATCAGAGCGGACGCAATGGCGTGCGGTGCGGTGTAGAGCCCTGCGGAGGAGATAATTCCGGTCGTGGCACTGCCGCCGGTGACGCCGTTGACTTGCCAGGTCACAGCGTTATTGGTGCTGCCTTGGACTTTTGCGGTGAACGCTTGGATGCCGAAGGGGCTGAGCGAAGCGGCCACCGGCGAGACGGTCACGCCGGTGGCTTGGCCGCTGCCACTGCCACTATTCTTGACATCAGACAAACCACTGCAGCCGGGAATGCACACAACCAGTGCAGAAATGAACAGGATTTCGCAGATTCGGCGCATGTACTCTCTCCAATCGACCACGCGTGGCAAGCGTAGCATGCGGGCTTCGTCTGAAGAGTGGAGCGCTTCGAGTGAAGTGCCGTATGGAGTTCCTGTCCCTGCGGACAGGTCTAGTAACTAAGCATTTCCAGGGGCGTTTTGTGATGCAGGGAAGAGCTGGTTTCCTAACTCGCGTTCTGGTTTTTACTGGGATTCAGTCCAAGTCCCGCCAGTTTGGCCCGACGCCGATTTCCACAACCAGTGGCACGGCGAGTTTGTGCACGCCTTCCATCTCTGCCTTGACCAGCTTTTCCAGTGCTTCGCGCTCTCTTACCGGCGCCTCAAAGAGCAGTTCGTCGTGCACCTGAAGGATCATGCGAGCGGTAAGCTTCTCTTTCCGCAGCCTGTCATCTATGGAGATCATGGCTAGTTTGATCAGGTCCGCCGCAGTCCCCTGCAGAGGCGAGTTCAGCGCGGTGCGTTCGGCAAAATTCCGCAACTGCATCTGCGGAGCATTGATTTCCGGGATGGGACGGATTCTGCCGAAAAGGGTTTTCGCCACACCGGTTTTGCGCGTTTCGACGAGCACATCGTCGAGATACTGCTTCACGCCGCGGTACCGCGTGAAATAAGCATTGATGAATTGCGCTGCTTCCTTCTGGCCGATTCCCAATTGCTGCGCGAGGCCGAACGCCGAAAGCCCGTAGATGATGCCGAAGTTGATGGCTTTTGCGGCGCGGCGGTGCTCCGCGGTCTGGGCCAGGGGGCCGACGCCAAAAACTTCCTGCGCTGTCCGCGCATGAATGTCCTCGCCGTGGCGAAACGCCTCCAATAGCACGGAATCCTTGGAAAAGTGCGCCATGATGCGCAGCTCGATCTGGGAATAGTCGGCGGAGAGCAGGATGTTTCCTTTTTCCGCCACGAAGGCCGCACGAATTTCGCGTCCCAACTCGCTGCGCACGGGAATGTTCTGCAGATTCGGATCGCTGGAGCTCAGCCGGCCTGTCGCCGTGCCCGTCTGCGAGAAGCTTGTGTGCAGCCGCCCCGTCTCCGGATGAATCAGCTTCGGCAGAGCATCCACGTAGGTCGATTTAAGTTTGGCGATCTCGCGGTACTCGATCACTTTGCCTGGCAGCTCGTGCTGGCCGGCCATTTCTTCCAGGATGTCCGCCGCGGTGGAACGCACTTTGCCTTTCCCGCGGCGCGACGGCGGCTGCAAATTCAACTTGTCAAAAAGGATCTCCGCGAGCTGCGTGGGAGAATTCACGTTGAATTCTGTTCCTGCCAGCTCCCATATCTCTTTCTCCAGCCGGCGAACTTCCTTTTCCATCGAGTTCGACATCGTTTCCAGCGCTTTGGGATCGACGCGAACGCCGGCACGTTCCATCTCCGCCAGCACCGGGGCCAGCGGCAGATCGATCTTTTCGTACACCTCGGTAAGTTGCTGCGCTTCAATCTGCTCCCGCAAGACAGGCGCAATGCGCTGCATGTAGTCGGCGCGTTCACCCGCGCCGCCGCCCATCGGCACGTTGAATTGGCGGAAGATTACGTCGGCAAAGTCATGCTTCGCCGTGGTTGGCCTCAACAGATACGAATAAATTTGCGTGGCGTGCTCGATAGATTCCGATTTGCCGGCCAACAGATGAAAGAGCTTCGGATCGTGCACGATTTTGGCGCGTTTGGCGTCGTGCAAAACGGACTGCAGCGCTTTCAGCACATCGCCCTTTTCGTCTATCCACACTGCGCGCCCTTCGCCCGTTTTCGAGGACACTTCAATTCCACTGACGCGCGTGCCAAATCCTTCGGCCTCGCGCTCGCCAGCTTCCAGGTTCAGCCACACTGCCAGTGGCCTTTTTGCGGGAAGCTTTTTCAAATACGCGCGAAACTCGCCCGCATTCTGAAACTGCACGTAGTCTTTTGCCTGCTCGCCGCTCGCTCTTGCCTGCCCGTGTGACGGCGCCCCAGCCTCGAGATTTGGTTCAGCCGCTCCGCCCGCCAGCAATTCCTTCAGAAGCGAGTTGAATCCGAGTTCGCGATACAGGGTAACCAGTGCGGCGGCATCGGGTTCGCGCACCTGCAACGTCAACAGGTCCAGCTCCAGCGGCACACTCGTCTCAATCGCGGCCAACTTCTTGCTCATCATGACCTGATCTCGCTGCTGCTGGAGGGCCTCGCGATACCTCTTGTTCGTCACTTCGCCGGCATGATCGAGCGCGCTTTCCACGCTGCCGTATTTCTGAATAAGCTCTGTCGCGCCTTTTTCGCCAATTCCTTTTGCGCCGGGAATGTTGTCGACGGTGTCGCCGAGCAAGGCCATCAGGTCGATAACTTTCCCGGGCGGCACACCCAGAATTTCCTCGACCTTCTGCGCATCAACGATCACGTCGGCCTTCGCGCCGCCCGATCCCGTGCGCAGTATCCGCACTCCGGGACTCACCAGTTGCATCATGTCCTTGTCATTGGAGATGACCAGCACTTCCAGCTTCTTCTCTGCGCCTTTCTTCGCCATCGTGCCGATGACGTCGTCTGCTTCGTAGCCATCCAGCTCCAGAATCGGCAGGTGCATCGCTTCGCATAGCCGCCGGACATAGGGCAGTTGCACTTTCATTTCGTCCGGCATCGGCGGGCGCTGCGCCTTGTAGGCTTCGAAGAGTTTGTCGCGGAAGGTGGGCTTGCTGGTGTCAAATACGATTCCAAGGTATTCGGGCTGATAGTCCTTGATCAAGCGCCGCAGGATATTCGCGAAGAGGAAAGGCACTTTGGTGGGAATGCCGCTGGGCGCATTCATGCGCACCATCGGCGCGTAGAAGGCGCGGTAGATGTGCGCCATTGCATCCACCAGGAAGAGCTTTTTCGAGGTTTGGTCGTGCGGCGCCATCGCGCGAGTATAACAGGTCCTCTTTTGCCGTGCGGTTTGCCCGGATCTCCGTACGCGAAGGGCAGGAGACTACCGCTAGGGGAAATCCATCAGGAAACAATCCCCAGCGATTTGCCAACTTCTCCCAATATCTCCGCCGCTTTCAGCAACTGCTCCCGTTTGTGCGCCGCGCTGACAATTGCACGCAAGCGCGCCTTTCCTTCCGCGACGGTTGGATAGCCTACCGCCGGGGCAAACACACCCGCTTCAAACAATTTTCGCGAAAATTTAAAAGCCTTTGCGGCATCTCCAACATGAATCGGAATTATCGGGGTCTCGCTGGCCTTAAACTGGAATCCATGCTTCTTCAATTCGCGCTTGAGGAATTTCGTGTTGGCCCAGAGTTTCTTCACCAGCTTTTCGCCCTCCGGCGAATCAAGAAGCGCAAACGCCGCCTGGCAGGCCGCAGCGGTGGCCGGCGGGTGCGACGTTGAAAACAAAAACGGCCGCGCCCGCAAGTATAGAAAATCGATCAGGTCGCGCGATCCGCACACATATCCGCCCATGGCCCCGATGGCCTTGCTCAGCGTGCCCACCTGGATGTGCACGCGCCCGTGGCAATTGAAATGATCTACCGTGCCGCGCCCGCCGCGTCCCAACACACCGCTGGCATGCGCGTCGTCCACCATCATGATGCAGCCGTGCTTCTCCGCAAGATCACACAGCCCCGGCAGCGGTGCGATATCGCCATCCATCGAAAACACACCATCGGTGATGATCAGCTTGTGGCCGTTCCAGTCCGCCGTCTCTTTCAGGATCCGCTCGCAGTCTTCCAGATCCTTGTGCTTGAACACCTTGATCGTGGCTTTCGACAGCCGCGCGCCATCGATGATGGATGCGTGATTCAGCTCATCCGAAACGATTAGGTCTTCTTTGCCCAGGACAGCCGAAACTGTTCCGGCGTTGGCCGTGAATCCCGACTGGAACACGACACAGGCTTCCACCTGCTTGAATTTGGCGATCTGCTCTTCCAGTTCCATATGCAGCTTCATTGTGCCGGCAATGGTGCGCACCGCTCCCGCACCCACGCCCAGCTTCTTCACCGCTTCCACGGCTGCCTTGCGCAGCGCCTTATGTGACGTGAGGCCGAGATAATTGTTTGAGGCCAGGTTGATCACCTCGCGCCCATCGAAAACGCAGACGGCCTTCTGCTCGCCCTCCAGGACGCGCAGCTTGGGCGCCACGCCTTTCGCGCGCAAATCCTCCAGCGTTTCACTGACATACTGGAGCGGATTCTTATTTGTCGCCAGCGTTCCCAATTCACTCATGTTCTTGCTCCCAAAGTTGCGTGATTTCTGCGGTTACCTTGTTGTGGCTGAGGTGAAATCTGTGTTGCAAGCTCGCTGCCGTGCGATCTGTGCATTCTGAATGGGAATCTACCCCTTATTGGGGTATTCCATTCGGATACATCAGAATTTTCCCCGCCAAGCCGCTCTGCAGTTTCGCAAAAGCTTCCTCAAATTTCTCTAGCGCCACGCGCTCTCCAAATAGCGGATCAAGATTCACGCGCCCCGCCTTGAGCAGCGCGGTCATCTGCACCCAGGTCTGGTACATGCGGCGTCCATAAATACCCTGCACGGTGGCGCCTTTGAAAATCACATCATTGACCAAGTCCAGCGGCACGTTTTCCGTCGGGATACCCAGCAGAGAGGCGCGTCCGCCTGCGCGCAACGCTTTGAAGCCTTGTTGGATCGCTGTGGCGTTTCCGCTCATTTCCAGCAGTACATCCACGCCAGTGCCGCCCGTGGCATCCAGAATCTTTTTTACCGCATCTCCCGCAGCGGGGTTCAGCACTACGTCGGCGCCCATTCGCTTCGCCATGGCGCAACGATGATCATTTGTTTCGGTTGCAAACACGGTGGAACTGCCACACGCTTTAGCCACGGCAATGGACATCAGCCCGATCGGACCACATCCCGTCACCAGCGCCGTCTGCCCCGCAATCGCTCCCGCCAGCACGGTGTGCACGGCGTTTCCCAGCGGATCAAGGATGGCGCCGTAATGTTCGGGGATAGCGGGGTCCAGCCTCCAGATATTTGTCGCGGGAATTTTCACGAACTCCGCGAACGCGCCGTCCTGGTCAATTCCGATCACGCGAAGGTTCTGGCAGATATGCGCTTCGCCCATGCGGCACTGGTGGCAATGGCCGCAATTCACGTGCATCTCCGCGCTGACGAAATCGCCCGGCTTCACCGCCGCAACTTCTTCGCCCACGCGCTCCACCACGCCGCAAAATTCGTGGCCCAGGGTAACCGGGGGCTTGATGCGGCCTTGCGACCAGCGATCCCACCCGTAAATGTGCAGATCCGTGCCGCAGATCGAGGTGGCCTTCACGCGTACGAGCACGTCCGACGGGCCAATCGACGGCACCGGCACCGCTTGCATTTCCAACCCTTTCCCCGCTTTGGTCTTGCGCAGAGCTTTCATCGTGGCAGGCATTCCGGCAGGCTCCTCAATCAGGCAGGACCGCATCCTGGAGCAAAACTAAATGCTAACACACGCCGCCGCAGCATATCTTGGGCAAGGCCCTGGGCGCCCGCGACCGGGCGCGTTCCGCGGTACCTTGATTTTGGCGACTCGGCGGCGGCGAACACCTCTCCCCAGGTACAGGAGCCGGAGTTCACCACCCGGCGGGGAATAGGGTGATCGCCCTTGTCCATTTGATACAGGTACCCTGTTTGCTCTTCCGCCACAGAAGTACCCCACGCCTATTGCAAACCTCCTTGCCGAAACGGAACCTGTCTGTATCCTGGCAACTCCAGGGCCCCCTTGGGGAGGTTGCCTTACATAGGTGTGAATATGGCGACAATTGATCGTCAGGAACTCGATCGTCTTGAGCGGCGGAGCCTACAGCTTACGATTCTCTCCGCTGTGTTCGTAATGGTTCTTGCCAGTGGCCTGGCTATGTTCATGTACCCCCTGGTGTTTGTGCACCCGGAAGGCAATAAGTGGACGCTGCGGGTGGCCTACTTTGGTTTCTGCGCGCTGACGCTGCTCTTTGTCGGGTACCTCTTCGATCGCCAGCGCACCTTCGGCAAGCTGAAGCAGCATTTGCTTGGCGAGCTGGAGCGCAACATCGAACTACAGGTTCAGGCCAGCACCGATATGCTGCATTCCATGCCCGACCAGAATTACTTCTGGGATCGCTTGACGATGGAGTTCCGCCGCGCCATGACCATGCAGAAGAATCTTTCGCTGGTGCTGGTGAAGGCTAAGCCAGGGGCGCGCGCTTCTCAGAACGATCAAAAAGGGGCGCTGAGCGATGCGGCAAAAGCCATGTCCAAGCGGCTTCGCCCCACCGATTCCATCTACCACCTCGCCGAAGATATTTTTGGCATCGTGCTTCCAGAAACCGACACCCTGAACGCCAAGCGAGTGGCTTTGCGTCTGCAGGAGGAGTTGCAGGATGTGCGCACAAAGTATGGATTCAGCTTCGATCTTTCCGCGCACAATTATCCGAGTGATGTGAAGAGCTCACATGAGTTTGAAGACATTGTGAAGTCCATGCTTCCGGAGAATCGGGAATGGGAAGTTCCCACGGAAACCCCGGCCAGTTGAGGAGCGGGAAGATGCGCTGAAGCGAAAGAGTTTAATTCAGCGCTTGCTGTAAATCCTGGATGAGATCCGCGGCATCTTCGAGCCCGACCGAAACGCGCACTGTACCAGATTTGACGCCCGAGCGTTGAAGTTCAGCTTCGCTCATGCGGTAGTGCGAACTGTAAATCGGCAGCGATACCAGCGATTCCGTACCCCCCAGGCTTACCGCCAGCAGAAATAGCTTCACGCAATCGCAGAACCTGCGCGCCGCCGGCAGCCCGCCCTTCAAATCAAAAGCCAGCATCGAGCCGAAACCGCTCATCTGTTTTTTGGCGAGGGCGTGGTCGGGGTGCGATTGCAATCCCGGGTAATGAACGCGCTCCACTTTCGGATGCTTCTCCAGGAACTTCGCGACGCGCATGGCGTTCTCACATTGGCGCTCGACGCGCACGCCCAGCGTCTTCATCCCGCGGATCAGCAGGAAGGCCACTTCCGGATCCATGCAACCCCCCAGATAGATCACCATTTGCCGCACGGGATCGATGAATTTGTGGCTGCCGGAAGCGACGCCGCCAATCAGATCGGAATGTCCGGAAAGGGCTTTGGTGACGCTGTGCACGACGATATCGAATCCCAGAGCGAGGGGTTTCTGAAGAAGGGGCGTGGCAAAGGTGCTGTCAATGATGCTGACGAGTTTGTGCTTTTTGGCAAAGGCGATGGCTTTGCGAAGATCGACAAGTCGCAACGTGGGGTTTGTGGGCGTTTCGATGTAGAGGCATTTGCTCTTCGGCGTGACCAGGGACTCGATGCCTTCAAGGGAAGTTTCCGCGTGACGCACGGTGATGCCCATGCGGGGAAGGACATCGCGCATCAGCCGGTACGTTCCGCCATAGAGCTGTGCAGTAGAGATGAGTTCATCACCATGCTGCAGCACGCTGAGAAGTGAGTGAGAGATTGCCGCCATTCCGGAGGAGGTGACGATGGCGGCTTCGGCGCCCTCAAGAGAAGCTATTTTGCGTTCGGCAATGGCGAGGGTGGGATTGGCGTAGCGAGTGTAGATATAGGCTTTGCTCTTTCCCTCGGCCCAGAGTTTCATCTCTTGGCTGGAGGAAAAGGTGAAGGTAGAGGAGCGCACAATCTCGGCACTTACCGGAGCATCCACGCCGTGACGCGGCGGTTCACCGGCATGAATGGCGCGGGTGGCGGGATTTAGGGAGGCGTGCTTGTTTTTCTTCATGGCATCGATTATTGGCCTGCGGGGTCCACGTCGGCAACCACCAATATGGCGGAGACTGGAAGCTTGGGTATTCGGTTCGAGATGGTTTGTGAGATCGTAGAACAGGGGCGAGACCCAACATGATTTGGTTGGCGATGGATGCAGGCCGTGCGTCGGCGTGGGCGGAATACTTTTGGATGGCGCTCTGGGGCGTATGGGTGGTGATGTGGTTTGGCACGAAAAGGGCAAAGAAGCGCGAGAGTTCGTGGGAGAGAGCGCAGCATCTGATACCACTGGTGTTTGGATTCTGGCTCTTGTTTGGGAGGAATTGGAACGGGCTGAACATGAGGCTGGTGCCAGACGCTCCAGTGGCATGGTGGCTTGGCCTGATTCTGACGGCAGTCGGTGTGGCGATCAGCATCTGGGCACGGATGAGCCTGGGAGCAAACTGGAGCGGTGTGGTGACGTTGAAAGATGACCACGAATTGATTCGCACGGGGCTTTACCGGTGGATACGACATCCGATCTATACGGGAATCCTGCTGGCCATGATCGGGACTGCGACAATCAAGGGGCACCTGCGCGGCTGGCTTGGATGCTTGATTTTGTGGGCGACATTTTATTTCAAGGCCAGGCGCGAGGAGGGTTTCTTGCGGCAGGAGTTTGGGGACAGATTTGAAGAGCACGCCAGGCACACGGGAATGTTTCTGCCGAAGTGGATATGAAATGCGGCTGATGCCGGGACCTTCGCTGGGTGAAACCTGAAACAAGAGAGCCCGGCGAGGAAACACCGGGCTCTGCGACAGAAGGCAATTCTTCCAGAGAATTTAGGCTTCTTCTTCGACGAGGGCTTCGCCGTGGGCCGCTTTGTGGGCGGCAATGACCTTGTCCGCCAGTTCGCCGGGCACGTAATCGTAGTGAGAAAACTCCATGGAGTAGCTGGCGCGGCCCTGCGTCATGGAGGTAAGGTCCGTGGCATAAGAAAGCATTTCCGCGAGCGGCACCATGGCTTTGACAACGACGTTATGGCCGCGCGCTTCGCTGCCTTCGATGCGCCCCCGGCGTGAGCTGAGGTCGCCCATCAAATCGCCGGAATACTGATCCGGCGCGTAGACCTCCACGTGCATGACGGGTTCGAGGAGAGAAGGCCGAGCCTGCTTCATGGCCTCCTTGAACGCCAGCGAGCCGGCGATTCTGAACGCCATGTCCGAGGAATCGACGTCGTGGTATTTGCCGTCGTAAAGCGTGGCGCGGAAATCGGTCACGGGAAAACCGGCGAGATAGCCGCGCGCGGCGGCTTCGCGGATGCCGCGTTCGACGGAGGGAATCCAGTTGTTCGGAATCGCACCGCCGAAAACGTCGTCGACGAACTCGATGCCCTTGTTGCGCTCGGTGGGTTCAAACTTGACGCGGCAGACCCCGAACTGGCCGTGCCCGCCGGACTGTTTCTTGTGTTTGCCTTCGGCGTCGGCCTTGCCGCGGATGGTTTCACGATAGGGAACCTTTGGCGGCTTGAGAGTCAGATTGACGTTGTAGCGCTTCTGCAGCTTGGCCACAACAACCTCAACATGCTGCTGCCCGTTTCCGGCGAGCAGGAATTCCTTGGTTTGCGGATCGCGGG
>JGI12269J14319_10006150_pt1 | contig 10479 bp, 13 predicted proteins | sample PeaSoiSIISIP2007_FD_14319 | JGI IMG/M metagenome (IMG submission 14319) | reverse complement strand
GGCCTGCTGCCGGTCTCCGGCGGGTCGGTGCGGCTGTTCGGGCGGCCCCCGTCGAGGGCCTCCCGGCGCAGGGTCGGGTACCTGCCGCAAGGACTCGGCCTCTACGACGACCTGACGATCGCGGAGAACCTGGCGTTTTCCCGCGCGGTGTTCGCTAGCGTCGGCACCGGGACTGGCCCGGGCCCGGACGTGCCGGATTCGCTGCGGCGGTACGCGGCGGTCGCCGTCCGGGACTTGCCGCTCGGGGTGGCCAGGCGCGCGGCGTTCGCGCAGGTGCTGGCGCACGCACCCGAACTCCTGCTGCTCGACGAGCCGACGTCGGGCGTCGACCCGCTGGCCCGGGCCCGGCTGTGGGAGACGATCTCGCAGACGGCCGCCGACGGCGCGGGGGTCATCGTGACCACGCACAGCATGGAGGAAGCAGAGGAGTGCACGCGCCTGGTGGTGCTGGCCGGCGGGCGCGTGGTGGCGGCAGGGACGGCCGCGCAGATCGTCGGCCCGGCGCGGACGACGGTGGTGCGCGCCGCGAACTGGGCCGCGGCACTCCGGCGGCTCGAGGCGGCCGGACTGCGCGCGGTGCTGGCAGGCACCGAGCTGGCAGGCACCGGGCTGGCAGGCACCGAGCTGGCAGGCGCGGAGCCGGCCGGGACGCCGCTGGCAGGCACGGAGCCGGCCGGTACGGCGCTGCGCGTGCCAGGCCGCCCGGCCGCCGAGGTCGCCGCGGCGCTCGGGGACTTGCCCGCCAGCGTCACCACGGAGCCCGCCACGCTGGAGGAGTGTTTCTTCAAGCTTGTAGCGGGTGGATAACGTCTATCGGGTGGCAGCCGACGAACCCAGGCGCGGACCGGGCCGGCGGGCCGGGGAGAGCCGCACCCGCGAGGCCATCCTCGGCGCCGCGCGGCGTCGCTTCGGCGAGCAGGGGTACGACGGGGCGACGATCCGGGGCATCGCGGCCGACGCCGGCGTCAACCCGGCACTGGTCCATCACTTCTACGGGACTAAGGAACGGCTGTTCGCCGCCGCGATGCGGCTGCCAGTGGTGCCGAGCGACATCATCACGTTCGTCCTGGGCGCGGAACGGGACCGGCTCGGCGATGAGTTCCTGCCGCGGATCGGCGAGGTCCTGACCGGCACGCTGCTGCGGGCCTGGGACGTAGCCGACATCAGGACGGCGTTCATCGGGCTGCTGCGGTCCGCCGCGACCAGCGAGCAGGGCGTCACCATGCTGCGCGAGTTCGTGACCAGCACGATCCTGGCCAGCTTGATCCAGGTGGCCGGGCTCAGCGACGACGAGGAGGGCCGTTACCGGGCCACGCTGGTCGCCAGCCAGGTCGTCGGCCTCGGTTTCGCCAGGTATGTGCTCGGCCTGGAACCCCTGGCCTTGGCGACCACAGAGGACCTGGTGGCGGCGATCGGCCCCACCATGCAGCGCTACCTGACCGGCGACATCGGCCCAGCCGGCCTCGGCTCGTAGCCGGGCCAGCCCTCCAAGCCGGGCCAGCCCTCGTAGCCAGCCCGCGGTGCGGCGGCGTCAGGCGGCGGCGGTAGTGGGCTGGTCCGTGCCGCAGTACTTGCATTTGGAGGCGGCGGCCGGGGGTCAGCGGGGCAGTACGGGCGCGGGTGACGGCGGATCGGCGGCCGAGGCGAGCAGCCAGTCGGCGCCCGCGAGACGGATGGAACGGGCATAATCCCCGTGCTTGCCCGGCCGCGGCACCAGCCGGGCGCTGACGAACTCGCCGGGACCCGGACGGGGCAGGCCCAGGGCCGATGCGAGCACCTGGTCCCCGGCGTAGTCGCCGAAGATCACGATGCCCTCGGCGCGCAACTGGTCGCGCGCCCCGCCTCCGCCGCGGACCCGTTTCATGTAGTCGTCCTGCATCGCGACCGTGGCCACCACGGTGCGACTGACCCGCATCCGCTGCGCGCGCCGGAACAGCTCGTTCACCCGCTGCTGACCGGATGCGCTGGCGAAGATCGCCGCCACATCCGTTTGCGGCAGCCTGATCAGCGCGTTCTCCTGCAGCGGGGCGCGGGCGTGCAGCCAGCGCACGGACGCGCGGCCGCGGTCGTTAAGCGCGCTTGCCGTCCCGGTTGCCGGCCAGACGCAGGTTCTCCCCGGTGGCGCGGAGCAGCCCGGCCGACCAGGGCGATCTCCACCAGGGTCCCGGCGTGTGTCTTCTCGGTCGTCCGATACCAGCGATCCCACGCGCTGGTATCATGTCACCATGGACGAGATCAGGCCGCTCAGGGCAATCGTCGCACGACGGCTGAGTAATCTGACCGACGCGACGACTCATCTGGTCACCGAGACGGAATCAACTCAGGAGTTTTGCAAGCGCAAGAAGTACGTCATAGTCGCTGAGACTGAAGACCTGGACGTATCCGGTGGTAAGCCGATCAGGGAACGTCCCGGCGTCGGGCCTTGGCTTACGGTCGATCACCTCGATGACTGGGATGTTCTGGTTCTGTATAAGCTTGATCGCGGATTCCGCAACCATCTGGATTTCGTCAACTTCTACCATGAGTTCTGCGAATTCCACGGGAAGCAGATAGTCAGTGTCAATGAAGAGATTGACATGTCCACGCGAATGGGCAGGTTCATAGCGGGAATCCTCGTCCAGTTCGCTGAGTGGGAGATCGAAAACATGAGCCAGCGCCGTGCTGCTGCCGCGAAGGTAATCCGGCGCAAGGCGCGATGGGGAGGTGGATCCTTCACGTTCGGGTACCTTCCGAAGAAAGAAGGTAATTACTGGTACCTTGAGCCTCATCCGGTCTATGCGGAAGAAACCCGCAGGATGGCCGAGGCGGCTGTGGCGGGGATGCCCGCGGGCAGGATTGCCGTCGACCTGAATGAGCGAGACGTGCCGACAGCCCGTGATGTCCAGAACGAATTCTCAGGAAAGCCGCATAAAAGATATCAGTGGACCACGCATGCAGTCGTACAGCATCTGCGGTCTGACGCGACACGCGGCTATGTCCTGCATTATCCTCCTGCGTCCAAAAAGGGTGAGCCTAAGCCTCCGCCTGTACGGGTCGTGGATGAGACCGGAGAATTCGTGCGCCGTGAGCCGCTGATCGATGACGAGCTGTGGTTCAAGCTGCAGGAGGCTCTTGACGCGAGCACAAAGAAGCTATCCGGGAAACGCGCGGGCGGTGCGGCACTGCTGCAAATCGCATTCTGCGGCTACTGTGGCGCCGCGCTACACAAGGGCGGCTCCGCGAAGTCGGACGGGCGGACCAACGATTACTACCAGTGCCGCTATATGCGTAAAGCTCCCGGCCGCCCGCACTGTCAGCCGTCCAGGTCAATTCCCAAGGAGAGGCTAGAGCAGACTGTATTCGATGGCCTTCTCGATGCCGTAGGGCACTGCGAGGTGACCACCAAAACCGTCATTGCTGGCGATGATCACTCCCAGACGCTACGGAGACTCGGAGCCCAGATCGCGGATCTGACAACTCAGCATTACATGCACGGCGGAGTGCCTGACTTTCATGCCAGGATGGCGGCACTAGAGGCTGAGCACACGCGGATCTCTGACTTGCCTAGGGAAAAGCCTAAAATCCGCAGGGTGTCCACAGGCAAAACCTTCGCGCAGCTATGGGAAGAGATGGATAGCGAGCAGCGGCAATCCTACCTAAAGTCAGCAGGTGTTACGGCCCTCGTGGTGCGCTCCGAAGATTTCACTCAAAGCCTCGTGTTCCACCAGACCACAGATGTAGCCGATAACGCGGTGTTGGATATCCCGGTGAACGTCATCCGGCAGTGCGGAGACTTCGTGGTCAATATCAGCCTGGGTACCCTGGCGGAACAGCTTCAACGTGCTTCTTCCGCCACCGTCTCCTCGTAGCGGTCTCGCCAAGACCCGGGCCAGCGCCTGAGCTGCGGCCGGTAGGCGGCATCGGTGTCACTGGCCTATTTATCTGGGCACGGACCGATGATCAACGGCAACGCTCTTTCGTGACGGGCTACCCGGGCCAGCCGCCCGGCTTTCAGGATCACGAAGACATCCGAGGCCGTAGGCGTGCCGGAAGCCTTCAGCGAGTGGCCGTCGGCGGCCAGACTCCACTTCTATGGCGGCTATCACGGAGCGTGATTGACTCCGTCGGCCGGTGGGCGCCGAGTTTGCCCTTCCGAATTAGCGCGGCGCAGGGCTGACTGGGCTGCATGGATGGCCGCTTACAGAACGACCAGCTCTGCACCCGCTCTCGTCGCCGGCCCGAGCGACACCGGACCGTGGCGTCCGATTCCTGCCAGCTTTGCCGTGACCGGTTTGCCATGCTGGATTGCATGTTCACCGATTCGATCACCAGCACGCTCGACTTCGAGCCGATCCCGCCCGGCGAACTGCAGGAGATCAGGATGGCCGGACTGGATGAGGCGGGCAACCGGCTGACTCCACAGGCCGTCACCGAAGGCGGCGACCCGCTGCGCTGCTGCCTCCGCGAAACCCGTCCTGGCGACCGCGTCCTGCTGATCGCCTACACGCCGCCCGGCACGAGTGGCGCCTACGCCGAACGCGGGCCAGTCTTCATCCACGCTGATCCATGCGAGGGCTATCGCACCCCGCACCTCTATCCGCCTGAACTGAGCTACCGCCAGCAGGTGGTGCGTGCCTATGACCGGTCCGGCCGGATCGCTGACGGTGTGCTCGTCAGCAATGGCGATCACGCCCTGGAAGTCATCAGCGAGATGCTGGCACGGCCGGGCGTGGCACTCGTGCATCTGCGCAATGTCGGCTGGGGTTGCTACAACTTCGCGGTCCAGCGTCGCTGACCAGCACAGGCACGGCAGTCATGCCAGCCCCGCCATCGGGCTCGCAAGGAGTGAACCGAGCCACAGGAACGTTGCCAGTGACCATCACAGCCAGATCCGGCTCCCAGGCGCCACCGGCCAGATGATGGCAGTCGGCTGCGGGCACGCTCAGATCGGCCAGTTCTGCCCGGACTTAAGGCCGCTCTACCACGCACCAACTACCGTACATAGCGGCGGATATCGTACGTCGGTATCTTCCCGTCCGTCACAATGCGTGACCGTTACAGCCATCACTGGGCATTCCGTGATGCCGCGACTGCACAAGTTGTGGTGACCGCCGACCAGGACTCAGTCCGGATGGCGAAAGTAGCAGCAGTGCCCATCAAGCGTTGCCGAACAGTGTTCACGGAGCACTGCCGCTACATCACCAATAACGAGGTCGCTAACACTCTGGCCGTTTGCGCTAGCCAGTGAGGCCAATGTTAGACCCCGGGACGGCTAGGCGGTGGGGATACCTGTCCCGTCATGTTTTCGTATCGGGAAGCAGCGGTGCGTCTTCCGGGGGGTCGGTCGGCAGCGCCGCAACCCAGCGCTCGCCTTCAAGCGAGACGCTCGGGTGTCCCTCGTGATGCGACCGCTGGCGGGTAAGGCGGACGCTGACCGACTCACCCGACTCCGGTGTCGGCGCCGTGAGGCCCAGCTGTCGTGCAGCATGCCGGTGGCTCCGGTAGTCGCCAAAGATCACGATCCCCTCGCGCCGCAGACTACCGCGCGATCCGCCGTTGCCGCGCACCCGCCGCATATAGTCGTCCTGCTGCGCCACCGTGGCGACGACCGTCCGGCTGATGATGCGCCGCTGAGCTAGCCGGAACAGCATGTCCACCCGCCTGGCCCCGTGCTTGGAGCAGCCGAAGATCTGGTCTACGTCGCGGGGTGGGATGCGCAGCAGCGCATTCTCCGGCAGAGGCTTGTTGCGATACAGCCACGTAATCGCGGCTTTTCCAACAGGAGACAGCCACCGTTTCCGGTCCCGGTTGCCGGTGGCCGTGGTCAGCACCTGGTCGGCGGCGCGGATCAGGCCGAGCGACCACAGACCCTGATCATCGCTCGCCCACAAGCCGAGGATGACATGGTCCACCGCCTCTGGCGGGATCATCCAGTCGCCGGGATCCTGGGAGAACTTGCAGTCCACGTCGATGCCGCGGATCGCGAAGTCCATCGCCTTGCCGTCGGCGAACGCGAAGGCCCGCTGCATGTTGATCTCGGCGAGCGTGCCGAAGTGGGTCTTCTCGGTCTTGCTGAGCTGCTCCCAGCGGTACCGACCGGTGTGCTGTCCGTCGAGCAGCATGTCGTATGTCCGACGCAGCACACGCCCAATCTTGCGGCCATCCGGGTCAGCTGCTACCAGTTCCTCGGCGACGGCCTCGAGCTCGGCATCGTCGGTCGCGATCTGCGGACCGAACAGGTTGAGCTGAGCCGCCATGAAGGCAGGTTATAGCGGCATCAGGCACCAGGGCAGCTTCAGCGTGCTTCAACCGATACCGTCTCCTTGTAGCGGTCCCATAGGTGCCTCTCGACTATCGCCACGTTCACCTGCCCGTGGAAACGCCGGTCATCGACCCGGTGTGGGCCGATGCATTCCGCTAGGGCCTCAGCGCATTCGGGGTGCCCGCAGCTCGGGCTCTGGCCGCACCAGGGCACCACCTCGGCGGTTGAGCAAAAGTTGCAGACGAATATCCGCAGCCTCGCCTCGCTTGTTCCCTTGCCCAGCGGTTCTACAGGACCTTGGCTGCGGCGTGTTATGTGATCGCTTGCGGGCTTGCCGTTCATCGCCGGGGTGGTGCGATGAGCGCGGCGTGCGGGACTGGCCGTCTTACCTTCCCCCTCCTTCCTGATGCTCGTGGCGGATGGTTCAGCGAGAGCCTGATGGCCGGTAAGGGCGCAGTGGGTGAACCGGCCACGACTGATCAGCCGCCGTAGCAGCGCCAGCGGGTTCAGCCCCTTGACAGAGGGCGCGGCAGCGGAGGTCCCGGCTTATCCCATGAGCCGGGTCCGCCGCACAGCGGGTGTACCGATCTGAAGACGGCTGGCTGGTTGCCCGGCAGCAGTGCCCCGGCCGGGCCGGTCGCAGCCGTCACGACCAATAGCCAAGCTCCTCCTCTCCGGTCGGGGTGCCTGGCAGGGCAAGCTCGTCGTCCTCGTCGGCGCAGTGCAGCGCCTGCTCGCGCTCGACGGCCTCGCGGCGCTCGCGTGCTCGCTGTTTGCGGTAGTCCTGCCATGGGTCGGGCAGCGCCAGGTCCAGGTCGATCAGCCGCATCTGGCCGCTGGTGTGGCCAGGCAGCTGCAGCTAGATCGGGCCGGCCGGGCTGTTGGCGCGCGGGTCGAGCGCGGTGGTGGCGATCCGCAGCGCGGCGGCGTCGCGGGAGGCGGCCAGTGCGCGGCGGGCGGCCTGCTCTCGGCGCGGGGAGCCAAAGCAGAACAGCAGGACCGGGCAGACCTGCTCGTGCCAGGCCAGTCCCGCGGCCAGGACGTGGTAGCCGTCGAGCTTGCCGGCCAGCACGGCCAGGTGCTCGGTGCCGGTGTCGTATTCCAGCAGGAACGAGATCACGCGGCCGTCCTAGGCCCAGGTGCCCGCCGCGTCCGGCCGGGGCAGCCGTGCCCGGTCGTCGCGGCTGATCGCCGTGTGCTCGTAGCGGGCGGCCGCGTCGGCCTCGTTGAGCCACTCGCGCAGTTCGCCGCCGTGCTGGCGGGCGTGCCGGGCCAGGGCGGCGAAGAACCAGTTCCGGCCGGTCATGTGGGCCAGCCGCCCGGAGCGTTCCAGGGCGAGCTGCCGGTCGGCCCGGACGTGCGGTGCCCATCGCTTCTCGTCGCGGTCCTCGACGCCGAGCATGGCGGCGCCAGTCGGGCCGAGCACGTAATGCCACGGCGCGGACCCGATCGGCGGGTGTGGCCGGAACCGGCGCAGTAGGCCCAGCCGGACTAGCGCCGAGAGCCGGTGCCGGGCGGTGGTGAGGTTGCCGAAGCCGAGCGCGGTGAGCTGGCCGGTGGTCAGCACCCGGTGCACGGCCACCAGGCGGACCAGGTCGCGGTCCCGGTCGGTCAGGTGCGCGGATGCGGCCAGCACCGCGGCCTCGTCCTTGGTGGCTGCCCCCGTCCCGGCCCCGCGCGGGTGAGAATGTGATGACGTTGTCATCAGTCCCGGATCACCTCCAGAGGTATATTCCGCCGCTGACCTGCGCACCTGGCCCGGTCAAGGTCGGCAGGTGCCCCTGGCAGGTCTGGACTGCCGGGGCACCTGCCGGGCATCCGTCCGGCTGATCTACCGGGGCAGACGCCGGCCGGCGCGGCCGGGCGCAGCCCTGTCTGCCGGGCGAGCGGCCGTGACAGCCTCCCGCAGTGGACTGCCAGCAGGAGATGGTGGCAACGCAACGGTGTCATCAAGCTCGGTAGCTCCTTCCTGGCCGGGTGTCCGACCCTTGCGCCCGCGAGCGGGTGAGCCTTGCCTTGGCATCTGCCGGGAGCGCTCGCCCGGGACCCTGGATGTGGGGCGTCATCGCGCGGTCCAGGCGTGCGAGCGTGCGCCCCCTCATCTACAGAAATCCGGCAAACCGGCCGTATTTTCACGCGCAGCGCTCCGATCGTTACCTGACAATGCCGTCTCCGGCGCCTGATCCGTCCCCACCTACGTGAGCCCCGGGGCCAGGTCATCAGCACCCGGACGTGGCCGTCCTCATCTACCTAAATCCTGAGAAACTGGTCTGGATTGGCACCCATCGGCTCCTCTATCGCAGAGCGCTATGGCTAGTCGCCGTATGTAGCCTGCTGGTACTACCGGTCTGGCTGCGTGGCTGACATGGAGGCTGGCAAGCAGGCGGGCAAGGGCGCGAGGCAGCGCGATGGTGCCCCTGTGGCAGGTGACGGGTGGCCCGGTGGCGCGGCGGGCAGGCCGGCGGGAGTTCTCGTGATGAAGGCGCGCGGATACATCGGCACACCAGCGCAATGCCACCTCGGCGAGCACGTCGTCGCCTTCGAGGTCAGCGGGACACTGCATGACCGGGGACGGCATCAACGACGGCGACTTCGTCATCGTGGACCCAGACCAGCCAGTCGCACACGGGGACATCGCGGTCTTCTCGTCAGGACGGAAAAAGGGACCGCGATGATGATCAAGCGGCTGGACCGCAGCCAGGGCATCCGGCTGGTCCCGTCCAACCCCGCCTACCAGGCCATCACCATCAACCACGAGGACAACCTGCTCACCCTGGGCAAGGTAATCCTGACCTACCGGCCGCACGAATAACGCGTGGACTCCGCAGGCCCGGATGACGCCAGGCGTGATACCCGCAGGGAGGCTGGGTGATGCATGACATTATCGGCGAAATCAACGCCCCAATGCAGGCTAATCGGCCTGGACGACATCGTGCCCGACCCGGCGGGGCTGCTAGGTGGCATGTATCCCGGACCCTAAAATACCCGGCATGACGGTAATGAGCCTGCTGGCAGAACTTGATCAGACCCAGGCTGAGCTTCAAAACGAGTTCCCCGGCTGGCGCATCTGGTACGTGTACCATCCTGGCGGGATCACCTGGGCGGCTCAGCGTGAGCCCGTGCTTAACACGCGGTCGGTCGACGATCTCCGAGCGGCCATCCGGAAAATCCAGGAAGCTTGAGCGTGCAATTGTATTACGGCTTCGGCTCCCCACGGCGGGACCAGGCCGCCCTGAGTGCCGTCAGGCTTCCAGGTGCCGGGCAAGCCCAGCCCGCGTCGGCGCCTTCTCGCAACGTGTCTGCTTGTCGTTGGTGCGCGCTGCGCGCCATGGTGTGTCCCATCCCCGAAGGCCCGTGCCCTGCCTGCAGGTTCACGGTTGTGAACCAGATTCTCGGTCTTGTGCAGCTGGTCCCAGCGGTAGCGCCCGGTGTGCTGGCCGTCGAGCAGCATGTCCAGCGCGCCCCGGATGGCGGCGGCCATCCGTGACCCGTCGCCGTCGAGCGCGCGCAGCTCGGCGGCCACCGCGGCCAGGTGCCCGTCCTCGGCGGCCAGTCCGGCGGGCGCGGGGAGGTCCAGGCCGGGTAGCGTGGCCTGCCCGCCGGCGGCCTCGGCGGGCGACGGCATGCCCGGCAGGGTGAGCTGACCGGGGATGGGCTCGACCTCACCGCGAACCTGCGGGCGGTCGGCCTCGGCGGACGGCGGCTGGCCCGGGTTCACGCAGGCGACTGTAGCTGAACGGTGCTGTCGGCGGCGGGCGGCAACGGCACGGCGGCCGTGCGGAGCACATCCAGGAGCAGGCTCACCGCGGGCGGGTCGGGCGGGTCGCCGTACCGCACCGCGAACACGTACCTGCGGGTGCCCGGGAGCGGCACGGTCCTGATCCCGGGATGCCGCGCGGCGCGCAGGGCGAGCGCAGGCAGGATCGAAACCCCCAGGTCGGCAGCCACTAGTGCCTGGACGGCGACGTAATCGTCGGTGGTAAACGCGATCTTGGGGGTGAACCCGGCGAGCGCGCACTGCCTGACGAGGTTGGCCCGGCAGCGGTCGCAGCCCGCGATCCAGCGGCAGCGGGCGTATCCGGTCAGGTCGGCCGATGGTTCCTCGATGGCCTGGGCGGAGGTCACGAGGTGCACCTGCTCGTCGAGGAGCAGCCGTTCGCGCAGCCCTTCGGTGATGTCGATGCCGCCGTCCTCGTCGGGCAGGCTCACGCCATGTCCGGCCGCGGGATTCGCCGCTA
>JGI12269J14319_10006149_pt1 | contig 10480 bp, 7 predicted proteins | sample PeaSoiSIISIP2007_FD_14319 | JGI IMG/M metagenome (IMG submission 14319) | reverse complement strand
CCCGCCACGCGGGCAGCCGCTGCGTCACAGTGCCGTCGGCCGCGAGCACGAAGCTGTTGCCGTCGAAGACCAGCTCGTCCTGGCCGCCGACCAGGTTCAGGTAGACGAGCGGCAAGCCGACCGTCGTCACGCGCGCGCGCGCCACCTGCTCGCGCTCGCGCTGCTTGTGCAGCTGGTAGGGCGAGGCGTTGATGACGAGCAGCGCCTCGGCACCGGCCGCGCGCGCCTGCATGGCGGGTTCCGGCTCCCAGATATCCTCGCAGACGAGCAGCGCGACGCGCCCGCCCTTGACGTCCACGAGCGTCGGGGTCTGCCCGGCGGTGAAATAGCGTTTCTCGTCGAACACCTTGTAGTTCGGCAGGACCTCCTTGTGGTGATTGGCGTGCACGCGCCCGCCGCGGATCAGCCCCGCGGAGTTGTAGATCGCCCGGCCCGCGTACTCCGGGTAGCCGAACAGCACGTCGACGGGGCCCGCCTCCCGACACAGCCGGTCGACGGCCGCGCGCACCTGGCGCCGAAAGCCGGAGTGGAACAGCAGGTCCTCGGGCGGGTACCCGGCAAGTGCGAGCTCGGGAAGCATGACGAGGTCGGCGCCGGCGGCGTGCGCGGCGCTGGCGGCCCCGAGCACCCGCGCCGCGTTACCGTCGATATCGCCGACGGTGAGGTCGCACTGGGCGAGCAGCAGGCGTAGCGGGGTCTGAGTCATGCGAGGATCGCTGCCATCTGATGGGGGCTCCGCCCGGGCGCCGCTGGGTCGGTATCCCGGTCAACGACGCTTGTTGCTCCGTCCGGCCTTCCGGGATGCCGAGCCGCTCGCCTTTGCCGAGGCCGGCTTGCGCGGCGGCGGCCGGACCGCCGGCCGCGTCGCGGCGGGCTTCGCCGGCGGAACGGTCCGCGCGGCGCTGCGGGCGTGAGCCGGGCGCACCCGGATCCGGCCCTTGAGCGCCTCCGCCATCGCGCTGCCGAGTTCCGCCGGCGAGTGTACCGTCCTCACGCCCGCGCGCTCGAGCGCCGCGTACTTGTCGGCGGCCGTGCCCTTGCCGCCGGCGATCACCGCGCCCGCGTGCCCCATGCGCTTGCCGGGAGGTGCGGTCACGCCGGCGATGTAGGCGACCACCGGTTTTGTGAGGTGCTCGCGGATGAACTCGGCGCCCGCTTCCTCGTCGCTGCCGCCGATCTCCCCGACCATGATCACGCCGTCCGTCCCGGGGTCCGACTCAAACAGTGCCAGCACGTCGACGAAGTTCATGCCGCGCACCGGATCGCCGCCGATACCGACGCAGGTGCTCTGCCCCAGACCCAGACGGGTCGTCTGGAACACTGCCTCGTAGGTCAGCGTCCCGGAGCGCGACACTATTCCGACGCGTCCGGCCTGGTGGATGAACCCGGGCATGATGCCGACCTTCGCCTCGCCTGGCGTGATCACGCCCGGACAGTTCGGCCCGACGAGACGCGCAGCGTAATCCTTGAGCGCCTCCTTCACGCGGATCATGTCGTTGACCGGAATCCCTTCGGTGATGCAGACGATGAGCTTGATGCCCGCATCTGCCGCCTCGAGGATCGCATCGGCCGCCCCGCCCGCCGGCACGTAGATCATGCTGACGTCGGCGCCCGTCTTCTCGACCGCCTTGTGCGCGCTGTTGAAGACCGGAAGGCCGAGGTGCGTCTGGCCGGCGCGACCCGGCGTCACGCCGCCCACCACCCGGGTGCCGTAGGCGATGCACTGCTCGGAGTGGAACGTGCCCTGCTTGCCGGTGAATCCTTGGCAGATTACGCGGCTGTGCCGCGACAGCAGAATGCTCATGCCGCTTGACCCTGGCGGCCGGCCGCAAGCCGCACGGCCTTACTCGCAGCGTCAGCGAGATCGCTCGCCGGGGTGATCGCGAGCCCGCTGTTCGCAAGCTGCTGGCGCGCGACGTCGGCGTTGGTACCCTCTAGGCGCACGATCACCGGCACCGTGACGCCCGTGGTCTTGACGGCGGCGATCACGCCTTCGGCGATGATGTCGCAGCGCACGATGCCACCGAAGATGTTGACCAGGATTGCACGCACCCTTACGTTCGACAGGATCAGCTTGAAGGCGGCCGTCACGCGCTCCGGCGTCGCGCCGCCGCCGACGTCGAGAAAGTTCGCCGGCTGGCCCCCGTGCAGCTTGATCAGGTCCATGGTCGCCATGGCGAGCCCGGCACCGTTGACCATGCAGGCGATATCGCCGTCGAGCGAGACGTAATTGAGGTCGTGTTCGGAGGCCTCGCGCTCCATCGGATCTTCCTGCGACGGGTCGCGGTAGTTCGCGATGGATGGCTGGCGGAACACGGCGTTGGGGTCGATGTTGATCTTGGCGTCGAGCGCGAGCACGACGCCATCCTTGGTGACGATCAGCGGGTTCACCTCGACGAGGCTGCAATCGTTGTCGACGTACAGCTTGTAGATGCCACGGGCAATCGTCTCGAACTGCGCGATCTGGGCCCCGGTGAGACCCAGACCGAAGGCCAGCAGGCGGCACTGGTAGCCGGCAAGGCCCGCGGCCGGGTGGATCTCGACCCGCAGGATCCGATCGGGAGTTCGCGCCGCGACCTCCTCGATGTCCATGCCGCCAGCCGCCGAGGCGATGAACGCGAGGCGGCTGCGGTCGCGATTGAGCAGCAAGCTCAGATACAGCTCGCGCGCGATTGGCGAGCCGACCTCCACGTAGACCTGGTGGATCGGCAGCCCGTCGGGGCCGGTCTGCTTGGTTACGAGGCGCGTGCCGAGCAGCGCGTCGGACGCCGCGCGCACCTCCTCTACGCTGCGGCACAGCTTGACGCCACCGGCCTTGCCGCGCCCGCCCGCGTGCACCTGCGCCTTGACGACCCACAGGTTGCCGCCGAGCGCCTCGGCGGCCGCGACCGCCTCGGCGCCGGTGCTCGCCACGCGACCCTCTGGGACCGCGATGCCGTAGCGCCGGAACAGCTCCTTCGCCTGGAATTCGTGCAAGTTCATCGTCGTGCGCGCCGCCGTCGCGCCTCCCCGCCCTCGACGCCGACGGTATTCTGCGCGAAGCACCGCGGCAGAAGCAAAGGAGCCGCGTGCGCGACCGCACGGTCGTGCTCCCTGGAACGATGCTACATTCGTGGCCGTCGCGCCCCGTGCGCGAGCCGCGGCAGAGGAACGGCCCATGCAGCATAGCCTGCGCGCCATGCACGACACCTCGGAACTGTCCTGGCGTGTGCTCGGGCTCCTCAACCTGTTCCGGCTGCTCGTCCCGCTGGTGCTGGTCCTCATGTTCGCGATTGCCGGCCAGCCCCACCTGGTCGGAGACGCGCATCCGGGCCTGTTCCGGGCGGCGCTGTACGGCTATTTCCTGATCGGCGTCGGCCTGATCGTGCTGCTCAAACGCCGCACTCGAACGGCGGTGTGGCATGCGTACCTTCCGGTCATCGTCGACATCGCGACGCTGAGCCTCGTCGTGTATGCGAGCGGCGGCGCCGACAGCGGACTCGGCATCCTGCTGATCGTGCCGGTCGGCGGGCTGTCGGTGATCGCCTTCCCTCGCGGTGCCATGGTCACGGCGGCTGCGGCGGTATTGGCGCTGCTCGCGCAACAGGGTGCGGCGGTGCTGCTCGATGGGGTGAGCCCGGTCGGCTTCGTGCAGGCGGGCTACTACGGGGCCGTGCTGTTTCTGGTGGCGGCCGGCGGCAGCTTCATGGCGCTGCGCCTGCGCGAGACCGAGGCGGTCGTCCGCCAGCGCGAAATAGACGTCGCGAACCTCGCGCAGCTGTCCGAGTACATTGTCCAGCACCTTCGCGAGAGCATCGTCGTCGTGGACGCAGAGGATCGGATCCGTCTGATCAACGACTCTGCCCGGCAGCTGCTCGGGCCGGAGGCGCGGCCGGGCGAGCTGCTCGGCGAGATCTGCCCGCGGCTGCTGTACCACGTCGAAAGCTGGCGCCGCCGCCCCGAGGGCACCTCGGCCGAGAATGCCACGTTCGTCGCAGCGGACGGCAGCCGCGAGGTCGAAGCCCACTTCGCCGCGCTCGGCAGGCATCGCCCGACGCCGCTGATCGCGTTCCTCGACGATACGAGCCAGCTCGCCGAGCGCGTGCAGCAAACGAAGCTCGCGGCGCTCGGACGGCTCTCGGCGAGCATCGCCCACGAGATCCGCAACCCGGTCGGCGCGATGAGCCACGCCGCCCAGCTGCTCGCCGAGAGCGCCGCCCTCGGGGACACGGAAAAGCGCCTGGCCGAGATCATGACCACCAATGCCGAGCGCGTCAGCACCATCGTCGCGAACATCCTGCAGCTGTCGCGCAGCGAAGGCACGCGCCCGGAGCGGGTGCGGGTCGGCGAGTGGCTCGGTCAGTTCCTCGGCGAGTTCCGCGACACGCTGCAGCTGCCGGCAGGACGGATCCGGGCCGTGCTGCCGAGCCCGGACATCGACGTGCGGGTCGACCCGACGCACCTGCGGCAGATCGTCTGGAACCTGTGCGACAACGCGGTCCGCCACAGCGCCGAGATGCCCGGGGCACCGCCCGTCGAGGTGGTGATCGCGCGGCTGCAGACGACCGGCCGTCCGTTTCTCGAGGTCGCGGATCGTGGTCCCGGGATCGCCGACGCCGCGGCCGAACGGATCTTCGAGCCGTTCTTCACGCAGCGCCGTGGCGGCACGGGGCTTGGGCTGTTCATCTCGCGCGAGCTCGCGCATCGCAACGGCGCGCTGCTGCTCTACGAGCCGCGTGCGGGCGGCGGCAGCATTTTCCGGGTGGTGTTCGCCGACCCGATGCGCTGGCAGGGCCGCGCCGATGGCTAAGCCGGTCGTGCTGATCGTCGACGACGAGCCGGACCTGTGCGAACTGCTGTCGATCACCCTGGGGCGCATGTCGATCGAGTCCCGCTCGGTGGCCGACATCGCCAGTGCCCAGGCGGCGCTGAAGGACGGGCACTTCGACCTGTGTCTGACGGACATGCAGCTGCCGGACGGCAACGGGCTGACGCTGGTCGACTGGCTGCAGACCCACCGGCCGGAGCTCCCGGTCGCGGTGATCAGCGCCCACGGTAATGTCGAGAGCGCCGTCAAGGCCCTCAAGCTCGGCGCCTTCGACTTCGTCTCCAAGCCGCTCGACCTTGCGGACCTGCGCAAGCTGGTCGCCCAGGCGATCAAGCTCGCCGGTCGTGACATCGGGGATGAGACGGGCGTCGTCGTGGCGCCGCGCCTGCTCGGCCGGTCGGCGGCGATGGAGGAGCTGCGCGAGCTGATCGCGCGCGTCGCCCGCAGCCAGGCCCCGGTACACATCGCCGGCGAGTCGGGCACCGGCAAGGAGCTGGTCGCGCAACTGATCCACGAATCGGGCGCCCGCCGCGACGGGCCATTCGTGCCGGTGAACTGCGGCGCGATCCCGACCGAACTGATGGAGAGCGAGCTGTTTGGTCACAAGCGCGGCAGTTTCACCGGCGCGGTGGCTGACAAGCCGGGGCTCGTGCAGACCGCCGAGGGCGGCACGCTGTTTCTCGACGAGGTGGCCGACCTGCCGCTGCACATGCAGGTGAAGCTGCTGCGACTGATCCAGGAGAAAACCGTCCGACCGGTCGGGGAATCCCGCGAGGTGCCGGTCGACGTGCGGATCCTGTCGGCAACCCACAAGGACCTGGCCGCACTCGTCGCCGACGGCCGCTTTCGCGAGGACCTGTACTACCGGGTCAACGTCATCGAGATCCACGTGCCGCCGCTGCGGGCCCGGCTCGAGGACGTGCCGGATCTGGCCCGCGCCATTCTCGCTCGCCTCGCGCGCCGCTCGAAGCTCGCGGTGCCGGAGATCACGCCCGAGGCAATGAAGATTCTCGTCGGCTATCACTATCCGGGGAACGTGCGCGAGCTCGAGAACATCCTCGAGCGGGCGCTGACGCTGTGCGCCGACGGGCGGATCACGCCGGCCGATATCGCGGTCCGCGCGGGGCCGGCCGCCCCCGTGGGGCCGGTCGACCTTGGCGAGGGGGCGCTCGATGCTCAGGTCGAGCATATCGAGCGCGATGCGATCCTCAAGGCGCTCGAGCAGACGCGTTACAACAAGACCGCCGCGGCGAAGGTCCTCGGGATCACGTTTCGCGCGCTGCGCTACCGGATCAAGAAACTGGGCATCGAGTAACGGCCCCGGAGGAGCCCGCTGTGTGTCCGGCGGGCAACGGTGGCTGACGCGGCACGTCACTTTACGACGCGGCGGCTCCTGTCGCAGCCGGACGGCGCCCGTCGCGAGCCCTCCCGATTGGCAGAGTTTTCGATTAAAATCAATCTCTTATCAATTGGCCGCCCGATCTGGCACGCGTCTTGCTTCGAAACAGGTCAAGGAACGGAATTCCGTTCTGCATCCGCGTCTCTGACGCATTGTTGGTACACAGGAGTTTTTCATGCGCAAGCATATCCAGAAGGGCTTCACGCTCATCGAATTGATGATCGTGATCGCCATCATCGGCATCCTGGCGGCGATCGCGCTGCCGGCCTATCAGAACTACGTAATTCGCTCTCAGGTGACGGAAGGCTTGAGCCTGGCAACGGGCGTCAAGACGGCGATCGCCGACTATTACAGCCAGAACGGCGCCTGGCCGGTCGCCGGCATTACGTCCCATTCGAGCGTTGGCGGCCTCGGCTTCGTCGCTTCCCCGGCTGGTAAGTACGGGACGGTCACGCTGGGATCTGGCGGCGTCATAACCGTCACCTATGGTGGAGCGAATGGCCCCCAGGCGAACGTGAATCTGAGTGGCCTGATCCTTGGTATCGGTCCCGGCCTGTCGTCCAACCAGGATATTATCTGGGTGTGCGGCAATGCTGCGGTCCCTGCGACAGCCGTCACGCCGCCGGTTGCGAATCCGACGACGATCACGAACGCGCAGTGGCTGCCGGCTTCCTGCCGCTAGTACTGGCCGCATAAGCCACCGCTTCGGCGGCGGCTGCAGAAGGGGCCCCAACCGGGGCCCCTTTTTTTTGCGGCCGGGCGCTGCCCCGGGCGCACCCCGCGGAGCCCGGCCGACGGCCGTGAGTTGGGTCACACCGGCGGGTGAACCAGATGTGCGACTATGGGCTAGACTTAACAATTGTCTATCCGCGCAGGTCCAGTAGTATGGGTTCTCTGCCGCCAGGCCACATAAGCGCATGAGCGACAACGCATTGTCCGTTGCCGGCGCCGCCAGCCGTGGCGCCAGCAACATCGGGCTGCCCGAAAAGCTTGTGCAGGACGGCCTGCTCGACGAGGCGGCCATGGCGGACGCGCAGCGTGCCGCCAAGGACGCGCGCCAGAACCTCGTGTCCTACCTCGTCAGCAAGAGCATCGTCGAGGCGCGCGAAATCGCGATCACCGCCTCGCAGATGTTCGGGGTCCCGCTGCTCGACCTCGACGCCGCCCAGATGGACCTCGACGTCGTGAGGATGGTCAGCGACAAGCTGCTGATGAAGCACCACGTCATCCCGCTGATGAAGCGCGGCCGGCGGCTGTTCGTCGCGATCTCGGACCCGACCAACCTGCACGGCATCGACGAGATCCGCTTCTCGACCTCGATGCACGTCGAGCCGGTCGTCGTCGAGGAGGACAAGCTCCAGAAGACCCTCGCCAAGACGCTCGAGCAGGTCGACACCACGATCCCGACCTTGGGCGATGATGATTTCGACATCGAACTGCTCGATGTCACGGGCGATGACGAGGACGGCGAAGCGGCCGCGGTCACCCGCGATGACGTCGAGGACGCGCCGATCGTCCGCTTCGTCAACAAGGTCATGCTGGACGCCATCAAGAAGGGCGCATCGGACATCCATTTCGAGCCGTATGAAAAGTCCTATCGCGTCCGGCAGCGCGTCGACGGCGTGCTGAAGGAAGTGGCCGTGCCGCCGGTGCAGCTGGCGCAGAAGATCTCTGCCCGGATCAAAGTGATGGCGCGACTCGACATCGCCGAGCGCCGTGTGCCGCAGGACGGCCGCATCAAGATGCGGCTCTCGAAGAACCGCTCAATCGATTTTCGCGTCAGCACCTGCCCCACGCTGTTCGGCGAAAAGAGCGTGATGCGTATTCTCGATGCATCGAGCGCGATGCTCGGTATTGATTCACTCGGCTACGAGCCCCTGCAGAAGGACCTCTACGTCAAGTACCTGAAGAAGCCGCAGGGCATGATCCTTGTCACCGGGCCGACCGGTTCGGGCAAGACCGTCTCGCTGTACACTGGCCTCAATATCCTCAACCTCGAGGACACCAACATCTCGACGGCCGAGGATCCGGTGGAAATCGTGCTGGCGGGGGTCAACCAGGTCAACGTCAACCCGAAGGTGGGGCTCACGTTCGCGGCGGCACTGCGCGCCTTTCTGCGCCAGGACCCTGACGTCGTGATGGTCGGCGAGGTGCGTGACCTCGAGACCGCCGAGATCGCAATCAAGGCAGCGCAGACCGGCCACTTGGTGCTCTCGACCCTCCACACCAATGACGCGCCGCAGACATTGACGCGCCTCGTCGACATGGGCGTCAAGCCGTACGCGATCGCGACCTCTGTGAGCCTCGTGATTGCGCAGCGCCTCGTTCGCCGGCTGTGCAACCACTGCAAGCAGCCGCTCGACATCCCCCAGGAGGCGCTCCTCAAGGAGGGTTTCCGCGAGGAGGACGTCGCCGCCGGCCTGAAGCTGTTCGGCCCGAAAGGCTGCGGACAATGCACCGACGGCTACAAGGGGCGCAGCGGCATCTATCAGGTCCTGCCCGTGACCGAGACGATCGGCCGCCTCATCATGGAGGGCGGCAATGCCATCACCATCAATGACGAGGCCAAGAAAGAGGGAGTGTGGGATCTGCGCACATCGGGTCTGAAGAAGGTCAAGGACGGCCTGACGAGCCTGGAAGAAGTCAACAACATCACGATCGAGTGAGCGAATGCCGCTGACGATCCAGGGAGCCTAGCGAGATGGCACAGAGCGCGACCATAGCCAAAGACATCCCCTTCCGCTGGGAGGGAAAGGATCGCAAGGGCAACCGGGTTACCGGCAAGAGCCTCGCCGCGAACGAGCAGGCGCTGCGCGCTGAACTGCGCCGCCAGGGCGTCGTCGCGACCAAGGTCAGGAAGCAGAGCAACGCCTTCAGGTCGGGCAAGAAGCCGACTCCCGGCGACATCGCGATCTTCTTCCGTCAGCTCGCGACCATGCTGTCGGCGGGCATTCCGATGGTCCAGGCCTTCGAGATCGTCGGTACCGGCCACGAGAAGCCGTCGATGCAGAAGCTGATCCTCGACATCAAGTCGCAGATCGAGGGCGGCTCCTCGCTGCACGAGACGCTCGCCAAACACCCGCTGTACTTCGACGACCTGGCGGTCAATCTGGTCGAGGCGGGCGAGCAGGCCGGCGCACTCGAGAATCTGCTCGACAAGATAGCGACCTACAAGGAAAAGACCGAGGCCGTCAAGAAAAAGATCAAGAAGGCGCTGTTCTACCCCGCTGCCGTGCTCGCGGTCGCGGTGATCGTCACGATCATCCTGCTGGTGTTCGTGATCCCGCAGTTCGAGACCCTGTTCAAAGGCTTCGGCGCAGATCTTCCGGCCTTCACACAGATGGTCGTCAACCTGTCGCGGTTCGTGCAATCCAAGGGGTGGATGCTGGGTATAGTCGCAGGCGGCGGCATCTACGCCTTGTTCTATTTCCACAAGCGCTCGCGCGCGATGCGCGAGTGGGTCGACCGCATCATGCTGAAGATGCCGGTCGTCGGACCGATCCTGGTGAAGGCGGCGATCGCGCGCTACTCGCGGACGCTGTCGACGACCTTCGCGGCCGGCGTGCCGCTCGTCGAGGCTCTCGGCTCGGTCGCGGGCGCCACCGGCAACATCGTCTACGAGAACGCCGTGATGCGCATGAAGGACGAGGTCGCGACGGGCCAGCGCCTGCAGCGCGCGATGGAGAACACGGGCCTGTTTCCCAACATGGTCAACCAGATGATCGCCGTCGGCGAGGAGTCCGGTTCGCTCGACCAGATGTCCGCCAAGGTGGCCGAGTTCTACGAACTCGAGGTCGACTCTGCGGTTGACGCCATGTCGAGCCTGCTCGAGCCGCTGATCATGGTGATCCTCGGCGTGCTGGTGGGCGGGCTCGTGGTTGCGATGTACCTGCCGATCTTCAAGCTCGGCTCGGTCATCTGACGCAGCGCCGGCCGGGCCGCCGCGCGCCACGCGATGGAGCTCACCGCGGCCCTGAGTACCGAGCCGCTGCTGTTTGCGGTCGTGGCCGGGCTGTTCGGGCTCGTGATCGGCAGCTTTCTCAACGTCGTCATCTATCGCCTGCCGCGGATCCTGGAGCTCGACTGGCGGGCGCAGTGCGCCGAGCTCGCCGCCCGTGACCCTGCCGTCGCGGCGGGCGGCGAGGGCAGTCGGGCCCCGCCCGCTCAGCCCACCTACAACCTCGTGACGCCGCGCTCGGCGTGTCCCGCCTGCGGCACGCCGATCAAGGCGATCCACAACATCCCCGTTGTCAGCTGGCTCGCGCTCGGCGGCC
>JGI12269J14319_10006146_pt1 | contig 10487 bp, 9 predicted proteins | sample PeaSoiSIISIP2007_FD_14319 | JGI IMG/M metagenome (IMG submission 14319) | reverse complement strand
GTCGAATCGCTGCTGTTTGACTGAGGAACCATGACCGCAAAATCGGAATATCGCAGCCAGATCCACCAGCGGCAGAAAGACATGATGCAGAACTGGTACGAGCGCCTCGACGAGGCAGCGCGCACCGGGTCTCCGCCCACGGTGGCCATGATGATCTCCGGCAACTGCGTGGAGCTGCTGGAAGGCTTCGGCGCCGTGCCCTTGTATCCGGAGGTGAACGCGCTGCAGCTTGCCATCCGCCACCAGTCGCTGGAGCCGATCCTGGTGGCGGAGGAGTTGGGCTACGCCGCCGACAACTGCGCCTACGTAAAGGCGGACATCGGTTGCATGCTCAAGGGCATCACGCCCACCGGCGGCAAGCTGCCGGTACCCACGCTGGTGCTGTGCAACTTTGTCGGCTGCAACACCTACATCAAATGGTTCGAGCACGTCGCCGAGCTGCAGGGTGCTCCGCTGTATATGCTCGACGTGCCCTTCTTCCGCACCGAGCACCCACGGCGCGAGGACATCGACTACGTCGTCCACCAGCTCAAGGAAACGGTCAAGAAGATGGAAGAGCTGACCGGCCGCAAATTCGATTACGACCGCTTCCGCCAGGCGGTGCGCTGCTCGGCGGAAGTGGAGGAGATGTGGTCGCGCATCAAGCGGCTGGCGCAGAAGACGCCCTCGGCTTTCGACGCATTTTTCGATGCCATCACGCTGATGGGCCCGCTCTACGTCTATCGTGGCACGCCCGAGGGGGTCGAGTTCTTTCGCATCGCGCTGCAGGAGATGGAAGACAAGGTGGCGCGCGGTGAGGGCATCTACGAGCAGGAAAAATTCCGCGTGGTAATCGAGGGTCCGCCGCCGTATCCGTATTTCCGCACCTTCCGTGACATGTTCGCCAAGTGGAAGGCGTGCGCCGTGGCCTCGACGTATTCCACGGTGGGCGGGCTGTGGGAGTTCGGCTTCCGTCACGATCCCGACCATCCCTTCGAATCGGTGGCGCTGCACATGCTCGCGCACAACGTGACTAACCGGAATTACCTGCAACGCTACGAGCAGATCCGGCGGTACGTCGAGGAGTGGCACGCGCACGGCGTGATCATCCACTTCGTCAAAAGCTGCCGGCTGTTCTCGGCGGGACAGGGCGACATGCGCGACTACTTCACGCGCACCCTGGGCATTCCCACGCTCTACCTGGAGTCGGACCTGGAAGATCCGCGCTATTTTGCCGAAGCCCAGACGGGGGGGGGGGGGGGGGGGGGGCGTGTCGCTCTCGATGGAGAAGCCGGGGCCGAGTGCGGCGCTGCGGGTGCTTGAGTAGCCGGCGAGACGCCGGCGCTACGGGAGGACGTATATGCGATTCGCCGCCGGGGTGGACGTTGGATCGACGCAGACCAAGGCCGTGATCATGGAGGACACCGGCGGAGGCGGGCCGCGCCTGGTGGCGCGTGCGCTGGTGGACACCGGCGCCAACGTGCAGAAGGCCGCCGAGCACGGATTCCTCGCCGCCTGCCGCGAGGCTGCGATCCCCGCGCAGGAAGTTGGGTTCGTGGTCGGCACCGGCTATGGGCGCTACAAAATCACCTTCGGCAACGCGCAGATGACGGAGATCACCTGCCACGCGCGCGGCGCCTCCTTCCTCTGTCCCGGCACGCGCACGGTTATCGACATGGGCGGGCAGGACTCCAAGGCCATCAGCATTGGGGCCAAGGGCGAGGTGCTCGACTTCGTGATGAACGATAAGTGCGCCGCCGGCACCGGACGCTTTCTGGCCAATGCCGCCGACGTGATGGGCATCAGCCTCGATGAAGTCGGTTCGCTTTCGCTCCAGGGCAAGCACCCGGTGAAGATCACCACCGTGTGCACGGTGTTCGTCGAGTCCGACATCCTCTCGTATCTCGCGCAGGGAAAGAAGGCGGAGGACATCCTGAACGGAGTGCACCTGGCGATCGCACGCCGCACGGTCTCGCTGGCGCGGCGCGTGCCCATCGAGCCCCAGATCTCCTTGACCGGCGGCGTGGCGCGCAACCTCGGGATGGTGCGGGCGCTCGAGCAGGTGCTGGGTGCGACCTTGCAGGTTAACGCGGAGGCGCACTTCACCGGCGCCATCGGCGCGGCGCTGTTCGCGCTGGAGAAGATGGACCAGAGCTCTGAATCCGCGATAGGGAGGCCGGCGCATGCCTAAGGTTGCTGGGATCGACATCGGATCGGCTTTCACCAAGGCCGTCGTGGTGAGTGACGCTGCGGGTGCCGCGGCTGTGGTAGGCCGGGCTGCAGTGCGGACGGGCGTGGACCTGGAGAAAGCGGCCGCGGACTCGCTCGCTATGGCGCTGGCCGATGCCGGATCGCCACGCGAATCGGTGGATTACATCGCCACCACGGGATTCGGCCGGTCCAGCGTCAGCTTCCGCGACCTGCAGGTGACCGAGATTACCAGCGGCGCACGCGGAGCGCGGCGCCTGTTTCCGCAGGCGACGGCGGTGTTGGACATCGGCAGCCAGTGCACGCGGGCGATCACGCTGACGGAGGCCGGCAAGGTGCGCGGCTTCAAGACCAATGACAAGTGCGCGGCCGGCTCGGGCAGCTTCATCGTGCGCGCGGCCAAGTATCTGCAAATCGAACTCGGCGAAGTGGGCGAGATCGCCTTGCGCGCCGAGAACCCGCAGCCCATCTCCAGCATCTGCGCGGTGCTGGCGGAGAGCGAGATCATCAACCATGTCTCGGCCGGGGTAAGCGTCGAGGACATCCTCTCGGGCATCTACGATTCGCTCGCCGAGCGCGCCTCCATGTTGCTGAAGCGCGCCGGCATGGGGCCGGATCTGGTGTTGATCGGAGGAGTGGCGCGGCAAAGGGGAATGGTGCGCGCGCTGGAGAATCGCCTCAAAGTCCCGGTCAGTGTGCCCGCCGATTGCGAGTACACCTGCGCGCTGGGTGCGGCGCTGCTGGGCCTCAAACGCCTGCAAACCCAGTTGTCGGTCGCCGCATGCCGGTCGTGATCTAAGGATTAAACCGCCGAAACTCTCGGGTGCTGGGTTCGCCGCGAAACAAGCTGGAGAGCCTCGGCCAAGACACAAGTCATCCCCCCACCGGGTCGACGGCAGGCCCACCCTCCCAAAATGGAAAATCCCCCTGCGGTACTAACCTCTGCACGATTGCGCGGAGGGTCTCAGATCGGAACTGCGACCGATCTTGAACTCAATATTAGAGCGGCTCCGCGGCGTCGCCCGGCAAGGGAACCGCACCTTCTGTAATGATGCCAAATGCGGGTAAAGAAGCAAAACGGAGGGGCCGATAAGCACGGTACAACCGTGCATACATCGCCATGGACGAGGAGTACATTCCATTTGGCGGTGGTTGCCGCCTTCGGCGTCACGGCATCGGTCGTGATGTTTTGGGTCGTCGAGCATCTTGAGCGCTCCCGGGCCGAGGCGTACTTCCACCAAGTGGCAGAGCAGCGCCTTAGTGTCGTGAGGAGTAACGTGGCCGGCGCCCTGGACACCATCAGCCTGCTGGCCAGCCATTTCGAAGCCACCGGCGAGGCCGGAACCAGTCGGCAGGCTTTCTCAACCTTGGTGGCGCCTGCCTTGGCGAAGCACCGTTATATCCAGGCCCTCGAGTGGATACCGCGGGTAGAAGGGGCGGCGCGCCCTGATTACGAACGTCTCGCCCGATGCGGCGAGCCTCGCCGCGGATCTGGTCTCGTGGGCGGTGGGCGTTGCACTTCGCCGCTTCGACGTGCGTCTAGCCAGTGGGGCCCGCCCTCTGCCCGCAACCCCCGAGCCGTTTGACCCACTGCCGGTGTGCTCTCCAGCCATGTTTACTGGCGACGATGACCTGCCGCTCATGAGCGCTCCAGCCGCATATCCGATTGAGTTCCCTGTGAATGGCACTCTGGTGGACGATCTCGGACATGCTCGAGACCTCACCGCCTTGGTCCGCGTGGTGTTCGACGAGGTCTTCAAGGCGGATGCCGACATCTGGTGGAACGAGGTTGCAGCCCTGCTCGACCCCAAGGACCATGATTTGCGAGCGTGGCTAAGGGCAGGCTTTTTTTGAGCATCATCTCAAGCGCCACTCAAGGAGCCGTCGCAAGGCGCCTATCGTATGGCAGTTTGCCGTGCTCTCGGGCCGCTACAGCATCTGGGTCTATGCGCACCGCCTGACCCGCGACAGCTTTTTCCAGATCCAGAACGATGTGGTGACGCCCAAGCTCGCCCATGAGGAGCGGCGGCTCGCCAGCATGGCGCAGAGTGCGGCCCTCAATCCATCGGCCAGGGACCGCAAGGAAATCGCCGCACAAGAGGCATTCGTCGAGGAGCTCCGCTCTTTCCTCGACGAAGTCAGGCGCGTGGCGCCCGTATGGAACCCGATGCTCGACGATGGCGTGGTGCTGACGATGGCGCCATTCTGGCGGCTCGTGCCTCAACACAAGCTGTGGCAGAAGAAGCTCAAGAGCAAGTGGGACGAGCTCGCCATCGGCAAGTACGACTGGGCGCACCTCGCGATGCACCTGTGGCCGGAGCGGGTCGTGCCAAAGTGCGCGACCGACCGGAGTCTCGCAATCGCGCACGGCCTCGAGGACGTGTTCTGGAGCGAGTGTTCCGATGGCAAGTGGAAGGCGCGCACAAAGCCGCTCAGGCCCGTTGACGAGCTCGTTCGCGAGCGCAGCTCGGCAGCCGTGAAGGCAGCATTGAAGAGCCTGGTCGATGCGCCAATCGCATTGGGTAACGGTCGCGCTCGCGGTCGTCGCCCAGCGTCCGCTGCCACCGAGGGAGGAACCCTCTGATGCACCCGCTCCACGACTATGTCGCCAAGCAGCTGGCGGAGCACCTGAAGGCCCGCCGCGTTGTCGTTTGGTACGACGCTCGGCGTGAGTTTGCGCCCTTCGTCGCGGAGGTGCGCGGCGGTGCGAAGACGTTCAACCGCGCCGTTCCCGTCGCGGTGGCCGGGGTCGCCACGCAGCTCGCGGAGTACGCCGGCTCAATGTTCGAGCTGCGCGCCATCGTCGAGCCCTATGTGAGCGGCGACGCTCCGGAGCACGTGGTGATCTACATCCCCGGTTGCGAGCGCGATCGCCGCGGCTCCGTCCTCATGGAGCTCGAGAAGGCCGGCGAGTGCTACGAGCCTCAGCTCAAGCGGCTCGCACGGAATGTGTTGCGGCAGCGTAACACCGACGGTGTCAGCGACGAGATGCTCGCTCCCGAGAAGGTTACTTACGAGGATCTTGCCCGCGCCTCCGACAGGTCGTCAGCCGAGCCGCCGTCGATCCTGAAGGCCATTTTCCACGATGCATCTGGGAACGACGGGCTCATCGCGGCGTGGCTTGTGAGCGACGGTCGCGACGCGGAGATTGAGATGAAGGAGGCAACGCGCGAGCTGACGCAGCTGGTGCGCTCGCGGGTCGGCCTTGAGCTTCCCGAGGACGCAGGCTTGCCAAAACTGCGATCCATCACGATTCGATACATCCTGGCCGGCGAGTTCCGCAGCGACTTGAGCGGCTTCCCGCCTGCCAGCCTCGAGGCCGTTCCCGCTCCCAAGACGAAAGACGAGCAAACCGCCGTGCGGGAGCTTGCCAAGCGGCTTCGCACAAACTTCGCCGAGTTGTACCCGGCGATGGCGGACCGCGTGGAGGATGAGCTGGGCCTCCGGAACGCCAAGATCGCTGCTGACGCCCTCGGATCCATCGACACGTTCCGCTTCGAGGAACGGGCGCTCCTGACGCACTGCGGAGTGCTGATCGCGGCGCAACAATTCGAAGATACGCTTGCAATTGTGAGTGAGCGCGAGCACTGCTTCTGGCTTGATCGCGATGTCGCTCGGAAGGCCCAGTGGGAAGCGTGCCGACGCATGGCGGAGCTGGGCACGGTCACGATGACGGTTCGCGCAGCGATCTCGAGGACCAGCAATGGCCCGAGTGGATGGGTCGACGCCTACACCAAGAAGGATGGATGGTACCGCCTCGACCAGGCCCAGCGTCGCCTCGAAGCCTGGGTCGCCAACCTCGAAGAGGAGCCTGAGGAGTGCGCGCTCGGCGTCGTGCGACGAGCCTATGAGGACGCTTGCCGCGCCATGGCCGAAGGTTTCATCAAGGCCCTTCTGAAGGCGAATTGGACTGGAGCCTCCGCGCTTCCCCAGACGCGCATCTTCAGCGAAGTCGTTTCGAACAGGCCGAAGCCGGTCGCGTACTTCATGGTCGACGCAATGCGTTTTGAAATGGGTGTCGAGCTAGCCGAACGGCTGCCGAAAACTGCCGAAGTTGCCGTGCGCCCCGCGATCGGATCGCTCCCGAGCATCACGCCGATCGACATGGCGGCGCTGCTGCCGGGCGCCGCCAGCAACTTCAGCGTCGTCGAGCAGAACGACAAGCTCGGTGTGCGCATCGACGACACCTTCCTCCCCGACCTCGGGGCGCGGAAGAGGTTCGCCGCAGCCCGCGTCCCGAAGCTCGTCGACATCGCGTTGGACGAGCTCTTGAGCCTGCAGCCGTCGAAGCTCGCGAAGAAGATCGAGTCCGCGCAGGTCGTCGTGGTTCGGTCGCAAGAGATCGACTACGCCGGCGAGACAGGCTTCACCCGGCAGGCTCGGCGCATCATGGACGAAGTCATCGGCGACATTGCGAGCGCCATCCAGCGGCTGGCGAAGGCCGGCATTGAGCACTCCGTAGTCACGGCCGACCACGGGCATCTGTTCTTCGCGGTCGACCGCGACGACTCGATGCGCACGGACGCTCCCGGCGGCGACCAAGTCGAGCTTCACCGGCGCTGCTGGATCGGGCGCGGAGGCGCAACGCCGCCCGGTTGCGTGCGCGTCGCGGCCTCTTCGCTAGGCTACGCGTCGGACCTTGAGTTCGTCTTCCCTACTGGCTGCGGCGTGTTCAAGGCGGGGGGCGACCTCGCCTTCCACCACGGAGGGCCGGCACTTCAGGAGCTTGTCATCCCGGTACTGACTGTGCGTCTGAAGGCCCGTGACTCGGCGCCGCCAACGGCCGGCCCCGTCACGACGAGCGGTCCACCAGACGCCGTGACCAACCGCATTTTCAGCGTCACGCTGCACCGCGGTGGGCAAAACCTGTCGTTGTTCTCCAGTGCGATGGTGGTCCGGCCGCTTCTGATGTCGTCGGGCAAGCAGGTCGGCGTCGTCGGCATGGCCATCGAGGGCGAGCTCGATCGCACGACCGGGTGCGTAAAGCTGCACGCCGGGAAACCAGTCACGGTAGCGTTCCTCCTGACCGACGAGAGCGTCCCGTCGCTGCGCGTTGTCATACAGGACCCGACCACGGACGCGGAGCTGTATCGCTCGCCGAGCGACATCCCGGTCCGACTTGGAGTGTGAGCCCATGAACAACGGTGCAGCCCCCGCACGAGATGCACTCCAATCCGTCCGTATGTTCGTGTGTTGCCGAGACGGGATCGGCTGGCATACCTTCCGGCACACATATCGAACAGGGCTCGACGAAACGGGGGCGCCGATGAAGGTGCAGCAGGAGTTGATGCGCCATTCGGACATTCGCACGACCTTCAACATCTATGGGCAAGCACTGTCGAGCAGCAAACGTGAAGCGAACAGCAAAGTCGTAGGAATGGTGATTCGAGAACCAAAGAAGGGGGTACAGGGGGACTCGGGAACTGTTCCCTTTTGTTCCCTCGCAGAAGGGCCGAGAGAAAGAATGGCTCCTCAGGTAGGACTCGAACCTACAACCCTCCGGTTAACAGCCGGATGCTCTGCCATTGAGCTACTGAGGAGTACGGTGACCGTGCGGCCATCAAGCGACCGACAAATCACTGACCGTAGTTTATCGCAGGTGGTACAGGGCGTCAAAAAGCTGCGCGCTTCGGTGTTGTCCTGAATCGGCACATCGCCCCGCGGGGTCCCAACCGGGAAACGCTTTTCAGTTACACTGACGGACAGCGCTTGCGGGGCGGTTTTCAGGTGAACGAGACGCCGGCCTTCAGCCGCGGAATGTTCTTGTGGCTGGAGAACGGACGTCCACAGCAAACCCGATTTTGGGTTGCTGGGGTGGTGGAGCGAGGGGACCTATGTATTGAAAATCACAACGCATAGATTCTTCGCTCCCTTCGGTCGCTCTGAATGACACCTCGAATTGCCTACCTCACTGGGTTGCTGCACCTGGCGCCGCCGGCTTAGGCGGCACGAAACTGCCGATGTCCAGCGACACTTTCCACGCCCCGTCGGGCTGCTTGCGCCAGATGGTGACGTAGCTCCCCTTGCGCACCACGGGCGTGCCGTCGGACGACTTGTCGTGGATCTCAAAGCTGCCGGTGGTGTAGCCGATGTCGGTGGACTGCGCGGCCTCGGCGTAGAGCGGCGCCCAGGTGATGCTCCAGTTGGGATCGGCGAAGCCTTTGGCCCAGCCCTCGCGGAAGGGCAGCTTGCCGGTGCGCATGACGCCGGCGGAATAGAAGCGGACATCTTCGGCGAGGTAGCTCATGAAGGCATCAAGGTTCTTGGCGACACCGGTCTTGGCGAAATCACGGTCCACCTGGAGCAGGGCCGCGGTAGCCGCATCGACGGGGTCCTCTCGGCGAGCTCGCGATTGCGGGCGGGACTTCTGCGCTTCGGCCAGCGTCGAAGCCATCGCCAGCACCACCACCACGACCAGCAGTTTTCTCATGCGCCCATCCTCTCAACGGATGTTACCCGCAGCCGCGCCCGCGGCAAATTGACAGCAGCGATTCCGGCGCGCTAAGTTCGCTGTGGAGGGGAAACGCCTCATGTCCCAGCAGCGGTTCATCACCCTGACTACCGATTTTGGCGCCAGCGACCATTATGTGGGCGCGATGAAGGGAGTGGTGTACGGCATCAATCCTTCCGCGCAGGTGGTGGACATCTCGCATGCCATCTCGTCGTACGACTTGCTGGACGGCGCGCTCGCCATCGCCCAGGCCTACAGCTATTTCCCCGCGGACACCATCCACGTGGTGGTGGTGGACCCGAGCGTGGGATCGGTGCGGCGGCCCATCCTGGCCCGCACGGAGAAATATTTTTTCGTGGCTCCCGACAACGGCGTGCTGTCGCTGGCGCTGGAGCGCGAGCAACGCGTCCATGTGCATGAGATCAGTTCCGACCATTACATCCAGCAGCCGGTGAGCCAGACCTTCCACGGCCGGGATGTCTTCGCGGCGGTGGCGGCGTGGCTGAGCAAGGGGGTGGAGTTCTCGAACTTCGGCAATGAGATCAGTGACTATGTGCGCTTCCGGATGCCCAAGCCGACACGCATGGAGAGCGGCCAAATCCAGGGTGTGGTTTTGAAAGTGGACAAATTCGGGAACGTGGTTACCAACATCACCCCGCAGGACGTTCCGCAACTGTTTGCTCCGGAGCCGCCGCAGTTCAAGATCCTAGTCAGCAAGCACGAAATCACCAGCCTGAGGACCGCTTACGCCGAGGGTGCTCCGGGAGAGGTCTTCGGGATTCTGGGCAGCATGGGGTTTCTGGAGCTTTCGACGAATCGGGGCTCGGCCGCTCGTACCCTGGAAGTAGGTAAAGGGACGGAAGTAGTGGTAAGTGGAAAGTGGTAAGTCTGGCTGTTGGCTCTTGGCTGTTGGCTTAACGACGAAGGACAGGACGCCGTGAGCTAATAGCCAAAAGCCGACTTCTTCACGGATTCTTCGCTTTGATGCGCGCGTAGCGATCCATCTGGGCCGTCCATTTCAAGTAGCGCAGCATCTCGGAGCGCTCTCTCCACATGAATCCCCAGAATTCCAGGAAGCCGACCTGGCTCATCTTGACGCCGCAGTAGGTCTCGATGCGCCAGCGCAGGTAAGGACTACGCCAGGGCGCAAAGCGGTGGCCGCGCGTCGCGTTCCAGAGCAGGCGGAGGATCTGCCACATGACGGAATGAGTATAGCGGCAACGGCTCTGGGCTTTTGGCTTTTGGCTTTTGGCTCTTGGCCCTAAGCGCTCGGCAACAAGCCAAGAGCCAAGAGCCAATAGCCAACAGCGCTTCTAAATGTCGTATTTCTTGGCGAGATGGCGGAAGGACCGATAGGACAGCCGCAGCAATTCCGCGGCGCGGGTCTGCACCCCTCCGGACTGGCGCAGCGCGGTTTGCAGCATAGTGCGCTCCAGGTCGGCGACATAGCGTTCCATGTCGAGCCCTTCGGTGGGGATGGGAACTGAGCCATTGCCGGACGTGGCGGCCACCCGAATTTTCGAGCGTTCCGCCGGAAGTTCGACGTTCAACTCGTCGCTGGACTCCATCGCCACGGCGCGCTCGATCGTGTTCTCCAGTTGGCGCACGTTGCCCGGCCAGTCGTATCCCTGGAGTTCGTGCAGCGACGGCGAGGCCATGCGCACGATGCTCTTCCCCGAAGCGGCAACGTACTTCTTGAGGAAGTGGTTGGCCAGCAGAGGAATGTCCTCGCGGCGATCGCGCAGCGGCGGCACTTCGATGGGGATCACGCTGATGCGGTAATAGAGGTCCTCGCGGAAAGCGCCGTCGGCGACCATGCGGTCGAGGTCGTTGTTGGTGGCGGCGATGA
>JGI12269J14319_10006145_pt1 | contig 10488 bp, 16 predicted proteins | sample PeaSoiSIISIP2007_FD_14319 | JGI IMG/M metagenome (IMG submission 14319) | reverse complement strand
GGGGCGCGCGTGAACTTCGCCGGCCAGCGCGAAGCGCAACTCGTGGTCGGCCCGCGATGTCACCGAGTTCGAGATTTCGCGCACACCCGCCACCCCTCGTCTTCCTATGCCTTGTATTGTAGGACACCCTGGCTGCTGCCGCTCCGACGGCAGGCCAGGTGTCGGAAAATGGCCGGCCACTCGCAGGGCTGTATCCAATCGCCCGGCCGATCCGTATTACTCTCCCATGAGACCCGAGGAGCTTCCGGCTTCCTGGCCACGACGGTTTGCGTGCGCGATCGCGCTTGGCGCAGGCCCTTTGGCCTCCTCGACCGGCCGTTGCGACGATCCGCGAGCCGCCTCACGCTCCTGGCACTTCGACGTGCTGCTGGACGGGAAGTCGATCGGGCGCCACGACTTCACCGTCGAGGACAGCATTAACAGTATTGACGTGATCGGGCACGCCCGTTTCCATGTGCGCTTTGCCGGGTTCGTTGTGTACCAATATGAACATTGGGATCATGAGGGTTGGAGCGATGGTTGCCAGAGCCGAATCAATGCACGTACCAATGACGCGGGACGGACGTCCCGCGTACAGGGAGAGCTGAGCGGAGCAACATTTGTGCTTCGCAGTGATGGGGCAAGCAGCGCTTTACCTCGTTGCGTCCATGCTTACGCCTACTGCAACCTGCAGCTGCTCCGCCAAAGCAGCCAGTGGCGACCGTCACGAGTGGGTCAATAGTTCGCATTGGCCCGCCAGCGACAGCCACTTCAGTCGTGGCAGGCGCTGACCGGCCATCTGCGGTCTTTCGACGACGCGAACTCGCGTCCGCAGTGCGGCGGTTCGCTCGACCGATTGCCCGATGTCTCCTGTGATCAAGGGCTGCGGGCGGTTATGGGTAGGTATTTCTACAGCTGTCTGTCGCTCCCGCTCGGAAAGATAATTTGAAAAATATACGGAGATTCGAGATGCATTCTGCGGACCCAGTCAATCGTTTCATGAGGACCCATATTGACTGTGGATATCAACGATCCAGCCGGCGAGGTGTTACGACTGTTTGCAGGTTGTCCGCTTCACCACCTGCCGGTGCTCGATCAGGAGAAGGTTGTTGGGGCTCAGTTCCGCCGACGTTATGAAGCTAGACCTGTTCCTGCCGAAAGGCAGCAAATCTCCGATTGATTATCTCAACCAACGGATGAAGGTAGGTCCGCTCGTGCGGCGGCCCGTGCTTACCATTCAACCCGCACCAGTCGGTAGAAGCGGCCGCGCAGATGATGGCGCAGCACGGCGTGCACGGGCTGGTCGTGGTTGATGCGCACGATCATCTCCTCGGCATCATTACCACCACTGACATCATTGGTGCCGCGCTCGGGGGCCGTAAGGATGATTCGGCGCAAGCCTCATCCGTGGCGCCCGCTGAGCCGGCGCGCCACATGCTGACCCTAACCGCCGAGCAACTCGTGCGGGCTATGGCGGCAGCGACAGCGCTTTCCGGCACGGATCGTGACCCGGATTTCGTTCACCAAGCGCTTTGCCACGTGCAGGCGCGGATGGCGTTGTTGGAACGGGTGCGGCATATTGCTAGCCGATTTATGCAAGCTGGACAGGACCATCAACTGCATTCAGCGCTGCGCAAAGCACTTGAGGCAGTCAGCCGTGCCGAACAGCAGGGCTACATGGAGTCAGTCAAGCAATCGTGATCGCTAGTTCCGGGTGGCGTGATCCGGTCGGTTGATTCGCGGGTCTCGCCGGCAGGTTCATCGGCGTCTAGTTCGGCGGAAGTACGTAAATGTCCCAATGACTCAAAGTCCAGGTAGTAGCTAGCCTCATAATGCTTATGAAACGCAATCCACAGGTCATCGCGTTCATGACGCCATTTCCGCACTCGATTGACGTCGACGCGCCGCTTGAGGACGCGCATAGACTCATGCGCCAATACCACTTCCGTCATCTACCCGTCACTTCCGGCGGGGCAATCGTTGGTGTGCTAACGGACCGGGATATCAAGCTGATCCTGGGACCGGACTTCGGTAGTCCGGATGAGCGGGAGCTAAAAGTGCGCGATGCCTATGTCGAAAAGCTCTGCGTCGTGCCCGCGTCGACCCCCGTTGCGAAGGTCGCACGTGTGATGGCGGACAATCGAATCGGGTCCGCCATCGTTACCAAGAACGGCAAACTTGTCGGAATATTCACCGTCACTGATGCATGCCGCGCGCTAGCGGAGGTCCTGGGCGATCATGACGAAGAGCCGGACAACGTAGCCTAAATACGCTTTCGCCGGCTCGCAGAGCCCTGATTCACGCTGATCCGTAGTCGCCGAAGTTCGAAGACGGCCAACTGCGGACCGGCTGGTTCCAACGATGCTTGCTCCAAAGCCATTCAAACGACGCGCAGTTGGATCGGTCGTGGTCGGAAGTGCCTCTCTAAGCCGATCGGCGCGCTTCACGATGCCATGCCATCGCCTGTCCCAACTCTGCTTCCGCGGCAACCATGCGATTGCGCCCCAAGTGTTTCGCTTGATAGAGGCATCGATCGGCTTCCATGATCAATTGCGGGGCGCTGCTGTTTCCATCGTGAAGCAGGACGGCAATGCCGCCGCTGATACTGACATAGGGCGCCGTGGGGGACTTCTCATGCGCGATTCCCAACTGCACTACCGCTTCTTTGGCGGCTTCAGCGATCTGCACCGCATCGCTCAACCCGGTCTCTGGGAGGATTATGGCGAACTCCTCGCCACCGTATCGGGCCGCCATGTCCGCCGTGCGGCGGCAACAGGATCGCAGTGCGGCAGCTATGCGCTTCAAACACTCATCGCCAGCTTGGTGTCCATAATGATCATTGTAGGCTTTGAACCAATCCACATCGCATAGCACAAGTGCCAGCGATCGTCCGCAGCGACGCGCGATGGCTACCTGATCGCCAAGATACGCATCGAAGAAGCGCCGATTAGCCAGACCTGTGAGTCCGTCCTGCTGAGATAACAACTTGAGTGCGCCGTTGACCAATGTCAATTGTGAGGATACTTGCGCAAGTTCGTGGGTACGTTCCTGCACCCGCAATTCCAGTCCTGCGTTGAGACTTAAGATCTCGGCCTCAGCGAGCCTACGGGTGAGATCCACCTTATGAAGAGTAATTGCGGTCCATGCGACCGCGATGACACAAAAAGCGCCACTCAGAAGCACCATCAATGCTGAACCGAACTGGGTGTCATACAGCCCGAACTCTTGCCCTTCGACGCGTACCCAACCGAGCACAAATATCATGATAGGAATCGTGGGGAGCAGCCGGCGCGAGACCAGTCCGCCGGCCGTATCGCTGATAGCGATACTTGCGAATCCGTGCGCCGAATCGGTCGCCAGCACGCACAAGCTCAGAACGAGAAATGATGCTGCCGTGTGTGCGGCCATCGAGTAGTATGGCCTCACTGCGTACAGTGAGGTGGCGCCGTAAACGTAACCCAGGACGGCAAGGGCCGAAACTAATAGAGGCGGAACTATCAGCCAATGGGCGCAGCCGGCGAGATTTGACCGTCGAGCCTTGAGCGTGAGCAGAGCGAGACCGAGGAACGTCAGGATGAATGACGAAGCGGGTGACACGCGCCCGAGATGCGCAGATTGCGCCGACAATTGAGCGCCGGACGGGATGTGCTGATCGATGCCGAGTTCCAGTCCGAAGAGATGTTCAGACAGTGTAAGGCCGCCGAGCACGACCAGCAGAACGGCAAGGCAGCGGGCTACACGAAACCACGGTGATCCCTGTTGGTGCGTGTGCAGAAGCCAGAGTGCGATGCTCGCCACAAGCAGGGCGCAGGCGGTGTTGATTTTCATGTATGCCAGGCCGGGCAGCAAGCGCGTCAGCCGCGGGATATCGAATATCCAGCCGCACAGCACCGCAACAGCAACCGACGCAACCAGCAGACACCCGATTCGGGTCAGTCCAGCAAGAAGTAACTGGAAGGATTTTGCGGATGTTACGAATAGTTGGCGTGCGCCTTCTTTCGAATACCCAGGGGGGATGACTATAGTTTCCTGCATTTTCGCAGCATCCGCCTATTTTTAGCCATTGACTGCGCTCTGTGTCACTTACCGGAAAGAATCTACAGGGCTGAGCAACCTACTTGCGGGCGGCCGCTGGAAGAAGTCATCTGCGGTTTTCTGATGCGAGCCGACCGCGAGAATCATGTCCGGATCGTGCGTGACCACGGCCACACGGCGACATGCGTTCGCGAAGAGCGGCTCCACGCAGCTCCGCATAATCACGCTTGCCCCTTCGTCAACTTTGCATCCCCGGAACCACCGCCCAGCGAGCTCCAGCTACTCTGCACGGATGCGCGTTCTGTTACCTCAAAGCTGCCGCTCGCGAAGGGCAGCAATGGGTCAGCTATCGCCCTTCCGCCGCTTCGGCCGGTTCGAGGAGGTCGGCGTGGTCGACGGGGCTGGGCTGACGGTCGCTGACCGGCACAATCGGCCGCTCGTCAGCGGCTGTTCGCCGAAAAGCAGACAGCCATGATTCGAATCGCGCAAGTCGCCAGTTTATTTGTTTGTCACCTGCTACGTTTTCCGGCATGACCCGCACTACTAAGGCAAGTTAGCGCGCAACACGGAGCACCATGGACGATAGGCCTCGGTACTGGTTCGGAGCGAAAGTTGGTTTGGGCTATAGGCCGCCGCTGAACTGGCGAGGCTGGGTGGCCTACGCAGTCTGGACGACAGTGTGGCTCGCCGCCACTCCGTTCATGAATTCGCTGGAACATCCGTTTCAGAGCCTCGGGTTCTTTTTCGGTTGGATTGCAGTGCTGCTTGGAGTGATTAAGTGGAAAGGCGAGCCCTGACGCTGGCGCTGCGAGAGAGCATGCGCCCGTCCAGAGCGTTTGAGCGTCGCCGGCTCGTCGCGCCGGCGGCGGCGCACCGTCTTGAGGCCTCAGTTACGGGGCGAGTGCCGCCCGATAGCGGTCAGTCGCATCTGGCCGCTGTGGGTCAGCTATCGACCTTTCCCCGGCTCGCCCAGTTCATCAGGTGCGTCTCGCCGGCAGGGCGGGGCTGATGGTCGCTGACCGGCCATTAAGCGACCTTCGATAGCCGAAATTGCCTACCAGAAAGCAATGGGATGGACGCCCCCACCCTAAACGGCATCAACGTGCCAAAGTGGATGTGTCTAGCAACCACTAAAACGGATAGGAGCGTCCGCCATGAAGATTACAACGGTCGGGATTGATTTGGCGAAGAACCTGTTTCAGGTACATGGGGTCGATGAACGGGGTAAGGCGGTACTGCGCAAGCAGTTGCGGCGCGCGCAAGTGGCGGTATTTTTTGGAAATATGCCGCCGTGTCTGATCGGCATGGAGGCCTGCGCCAGCGCGCATCATTGGGCTCGTACGCTGCAGCGTTTTGGACATACGGTGCGGCTGATAGCGGCGCAGTTTGTGAAGCCTTACGTGAAAACGAACAAGAACGATATCGCCGATGCGGAAGCCATTTGCGAGGCGGTTGGCCGGCCCAACATGCGCTTTGTACCGATCAAGAGCATCGAGCAGCAGGCGATTTTGTCGGTGCATCGGGTACGCAAGGGCTTTGTAAAGGCCCGTACGGCGCAGGCCAATCAGATCCGTGGTTTGTTGGGCGAGTTTGGACTCATCATTCCCCAGGGCATCATCAACGTCACGAAGCGGGTACCGGAACTTCTCGAAGATGCCGCCAACGAGCTGCCGCTGGCCTTCCGACAACTGATTGAGCGTTTGGCGCAGCATCTGAAGGAACTGGATCGTCAAGTGAAGGAGTTTGAGAAGGAGATTATTGCCTGGCACCGCAGTAGCGAGCTCAGCCGCAAGCTCGAGAAGATCCCGGGCATCGGTCCATTGGCGGCCAGTGCACTGGTGGCCTCGATCGCCGATGCGCACAGCTTCGACAACGGCCGGCAAGTCTCCGCCTGGTTGGGTCTGGTTCCGCGCCAAAGCTCCAGCGGCGGCAAAGCTACGCTCCTCGGGATGAGTAAACGCGGCGACGCGTATTTACGCACGCTCCTGATCCATGGGGCACGCTCTGCCATCCTGGCAGCAAAGAACAAGACCGACAACACCAACGGGTGGTTGGTCAATCTGCTTAACCGTCGGCATCCGAATATCGCAGCGGTCGCCTTGGCCAATAAGAACGTGCGTACCGTGTGGGCGCTGCTCGCCCACGGGGGCGAGTTCAAGGCCAACTACGTGCCAGCTCGTATGACGGCGTAACCGGGGAAGCTACCAACCGCTACAGTAGAGGAGAATACACCGCCGATTGCTCAGGCGATCACGCAGTGAAGGCAAAACAGGTAAGACCGAGGTTGGCAAAACCCAGAACGTCTGCAGCACCTCGAGTGCGAGTTAGCGAAGGGGAGCCAATCAGCCAAACCCATCAGGGACAGCAGCGCAAGCTGCAGCAAAAGTCCGAATGTACGGTTGCAATCTGATCCTGTCAGCCCTCATGAAATGAAAGCTCGGCAAAGTGGGAGATGTAATGGACGCCTCCGTTTCTAAGGCGCTGAGCGAGATTAAAGGTGGGTAGAAGCGAGAGCGGCCCCCTTGGATCCCGACGGCATCAGATGTGCCAAAGTGGAAGTGTGTGTCATCCACTAAAGGTCAAGGGGGCCTGTCATGAAGCGTACGACGATCGGATTGGATTTGGCAAAACGGATATTCCAAGTGCATTCAGTGGACCCTGATAGCGGTGAGATTTCCCGGCAGACACTCAAGCGCAGCCAGGTGCTGAGGTATTTTGCGAACCGGGCAGCGAGCGTGGTGGCGATGGAAGCATGTGGTTCGTCGCATTACTGGGCGCGCGAGCTGGTCAAGCTGGGTCACGAGGTGCGTCTGATCAGCGCACAGTTTGTGCGGCCGTTCGTGAAAACAAACAAGACGGATGCGGCGGATGCCGAGGCGATTTGGGAAGCTGCGCAACGTCCGGGGATGCGGTTTGTCGCGCTCAAGAGCGAGGAACAACAAGCGGCACTTGGATTGCATAGGTTGCGTGAGCAGCGCGTAGGCATGCGCAGCGCGTTGGTGAATCAGGTGCACGGATTAATGGCCGAGTTTGGGATCGCCCTGCCCCGGGGCTGGCGCGAGATGCTGCACCAGGCTGGCGAGCTGCTGGCTGAAGAGTGTGCTGTTCCCGAGCTATTGCGCGGGGCGCTACGCGAGCAAATCGAACAGATCCGAGCTTTGAGCGAGCAGATCAAGGCTCTGGAGCGGCAGATTAGCAGCTGGCAACGACGTGCCGAAGACTGCCAGCGCATCGGCGAGATCCCCGGTGTGGGCCTACTAACTGCGACGGCGACGGTGGCAACGATCGGTGATGCGAGATCGTTTCGTTCGGGGCGAGAGTTTGCGGCTTTTGTAGGTTTGGTGCCGCGCCAGTCAGGAACCGGTGGAAAGATCAGGCTCTTAGGTATCAGTAAGCGCGGCGATCGGTACTTACGTACCCTGCTGATCCATGGAGCGCGTGCGGTATTGAGGTGGCAAAGCAGGCCCGGCCGCGAGCTCGATCCGTGGCTCAAAAGCTTACTGTCGCGGCGCGCCCGCAACGTGGTGATTGTGGCGCTGGCCAACAAGATGGCGCGCATGATCTGGGCATTGCTTGCCCACGGGCGAACATATCAAAGGGGCTACGGCGGGCCGATAGCGGCTACCGTAGCGTAGTTGGATCAATTAGCAAAGGAATGGAACGCTAAAGGGGGATGCTAAAGGTTGCGCGAGTAGATATCGATGTGATGGCACAACAGGTCGGACCGTGAAGGAATAAGCCTGAATGGACGCCGGGACTTCGAGTCCTTGCGGGAGATGAGGCTTCCTTCAGCGGATTTCATCGGGGCCGGTGGAGCTATGCTCTACACTGAAGGCCGAATATAAGGCTGCAGCCGTACCTACGCCGTCACAAAGAGTCTCTCTTGCAAAATCGGAGGCGTCCATATAGGCGTCCATGTACGGGCGTTCGCGACTCTGGAACGCCGTAGAGAAGGAAGTACAGATGTCACTGCTGGCGCCGCGGTCGGCGGAGGGCGAGCGGAATACAATCGCGGCGAAGGTCATCTAGGATGGAGTCAATGGCGAACGAACCTACCCGCGCGTCGAGGGCCGCAGAAATGGTCAGGCGGTGGTGGCTGCTGGCGCTGCTCGTCGTAGCCGCACTGAGCGCGGCGGCGGGGGTCGGATGGACGGCCGGACAGGACTCGCACGAGCGTTCCCTCAGCGAGTCGAAGGCGAACAGGCCAGCCACGCTAATAACGCTCGGATTCGGGCCGCAGCAGGTATGGCGGCCGTCCCAGGCCGCTATAGCTGAGCTCCACAAGTGCACCGACCCGATCAGCCTGAACTGCGTCCACAAGGTCATGGAGCAGTATGGCGCGAGCGCGGACGCCTTCGAGTTCTACCACCTGACCGGCTGGTTCCTTTTGGAACTGAAACACACTGGCGGGCCGGTGATGTTGGCGTCGGTGGCCGATCCCTGGCGGCCGAACGAGAACGAACAACCGGCGCTCGTCGGTGGGCACCCGGTCATCGTGTATCCGGAGGACGTGCAGGTGCCCGTAGAGAACGACGCGGGCTTCATGGCGCTCAAGGCGAACTTCCCTCAGCTGTGGTTCTGGAAGTCGGGCCCGACGCTCGAGACAAACGCTGTGACGGCGGCGGGCGAACGGTTTGTGTTCCGGTACCGACTGCTGGACGGCTGCCACGCCTGCGCGATCCGCGGGTGGGCGCGCATCGAGTTCGCTTTCGGATCAGACGGGACGTACCAGCCCGCGAAGCTCCTGGACGTCGTGCGGCAGTAGATCGCCGGACGGTTGCGTCAACGTGTCTGGTCGCGTGCGCTCTACGGCGCCGCGTTGGCTGGGTTTCAGATCGCTAGTCTCCACTGGAGCCCCGAACCGCATGGTTCTGCGCGTCAGTCTTATCATAGGCCCCACTGCTCGAAGCTCGTCGCGAAGGTGGCCTTGGATCGTGGCTCGCTTGCGGTGACCGCGTCCAGGCTGGCGGCCAAGTAACCACCTCCAAACCAAAAGGCCGCGACCATGGGTTCGTCCGTCTGCAGCTTCCAGCCGCGTATCGCCGAACGAGGCACTCAAGTACACGCCACAGTGGAAGCAGTTGAAGGATGCGCGCGAGGCGGTGGCGAAGCAGAAGAGTTGATTGGGCTGCCGCGAAGCGGACGCTCCCGAGGGGCAGCAAAGCGTCAGGAAGCGACCATCAGGGCTGCCAACCGCCAACTATGGGTCAGCAGCGCGAATACAAGGCGAGAATCGATCCATCCAGCGCTGACGAGCCGAGTTCGGCCATGAGCCTTCATTTAGGTCTCTGAGTGGCTAGAATCGGCGCGCACGGAGGCGCTATGGAACTGTTCATCTTCGCCCGCTTCCATGTCCGCGCAGGTTGAGAATTGCGGCTGCTCGGCTGCGCGATGACGAGTTCTCGGAGTAGCAATGCAAATTATTCCTAAAAAGAGGTCCAGCAATCGCTTAACGTGGCGCGACGGTATCGCTGTGGCATGCTTTATCGCTGCGATGTTCCATCCGGTGACGCGAGTGATCGCGTTTGGTTTGGCATTCGGCTGGGTAGCCGTTTCCGCATATCGGCGCCTAAGGAATGCGCCCAACAAAGGCGCCGCGATGCGCGACATGATGGAATCGGATGATGAAGACAATGTGATGCACTGAGGATTTCGTACTCTGGAAAGGGTCCTCGTGGATGATTGCTCAACCGATGATAGTTCAATCTGCCAGAGCAGTGAGCCGCCGACAACTTTCGAATCGGCCTCCCCGTGCAATTCATGCTGAAAGTCCCGGATTCAGTGCGGCGACGCATCGTGATTTTACCCAATGATGCTCTCAGATCGGCCATTTCCACGATGATCCCAGCGTTGAATGCAGCGGCGCGAGCGATTTCAATGCCAAACATCACGAAACGCCGCCGTTCGTCACTCGTCGACTCAGATTCTAGAGGTCCGGCGGTGGCAATGACGTTGCCGCGACCGCGCGAAGCTTCGATTTTCCCTGTAATGCAGCGGCAGATTCGACTTTTGACGCCGAATGCACGGCGAGGCCATAACGAGCGTGGTTCGAAGTTAGTTAGGCTCGGGGCCCACGAAACACCCGGCGCGGCGCGACGATTACTTCGACAGACCCTCCGCCTTCATGGCGGCCACGACCGTGGGTCGGGTTGCGAGCTCGCCGTGATAGCGCTTCAGGTTCGGCCATTTCGCGAGATCAATGCCGACATGACCCGACCAGCGAAGAACCACGAAGAGGTACGCGTCCGCTACTGTGAAAGTATCGCCCGTTAGAAAGGCTTTCGAGCCCAGCGCCGTGTTCAGCCAATCGAGGCGCTTGGCGAGATTGCCGCGCATGTATTGCTTTGTCTCCTCTCCGGCGGCCGGATTGAACAGCGGTGAAAAATTCTTGTGTATCTCTGAATTGATGAAGCCCAACCACTCGATCAGTCGATAGCGCTCCAGAGTACCTGCGACAGGCGCGAGCTTGGCCGC
>JGI12269J14319_10006143_pt1 | contig 10489 bp, 6 predicted proteins | sample PeaSoiSIISIP2007_FD_14319 | JGI IMG/M metagenome (IMG submission 14319) | reverse complement strand
CCCAGGCCCCCCGCCGGCGACGCGGGCCGGATGACCGGCAGAGGCGGCCGGCCGCCGTGGTGGTGCCCGGCGCCACCGGCCGTGAGCGCCTGGGCGGGCACGGCGCCCCCGGCCAGCAGCGCTGCAGCGACCGCGATGGCCGCCGATCCCGATCCCCGCCGCCAACGATGGTTCCGTCTGCCCGCCATCGGCCACCTCGCCATTCGCGCCGTGTCCCGCGCCGCGAGCGGCGCCGGGTGTCCCGGACCGTACCGGAGCGAGCTCCGCCAAGACGAGCAGATCATCAATTGCCAATATAAATGATCATAACAATGAAATAACAGCCGTTGCGGTGCCGGGGTACCCGCCGGTTGCATACGGGCCACGGCCCGCAGCCGGCCGGGGCGGCGCCAGCCCGCCCGGCGCCAGGGAGGCACGAGATGACCGCACGCCCGCCCCGCTCCCGGCCCACGCGCCGCCTCGCCGCCGCGGCGGCCGCGCTCGCCATCCCCGCGGCCGCCCTGGCCAGCATTCCTGCCGCGGCTGCGTCCCAGGCCGTCCCCCGGTACCCGGGGCGGGCGGGCAGCCACGCCCGGCCAGCCACAGGTCCCCTGACCTTGGCGCAGGCCGCCGCCCGGGCGCGGGCCACCGGTCGGCCGGTGACGGCCACGTCGCTGACCACCGCGAACTCTGAGACCGTCGCGCGGCCCGACGGCAGGTTCACCACCACCGTGTCCCTGGCCCCGGTCCGGGCACGCGTCGGCACCAGGTGGATGGCGCTCAACCCGGCGCTGCACCACGCCGCAGGAGGGCGCGTCACCCCGGCGCTCACCGCCGCCCCTGTGACGCTGTCAGGCGGCGGGCCCGGGCCGCTGGCCACGCTCGGCAGCTACGGGCGGACCCTGTCGGTGTCCTGGCCGGGCGTCACCCTGCCAGCCCCCACCCTGTCCGGGGCGACCGCGACCTACCCCGGCGTGCCGGTGCCCGGGGCGGACCTGATCGTCACCGTCAGCCCCGACGGCACGGTATCCACCGTCATCGAGGTCACCACCGCCGCCACGGCCGGCCCGGCGCTGGCCTCGCTCACGTTCGGCACCTCCTCGCCCGGGCTCACCGTCACCGCTGACAGCACCGGGAACATGGCATGGCGAGCCAGCCCGGCAGCGCTGCCGGCGTTCACAGCCACGGCGCCGCGGATGTGGGACTCCGCGGCGCTGCCGCCCGGCACCGCGACGGTCACCGACCCGGCCAGCGGCCAGGTGCTCGCCGCCGGGTCCGGGCTGCCCGCCGCATCCGGCCCGGCCGGGCCCGGCGCCGCGGCGCACATCACCGCCATCCCGGTCACCGCCTCCGGCGGCACCATCGCCCTGGCCCCGCCCGCCTCAGCCGTCACCGGGCAAGGCGTCACCTACCCGGTGTACATCGACCCGAGCTACGCCCCCGGCCACGCGACCAAGGACGCCTCGGCGTGGACCGAGATCAACTCCGGCAGCGTCTACGACAAGAGCATGTGGATGGATACCGGGTGCCTGAACGGCGGGTCGTGCCTGCAGAGCGGGTTCTGCGACAACTCCGCCCCCGGCTACTGGAACTGCGGCGCCCTTCAGGTCACCCGCACCATGCTCCGGCTGCCCCTGCCGGCCGGGCTGCCGACCAACCTCACGGTCGCCACCGCCGACCTGTACCTGGAGAACGTGTGGACGCCGATCTGCTCCGCGGAGAAGGTCCAGTTCTGGACCACACCGGCGATCAGCAGCAATACCGACTGGTCCAACGCCAGTAACTGGGGCTCATCCTCCAACAACCTGGAAGACGAGTCGTTCCAGGGCTACGGCAACGGCAGCTGCGGCTCCCGTTACGGGTACGCGCCAAATGACGTGGTTTTCGGCAGCGCCAGCGGCACCAAGGACGGCGTGTCCATCACCGGCGGGTCCGCCTCCGCGCTCGCCGACACGATCCAGGAGGACCTGGACCGGTCCAGCCCGTACACCAACCAGACCTTCGGGCTGCGCGCGTCCAACGAGTCAACCACCCCTAACAGCGCCGGCGGCACCGCGTGGCAGGAGTGGCGGCAGTGGATGGACAAGTCCTCAGCCATCGAACTGCAGTTCACCTGGTACAACCCGCCGAACGTGCCATCAGACCTGAGCAGCCAGCCGGGCGGCGCCTGCCACACCAACGCCGCGGCCGAAGCCCAGATCGGCAACGACGACGTCACCTTGTACGCCACCGCCGGCGACGCCGACGGCGACACCGGCCTGGCCACCAAGTTCCGGGTGTACGCGGTCGACGGCAGCAACAACGGCAACCCGTGGGACACCATCACCGTGAACGGCACCGGGCCCCTGACCACGCCGGTCATACCGCGGGCCACCATCCAGAGCTGGCAAGGCCCCGGCGCCTGGCGGTACTACTACACCGTCACCACCACCAACCAGGACGGCCAGTCCACGTCATCGGCCAGCTGCTACTTCCTCTACAACTCCAGCGGGCCTAGCGCGCCGCAGATCACCGGGTTCCCCTCCGCGGTCACTCTCGGCCAGACCGTCACCGGCGTCACCTTCGCCCCTGGCACCACCGGCTGTCCCGGGCCGAGCACCTGCCCGGCCAGCTACGCCTACCAGCTCGGCACCGCCGCCCCGGTCACCGTCAGCTCGTCCAGCCTCCACGGCGGCAGCTGGAACTCGGGCAACGACAGCTGGACCGGGCCCGTCACCGTCAACTCCCTCGGGCCGCTGCAGCTATCGGTCACCGCTACCAACGGCGTCGGCAACCCGGGCGCGGCCAACACGGTACAGGCCAACAGCACCTCCGCGTCCCCGCTCGCCGACGGGTACTTCGCCGGCGGCAAGTACGCCGACGTGCTGTTCACCGGAAGCGGCAGCAAGCCCAGCCTGTGGCTGGCCATGGGAACCGGCGCCGGCAACCTCGCCGCGCCGGCCGACATCGGCAGCCTCGGCAACGCCATCAACGGCGGCGGTGCCGCCGACGGGCCCGGTGACTGGGCCGGGGCGCTGATCGTGCACGGCGACCTCACCGCCGACCACGTCCAGGACGTCATGGCCTACTGGCCCAAGCAGACCACCGTCGGGTCGGCCGCCATTCCCGCCGGAACCGGGATGATCCTGGCCGGCACCGGCGCGCCGATCACCATCCAGCCTACGGAAACCTTCTGGGCCACCACAGGCCCCTGGCAGGTCCAGCCCGTCCGCCTGTGCGACTACATCCTCGACGGCTGCGTCGACGAGCCCGGCGACCTAGTCGCCGCCGGGAACGCCAGCCAGCAGGCCCCCCACCCGGCGGACCTGATCGGATGGCTGGGCGACAGCACCAACCACTACGAGCTGGTCCTGTACACCGCGAACACCATCGGCGACTACGGCGTGAGCACCGTCCTGTCGCCCCCGACCGCGGTCGCACCCGACGGCACCAACGACTGGAACAACTACACCCTGGCCACCTACCAGCCACCCGATGCCGCCAACCCGAACGGCGACCCCGCCGCCACCGTGCTGCTCGCCCTGGACAACCAGACCGGCGCCCTATACCAGTCGGCCAACCCTAACCTCAGCAACCCGCCCACCGGCCAGCCCTGCAGCACCAGCCCAGCCCAGTCGGTGTGCACCATCATCGGCAGCCCCGGCACCTGGACGCCGATCACCACACCGTGGCGATCCAGCCCGCCCGCGCTGGTCTCCGCCGACTGCGGCAACGGCGCCAACGGACCCGGCAGCGGCGCCCCGCAGATCTGGACCCAATCCGGCGGCGCGCTCACCGCCTGGAACCTCAGCGGCACCACCCTGACCAAGGCAGCCACGACATCGATCGCCAGCCCGGCCGATGACTGGCCGCTCACGGACGGCAACCCCGCCGTCGGCGGCACCGCCACCACCCCGACCGCCACCGACACCATCACCGGCGTCGCGGCCAGCATCACCAACCCCGCCTGGGACAGCGACGCCACCTTCCGCACCGTCCTGGACGCCAACGGCACCAGCTACACCATCCCGCCCGCCAACACCCTCCTCAGCTCCTGGACCGCGCCGTCGATCTCGCTATGGTTCAACACCACCACTCCCGACGGCGTGCTCGCCTCCATCCAGAACCAGGCCCTGACCGCCGGCAGCACCATCCCCGTCGGCTACAACCCCGTCCTGTACATCGGCAACGACGGCAAGCTCTACGCCGAATGGTGGACCGCCCACGTCAGCCCCATCTCCAGCAGTGGCCCCGTCGACGACGGACTATGGCACCACGTCGTCCTCACCACCAGCACCGACGGCACCACCCAGACCCTCAACTTGGACGGCACCAACATCGGCACCCTCACCGGCACCGTCAGCCTCGGCGGGATCGGCAACCCCACCAACCTCAGCTTCGGCGCCGGGTACATAGGCGGCGACTGGCCCAACGAGAACTACTACCGGAAGAACGGCAACACCGGCTACCTCGACTACCTCAACGGCCAGATCGCCGACATCACCCTCACCCACTAGCATCCAGCCATCTCGAACGGCAGGACTCCATCGGCCGACCCGAACATCAGCATCCTGCGCCTGGTCAGTACGCCTGCGCCGCCCGCACAATGCGGAACACCACGACCGAGTTCGCGTACTAGCGTGCCTATTCGCTCAACAGGGTGCCGCGGACCCCGACTTGTGCTGCATGCGTCCGGACGCCTGCTCGAGCTAACCCGGGCGGTTCCCGGCGGTCTCGGGCACCGCTCCCAATCGTGCTGGGATTGCGCCCCAGCACCGCCCCTGACCTGCGGCCTTTGGGCGGTAGGGCCAAGCATCGGATCCAGTCTCCGCGTATTCTCCGGTCAAATCCCGATCCTGCCGGCCTGGCTACCCGCGCGCTGCGCTGACCAGCGGAAACCCATCAGCGCCATCTCAGTCGACGATTCGACGCACCCGCGGACGGAAATGCGGTCCCCGCGCCTCCGAAGAGGCCTCTGAGCTGCGGTTTCACACAGTGGCAGGTGTTGGGTTCGAACCAACGTAGGCTGAGCCGACGGTTTTACAGACATCTCCAGAACATGCTCTGACCGGCGCTAATACGGCTGGCCGTCAAACTTCTCCGGTCATTCTCCGGGCGCGCGCAGAGGCCGACCTGAGCACGGAGCCGTTCTCAGGTCGGCCCGGGACTTGGTGACCCTGGCGACGACCCCGGTCTTTGGGCCGACATCCACATGGACCCGCAGGCTGAGCGCGCGCGCCAGGGTGAGCAGGGTGTCCATGGAGGGGTTGTGCTCGGCGGCTTCCAGCCGCGCCACCACCGGCTGGCGCCAACCCAGCAGCCCGGCCAGCGCGGTCTGGCTCAGCCCGTGCTCGGCCCGGTAGCGGATCACCGCCTCCGCCACCGCCCGGGCGAGCGCCGTGCGCTCCCACTCCGCCCGGAACTGCGGGTCCTGGAGCATCTCCGCCAGCACCTCGGTGTTGCCGATCAGCCGCCTGGTCATCCGCCGATCTCCTTCAGCCGTTCCTCCGCCAAGCGCACCGCCCGGTCAAACTCGCGCCGGGCATGCTCAGCCTCCGGGCCTACGGCGAGCATCACCATCGCGCCCGCCACCCGCCGGTACAGCACCCTCCACGGGGAGCGGCCCGCGCGGGGCCGCAGCTCCCGGATCCCGGCCCGGCTGCCTTTCACCTGGCTGGTGTGCGGCCAGCCGAGCCGGTCGCCGAACGCACCAGCTTTGCCGTCGCATTCATCACCGCGCCGCGCTCTCGCGGGCGGCCACCCCGGGCCACAGGGCCAGGCGGGGTAACCCCGCCCCGGCCGCCGGCCAGGCTACGGCCGCCCGCCCCATGTCAAGCCCGGCTCACGTACCTGCCAAACCTCGGCCCGGACGCGCGGCACCGCCGGATGGGTAAAATCGGTTCGGAGCAGGCATTGGCGCCTGCTGGTCACACAAACCCAGGTGTGCACGGGAGCTGGGGACCTCCATAGTGCCGCTGATAGCGGAGGGTGAGTTGAGCGCTGAGCCCGCCGCGTTCCCCGGCGCCAGGCCTGCTAGAACCATGTTTGCGGCGCTGTTCGGCGAGCTGGTGCTGCACCGGCGGGCGGGCGCCCCGGGCGAAGTCTCGCAGGACGCCTACAGCCTGTTCTATGCCAGGTCATCAGCGATGGGATGGCTCACCCCGGCGGTGGAGGGGGCCTCGGACGGGTTGTGGGGGATGAACGACGCGGAAGCTGCCCCTGGCTCGGGAGCGCCGCCGTCACGGGTTGCGTTCTTTCAGGTCGTGCTGACCGAGCCGAACCTTGCGAAGCTGCTGCCTGTTCAGCCGTTTCTGGCGTGTGCGGGCGATGTGATGGCGCGTTTGGGCAGCCTGCGCCTGGAAGCGGTCCAGGTGCTGCTGCCTGAGCGAGACGCCGACGAGGATGCGCAGTTTGCCTCGCCATCGGGTATGCGGGTCGCCAGCTCTTTGCTGTCTGCCTGCAACTGGTTCGCCGACTGTGACCCGCGGCTGCGGGCACCGGTGCGGGTCACGCTGGACGGCGGCCCGGATCCGTCCATCCGCGCGGCAGCACCCGCGATCCTGCAGTGGGTGCAGGAAGTCTACCCGGACGTCTTCGTGGGCGACTCGTTGTCCCTGGCCGATGACGATCACCTGATCCTGCGGCCCATTCCCTTTCGGGACGCGACCTCCCATGCCATTCATCACCGGGTGAGCTTCCGCGGCACCCTCGCCGAGTGGTCCCTGGATGCCCTGGGATGGCTGGCCGCCTTCCTCGCGGACGGGGCTTCCCGCCAAGGCGTCAGCACCCGGTTGATGCTCACCGCCGACCGAACTGTGATGTAGCGGGGACTGCCAGACCTGCCGTTTACAAGCTGGCGGAGACACCCAGCACGCGTAGCTGGTCCGCTGATGACACGGTGTCAGAGGGGTGCGCCGATGTCTGCCAGGGTGTGCGCTCTTGGCTGCACCGCTGGCTGCACGGTGCTGCTCGGTCTTGCTGCCAGCCGCAGGCGAACACGGCGCCGGAGGCCGCCGCTGTGGTCTGGCGAATCTGTGCCATTGACCTGGGGAAGCTGAGCCGCTGACCTTGGCAGGAAAGATGATCATTCCGTGTATCTTCCGGATCGTGACGAGCTGGCTGTTCGAATGACCAACGTGGGTGCTGCTGCGGATCCGGGTGAAGGCCCGCAGCGTCTAATGGTTATGAACGGACTGTCCCGGCGACAGGGCGTGGTGTGGCCCATGCGGCACCGTGCCCGGTTCCTTGCGCTCGCCGGCGCGTGCATCTTGCTGATGTCACTGGCTCTAGCCGCATGCGGCTCGGCGACATCAGCCAGGTCGGTATCGCCCGGGTTCACCGGGTACGACTGGCAGGTCGTCGCCATCAGCCACGAGGGAAAGGCAACGAGCATTCCGGCGCGGCTGCAGGTCGCTTTGCGATTCTCGCCGGGCGGGCAGTTTGGCGCCAACGACAGCGTCAACTTCCACAGCGGGACGTACCGCACGACCGGCCATGGCTTCACGACCAGCGCCCTGTCCAGCACGTTGGTCGGCTACGCCGGGCACGACCCAGCCGTCCTGCTGGCGATCAGCGCGATCGGGTCTTTCGACAACGGCGCCCGCGCGACCGTTAAGCTGACCGCAGACCGGCTCGTGGTCGGCGTCGGCTCCTACACGCTGACCTGCCAGCGCCGCGGCCCCCAGGCCGACATCCCCGCCCACGCAGGTACGGGTGGATAGCGTGCCCTGACGGAGCTAGGGCTACTGACGCCCACGCAAAGCGAGTTATCGACCCGCGGTCAAGGCGCTGACGTGGTCAGCCAGCTGTCCGTGAGTATCCGTGACGTACCGCTGGTGACTGTGGTCAGTTCTCCCGACCAAGCTCCGCTAGACGGCGTGACCCACCCGTCCAGCCCGCAGGTTCTTCAAGCGCCGAGGCTGAGCGGCCGCACCTACGTAATGACTCGGCGCAGACCCAGCAGTACAGGCGTTCACCCCTGTTGCGGGCTCGGCGGGCAAGCTCAGCCAGCTCGTGAAGCAACCCAGCCAGGATCTGGGGATCGCCCTGGCCGAAGAACTCCTCTGTATGCGACCAGGGTACGGCGACAGATGCGAGCCGGGCGCCATCGGCGTCTGCTAGCGCAGTCTGGAGTTCATCTGTCAAAGTCACCACTAGATCGTTGACCGGGAATTCGTGGCTGGGTGGGGCCTTGGTGTGATGCCTGCCGGTATCTGTCACCTGCGCCGTGTCCGGGCGGCGATGAGGCGTTCTGCGGCGGAAGGGCGCAGCCCGTCGCTGCGCCCGGCGAAGTACCGGTCGTCCAGGGCCTGCGGCGTAAGGTGCTCGGCTACTTCCAGCCCGGCGCCCGCGATAAGTGCCTCCGCTTGAGCCGGGGACATCCTGGTCGCGTACGGCTCGCCGGAAGCGGCGACCAGCCTGGCCTCGATTTTCACCATCTCCCGGGCGGCGTCGTCAAGAAAGGCATCCGAAGCGTCGTAGCTGAGAACGATTTCTGATCCGGGGCCGCAGCCGCTCACGCTCCGGAGGGTCGCGTCGATGGCCTCAGCAGTGAGGTATACCGTCACGCCGAGCCAGGAAAAGAAGGCCGGCTCAGACCAGTCGAGCCCGGCCCGGTCAAGGCCGTCGCGCAGCGACCCGGCTTCGAAGTCGACCGCGGCGAAGAGGTGCCCGTCCCGGACCGGCAAGCCGAGCTCGGCGATCCTGGCCAGCTTCCGGGCCTGGCTGGCCGGGCGGTCGACCTCGATGAGCCGCAGCCAGCCGATGAGGTCGGCCCGGCGCCAGGCGAAGGAGTCCAGCCCGGCGCCCAGGATCACGTACTGGCGGTAGCCGCCGGAGATGAGCCGGTCCTCCGGCGTAGCGTGAGCGCGCCACGATGCTGGCCCGGTTCTGGCGAAGCGCGGCCGGGGGAAGCGCGGCTTCGCTGGCAGCCTGGATCTCGGCCCACCGCGGCCCGGCCAGCCGGAGGGCGAACGGGTCATCGAGTACCCATGGGGGCTGGTCGTATGAGCGGTGGGCGCCGCGGGCCACCGCGACGCCAGTCGCCGTCGCGCTCGCCTTCGCTGGGTCCATGTCAGTCAAGAGTGCCACCATGAGGGCGCGGATGGGGTTCAGAACATGCCCTGGCCGAGGCGGCAGAACCAATCCTCACCCGCCCGCTGAGAAACAAGATGAAGGCTCCTGGTCGTGGCGGCAGGCCACGCCGGGCAGGTGACGGCTATCGCTGGGCGTCACACGGGGGTGACGACACGCCGCGAGTGGTCCGTGAACTGTAAGTGAAGAGTGTCCAGAATCGGCGTGTTCACACACGTCCGGACCCTGGAGCCCACCCGTGATCGCCGACCTGGACACTCTCCTGACCGCACTTTACGTGGAACTGACCGACCGCATCATCCCCTCCTGCGGGTTCACCCGCTGCGGGCCGGGCAAGCCGCCGGAAGTCACCGACGCGGAACTGGTGTGCCTGGCCGTGGCGCAGGTGCTGCTGCGCTACGACGACGAGCGGCACTGGCTGCGCGCCGCCGCGTCCCGCGTCGGGCACCTGTTCCCCCGGCTGCTGGGCCAAAGCGAGTACAACGACCGGGTCAAGGCGCTTGCGCCGCTGATGGAGGCGGCGCTGCGGTGGCTCGCCGATCACACGCCGGGCAGCGCGGAGATGCTGCGGCTGATGGACGCCACCCCGGTCCCGTGCGGCCAGTCCGCGGTCACCGCCAGGCGCTCTGACTTGTACGGGTGGGCCGGCTACGGGTACTGCCCCAGCCACTCGCGCTGGTACTGGGGAGCCAAGCTGCTGCTCATCTGCACCTGCGACGGCACCGTCACCGGGTTCGGCCTGGCCAATCCCAAGCTCTTCGGCGAGCGCGAGGAAGCCCGGCAGATGCTCAGGGACCAGCCCGCCAACCGGCCAGCGCCCGGCACCGTCATCGTCACCGACAAGGGCCTGTGCGACGATGCTCGCCACGGACTTCTTCCACGTGGACTGCGCGGTGACCCTGCAGCGGCTGTACTGCCTGTTCGTCGCCGAGATAGGCAGCCGCTACGTGCACATCCTCGGGATCACCGCGAACCCGGACGGTCCCTGGACCGTGCAGCAGATCCGCAACCTGCTGATGGATCTGGGTGATCGCGCCGCGGACTTCCGGTTCCTGGTCCGCGACCGGGCCGGTCAGTTCACCGCGTCGTTCGACGCAGTCCTGGCCGATGCCGGTATCGAGGCAGTGAAGATCCCGCCCCGCAGCCCGCGCGCGAACGCTTATGCGGAACGGTTCGTGCTCACCGCCCGGACCGAGGTCACCGACCGGATGCTCATCTTCGGCGCGCGGCATCTGCGGACGATCCTGGCCGAGTATGAGACCCATTACAACGGGCGGCGGCCTCATCGCAGCTGCCAGCTCCGCCCGCCCCGGCCCGACCACCCCGTCGCCGATCTCTCCCAGGAGCGGATCAAGCGCCGGCCCGTCCTCGGCGGCCTCATCAGCGAGTACGAGCGGGCCGCATAGAAGCCCAGGTCAGGTCGGGTGGCCGACTTCTG
>JGI12269J14319_10006142_pt1 | contig 10491 bp, 11 predicted proteins | sample PeaSoiSIISIP2007_FD_14319 | JGI IMG/M metagenome (IMG submission 14319) | reverse complement strand
GGCGGCGGCGCGGGACCGTCAGCTCCAGCGTCCCAAAGCGGCTGATCGGGCCGAAGGCGACGCCCGGATTGTCGGGGCCGAAGGCNAGCCGCGCGCCNGAGATCAGCGCCGGGCCGTCGTGGCCGCGNCCGGCGAGGTCGATCACCACCAGCCCGCCCTCCCCTTTCAGCCGCAGCACGCGGGCGGCCGTGGCGAGGGCGGCNAAGTTGGCGGCGCGGGTGGCGCGCTTGGCGTCCGAGCCCCCGCGCTCACCGAGATCGACGTCGACGGCGATCAGCGCCCGGGTCGCCTCGATCGCCACCGTGCCGCCGCCGGGCAAGGCGAACACGGTCTCCAGCGCCTCGCCCTCGGCGCCGTCGGCCATGGCCCGGGCGACGCCGCCGGTGACAACCTGGGCGCGCGAGGCGACGCCGGCGAGCTCGTCCTCGATGCTCGGCGCGGGGGTCAGCAGCCGCGGCGGCCCCTCGGCTTCGCCGACCAGTCGCAGCGACGCCCCCTTGCCGGCGCGGGCCTCGCTGCGGACCTCGACGCTCACCGCCTGGCCCTCGACCAGCCGATCCATGTCGGGCCGCAGGTTGAGCACGCCGTCAGGCCCTTCGCCCAGGTCGACGAAGGCCAGCGCCAGCTGCCGTTCCACCTTGCGCACGCGGCCGACCACCTCGGCGCCCAGCGCCTGGCAGGCGACATCGGTATCGCGGCTGATCAGCAGGCGCTCAGGCCGCCCGTCCAGGGTGACCACGCCGCGAGTCTCGCCAACGCCCACATCCAGATAAATCCGACGCTCGGTCATGCGGGGTATCCCAGGCCGACCAGCAGGGCGCGGGTCTCGTAGAGCGGCAGGCCGACAATGCCGGTGTAGGCGCCGTTCAGGGCGACGACAAATGCGCCCGCGCGGCCCTGCACGCCATAGGCGCCGGCCTTGCCGGTCCATTCGCCGCTGGCGAGGTAGGCGTCGATCTCAGCCTTGGTCAGCCGCTTGAAGCGCACGCGGGTCTCGCTGAGGCGCGAAGCCAGCTTGCCGCCCGGCGCGGCGACGGCGACCGCCGTCAGCACACGGTGCGCCCGGCCCGAGAGCAGCGCCAGGATCCGCGCCGCATCGGCCGCGTCTTCCGGCTTGCCGAGCAGGCGGCGGCCGGCGGCGACCACGGTGTCGGCGGCGAGCACGAACGCCTCGGGTCGACGCTGCGCCACGGCGGCGGCCTTGGCCCGAGCCAGGCGGACGGCAAGCAGCCGCGCGGTCTCGCCGGGCAGCGGCGTCTCGTCGATTTCGGCAGGGTCGATCAGGTCGGGCGCGAGGCCGATCTGGGCCAGCAGCTCCAGCCGGCGTGGGCTGGCGCTGGCCAGCACCAGCAGGGCGGCGTGGGACGCCGGCGCGTTCACGGCCGGGCCGCGCGGCGGGCGTCTATTTGAATCGGTAAGTGATGCGCCCCTTGGAGAGATCGTAGGGCGTCATTTCCACCAGCACCTTGTCTCCGGCCAGCACGCGGATGCGGTTCTTGCGCATCTTGCCGGCGGTGTGGGCGATGATCTCGTGGTCGCCCGTATCCAGCTTCACGCGGAAGGTGGCGTTGGGCAGCAACTCGCTGACCGTGCCGGGAAACTCCAACAGCTCTTCTTTCGCCATTCGGCCTCGCAGGTTTAGGCGACGCGCCCTTCAACGCCACGGCCGACTCCTGGTTTCGAGACTCATGGGCGCCGGCCGCGCCAACGTCCTAATATACGTCACTCGCCACATCGCATCATCCCCCGAACGTCGCAGCGCGGCCGAAGCGGGCGCGAATGCGCTCGGCCAAGCCATCGCGCGTCTCGCGATAGGCTTCGAGCACGGCTTCGCGCGATCCGGTCGCCAGCGTCGGATCCTGGGTCGGCCAATACTCCATGTCGACCGCGTGGTGGCGGGCGAGCTCGACAGCGCGGTGCTGCGCCTCCGGCGTCAGCGAGACGACGAGGTCGAAGCCGCCCTCCTCGAGATCGTCGAAGGTCTTGGCGTGGTGGCGGCTCAGATCGGCCCCCAGCTCGTCCATCACCGCGACGACGAAGAGATCCGGCTCGCCGTCGTCGTCGCGGCGCAGCCCGCAGCTGTCGACGTAGACGCGGTCGCCGAACATCAGCTTCATCAGGCCCTCGGCCATCGGCGAGCGCACGCGGTTGTGGTTGCAGGCGAACAGCACCGCGCCCGGAAGCTCAGGGGGTGACTCACTGGCCATGGCTGCGCTTCAACCCCGCCAGTGTAACGCGCAGATGAGGGTGAACAGGCGTCGGGCGGTGTCGAGATCGGTCTCGACCTTGCCGGCGAGCCGGGTCTTGAGCAGTTCAGAGCCCTCGTTGTGCAGGGCGCGGCGGCCCATGTCCAAGGTCTCGATCTTCTGCGGCGTCGCGTTGCGGATCGCCTGGTAATAGCTCTCGCAGATCATCGCATAGTCGCGCACCACGCTGCGGAACGGCGAGAGCGAGAGGATGTGGCGGCGCTGGTAGCCGGGGCCGCTGATGTCGAGCGCCAGGCGGTTCTCGATCAGCGAGATCTTCAGGTCGTACGGCCCGCCCTCGGCGCCCTCGGGGGTGAAGTGGTTGTCCTCCAGCAGGTCGAAGATGGCGATCTGCCGCTCCTGCTCCTGGTCGCGCGACGCCGCCGACAACGACTCCTCGTCCAGCTCGACGGTCTGCAGACGATGCGGGCCGCTCACAGTTCCCCTCCCGAGGGGCTCTTGCGATCGTCATGTCGGCGGCGCGGCATGGGGCAGAGATAACCCAGCGACTCGGGGGCCGCGAGCCCTCTCCTCTCCCGTAGGGGGAGGGGACCCCGAAGGGGTGGAAGGGGTTCGGTGAAGGACTGAACCTTCTCCGGACGGGTCCAATATTTCTGGTGCGTCGACGGCTGCGCGCTGCAACTGACCCCCTCCACCGCCTCGCGGTCCCCCTCCCCTACGGGTGAGGAGTATTTCGCCGGATCGAGACGGACCGGGCGTGCGCCGGCAGGCCTTCCGCATTGGCGAGCGCCTCGGTCGGGCCTGCCAGCACCTGGAAGGCCGCCGGGCCGCAGCCGATGATCGAGGTGCGCTTGAGGAAGTCGTAGATCGACAGGCCGGAGGAGAACCGCGCGGCGCGGCTGGTCGGCAGCACGTGGTTGGAGCCGGCCACATAGTCGCCCAGCGCCTCGGGCGCGTAGCGGCCCAGGAAGATCGCGCCGGCGTGCCGCACACGGTTGGAAAGGCGCTCCGGGTCGTCGACCGCGAACTCGACGTGCTCGGGGGCGATGCGGTCGACCAGGCCGGGGCTGTCGTCCAGCGGCGCGATGATCACGGCGCCATGGTCGCGCCACGANGCGGCAGCGTCGGCCCCGGTCGCCAGCACCGCCACCTGCCGTTCCACCTCGGCGACCACCGCCGCGGCGAACGTCTCGTCATCACTGATCAGGATCGACTGCGCGGCGGGGTCGTGCTCGGCCTGCGAGAGCAGGTCGGCGGCGATCCAGGCGGGGTCGTTGGCGCCGTCGGCCACCACCACGATCTCCGAAGGTCCGGCCAGCGCGTCGATGCCGACGATGCCGTAGAGCCGGCGCTTGGCGGCGGTGACGTAGGCGTTGCCGGGGCCGACGATCTTGTCCACCGGGCGGATTGGTCCGGCGCCGAACGCCAGCGCCGCGCAGGCCTGGGCGCCGCCGACGCGCCAGATCTCGGTGACGCCGGCTTCGCGCGCCGCCGCCAGCACCGCCGGCTCCAGCTTGCCGGGGGGCGTGACCATGGCGATGCGATCGACCCCGGCGACGCGGGCCGGCACGGCGTTCATCAGCACGGTGGATGGATAGGCCGCCCGGCCCCCGGGCACGTACATTCCCACCGCCTCCAGCGGCGTCCAGCGCCAGCCGAGCTCGACCCCCGCCTCGTCGACGAACCGCGCATCGGCCGGCCGTTGCCGCTCGTGGTAGGCGCGGATGCGCGCCGCGGCGAAGGCGATCGCCTCGCGCACCTCGGCGGGACAGGCATCGACTCCGGCCTGGATCTCGCGCGGTGTGACCTGCAGCTTGTCCGCGGTGAGCCGCACCCGGTCGAACCGCTCGGTGTAGCGCAGCACGGCCTCGAGCCCCTCGGTCAGCACCGCTTCCAGCACCGCCGCCACCGCCTCGTCGACATCGGCCGGCATGCCGCGGCGCTCGGCGAGAAACGCTTCGAACTGCTCGTCGAAGTCGGGGTCGGTGGTCGCAAAGCGGCGCATGGCGCGCTTGTGGCGGCTCGGCGCGGAAACTCAAGCGCTTTTGGCGCTACTCCTCATGCGCCGGCGTGCTTGACGTCGGCCAGGGGGCGGAGACGTCGGCCAGCGCGGCGTCGACGCATTCAACAGTCAGCTCGACGTCGCCGCCGCCGGCGAAGGCGAGCCGAACCCGCCCGCCGGGCGCCTCCGCGTCGGCTTCGAAGCGCAGCGCCAGCAGCTCGACCACCGCGTCGGGCGCCTCGCGGCGCAGGTTGCGCGACTTCACCGCCAGCACCGAGCCGAACTGCAGGCCGGCGCGGACCCGGTTGCCGAGCAGGCCGCCGGGCGTCTCCCAGAGATAGCGGTTGAGCGCCAAGGTGAAGCGGCGGCCGCGCGCGTCCCATTCGATGTCGCCAATCTTGGCGACGGCGTCCTGCAGCGCCGCGGAGATCACCGCCAGATCGTCCTCGTCCTCGGCCAACAGCCGCAACGGCTGGTGCTTGCTCATTCGAGCGCCTCGACGCCGTCGTCGTCGCCGCCGATGCGCCGCACATCCGCGCCGACCGCCGACAGCTTCGCCTCCAGCCGCTCGAAGCCGCGATCGAGGTGGTAGACCCGGTTCACCACCGTCTCGCCCTTCGCCGCCAGGGCGGCGATCACCAGGCTGACCGAGGCGCGCAGGTCAGTCGCCATCACCGGCGCACCGAGCAGCCGATCGACGCCGGTCACCCGCGCCTCGCCGCCGGAGACGACGATATCGGCGCCAAGCCGCGACAGTTCCGGGGCGTGCATGAAGCGGTTCTCGAAGATGGTCTCGCGAATCACGCTCTCGCCCTTGGCCAGCGTCATCAGCGCCATGAACTGCGCCTGCAGGTCGGTGGCGAAGCCGGGATAGGGATCGGTGGTGACCTCGACCGCGTCCAGGCGCGCTCCGTTGCGCCTTATGACGACGCCGTCGTTCAAGCGCTCCACGCCGACGCCGGCTTCTTCCATCTTCACCAGCAGCGTCTCGATCATGTCGGCGCGGGTGTTGGTGAGGCGCACTTCGCCGCCGGCCATCGCGGCGGCAAGCGCATAGGTGCCGGTCTCGATCCGGTCGGGCGTCACCCGGTGGGTCGCGCCGGATAGCTGGGCGACGCCGACAATGCGGATCACCGGCGTGCCGGCGCCCTCGATGCGCGCGCCCATCTTGGTCAGGCACTCGGCCAGATCGGCGATCTCCGGCTCGCAGGCGGCGTTGCCGATCACCGTCTCGCCGTGGGCCAGCACCGCCGAGAGCAACGCGTGCTCGGTCGCGCCGACCGAGACCTGCGGAAACTGGATGTCGGCGCCCCAGAGGCCCCGCGGGGCCTGGGCGAAGACGTAGCCCTCGGAAAGGTCGATCTGCGCGCCCAGCGCCTCCAGCGCCATCAGGTGCAGGTCGACCGGCCGTGCGCCGATGGCGCAGCCGCCGGGCAGCGAGACCTTGGCCTGGCCGGTGCGCGCGAGCAGCGGGCCCAGCACGTTGAACGACGCCCGCATCTGGCGGACGAGGTCGTAGGGGGCGATGGCCGAGACGATCTCCGGTGTAGTCAGCGTCGTTTCCGGTCCCGCCTCCCCCTCGCGCTCCTCGACGATCGCGCCCAGGCGCTGCAACAGGCGGCCGAGGAAGCGGGTGTCGGCCAGCCGCGGCATGTTGGTCAGTCGCAGCGGCTGATCGGTCAGCAGGCTCGCCACCATCAGCTTGATGGCGGAGTTCTTGGCGCCGGAGATGGGGATCACCCCTTCCAGCCGGGCTCCGCCGGTGATGGCGATGCGATCCATTCAGGGCCTCCGCGGGCCTGCCCGTCCCTGCGGCAGGTCGGCCCGAATGAGCTTCATATCCTAAGGTCCGGCCAGCCGATAAGGGGCATCGATCGCACCCTAGGCCTTGGACTTCCGGCCGCTCGCCTTGCGACGACGCAGGTTAGCCCTCAGCGCGGCGGCGAGCCGCGCTTCGCGGTCATTCGGCGCCGCCTTCTCGGTCGGCCTCGGCGTCTTCGCTGCGTCTTCCTCGCGTTCGTCCATCCGCAAGAGCTAGCAACGCATCGCCCGCTCGCAAAGGCCCCTGATCGGCCAGAGCTTTTGCGCATGGAGCTTGACGAGACGGCCCGGCATGAGGCGACGTAGCCGGATGCATGCGGCGGCGGGACCCGTTTGACCATGGCCGTTGACCAGGCGCGGCGGACGCGCGGCGTGCGCGGTCCCAACGCCGAGCGGCGGGCGACGACGCGCGACAAGATTCTGGCCGCAGCTGTCCGCTGTCTGAACGACGTCGGCTACGCCCAGACCAGCACCGTGCGGGTCGCCGCCGAGGCGGAGGTGGCCCGCGGTTCGCTGCTGCATCAGTTCCCGACTCGGATCGATCTGATCCTCGCCGTCGCCGAGCATGTGATCAACTGCCAGGGCGACTTCATCCGCGCGGGCCTCGCCAAACTGCCGTCGGGACGCGAGCGCTACATCGGCTCGATCGACGCGACCTGGCAGGCGTTCCAGCAACCGGCGTCGCGCGCGCTGCTGGAGATCATCATCGCCACCCGCCACGATCCCGAGCTCGCCGCGCGCATCCCGGACGTCGGCCAGGAGTTCCAGGCCCGGGTCAGCCGCGGCGCCCACCGCTTCGCCGAAGCCAGCGGCCTGCGCGACGAGCGCGGCGAGGCGGCGGTGGAGCGGCGGCTGATCTTGGTGGCGCTGCGGGGCCTGGCGATCGAGACCATGCTCAGCGGCGAGCAGGCCGACCCGGAGGCGGTGATCGCCCGGCTGCGCCGCATGCGCGCCCAGTTCTACGACGCCCATCGGCCGGCGGACGATACGCTGTAGCCGCACAGCGCGCCGCCGCGGCGCATCCGCCCGCTCCGGCTTTTCCGCTTCACACCGCCAGACGGGTCCGCTAACAACCCGCGCTCCCGCCCGGTCTGCGTATCAGGGAGGACGCCGCCGTCGTAGCTCAGTGGTAGAGCGCATCCTTGGTAAGGCTGAGGTCCAGGGTTCGAGTCCCTGCGACGGCACCAGTTTCGGCTTCGCCTAAGCTTATCCGTTCCCGGTCGCCTTTGGCGCCGGGGGCCGCAGGCCGTCCATCAGCAGGTCGATCAGGCGCAGCGCGCTGGCCTGCCAGCCGGGGCTGGCGGCGCCATAGGTAAAGCCGATCAGGGCGCGCTGCAGATCGGCAGCGTCGGCGTCGGCGCGGATGTCGCCCGCCGCGGCCGCGCGCTCCACTAGCAGGGACAGCGCTCCTGATATCTGCGCGCCCGACGCCGCGTAGAGATCGGCCGCGCCACCGACCAGCGCGCCGAGCGCCGAGGCGATCACTTTCTTGGTGGCGATGTAGTCCACGAACAGCCGCATCCACCGGCGCAGCGCCTCGCCGGGCGCCACCTGGCCAAGCAAGCGTTCGGCCGAGCTGGCCAACTGCTGCACCTCGCGCCGGTAGACCGCCTCGACGATCGCGTCACGGGTGGGGAAGTGGCGGTAAAACGTGCCGATCCCCACGCCCGCGCGGCGGGCGATCTCTTCGAGGCTGACGTCGGCGCCGGCGTCGGCGAAAGCGGCCTTCGCCGCCGCCATCAGCCGCTCGCGGTTCCGCTGCCCGTCGGCGCGCGGCTTGCGCCCAGGGCCTGGCAATGCCCCTTGCGATGCGGGTCGCTGTTGCTTTGCACGACTGGCGGCCGCCCCCTTGGCCTCGATACTCACAGTTGTCCCTTGATAGGCGGAGGAAGCCTCCGTATATCTATGCGGAGACACCCTCCGTTTAGCGCGCCCGCCGGCCGTTGGCAACGATTCCGGACGCCTAGGACCGCGGCGGACCGCGCGACCTCAACTTTGGAGAGACACCATGACCGGACCTTTTGGAGCGACATCGACGACGGACGAGGTGCTGGAGGGCGTGAACCTCAGCGGCAAGCGCATCCTGGTCACCGGCGCTTCGGCCGGCCTGGGGGTCGAGACCGCCCGAACTCTGGCGGCGCGCGGCGCTCAGGTGGTGGGCGCGGCCCGCGATCTGGACAAAGCCCGGCGGGCCACCGAGCAGGTGCGCGCCCAGGCCGCGAACGGCGGCGGGTTGGAGTTGGTCGAACTCGACCTGGCCTCCCTGGCCAGCGTCCGCGCCTGCGCCGACTCGCTCAACGCCGATGGCCGGTCGTTAGACGTGGTGATCGCCAACGCCGGCGTGATGGCCACGCCCAAGGGCCAGACCGCCGACGGCTTCGAGACCCAGTTCGGCACCAACCACCTCGGCCACTTCGTGCTGGTCAACCGCATCGCCGCGCTGATGAAGCCGGGCTCGCGGCTGGTGAACCTGTCGTCCGCCGGCCACCGCTTCTCCGACGTCGACCTCGAGGATCCGAATTTCGAGCACACCCCCTACACCGAGTTCGGCGCTTACGGCCGCTCCAAGACCGCCAACATCCTGTTCGCGGTGGAGTTCGACCGTCGCCACAAGGGCGAAGGCGTGCGCGCCGCCGCCGTTCATCCGGGCGGCATCCAGACCGAGCTCGGCCGCTATATGACTGACGCTGTGCGCGAGGCGCTGATCGCCAACATCAACGCCAGCCAGCCGGCCGGCGCGCCGCAGTTTTCGTGGAAGACCATCCCGCAGGGCGCCGCCACGTCGGTCTGGGCCGCGATCAAGGCGCCGGCGGACGAGATCGGCGGCAAGTACTGCGAGGATTGCCACGTAGCCGAGATTATCGACACCGCCGAAATCCGCGGCGGGGTGCGGCCCTACGCTCTCGATCCCGACCACGCCAAGGCGCTCTGGGCCAAGAGCGAGGCGATGGTGGGCGAGCGGTTCTGAGCTGGGGCGTGTTTGGTCCTGCTTGAACGCCGTCACTCGGGCGGTGCGGTGGGCGCCGCATCGCCTGCGCCATCCTGCGCATAGTCTGGCTATGATTGAATCCGCCGTCTAAGACGCTGGTTAGTCCGCGCCGCCGGCTGGCGACTGGCTGAGATGTTTCGACAGGCGAAATCGTGACCAACACGCCCTATGCCGAGCCGCGCGACGTCAGCTCCATCGAGGATTGCTAAGCCATGCCGTTAGCGGCCGCCGCACGCAAGGCCAGCTCGAGGCTGTATGCCTACCTCGATCCGGAGACCGCCCTGACCACGCTGCTCGACGGTCAGATCATCTACGTCGATCCAGCCGACGAGGGGATCGCACCGTCCCTGATCGCCTATGGTTACTGGGAGCCATGGATCGAGCCCGTGATCCGCCGACTGGTCGGCCCGGGCGATCGGGTGCTCGAGGTCGGCGCCAACTTCGGCTTCTATACGATCATCATGGCCTCCCAGGTGGGTCCTGGCGGTCACATCGACGCCTTCGAGGCCAACCCGTCCGTAGCGCGGCTTCTCCGGCGGACGGTCGTCAGCAACGGTTGTGACGGCTTCGTGAAGCTGCACGAGAAGATCGTCGCCGACCGCAACGGCGTCATGACCTTCGCCACCAGCCGCAGATGGGGCGGCGCAGGGGGAATTCTCGAGAACGGTCGCGACTTTGGGGACGAAACCTGCCTCAGCGAGGTGGAGGCGGTCCGGCTGGACGACGCTTTTGCCGGGCAGACGTTTGACTTCATCCGCACCGACGCCGAAGGGTCCGAAGTCCTGATTCTGAATGGGGCGATGGACATCCTCGAACGTTCCAGGTCCATCAAACTCTGCGTGGAGTGGAGCCCCGGGATGATGAGAGGCCGCGGCGACGTGGCGGCGCTCGCCCATCGCCTCGAGGCGATGCAGTTCAAATTCTGGAGGATCGTCAATCCTACGGGTCTGGACCCTTCCCCGCTGACCGCCGCCCAGGCGATCGAGCTCGGCCACGGCGATATGCTGATCGCGCGCGACCTCGATATTCGCAGAGTTATGCGACCGCCGCGACCCTCCTGGAAAAGGCCCCTCCACCGGGTTGCCTGGACCCTCGGTTTCCCGTCCCGTTAGCGCGGGCGTTGCCGACGAGATGGCGGTCGGCCCAGGCTTCGGATCACCTCGCCAACCCGGACAGCCGCCTGGCCCCTCGGCTGTACGCGTATCTGGACCCGCAGACGGCCCTGACCACGCTGCACGACGGCCTGCTGATATTTGTCGGTCCGTTGGACGAGCAGATCACGCCGCGGCTGATCGCTCAGGGGCGTTGGGAGAGCCATATCGAACGGGCGATTCGGCGCCTGGTCGGCGCCGGAGATCAGGTGATCGAGGTAGGCGCGAATGTCGGCTACTACACGCTCATCATCAGCTCACTGATCGGCGAGGCTGGACGTCTTGACGCCTTTGAAGCCAACCCACGGCTCGCGCGCCTCT
>JGI12269J14319_10006141_pt1 | contig 10491 bp, 10 predicted proteins | sample PeaSoiSIISIP2007_FD_14319 | JGI IMG/M metagenome (IMG submission 14319) | reverse complement strand
GTCGCCGTGATGGAGTGCCTCGGCTGGGACACGCACCAGGGCCAGGGTACCGCGGCCGGGCGCATGGCGGACACGCTCAAGGCTTTCGCCACCGGCGTCTCGGGCCTCGCCCAGTCTCTCGGCCCGAGCTGGAAGGATACGGTGGTCCTCGCCGCCACCGAATTCGGCCGCACCGTGCGCGCCAACGGCACCGGCGGCACCGACCATGGTACGGCGACCGCGGCCTTTCTCTTGGGCGGCGCCGTCCAGGGCGGACGTGTCATCGCGCGCTGGCCCGGACTTGCCGAGCGCCAACTCTACCAGGGCCGCGATCTCGCCCCCACCCTCGATCTGCGCGCAGCGCTCAAAGCCGTGTTACGCGATCACCTCGAGCTCTCGGCCGAAACGCTCGATCGCGTGGTGTTCCCGCAAAGCGCCCAAGTAAAGCCGCTCGACGGCCTGCTCCGGGCTTGATCGCGAGTGCCCTCCCGGGCGGCACCATGCTGCAGCGCGCAGGTGCCTTGGCAGACGAAGTTCCCCTCCCAGTGCTGATGGACTAGGCGCACCGCGCGTCGATAGTATGTTGCCCACCGCGGAGCGGCAGGGTGGAGCGATGCGTCAGAGCGCCGAGCAGGAGGCGGTTCTCGCGGCGAATGAGGCCTTCTATCGCGCCTTTGCGCGGCGCGATCTCGCCGCCATGGATCGGCTCTGGGCTGAGAGCGCGGAAGTGACCTGCCTCCATCCCGGCTGGGGCCCCTGCCGCGGGCGCGATGCGGTCATGGAAAGCTGGGCAGGGATTCTCGGCAACGCGGAAGCGCCCCATATCCGCTGCTTGCGCTCCCAGGCCACCATCTACGGCGATGTCGCCGTGGTCGTCTGCTACGAGGCGATCGAGCAGAGCTATCTGATCGCGACCAATCTATTCGTGTGCGAGGCGGGCGCCTGGAAACTCGTCCACCATCAGGCCGGACCCCTCGCGGCCGAGCCGCCGGAGCCGGAGGCGAGCGGCGGCCCCGAACACAGCCGGCTGCACTAAGCGGCAGCCCAAATCGGGCAAACAAGACTGAGGATTACGCTCGATCGGGTCCATTTAAGACCTAACAAAGATCAAGCGTCGCATTTTTGCCACATGCTTGGCCAAGATTTCTCACGGAGGCCAGGTTACTCTTGATTTGGCAGAGGGCTTTACCACGTCCTATGCTGTTGGAGTGTCGGAACGATTGGCTCCTTGCATAGGCTCGGCAGTGGCAGGGAGCCGCCGTTCGGTCGTGGCGTGGCGACAACGTTCGCGACCGGCTAGGGTGCAACAGATGATTATGTGGAGATGAACTCCGCAGGGGGTTGAAAAATGAAACTCACGAGAGCGCTCGGTGCCGTTGTCGGGCTGTTGCTGCTCGGCGCCTGTTACCCAGACTACATCAATGCACAGCTCGGTCCGGTCGAGCAAACGCCCGGTGGGGGCTCTGCCTTTGCGCAGGCGCTTCACAAGGAATACAGCGCGCTTGCGCGTACATTGCAGGCTGGCCATCACCTGTCGGACGCCCTCTACTGGAATGCGAAGTCGGCGCGCGCGGCCGGCGGCGAAGAGGTGGCGCCCGAGAGTCCGAACCTGCAAGGCATGCCGCCGCAGGCCGGCAATGAGCCGGCGCTCGCGCTCAACCGCGTGCTGAAGAGCGACGCGAGGACACGGGACCCGGCGGATTTGGCCATTGCCCAGGTGTCGTATGACTGCATGATGCGGCATTGGGAGCGCGACGTCTACGACGGCATCCTCGATGCCTGCCAGAAGGCTTTCTATGATGCGATCGCAAGACTCGAGGGGCCCAGGCCGCAACCCACGGCTATGGCGCCGCCGGCGCGCGACTTCTGGGTCTACTTCGACTTCAACCGGTACAACGTCCGGGCCGATGCCGCGCGTATTCTCGACGGCGTGCTCGACTCGATCAGGCAGCTCGGCTCGCCGCGGGTGATGCTGACCGGACATACGGACACCGTCGGCTCGATACCGTACAACCAGAGGCTCTCCGAGGAGCGTGCCCGCGCGGCCAAGAACTACCTGGCCCAGCACGGCGTGCCCGCAGCCAGCATCACCACGATCGGCAAGGGCAAGACCGATCTCCGCGTGCAGACCCCCGATCAGGTCCGCGAGCAGGAGAACCGGAACGTGCACATCGAGCTCCAGTAAGCTCGACAAGCGAGACTTCGAGACTGCGGCGCCGGCCTTTGCCGGCGCCGTTTTTTCGCTCATTCGTGATGGCCGCCTGCGTCGCGCCGTCTCTCGGTCAGCGACCCCGCGCTTGGCATCACCATCCCTATTGCTTCAACGGAAGTGGAGAATGCATTCCAAGTCGGCTATTTTTGAGCGGTCTTTAGGCTCGAGAGTCGCATTTTTGCAACACCCTTCGGCTAGATTTTGCATGAAGACAGTGTCATTGTTGATTTGGCCAATGGCGATGGCATCTCCTATGCTATTGAAGCGTGGGAGCGATTGGCCCCTTGCATGGCTCGGCGGTGGAACAGAGCCGGCGTTGGGCCGTGACGTTGCGACAATGTTCGCGACCGGCTACGGTGCAACAGGTATATGGAGATGAACTCCACAGGGGGTTGAAAAATGAAACTCACGAGAGCGCTTGGTGCCGTTGTCGGGCTGTTGCTGCTCGGCGCCTGTTATCCAGACTACATCAATGCACAGCTCGGTCCGATCGAGCAGAGCCCGGGCGCGGGCTCGCCTTACGCCCAGGCGTTGCACAAGGAGTACATGGTCCTCGCTCGCGACTTCCAGCACAACAGATTCCTGAGCGAGGCCCTCTTCTGGGGCAATAAGTCGGCCAGGGCCGGCACGGGACAGGAGGTTGCCTGGGAGAATGTCGACACCCAGGGCCTGCCGCCTCCGAAGCTCGCCGAGGCGAAGCGGAACGAGGCGCGGCTCAATGCGGTCATCGCGGCCGGTGCCAAGACCAGCGATCCGGGCGATCTCGCCGTAGCACAGGTCGCTTTCGACTGCATGATCCGCGACTGGTGCGATCCGATCTACAAGGCCGTGCTCGACGGCTGCCGCGCGCGCTTCGAAGCCGCGATGGCAAAGCTCGAGAAGCCCATGCCCAAGCCCATGGCGATGGAGCCGCCGGCGCGCGACTTCTGGGTCTACTTCGACTTCGACCGGTACAACATCCGGGCCGATGCCGCGCGTATTCTCGACGGCGTGCTCGACTCGATCCGCAAGCTCGGTACTCATGGGGTCATGCTGACCGGCCATACGGACACCGTCGGTACGGTGCCGTATAACCTGCGCCTCTCGCAGGAGCGTGCCCGTGCGGCCAAGAACTACCTGGTCCGGCACGGCGTGCCCGCAGCCGCCATCACCACGATCGGCAAGGGCAAGACCGACCTGCGCGTGCCGACTCCGGACCAAGTCCGCGAGCAGGAGAACCGGAACGTCCATATCGAGCTCCAGTAAGCTCGGCAAGCGAGACTTCGAGACTGCGGCGCCGGCCTTTGCCGGCGCCGTTTTCTTTCGGCCGCGACCCGCGGCAAACGAGCTCCGCCCTCCGCCGGCCGGCCCCCCCGTTTGCGGAAAAAGGATTGGCGGCGCCCAAAAAAAACGTTAGGCTCCCGCCAACAAGAAAAATCACCGGTATGGCAATGAGAGGGGTCTCATGCGCAGAACGACGCAGGGATGCCGGCGTGGCATTCTGACCGCGGCAACCGTGCTCGGGGTCGCGAGCCTGATGGGCAGCGCTCAAGCCGGAAATGACGGCAGCTACGACATCGGTTCGCTCGCTACACCCTTCCTGCAGAGCAAGACGCAGATCACCATCCTCGGCCAGGATGACAAGGCGGCTCCCGCCTGCCAGGACAAACACTTCGTCAAAGCCAGTCCCGCCGAGGCCCCCGCGGTAAACTCCATCGGCTCCGTCACCGAAAGAAAGTGGCGCGAGATGTGGACGCTCAACCGCTGCGGCAACCAGGTCAACTACTGGGTTTACTTCACCGTGGTGGGCAACGGCGGCGCCTATTACGCGATCGTCGGCCCGTAGCGCCCGCTCTCGAAAACTCGGGAATCACCCCCTCCCCACCCGCCGCTCCTCAACGGGCGGCCGATCCCCCTTCGAGGCGGAGGGGGGCACAGACGCAAATAAGTCCGGCAATCACACCACGTTGAGCTCGCGCAAGGGCCGGCCCGCGGCCAGGCGCGCGTAGGCGAATTCGGAGAGATCGAGGCTCCTGTACTCGCCATAGAGGATGAGCTCGGCAATCGCACGCCCGACGGCGGGCGATTGCTGGATGCCGTGGCCGCTGAAGCCGTTGGCGAAAAGGAAGTTCTCGACCTCCGGATGCCGTCCGAGGATGGCGTTCTGGTCGACCGTGTTGTAGTCGTAGTGCCCGGCCCACGCGTTGGTGAGTTTGACCGCCTCGAAGGCGGGAATGCGGCTCGCGAGGGTCGGCCAGACGACCTCCTCCCAAAGACGGTAATCGAGCTCGAGATCCTCGCAATCGGGGTCGTCGCCTTCCTCGGGCGACACGCCGCAGATGAACTGCCGCCCCTCGGGTCGCATCCAAACGCCGGTCGGATCGATGAGGAGGGGGCAGCCCGGGAGGGGCGTGCGGCAGTCGATGACATAGACGTAGCGCTTTTTCGGACGCACCGGCAGATCGACGCCGGCAAGTGCTGCGACCGCCCCCGCAAAAGGTCCGGCCGCATCGACCATGAGGCCGCAGGCGAGCGCCGCACCCGAGGCGAGCGTGGCAGCCGTGACGCGGGAGCCCCGGCGCGCGATCGCCACCACCTCGTCCGTGATGTAGACGGCACCCTGCGCGCGCGCCTTGCGCTTGAAGCCTTGCAGAAGCGCGTGGGGATCGAACCACCCCTCATTCGAAAGGCCGAGCGAGCCGAGGGCGATGCCCTCGGTGCTGAGCCAGGGAAAGCGCTCCCTGAGTGCCGCCGGCGGCAGAAGCGCGTTGTCGGCGCCATGCGCCCGCTGCGTCGCGTGATTCTGCTCGAGGATGGGCCGGCCCTCCTCGCTCGCGAGGAAGAGATAGCCGCCCTCGTGAAAGCTCACTTGCGGCACTTCGCCGTCTACCGCGAGATAATCGCCGACGTGCTTGACGAAATGGACGCCGAATTTCGACATCTCGATGTTGCCCGGGGTCGAGAATTGCTGGCGCACCCCACCCGCCGAGCGGGTGGTGGAGGCGCGCCCGTAGCTCGGATCGCGCTCGACCACCGCGAGCCGGCCGCGGAAGTCCGGGCTCGAGGAGAGGAAGGCGGCGATGCTGCTGCCGACCGCCCCGCCGCCGACGATCACCACGTCGAACGCTTCCGCCACGATGCTTTCCCTCCGGCTGTCGCGCGTTGTCTTTTAATGGAGCGGCGGCTCTCCTGCCAAGGCCTCTCGGCAGACCCGTGATTTCTCCCCCGCAAATCATATAGGATCGGGGGCCGGAGCGAGCCCCCGGCCCGAGGCCGGCACGAGGACGCGGTGTAAACGAAGCCGGAACGCCGGCGCTTTTTGAAAGGAGGGTCCGATGGCGACCGTCGACACGATGATGCGGCCGGAGAACAGCTCGGCCACGCGCTCGCATTATATCGACGTGGTCAGCATGCCGTGGGAGGCGACGAAGTTCCCCGGCATCGAGATGAAAGTGCTCTATACCGACCCCGAAAGCGGCCTTTCGACCATCTTGTTCCGCCTGGCACCGGGTGCCGAGGTGCCGCTCCATGAGCACACCGCGATCGAGCAGACCTACATGATCGAAGGGCGTCTCGTCGACCACGAGGGCGAATGCACGCCGGGAAACTTCGTCTGGCGTCCCGCCGGCAGCCGCCATATCGCGCGCGCGCCGGAGGGGGCCATTCTGCTCTCGATGTTCATGAAGCCGAACCGCTTCGCCCAAGGCCAGCGCTTCTTCACCGAAAAATAGCGTCGCCCTCACTCGCGGACGACGGCCGCTCTCTCACCGTCCGTGCCGGCCGTCAGCTAAGCGCTCGATGAGGGTGCGCAGCGCCGCCTTGAGCTGCGCCCGCTCGATCGCGTCATAGTCGGCGAGCACCTCGCCTTCATGGCGCTTCGCTCGCCGCAAGAGGCCGCGCACGACACGCCGCCCCTCGCGCGTAATGCGCACGAGCACCTGACGGCGGTCGCTCGAGCTCTCACGGCGCTCGACGAGGTCGAGCCTCTCCATGCGGTCGATGACCTTGGTCAGCGTCGGCTGCTTGAGGAGCACGATGCGCGCAAGGGTCGAGATCGTCACCCCCTTCCCGTCGGAGAGTGCCGCGAGCACGCGCCAATGGGGGATGGGCACGGCGAGCGTCTTGAGCCGGGCGTGGAACTCGGCACTCGCCTGGTTGGACGCCCGCGCCAGGAGATAGAGCAGATAATCGTCGACGAAGCGCCCGCCCGTCCCTCCGTTCGCATGGCTCTCGGGGTGATGGAAGGTGACCTTGTAGCCGCCGTGATGGAAGGCAAGTGCCGAGCGGTCCGCGTCCGCGAAGCGCTCGACCCGGCCCACCAGGATGACGTGGTCGCCGCCCTCGTGCTGCTGGACGTTATGGCACTCGAACCAGGCAGCACAGCCTTCGATGAGCGGCACGCCGCCGAGCCCCTTGCGGCAGGCGACATTGGCGAAGCGGTCGTCGCGCGCGCCCGCGAATTGGCGCGAAAGGCCGATCTGGTCGGCGGCGAGCACATTGATCGCATAATGCGGCGCCTTCACGAAGTAGCGGAGGCTTCGCGCCGACTTGGCGAGGCTCCACAGCACAAGCGGCGGGTCGAGCGACACCGAGGTGAAGGAATTGGCGGTGAGCCCGACGCGCCGCCCGCCGGGCCCGAGCGTCGTCACCACCGTGACCCCGGTCGGAAAGCGTCCGAGGGCCGTGCGGAAGGCGCGCTTGTCGATTCCTGGCTTGCTCTCGATCATCCGCTCATCTCGTCTTGGGGCGGCTCTCCGGACGTGCCGTGGCGGCGGCGAGCCAGTGTATCTCGAAAATCCATTCCTTTTCATATAAATTTTCGTTAAATCACGCCCCGTTGATATGGAAACACCATCGTCACCCCCGCGAAAGCGGGGGTGGATTCACGCTTTCGCGGGAATGACGGTGAAAGGATACTGATTCCATATCAACGAAATAGGCTTTAGTGCGGCGTCGTCGGCGAGCGCACCGGCAGCCGCACGCCGCTTCCGGCGGGATGCGCCGGCGCGCGCTCCTCACGCGTCCGCTGGCGGTGCTACCCCGAGGCGGGCGAAGAAGTGCTTAAGATCGACGACGGCGCGGCCGTGGCTGCCCACCATGAGGAGCGTGTCGCCCGCGCGGGCCTCGACCGCGAACTCGATCTGCTTGCCCCTGACCCCCGTCACCGTCGCCTTCGCCTCGACCACGGCACCCGGCAGTGCCGCCGCGCGATGGCGCACGTTGACGTGGGTGCCGACCGAGCCCTCGCCTTCCTCGAAGCTCGGCCGTATGCACTCGTGCGCCGCGGTCTCGAGGAAGCCGATGAGCACCGGGGTCGCGACCACCTCGACGCCCTTGTTGCCGTAGCGGGCCGCCGTATGGCTGTCGTTCGTCTGCACGCGATGGCTGTATGTCCGGCCGATGGCAACAGGCTTCATGGCGCCTCTCTCAAAAGGAATGCTTTCGCGACTCGCGGCATTTGCGCGAGCTTTATCGACTCCGTCAAGCGCGCGCGGCGGCCAGCATCTCCTCGATGCGGGTGAACTTCTCGCGGGGCCGGCCGGGGCCGGCGCGCGCCACCTCGGCTTGGTTAATGCGTTGCCATTCCGCGAAGCTCACCGGGCGGACGCCGCGGGCGGCGAGAAGCGCATCGAGCGCCGCGGGACCCGGCTTCTGCGCTCCCCGTGCTTCCAGGTCCGCCGCGATCAGCTCGGCGACGGCAATCGCATCGGCGCGGTTCACAGGTATCGTTCCGGAAGGGCCGCGCTTCGCCCAGCCGGCCGCGTAGACGCCCGGCTCGACGCGCCCTCCCTCGTTCCTGACGATGCCGCGCCGCTCGTCGAACGGCAGACCGGCGAAGGGTACCCCCGCATAGCCGATCGCGGTTATGACACTTTGGACCGCGAGCTCGGAGGTCTCCCCGCTCGATCCGAAGCCGTCCGAGGCGAGCCGCGTGCGCTCGAGCTCGAGGCCCCCGACGCGCTCTTGCCCAAGGATGGCGAGCGGTGCGGACCAGAAGAGGAAATGAAGCTCGAGCGGCTTCGCTCCGGGCCTGTTCGCGGCAAAACGGCGCAGAATCGCGAGCATCTTCTCCTTCGCCTTGACCTCCTCGAAGCCCGCGGCGGCAATGTCGCGCTCAAGCGCAGTGCCGTCGAGGAGCGGCGTACAGCGCTCGAGCTCGCCGAGCTCGCCGAGCTCGAGCGGGGTGAAGCGCGCCTCGACCGGCCCGTGCCGGCCGATGAGATAGAGCCGCTCGAGCGGGGCCGCCGCGATCACCTCCGCGGCGTGGCGGCAGAGATCCGACTTGGCCATCTCGGCGGGCGTCTTGGCGAGCACGCGCACGCAGTCGATCGCGACATTGCCGTTGCCGATCACGGCGATGGCACGCGCCGAGAGATCGGGGGCGAGATTGCGGAAGCCCGGATGGCCGTTGAGCCAGCCGACGAACGACCAGGAGCCGTAGACGCCCTTGAGCTCTTCGCCGGGGATGCCGAGCTTCTTGTCGCGCGGGCAGCCGATCGCGACGACGACGGCGTCGTAAGCGGCCTTGAGCTCGTCGTAGCTCACCGTGCTGCCGACCTCGATCCCGCCCAGGAAGCGCACGCCGGGGCGCGTCGCCGTGCGCTCGAAGACGCGCTGCACCGCTTTCGTGCTCTGATGGTCGGGGGCGACCCCGCCACGCACCAGCCCGAAGGGGGTCGGCAGGCGGTCGATGATGTCGACGCGGCAGCCCTCGAGCCTCCTCTGAAGCGCGTCGGCGGCGTAGAAACCCCCGGGGCCGCTCCCCACGATGACGACGGAGGCCGCCACTCGGTCCTAGCCTTGGCTCGCCAACAGCCGGCGGCCGACTTCCGGCATCAAGGACTTGTCGAGGTTGGCAAAGGCGAGGCGGAGATAGGGCTCCTCGCCTTGGCCGAACATGGTGCCGGGGAGACAGAGGAGGTTCTCCTCGTCTACCAGCCGCTTCGCCACCGCGGCCGCGGCGGTGCCGTCGAAGGGGTGGCGCACATAGGCGAAGTAGGCGCCCGAGCTCACCAGGCGATATCTCAAGCGGTTGTCCGCGAAGATGCGCCGCAAGGCCTCGAGCCGCTCCAGCATCATCGCGCACTTCTCGCGCTGCCAGCCCTCCAGGTGATCGAGCCCGAAGGCCGCCGCCTCTTGGCCGATGCGGGGCGCGCAGATGGCCACGCAATCCATGATCTTCGCGACCTCTGCGAGCAGGCGCTCGCTCGCGATGAGCGCGCCGACGCGATAGCCGGTCAAGCTATAGACCTTCGAGAAGCTGTAGAGCTGGACGAGGGTGTCCTCGCAAGCAGGCTTGCGGAAGAGACCGTGAGGCGGGGCCGCCTCCGCGCGGAAATCGCGGTAGGTCTCGTCGAGGACGAGTGCCAGGCCCTTGGCCCTGGCCAGCTCGTAGAACGCCTCGATCACCGCGGGCGGATAGATGGCACCGGTCGGGTTGTTGGGCGTCACCAGCACGATCGCGCGCGTCTTGGCACTCACGAGCCGGGCGGCGTCCTCGGCTGCGGGCACGGCACCGCGCTCCTCGCGGCAGGGGAGATGGACGGCGCGCACGCCCTGCATCTCGAGCCACATCTGGTAATTGAAGTAATAGGGGAGCGGCAGCAGCACCTCGTCGCCCGGCCCGGCGAGGGCGGTCGCCGCGAGACAGAAGGCCTGGTTGCAGCCGGCGGTGATGGCGACGCGTCCGGGCGGGATCTCGGCGCCGTACTTGGCGCTCATCCGGCGCGCGAGCTTCTCGCGCAGATGCGGCAGCCCGAGGATCGGCGCGTAGGTCGAGGTCTCGGGACGGCGCGCGAGCTCGGCGACATGGGCCTGGAGTGCCTCGGCCGGCGGGTAGCTGGGCACGGCTTGGCACAGATCGAGGAGCGGCTTCTCCTTGGGGAAGCTGCGGCCCGAGAGCCAGCCGTGCGCCTCGGCGATCGCCGGTGCGGCGACGCTTCGGACTAGGCTGTTGACGCGATAGGACATGAGTGGCTCAAAGCCGTCGAACGCATTTGGTCGAGAGCACCCTCGACACCCCCCACCCTAACCCTCCCCCTCAAGGGGGGAGGGAAAATAGGAGCAAGCTCCATAACCCCCCCTCCCCCTCGAAGGGGGAGGGTTGGGGTGGGGGTGACGTTCAGGACTGTGAAGCAACGCCAAATCATCTACCGCCGGTGCTGCCGCTCAAATCAGCTTCGCGGCACGGAGCTCGGACTCGTAATCGGCGAGTGCCAAGGCGAGGAGCTCGACGATCTCCTCGACCTCCGCCTCGCTCACGATGAGGGGCGGGGAGATCATGAGCCACTCGCCGTACTTGCCGTTGGCCGTGCGGCGCG
>JGI12269J14319_10006139_pt1 | contig 10491 bp, 9 predicted proteins | sample PeaSoiSIISIP2007_FD_14319 | JGI IMG/M metagenome (IMG submission 14319) | reverse complement strand
TATTCCAGCGTCTTCCAGTCCAGCGCCAGCCGGTCGTCTTCCTTACCTTCTCCACTTTTGACTTTCTTGTAGAATCCGCCGCCGGTTTTGTCGCCCAACCATTTCCGCTCGAGCATCTGACGAAAGAAGTCGGGAAGTTTGCCCTCCGATTCCCCCATATTCCCGACCACATGGCCAAGAATGTCCAACCCCACCAAGTCAATGGTCCTAAAAGTGGCCGATCGCGGCCAGCCGATAGTCTGCCCAGTCAAGGCGTCGACATCTTCGACGCTCAAGTCCATTTCCTGCATCAGCCGCATTACGTTGAGCACCGAAAACGTCCCAATGCGGTTGCCGATGAAGTTGGGGGTGTCTTTCGCGTAGACCACGCCCTTGCCCAGGTGCACATCAGCGAAGCGCGCCACCGCGTCAATCAAAACCCGGTCGGTTTCCGGCGTGGGAATCACTTCCAGCAGCCGCATGTAGCGCGGCGGATTGAAAAAATGCGTCCCAAACCAGCAGCGCCGAAAGTCTTCGGGAAAGCCCTCGGCAATCCTCCTGACGGGCAATCCGCTAGTGTTCGTGGTGATGATCGTGCCCGGTTTCCGCAAAGCATCGACTTTCTTCAGCAGCTCGCGTTTGATGCCGAGATTCTCGACCACGGCCTCGATAATCCAATCCACTTCTCCCAGCCGTTTCAAATCGTCTTCAAAGTTGCCGATTGTGACCAGGCGCGACAGCGCTGGCTCAAAGAACGCCGCAGGCTTGGCTTTTCGCGCCGCTTCCAGTCCGCTCGCGGCGACCTTATTACGGGCAGCGTCCGCAGCCCCATCCGGCACGATATCGAGCAAAAGGCTGGGAATGCCCGCGTTGGCGAAATGCGCCGCGATCCGCGCCCCCATCGTTCCCGCGCCCAGAACCGCGACCTTGTGAATATGCTTCATAGATGACTCCAGATTTGGCTCCCTAGGGCAGTCTATCGACCGCCCAGTCGTCCTTGCCACTCCGGACCACCACCATCTGCCACAGGCGAGGATGCACCCGGCGGCCGGACGTGACCTCAAGCAACGTAACCGGAAAAGAATAGCGTCCCACTTTCAATTTCTTTCCTTGGCCGATTTCAAATGCGGAGCCGTCCCCTGGGGAAAAAAAATCGCCCAGTTGATCCTCGGATTTTCCTTGCTTGGCGGCATTCGTGAGCATGACCAACCCGTTCTCGCGATCTTCTGCCCGCCAGACGGAGAGAAATCGGTCTGCGGTCGCCAACGCGGAAACATAGTCGTTGTCGCGGCTATTCAATGCAGATTTCGCCCGCGCCTGAACCGGCAGCGGCGATATTAGATTTATGCAAAGAAAAAAAATACTCAAGAGAAGAACGGCAACCCGCGGCGCGGACCACCCGGACGACTTCATATGCCAGTTTGCCATGCGGCGTGTCTTACCTCCTACACAATGCCATTATGCGGGAGTGCCGCGGAAACCGCCCAGAAACAAAACCGGGCGCGTGCCGATTTAGATGTGGAGTGAGGATGGCATCGGGCACGCGCCCCAATCAAGTTGAGTTCATGCTAAAAGCGGCCTACCTTCAAGTCAAGATAAATCTTTTGTATTCAACACTATGCGACGAGTTCCGCAAGCACAAAAGCGGTCGCCGCTGCTGTGCCTCCAATCACCATGGTCTGTGATTTGGATCGCAATCCCGGTGCCGCCAAACCGCCCGTCCATCCGACATGCCAATCGGCAGCACACAAACCTCCGCGCAGGACAAATGCATTCCCACATGTTCGTCGTCATAGCGTCAAAACTCGGTGTGAGATTTCAGATACTGTTCCGCGCGCCGGATCACGTCCCGTTCGCCCCGGTAGGCCAGCCTGCGCGCGGCCTCCTGCAAAGGAATCCAAAGCGCCTGCTTGACTTCAATCCGCATCTCCGGCGAAATGTCGCCGATCTCGCCCGACTCGTAGCGCAGCAAGTAAAAGGAGACAATCTTGAAAACCCGCTGCTTATCTCCCCAAGTGCGGACGTAAACGTACTTGATGTCGGCCAATTTGCTGACCTGCCGGGCAATGAGCCCGGTTTCCTCGAAGATCTCCCGAATGGCGGTCTGCTCGGGCTTTTCTCCCGGATCCACCAGGCCCTTGGGCAAAGCCAATAGCATTTTTTGGGAACCCCGCTTGCCCCGAGTGACAGAAACCGGCGCTTCCCGCTGCGGTTCGATGACTGCGGCTTCCCAGCCCTGCGGCGTGTCCCGCACCACCACCCCACCCGCTGAAATCTCCCGCACCATGTGCCCCAAGTTATCAGGATCAGAGGAGTTAGTCACCGCCAGCGGTCAGCAGGTAAGGCCAACGTCGCTCCCGTGCGCAAACCTGGAAGCAGCGTGCGCTGACGATTTGTGTCGCCCTGGCATCCTACTTGCTAGATGATGTTGGGGTACCAGGCGAGGTAGGGGAGGACGTGTGGTCCCCATGACCAATCTGCGGAAAATTATTCACTCGGTGCGGGAGTTTGGACGCGGGGGCTCGCGCATTCCGGTTGCGCCGCCCAAGCCGGCTCCGGCGATCGGGCTCGCCCTCGGTGGCGGCTTCGCACGCGGCATCGCGCACGTGGGTGTCCTGAAAGTTCTCGAGGAAGAAAATATCCCCATCAAGTTTGTCGCGGGAACCAGCGTGGGCGCGTTGGTGGGCGCAGCCTATTGCAGCGGCTTGACTCCGGCCGAGTTGGAGGCCGTGGCCGCCCGCGTGCGCTTCCGCAGCTTTGCCCGCTGGACGCTTTCGCGCCTGGGCTTCGCCAGCAATCAGCGCATGGTCGCGTTCTTGAACAGCATCCTGAAAGCCGAGACATTTGAGCAACTGCGTATTCCAATGGCCGTGACGGCCACGGATTTCACCACCGGCGAGGGCGTAGTCTTTCGCACCGGCCCGCTAATCGAGCCTATTCGCGCCAGCTGCACCTATCCGGGAATGTTCCTCCCGGTAACTTTCGGCGGGCGCCTTCTCATTGATGGGATGCTCGCCTATTCCGTCCCCAGCGTGCCTTTGCGGGAAATGGGCGCGACTCGCGTGCTGGCCGTACACCTGAAAGGCAATTGGCTGAATCACGATGGCCCGCGCCATTTGTTCGACGTCATCGGACAATGCTTCTCCATCGCGCAAGAAATGAATTGTGGTGTTTGGCGAGCCGCCTCGGATCTGGTCCTCGAACCCGCGGTCAGCGGCTACGGCTACGACGATTTCGCGCACGCAGCGGATCTCATTCGCGCCGGCGAGGCCGCCACGCGCGCCGCCCTGCCCGAAATTCGCAAGTGGCTGGTCACGGAACCGGCCCGTCCCCCGCAAGCTCACGAATCACGCGCGACAAGACAACCTAGCCCCGTACTGCTGAGCGAAGAGTGAGCTCAGCGATCCAATACACTAATCTCACCAATCGTTTCGTGTAGGGCTTGGTCACCGGCCACGGACCTTGCTTGCCTCTCTAGCGAACCATCGCTAACTCCGCGCGCAGTTTGTGCGTCGCGCGGAAGAGCGTGTTCTTGATGGTGCCTTCGGTGGTGTTCAGGATTCCGGCAACGGTGCGCAGCCGGAGCCCGTGGTAATGCTTCAGTTCGAATACGGTTCGTTCTCTCGGGGAAAGCCTGCGCAGCGCGTGGAAGATGGTTTCGCGTAGTTCACGGCCTACCAGACTGCGTTCCGGACTGGCGCCAGGGCGATCGTCGGAAACGTGATCCAGCGCCGCTTCTTGCTCGCCGTCCGGATGAACCGTGATGGTGACATCGCGACCGCGATTGCGCGTTTTGCGCAGGTGGTCCAGGCACAGATTGGTCACGATGCGGTAAATCCAAGTGTAGAAAGTGCATTCAAAACGGAAGCTCCGCAGGTTGATGTAGGCGCGAAGGAAAGCTTCCTGATAGATATCCTGGGCATCTTCCTGCGAGCCGGTAAGGTGAACCGCCAGGCGGAGGACGGCGCGATCGTACTGGCGCACCAGTTCCTCGAAGGCGCAGGTGTCTCCCTGCTGGGCGCGGCGGATGAGTAGGCTGTCATCCACCTGAGCCGGGCGGGCTGCCGCAGGTTGGATGGACGGAACCAACTCGAAGCCGCCGTCACAGGCTGCCACCGTTTGCACGCTATTCGATTCGGACATCATGTAAATGCCTTTCCACAGCGTCTGCTTCAAAACGACTGTCAAGACGTAGCTGCGCCTCTACGCGGTCCATCAGCCCACAAACTTGTAGCCTGTCCCATGAACCGTCAGGATGAAACGGGGCTCTTCCGGTTTGGGCTCGACTTTCTGGCGCAAGCGCACGATGTGGGCATCGACGGTGCGGGTGGTCGGGAAGTGCTCATAACCCCAGACTTCTTCGAGCAGCCGGTCGCGGCTCAAAGTCTCACCCGGATGAACCAGGAAGTACTTCAACAGCTCAAATTCCTTGGAGGAAAAATCCAGCACTTTGCCTTTGCGCGAAACCTGGCAGCTGCGGAGGTCCAGCTCGACATCGCCAAAAGCGAAGCGGCCTTGCGAATTGGCGAGAGGCTGGGCGCGGCGCAACACAGCTTTCACCCGGGCCAGCAGTTCGCGAATGGAAAATGGCTTGGTCACGTAGTCGTCCGCGCCGATCTCGAGCCCGACCACTTTATCGACTTCCTGGCCGCGAGCGGTAAGCATGATGATCGGAATCCCAGGCCGTTTGGCTTTGAGTTGCTTGCACACGTCCAGCCCGCTCATGCGCGGCATCATGACGTCGAGCAAAACCAGATCCGGTGATTCCTTGAGCGCGGTTTCGAGGCCGGCGACGCCGTCCGCGGCGGTCAGGACCTCATAGCCCTCAAACTCAAAGTTGTCGCGCAATCCAGACACCATGTTGGGCTCATCTTCGACAATGAGGATTTTCGTCATTCCTCCGCTCCCGAGCTTTGCTCCGGTGTGGGTTTGCCAGATTCCGCACCCTGGTTCACCGGCAGCGAGATGGTGAACTTGCTGCCCTCGCCGGGCACGCTATCCACCAGCACCTTTCCCCCATGAGCCCGCACGATGTGGCGAACTAAAGAGAGCCCCAAGCCGCTTCCCTTGGTGTTGTGAACCAAGGGGTCGCCCACGCGATAAAACTTCTCGAAAATCTTGTGCTGCTCTTGGTCTGGGATGCCGATGCCGTGGTCGATGACCTCCAGCCTCACCGAACCGTTCTTCCGGTACAAGTTGACCCCGATGTATTTCCGGTCGTACGAGTACTTGAGAGCGTTGTTCACCAGGTTCAGCAGAGAGCGCGATAATGCTTCACGATCCACTCTCAAGGGTGGCACGTCGTCGCTGATTTTCTCCTCGTAGACGAAACCGTTTTGTTCGATCTGGTAACGGTAAGAGTCGAGCGTGGTGTGCACCAGTTCGCGCATATCGGTTTCGCGGAAGTCGTATTCCTTGCGGCCGGCCTCGATCCGCGAAAAATCAAGAATGTTGTTGATCAGCGCGCTCAGCCGTTCGCTTTCTTTGCGAATGATGCGGTAGTACTCCTGATATTTTTCCGGACTGGTGATGCGGCCCATCTCCAGCGTCTCGGCATAGAGACGAATGAGGGAAAGCGGGGTACGCAGCTCGTGCGAAACGTTGGAGACGAAGTCGGATTTCAGCCGGGCCAAAGCCATTTCCTTGGCGACGTTGCGATGGTTCAGCACGATTCCCGCGGCCAGCAGAACGGTCAGCCCGCCCAACACCAAGAAACCGATGCGCACAAAATGATCGCCCAACGCTTCTAGGGTGGTGCCGCGCAATTTGATACCGAGCGTCAGTCCGGGGAATGCGCCTTCCAGGTTGCGCTCGACTTCCGGGACGCCGCCATCCCATCCGGTGGAGGCCGCCAGCGGAGCGGAGTCGCTCCGTTCGTGCAACATGATGACCGCCGGGTTCTTCTCGCTCTGGCCGGTGGTGACATTGTGACTCAGCAGTGTATTCAGCATTTCCGGAAAGAACTGCTGCCGCAGATAGTCGGCATCGAAAGCGATGCCACCGACACCCTGCACCTGGCCAGAGGGGTTGGTGATTAGAAACAAGGCGACGGACTGATAAACGCGCTTGTCACCGCGCGGCGCCGAGTTGTCGAAGAAATGGTAGGGGATGCCTTTCTTCTGGGTCTCGCCGATTTCGTCGACCGCCTCCTTGTACTCCAGCTTCATCCAGCCATCCATCATGTGGGATAGGTCGTCGGCCTCATCATGGAATCCGGCATCTTTAAGGCTGTAGGGTTGGGAGCGAAATACCAGGCCGCCCGCCGGGTCGTACACAAAAACGTGTGCGACGTAAGGATGCGCGGCCAAAATGCGATCCAGGGTGATGGAGCATGCCTCGCTGGGAGCGGGGAAACCGGCGCGAGCGTCATCCATCAAACCGTAAGCCCGCTGGTTGAGCTGCTTCTCGGAGATTTGCAGAACTTGCGTGAAATCGCGCTGAATGGCGGCTTCGACCCCGCGATCACGCTGGATGGTTTGCAAATGGAGCGCGCTCAGGAGCACAAGCGCCGTAGCCGGCAGTACTACGGCCAGCTCAAAGGCCATAATCAGGCGGGTGCGATCTTTGCTGTTGTTGCGGCGCTGCTTTGCCATGACGCTCCCGGTTTCCAGCAACTACCTGGCTACCGCACTCGAAACATACTTGAGTGTGACAGGGCGGGCGTCAATTGCCAGTAAAAAGCTGTAAAAAGTTGTGAACTGGTTGACGCGTAGGGTGCCGACGCGGCAAATACCGGCGCGAGCAATAGCGGGGATAGTTTCAATTGGTCGGGGCGCGCGGATTTGAACCGCGGACCCCCTGCGCCCAAGGCAGGTGCGCTACCAGGCTGCGCTACGCCCCGACTTCGTGGAAGGCCTCGCTCCGATTATAGCTGACCCGTTCCCGCGTCCATTACTCCGGCTGCCCGCCCTGCCCAGGGTGCGAGTTATAATTTAATTTGATCATGCAGAGATCCCGCTATGCCTTGGTGGCCTACACCAACGATCCGGTGGCGGAATTTGTCAGGCAGCTCCGCCGGGAACTGCATCCCGATCTCCCCCATCTGCCCGCCCATGTTACCGTGATCCCGCCGCGCTTTCTGCCCGGCGAGGAGGCGCGTGCCATCGAGGCCACGGCCGAAATCTGTAGCCATGTTGAGCCCTTCGAGGTGAACCTCGGGGAGGTTGAGACGTTCATCCCGGTAACGCCCACGGTGTTTATCCGCGTGGCTCATGCTTACCGGGTTCGCCAGCTCCACGACGAACTCACCGCCCACCAGTCGCTGGCTAGCGCGGAGGAGTGGCCTTACCTGCCGCACGTCACCATCGTGAAAATGAGCACCGAGGAACAAGCCCAGACCGCGTACCGCCTGGCCCGGCGCCGCTGGACCCAGTTCGCATGCAGCCGATGTATCCACGTACAAGAACTAACCTTCGTGCGCGAAGCCGAACAGAACCTCTGGGTCGACGTCGCGGGTTTTCCGCTCGGCACCGCCATGGTCTCGCCCCACGAAGACTAACCTGGAGCCAGGTTCCGCGCCCCGCCAAAACCCTTGTCCAGAGCCAGGTTTAGTGCTTTGTTTGCTTGGGATTCCCTTCCCGGAAGTACATGTATCCCCGTGCGTTGCCAAGCGCTTCGGGCGGGCGTACACCAGAGAGTGGATTGCTCCGAAAGCACTGCAACGCCGCGCCCCAAGCGGCCTTGAGGGCCGGGGCGAGGTCTGACGAATGCAGATTGGAGTGTACGGGGCGGGATACCTGGGGACCGTCATATCCGCCTGTCTGGCCGACTTTGGAACTCCGGTAACCTGCTGCCATCCCGACAGCTCGCGCATGGTGGAAATGGCGCAGGGCAACGTCCCTTTCTTTGAGAAAAATCTCACCGAGGTCATCCGCCGCAACGTGCGCTGCGGGCGGCTGGTGTATTCGACCGACATCGAGTCCTTCGCCCGTAAAGCGCAATTCATTTTCCTGGCCGAAGATTCTCCGCAATCACTGGCCGAGCTGGCGATTCGCGTGGCGCGCCCGGCGCCCAAGCCTCCCATACTTTCTATCGTCACCCCGGTGCCAGTCGGCACCGCTGCGCAGGTCGAGCGGCGGCTCAAGGAGGCCGGGGTCGCGGCCACCATCGTCTCCCAGCCAATATTCTTCACTCCCGGCTGCGCGGTGGAGGATTTCAACTGGCCCGACCGCATCATCCTGGGCACATCCTCCAACGAAGCGGTGCTGACCGTGAAGCAGATTTTTCATCCGCTGGTGATGCGCGGAGTTCCGGTCATCGTCTCCAATCACGAAACCGCCGAACTGGTGCGCGAGGCCGCGACCGCCTTCGTCGCCACCAAGATTTCGTTTATCAATGAAGTATCCAACTTATGCGAGCGAGTGGGCGCCGACGCGGTCAGCCTGGCGCTGGCTCTCGGGCTGGACAAGAAAATCGCCCCGCGCTGCCTGCAACCCGGTGCCGGCATGGGTGGCTTATTCGCTGAATCCGACATGGAAGCGCTGGCGGAGTTGGCGCGGGCCAACGGAGTGCCGCTCAAGATCCTGAGCGCCGCGCGCGAGGTCAATCAGGGACAGGCCGATTACGTATTGGACAAAATCTTTTCCATGATGAAGTCAGTCCAGAATAAAGACGTGGGCATTTGGGGGCTGGCATTCAAACCGAACACCAACTCGATTGCGGGTTCTTCTTCCGTGCGGCTGGCGCAGAGTCTGGTTGCCAAAGGGGCCCGGGTGCGCGCCTACGATCCCGTCGCCATTCCGGAAGCGCGCCAGACCTTGAATGGTGACGTGCATTATTGCGAAACGCCGTATGCCGCGGCCGAGGGCATGGATGTTTTGGTCGTCGGCACTGGCTGGCCGGAATTTCGCGGCCTTGATTTCGACCGCGTGAAGCATCTACTGAAACGTCCTCTCATCGTGGACACTAAGAATCTTCTCGACTCGGTGCGGCTGCGCGCCATGGGATTCGAATACGTCGGCGTAGGCCGCGGCTAGGCCATCTCCGCTTCCGCTCTGCTCCTCTGACACTTTCCGCACGGGTTGCTATAATCACAAAGCGCGGTGGGAGTAGCTCAACTGGCAGAGCACCGGACTGTGGCTCCGGTCGTTGTGGGTTCAATTCCCATCTCCCACCCCAATCCTTTTCCGGCGCCCCCGAGCGCAGACTGCCTGAACGTCCGACCCTCTGACCCCGCGAACCCGATTGTGAGGCTTGCTGGAATCTCTGCAATGATGACCCGCAATGTGAGCTAAGCACGATTCTTGCGCCGGAGAATTGCCGCCCCGACAGCTCCGCCAAGGCTGGCGAAAATCAGGAAAACAAAAAACGTGGCGGCCAGCGCCATGATCATAACCACAAGCAGGCCTTGGGGAGTCTTCAGGTACTGGAACATCTGCTGGGCTTGCGGATCGCTGTTGCGGGCAGCGGCTTGTTCGACAGCTTGCAGGAGTGCCGAGCGGAAGTCGTTGCCGGCGTGAAAAAGCGTTGTCTCGATCAGGGTTAGCAGGCCAAAGAGGACGAAGCCCAAAGCGCCGCTGACCATGCCCAAGCGCGCGCCCACCCAGGGAGTGGGATTGGCGTGAGGCACCCGCCGCCGATAAAACAAAACGCAAAGAAATCCGGCGCTCAGCATTCCCAAGCCAAAGGAAGCCCCGAGCGGGATGATCATGAGAAGCGCGGCCAGGGAACCGGCGAGCGCCGCCGCAGGCAGGGCCTGCTGCCAGTCAATCTTCGCGGGCGGAATAGCGGCGGCCGGAACTGAGCCCTGGGAAACAACTTCGCCGAACCCGGCTTCGGAAGCCAGCACTGCCTGTGGAACGGCAACGGTGACGCGAATCTGGGGCGCTCTGCATTGCGGGCAGAACGCGATGCCTTCCTCGACCGCCGTTCCGCACTGGTAGCAGGAATGTTCCACCGGATTTCAAGGTACAGCAGGGCGGGCGAACGAGGCAAGGAACGAGGGCCGGACCGCCGAGATCAGATCGTATCTTTGCCGTACGTGCGCACGTAGACCAGTGCGAAATCGGAGCCCGAGCCGTCAGGTTTGACGGATACGATGTGCTGATTAGCTTCGGTGCCGGCTTTGAGTTCGATGTTGCTGCCGCTATCTGGACCGCAAGTCAATTCCTTGGACATGGGGTCGGAGCCGGAGTGGTAGTTCATGGAAGCACTCGATCCGCTGGTATGGCATTCGAGCACGTTGCCGTATTTCTTTAACTGGTCGCGGTAATAAGCAATGATGCTCGTAGGCGTGGAGTCGGATTCATATTCGACCGCGACGACCTTCAAACCATAGCCCATGCCGGAAATATTTACGTTGGCGCTCTTGTCGTCGTTTGATTTGTCTTCCGGCTTGGGGCGCGCGCCTGGGTAGACGGGCATGCCGGTGTCACGCGCGTCGGCGTTCTTGTCGACATGAATTCCGCCGAACGGAGTGCTGATGTCGACATTTTTCTCCTTGCCGCTCTCATCCTTTTTCACGTGGATGGTGCAAGCGGGGAGAAGAAGCAGAATGACAGAGACAGAAATGAA
>JGI12269J14319_10006137_pt1 | contig 10496 bp, 13 predicted proteins | sample PeaSoiSIISIP2007_FD_14319 | JGI IMG/M metagenome (IMG submission 14319) | reverse complement strand
CGCGCGGTTTACGCCCGGAAACTTCGCTCACGTCGCCAGAAACCTCTCCGACCAGCCGTTTCGCAACGTAACGATTGAATTGATGCAGGATGAGAAATTGCGGCAGACGCCATCACACTGGGCGGAGGAAAACGGAGAAAAAACGTTCGAGGGTGGCCGCCGCAAAATTCTCTTCGTGAAAGATGGAGTGCGCGTCTCCGAAGTCACCCTGGAACCGGGCGCGACTGTTCCCAGCCACCATCACGACGGTCCGCATCTGCTGGTCGCCGTCACAGATCTTGATATACGCGGCGTCGATGGCACCGATCCGATGACCGGAAAATTCAAGTCCGGCGATATCAAATGGTTGCCGGGAAATTACACCCACACCCTGACGAATGTGGGAAAAGTCCCGGCGAGATTCGTGACCGTAGAATTTTAAATCGGGTCCGCTACTCGCTCTTGACCAACGGATTCCCCGGAGAAACCAGGCCAACCCGATGCAGCTTAGCGGTGAGCCGGTCTTTATCACTCGAAGCCGAAGCAGCGGCAAGGCGCTTGCGAAGCTTAGCTACTTTTTCTGCGCGGGTGCGGCGCCGGCGTATTTCCGGACGACGGCTGGGTGCGGACATAAGATTCTCCTTGGTGTTCAGGGACTGAGGTCCGTGCTATGACGGTTCGAAACCTCGAGTCAGACGCTCGGTCGGCGCCCTGGACTCAGCCTTTGATTATAGGGTTCATCGGCACGGCTGGCAAAGAGGGAGAGGACAGCGGTCGCAGTTTCGGGAAATCGTGCTTGTACTCCCCGATAACATTGCTATAATTCTGCAATGTTTGAGGCAGGCCGAAAACCGTGCCGGTCAAGGATGAAGAAGCTATGGACGGAAGCGTGAGGCCTCTTGGCGTCTGCGGAAAATGGAAGGAACTGATTGCCCATGGCTGAGAAACCGGTGACCGGAAGACGAATAGGCTGGCTGTTGGGATGCGGCTTGCTTCTCGGGCTCGTGGCCGCTTTCGCGGGGCGTCAGACCGTGAACTACACTTCGACGGACGCGTTCTGCGCCGAGTCCTGCCATTCGCACCCGCACGCCACGAAATTCTGGATTCAGTCCGCGCACTACTCCAACCGGCACGGGGTTGTGGTTCACTGCACCGACTGCCATCTGCCGCCGGGAGGAGTGCAATATCTCACGGAAAAGGCCCGGTTGGGCGGTCGCGATGCCTACTCCCAGCTCTTTCGCGACGTCTCCAAAATCGACTGGGCGCGGGAACGCAAACTCGACCGCGCTGTAACCTTTACTTACGACGCGGGCTGCATCCATTGTCACAACAACCTGTTCACGCAGGGGCTTTCCCAGGTCGAGGGCAAGCTGCCTTCCGCCGACCAGAAGACTGACCCCCAGCAAGTCCAGGAGATGAGAATCGTCGCGCGCAGAATGGAAGCGCACCTTTACTACCAGCGCAATCGGGAAAAATTGCACTGCGTTAACTGCCACTTGTTCTCCGGACATCTCATGGAGAAAAAGATGGTGCCCGTAGCGACGGCCGCGGTCGAGGATTCCCAGTTTCCACTCGCCTCCTCGGGCTTCCGGGACTACACCGAAGCGGTGCCCGGAGTGGCCGTCAAGTTCCACATGATCGCGGTGCCGGGCGGAACTCTCGCGGCAGGCAGCCCGGAACTGGGCGCTTGCCGCTTCCGGGACGCAGGGCCCGTGCACACGGTTAGCGTAAGCCCGTTCTGGATGGCGCAAGCCACTGTCAGCGACCAAGACCTCGAATTGTTTTCTGCCCAGCGTAAGTTGAAGGAAAAGCCAGGCGCGTTGTCTCCGCAGGTCGCCGATGCTTACACGCAATGGTTGTCGCAGGCGACGGGAAAGAAATATCGCCTACCGACAGAAGCCGAGTTGGAGTACGCCTGCGTGGCCGGAGGCACCATGCCCGCCTGGGAACGGTTCGACAGCCGAGCGGATTCCAAAGTTTCCGGTCTGGCCGTACTCAATGACTGGGGCTTCTTTAATCTCTCCGGCAGCACAACCGAGTTTTTGCTGGATGAATCCCATGACCCCAATTTTCTCCGCACCGGCGTCACTTTCAGGGTGGTAAGAGAAGTAGACGAGAAACCGGCAACCCGCGCCAGTCTGCAGCCATAAGGAGTCGAGACCTATGAAGGACGCACGCGATCACGATCTGGGCATGGACCGCGCCATTACGCGCCGCGATTTTCTGAATGGGGTCGCCATCGGGATCGGCGGCCTGGCGCTCGGGTCCACCCTAACCGGCTGCGGGCGGTTCGGTGGCTCGGAGTCGAACGCTGCGCAGGATGCTGCAGGTTACAATCCGCCGGCAGGAAGCGGGATGCGCGGCGATAACACGGGATCGTTTGAAGCCGCGCACGGTTTGCGCGACGGAACGTTCTGGCAAGACGCCGGCACGGCCACCCCCACCGACGGCACCTACGATCTGATCGTGGTGGGTGCTGGGATCAGCGGACTGGCGGCAGCGCATTTCTTCCGCAAGCAGGCTGGCGCCAATGCGCGCATCCTGATTCTCGAAGCGCACGACGATTTCGGCGGCCACGCCGAGCGCAAGGAGTTGCGCGCCGGAAACCGGCGTTTGCTCAGTTACGGCGCCCAATCGATTGAAAGCCCGTCGCTCTATAGCGCGGAGGCCAAGGGTTTGCTGGCCGACGTGGGCTGTGACGTGCAAAAGTTCTACCACTACTACGACCAGAATCTCTTTTCCTCGCTAAAGCTGGGAAGCGGCATGTTCTTTGACCGCGAAACGTTCGGAGAGGATCGTCTGGTGGCAGGCTTCGGCAAGATTCCTCACCGGGATTTTTTTGCCAAGGCCCCGCTCTCCGACGCGGCGCGCCGCGATATCGTGCGCCTCTACACCGAAAAGGTGGATTACCTGCCAGGCCTTACACCGGAACAAAAGAAGGCCGTCCTGGACAAAATTAGCTACGCCGATTTTCTGACCAAGATTGCCAAGTGCACTCCGGAGGTGGTCCCCGTCTTCCAGACCCGCAGCCACGATCTGTACGGGGTGGGCGTCGACGCCGTCTCCGCTTTCGCGCTCCACGATGAAGGCGATGACTATGGTTATGGTTACCCGGGCCTCGACGCCATGCTCGGACCCTCCGGCGAGCGCGGGCCCCACAAGCCGGATCCTTACATCTTTCATTTTCCGGATGGCAATGCTTCCGTCGCCCGCTTGCTGGTGCGGTCCTTCATTCCCGAGGCCATACCAGGACACACCATGGAAGACGTGGTGATGGCCCAGGCCGACTACAGCCGACTCGATCGCGCTCCCTCTCCGGTACGCATCCGTTTGAACAGCACAGTCGTCGGAGTGCGCCACGACGGCGATCCGGCATCGGCAAGCGAGGTGGAAGTGACCTACGCCCGCAATCGGCAAATGTATCAAGTGCGCGGACGCCGCTGCGTGTTGGCGTGCTACAACTCGATGGTTCCCTACGTTTGCCCCGAACTTCCCGCCAAGCAAAAGGAAGCGCTGGCCTATGGCGTAAGGACGCCGCTGGTATACTCGCACACCGCTATTCGCAATTGGACCTCGTTCCAAAAGCTGGGCGTGTTTCAGATCGCGGCCCCCGGATCCTATCACCCCTACGCCGCCATCGACTTTCCCGTGAGCATCGGAGAATACAAGTACTCCAGCCGGCCGGAAGAGCCGATGGTGGTGTTCATGGTGCGCACACCTTGCCAGCCCGGCTTGTCGCAACGCGAGCAACATCGCGTGGGGCATGTGGAACTTTACGACACACCGTTTGAAACCTTCGAGCGTAAGATCCGCGATCAACTCGCGCGCATGCTTGGCCCGGGAGGTTTTGATCCGGCCACCGATATCGAGGGCATCACCATTGGGCGCTGGGCCCACGGCTACGCCTACGGATATAACTCCTTGTTCGATCCCGACTTCGCCAAAGGGGAAGCGCCCAACGAGGTCGGACGAAAGCCGTTCGGGCGCATAGCGATTGCCAACTCCGATGCCGGCGCCATCGCTTACATGGATACCGCCATCGACGAGGCCTATCGTGCCGTGCAAGAACTCGCTCACTACCGGAGTGCGTAGCGCCGCTTGGTGTAAGTAAGATTCGTGTCAGGGTATGCCTTCAGGCATACCATCAGTCCTGAGTTATAAGAGCGACTTTAGGCGCTGATTGCCGACGATTGGAGGGAAAAATGAACATGAAGCGAGTCCTCACTGCCGTTGCTGTGCTTGCCATGATGGTCCTGGCGCCTGCGGCTTGGCCACAGACCAAACCCGCAAGCGACCCCGATGCCACCGTCGCGGAAAAGTGGATTGCAGCCTGGAATTCCCACAATCCCGACAAAATGCTCCCCGTGTTCACGGACGATGTTTTCTACGAAGACGTGGCCTACGGCGAGGTAAGTCACGGGCACGCTGAATTTCGGAAGTTTGCCGCCGACGAATTTGAGGCTGTTCCCGATCTCGAAGTCAAGTTAGTGCGCGCCTCCGTTCAAAACGGCCACGGCACGATCGAATGGACGTTTATCGGCACCGACAAGGGGATCTACAAAACGGGAAAGAAGTTCACGGTCCGAGGCGTGAGCGTGATCGACGTGCGCGACGGCAAGATCGCACGCAGTCTCGATTTCTACGATTCAGGTACAATCATGCGCCAGGTCGGGGTGTTGCCAGCTCAGTAGCCAAGGCCACCACAGCGATAAAGGACGACTCTTTATGACCAAGGACACGACGCAAGCAACCCGAGACTCCGCTCAACTGGAGGCCCTCGGCTACGACTCCAAGTTTGACCGCTCCATGAGCATGTGGGCGAATTTTTCGCTCGGCTTTACCTACTTATCACCGGTAGTGGGAGTCTACACGCTGTTCGCCATTGCTTTTGCCGCGGGTGGTCCCCCCATGTTCTGGACCTATTTGTTGGTCGGGCTTGGACAACTGCTGGTGGCCATGGTGTTCGGCGAGATTGTCTCGCAATTTCCGATTGCTGGCGGCCTCTATCCTTGGGCGCGCCGTTTGGTGGGAAAGCGTTGGGCATGGATAGCTGGCTGGGTCTACTTATGGGCGTTGTGCTCCACCATCGCGGGGGTCGCCGTGGGAGGGGCTCCGTATGTGGCGCAACTTCTCGGTATCAAGACTGGTCAGGCGGGAGAAGTCGCGATCGCGGTGGCCATGATCGTTGGGAGCACGGCCCTCAACGTCAGCGGCACCAAGCTTCTGGCGCGGGTTGCCATGTTCGGATTCATTTGTGAACTGGTGGGCGCGATTGTTGTCGGTGGTTATCTCCTGATCGTGGCGCGGCACCAGAGCTTCGCGGTGCTCTTCCACACCTTTGGACTCGGCAACGGACATTACCTTCCCGCCTTTCTGGCTTCGAGCGTCGGCGCTCTGTGGTGTTACTACGGCTTTGAAGCGTGTGGCGACGTCGCCGAAGAGACTCCCGACGCCAGCCGCGCCATCCCCAAGGCAATGCGCATGACCATCTATATTGGCGGCTTCGCGGCCATGCTGGTGTGCCTGGCTTTCGTATTGGCAGTGCCCGATCTGAACGCCGTGTTTTCCGGGAAGGACACCGACCCGGTGGTTACCATTCTGAACACCGCTATGGGCCCAGTCGGCCTGCGAGCCGTCATCGCGGTGGTCATGGTCTCGTTCTTTTCCTGCCTCATCAGTCTGGAGGCTGCCACCAGCCGCCTCTTGTTCAGCTATGGCCGCGACCACATGATCTTTGGGAGTAAACAGCTCAGCACGCTTTCCGAACGCACGCGGGTTCCGGTGAATGCCTTGCTGTTTGCCGGAATTGTGCCGGCCTTCATTGCGATTGCAGGTTTGTTCCTTAAGAGAATGGTCGAGACCATTGTCGTATCCAGCGCCGCCGGCATCTACATCGCCTTCCAGATGATTGTTTTGGCAGCTCTGATCGCGCGCGCTAAGGGATGGAAGCCGGCCGGAGAATTTCGTCTGGGTATCTGGGCGTGGCCGGTCAACATCGTTGCGCTCACCTATGGCGTCCTGGCCATCATCAACATGGTTTGGCCGCGCGCGCCGCAGGACCCCTGGTATAGCAACTACGGAATGATCGTTGTGTGGGTGGCCATATTCGCTATCGGCCTGTTCTACGCGGTCCTGTTTCGCCCCTACGAGCGCGGTGGTGCCGCGGCAGGCGATGCTCATTTGAATTGACAGCGAAAAAGAAAGGGCCACGCGGATTCCGGAGCGTGGCCCTTGACTAATGCTCGTCGACTAATGCTCGTCCCTACGCGGCCGCGATTTTTTCTTCTGCGGCGATGGTATAGACCAACACCGCTTTCTTCCCGCCTTTCGCGGCCGTGGCGTGGATCGTGTTCAAGTTGACGCCCTTGGCGGCGAGTCTGTCCAGACACTCCGCCAGTGCGCCGGGCTTGTTGGGTAACTCGTACTCTTCTGCGTTGGTTTCCTTGTAAGGGAGGCGCGCTTCGTCGAGCGCTTTCTTGGCTCGCCGTGCATCTTCGACGATCAGTTCCACCGTTCCCGTTGTCCCTTGCGCTGTACCGAGGAGAGCGAGAATGTTTACCTTGGCGTTCCCCAGCGTGCGTGCGATCTCAGCAACTGTCCCCGGGCGATTCTCAATCGAAATTGTGAACTGCTTAGTTTTGGCCATATTGAATCCTCCTAATGGCTTGCTGGGTGGGGATTATACGCCTGAGGGTGCGGGGAGCGCCTGCCGCACAGCTGCTAGTCGAAGTCAACCTTCTCGAATCCCAAACCCTGCAACAGACTGCTGAGCGTCGAAGCCGCATTCTGCTGCGCCGTTCGCAAAATGCCATCGGCCAAGGCCGCGTCTTGCAGCTGACGTTCCGCCTCCTGGCGAACTTGCGTTTCCAGATTCGGGTCGGTCGGTACCAGCAACCCAGTCTGCCTGGAATACACCCGGGTCCTGGCGCTGTCGAGCCGGGTGCTGAACAACTGCGCCGCGGGAAGATGCAAGCGCACCTGCTTGCCATCTACCCTGACGTCGTCCGGCTTCAGATTTGAGAAATCAATCCCGGCGACAACTTCGCCGTGCACCATCATCAAAATGCGATCTCCCGTCAGAAAATCCGGAAGGAAGGGATTTTCTTTCGCTCCAGTCACCAATTTGTCCACGGTGTAAACCACGGTCTCCAGCCGCTGCAGCCGCTGAATGCGATCAACCACCGTGGGCTGGCTGACATCGATGCTGATGGTTCTGCCGGTAACCGCCGACAACATCTGGCTCAACAGAGCGCGCCCCGAATGCCGGGACAGCATTAACCATCCCACCGTACCGAGACCCAGAACTCCAACGAGCAGCCCAGCCACGATGAGAGCGATCGCAACCGTCGCCCGCGATCGAGGAGGTTTAGGAGCCTGAGAACCCGTATCAGGATCGTGAGGCATGCAACAAGGTTACCACCCGGAAGAATCCCAGAGTCGTCAACTGCTTAGCCGAGAAGCCTCTGGGAGTTTCACCGACCACCAATTAGTATGGGTCCCCCCCCGCCCCCTCCCTCACCATTGTTCTCGCAAAGTATTCAAGAATAATGACTTAGGTTGTCAAAGAACGTTGGAAATTGTGGGGGCAGCTTCGAGGTCCGTCTTGGTGGACGAACACATCTCGAAACTGCCCCAATCAGACTTTTACTTTCGCGCCCGGGGGGTTGTAAGTCAATAAATTTCGATTGCATGGGGTTTGTGATGAAAAGGTCGGGCCAAAGGGAGTCTACTCGCTTAGGCAGCCCTTGATAGAATCCCAGGATGCCGACGGTGTTGCGATCTGGCCCGTACCGCTTTTACTTCTACAGTCACGAGCCCAACGAGCCGCCGCACATTCATGTTGACCGCAACGATCTGTCGGCTAAATTCTGGCTTAGTCCCGTCCAACTGGCGGGCAACTTTGGATTTCGGGCCCACGAACTGCGCGCGATACAATCTATGGTGACGGATTCGCGGCAGCTGTTTCTGGAGGCATGGAATGAGTTTTTCGGCATCGTCGGCGCATAGCACTGCCGATGAACGCGTGCTGGACGTCCAATTCTCGGACGACGCGATCAGCGTGAGCCTGCGCGACGGCCGCGTTATCACCGTGCCGCTGGTCTGGTATCCGCGGCTGCTCGACGCCACAGCCGCGCAGCGCAAGAACTGGAAAATAGCTGGCGGCGGCTATGGAATTCATTGGCCCGACATCGACGAGGATCTGAGCACCGAAGGATTGCTGCGAGGCGCGCCCGCGCCGAGAACATCGATTCCCGCGAAGTAGACCCTCCCGGCGCTTGCGGTTGGGAGCCCACCTTTCGAAAGCGCGAAGGTGGGGTACCCCCAGTGGTTATGGTGCCGACGACAAGCTACCTGGAGCCAGATGTAGGCCATCCGCCTGCCCTTCCGAGTAGAGTCTATCCGCCGGTTCCGGCATCCAATCTGAAGATTGGAGGTTTGTATGTACGCAGTTCTTGGAGCAAGTGGACACACCGGACATATTGTGGCGAAGAACCTTCTTGCCCGCGGGCAGAAGGTCCGCGTCGTCGGCAGAAATGCGGCTCGGCTGCAGCCTCTGGCAGCCGAAGGCGCAGAAATCTTTATCGCAGACATCACCAATGCGCCGGGCCTGACCAAGGCGCTTCAGGGCGCCGAGGCCGCCTACGTCATGATCCCACCCGACCCCACCAGCAACGATGTCCGCGCCTCCCAGGAGCGCGCCAGTGACGCAATCGCTACCGCCGTTCGGCATGCCCAAGTCAGGTATGTGGTATCGCTCAGCAGCGTTGGAGCCGACAAGGCAAGTGGCACCGGACCGGTTGTCGGTCTTTACAACCTGGAGCAAAAACTCAACCTGATCGATGGCGTGAACATTCTCCACCTGCGCGCTGGATACTTCATGGAAAACACACTGCCGCAAGTGGGCGCCATTCGCATGACAGGCAGCACGGCTGGGCCGCTCCGTCCGGATCTGAAAGTTGCCATGATTGCCACGCGGGACATTGGAGCGGCGGCAGCCGACGCGCTTCGGCAACTCAAATTCCGCGGCAAACAGACGCAGGAACTCCAGGGGCAGCGCGATCTCGACTATACCGAGGTTGCGGCCATCATCGGCAACGGCATCGAGAAACCCGGTTTGGGATACATTCAGTTGCCCGATGAGCAGACCAAGGCCGCCATGGTGCAGATGGGGATGTCCGAGAATTTTGTGGGACTAATCCTCGAAATGGCCGGGGCTCTGAACACAGGATACATGCGGGCCCTCGAACCCAGATCTTCCCGCAACAGCACCCCAACAACGTACGAAACCTTTGTGGCTGAAGAATTCGTGCCGGCATACCAGCAGCAGGCCGCAGCGTAGTGTAGGCCCGAGGGTCTGCCCAGCAAGCGGAAAAGGCCACGCTCATTTCTGAACGTGGCCTTTATTTATGCCGGCAACTACCTACTCTCCCACACACTTTCGCGTGCAGTACCATCGGGCTCTCGATGATTGCAGTATTTCTGGAACGCTCCTAGAATGAGGCCCACGAATTTGAAGGGAGGCAATTGGCCATGAAGCATACTCAGCTGGCCCTTTTCCGAGACAGAACGTCCCTCTATCTCATGCTTGTGTGGGCTGTCCTGATTTGCATGAGCCCGCCGGGCGCGGTGCGCGCGAGTATGTTCCAAGTCACGGGTGGTGGCTCCAGTTGCTCAGACTCGATCAAGAGCTGCAAGAAACCTGTGAAGTTCATCAGCAACGTCAACGGATGTTACACCTTCGCCTGTGAGTATGGTGCTGCGACGCAGCACAATATCCACAGCAGCGCCGCGAACGGCGTGAAGACGCTCCTTCAAATGGCAAAGGAGAGCGGGAAGTGAGCCGACCACCGGCATTAGGGCGGTTCACCGCCCCCACCTAGGGCTGCGGTCTGTCTTTCAGCCCGGGGATCTGGCCGAGTTGGGAGAACTTGAGATCCGCCTTCATCTGCTTCTCGATGGAAGAGATTTGCCCCTCCACGGCCTGCATGCTGGCGGTGTCGCCGGATGAACCCAGCGCTGGGAGGCGGCCACCCAAGTCCACCAGCTCCTGCAACTGACCGGTAATCGTCTCGCTTAGATAGAGACTGTTGGTTGTGTAAGCCACATACAAGTTATTAAGCGCATCCACCGCAGACTTTTTCCCGGCTGGGTCCACTGGCACTTGGCCGAGCGCCTCGAGTAGAGCCGCCATCTGCTGATGAACGCTCTCGTATGCGGCCAGCTCCTTACCGTAGATCTGTTGTTCCAGTGCCAGCCTTGTCTCCAGTCCCTGAGTCTTTTCGTCGATGTGCTGCTGCACCTGGCTTTGCAGCCACCATCCTCCGAATCCGACAGCCGCCGTCATAATCGTCGTCAAGAGGGTCATGAACCACTGCAAGCTCTTTCTCTCTCCTTGCGCCCTGTCCAGTTTCTTGTCAAGAGCGTCCAATTTCGATTCCAGCTTTTCCATGTGAGATTCCGAATCGGGCATGGTATTCACCTCCTGAGTTGTGATTGGTGTGTCGGGCCTGGCAAAA
>JGI12269J14319_10006134_pt1 | contig 10499 bp, 10 predicted proteins | sample PeaSoiSIISIP2007_FD_14319 | JGI IMG/M metagenome (IMG submission 14319) | reverse complement strand
CCCAGAAATCAATCAGCACGGGCTTATCGGACTTCAATACATCGGAATCGAAATTAGCGTCGGTGACTTCGACGGTGGTGGTGCTTGCCATTCATCCTCCCGGGTTCCCATTTTACTTCTAAGTTAGCTGCCAGTGCCCGCCCGGGTCGACCACGTAGTCTCCTTCGGGCGGAACTTCTATCCTAGCACTGTTCATTGGATGTTCCACAAGGCTGGAAGTCGCAGGTAACGTATTAAGGCATTGAATCATTGAGACATTGAATCATTGAGGGATTGTGCCATTGATTCAATGATTTAATGGATCAATGCCTCAATTGCGAATGACTGGCAATCTCGATAATCTCCGCGTGGTGCTCGTCGCAACCAGGAATCCGCTGAATATTGGGGCGGCGGCGCGAGCCATGAGTAATTTTGGAGTCCGGCGATTGCGGGTAGTAAATCCCTACGAGGTGGCGTTTCGCGAGGCGCGGTCGGCAGTAGGCGCGTCGGGGCTGCTGGCAAAGGCCGAACAGTGCGACGGCGTGGCCGAGGCAGTCGCGGATTGCAAACTGGTGGTGGGGACGACCGTGGCAGGGCGGCGAGAGTTGCAGCATCGTCTGCTGCGGCTGGATGCGGGCGCACGGACAATCAAGCGGCAGTTGAAGACTGGACCGGTGGCGTTGCTGTTCGGCTCGGAAAGGTTCGGGTTGTCGAACGAGGAATTGAGCCACTGCCATTGGGTGATGAGGATTCCGACGCGAGAAGAACACGGTTCGATGAATCTGGGTCAGGCCGTGGCTGTTTGCCTGTACGAACTCGTGCGAGGACAGAAGACAGCGGCGGCAAAAACGAAAGCCGCACCGGGCGGAAACGAAAGGAAGTCCGCTGCGTCGCGAGAAGTGGAGAGGCTGACCCAAATGCTGCTTGAGGTTCTGCACACCAGCGGATACGTGAAGCCACGGGCAGTGGCAGCCGAAGAAAAGTTGCGGCGTCTGGTCCGGCACCTTGAGTTGAACGCCGATGACACCGCGGTATTGCTGGGAATGCTGCGGCAGATAGCGTGGAAGCTAGGCGCCAATCAAAAGGACGGCAAATAGTTCGAAACAATCTTGGTTGTTAAGTGTCAATTGTGCTGCATAGGCGTTACCCGGTACACCCCCGTCGTATCCTCTGGAACAAACCGCACGCTAACGCTTGCCGCTTCCGCGAGTCGAAGTAATGGCGGCGGGAGTGGGTCAACGTTTCCAGAGGTTCCTTTCCCTTGATGCCTCGAGGTAGCGACATGCGCATGCTGCTGGACACCTTCGCGCAAACCTTACGAACTCTGTGGGCGCACAAGCTGCGGTCCTTCCTCACCATGTTTGGGATCGCCTGGGGCGTAGGTTCGCTGCTCCTGCTGGCCGGTGTGGGTGAAGGCTTTCGCAACGGCAATCGCAAGCAACTGGAAACTTTCGGTAAGAACATCATCTTCTTCTTCGGCGGGCGCGCGCCGGCGGTCGAGGGTAGTTTCAACTCGATGAGGTGGTTCAACCTCACCTACGACGATTACCTCGCCATCAAGAGCGAATCGAAGCTCGCGATCAATATTTCGCCGCTGATCGCACGCGATGATATTCGCGCGGTCAGCGACTACACCAGCACCAACGGCCAAGTGTCGGGCGTGCCGGCGATCTACAGCCAGGTCCGGACGATCCCGCTGGCGGTCGGGCGTTGGATCAATGACGACGACAATGACCAACGGCGGCGGGTATGCATCCTGGGACGGGAGATGACGCGCAACATGTTTCCGGGACGTCCCGCGGTGGGCAACGCCATCCTGCTCAATGGCGTTCGTTTCCAGGTAATCGGCGTGCTCAACATGATCGGCCACGAGGAACAGAATGCGACCAACGTGCGCATTTTTGTTCCCTTCAACACCATGCGGGAGCTGTTTCCGCTGACCGGCGACAATTCGAAAGAGGGCAACGCGATTTCGTTCATCAACTATCAGCCGCGCAGCTTTGACGAAAACGAAACTGCCAAGGATGAGCTGCACCGGATCGTAGCCCGCAATCACGGCGGATTCGATCCCAAGGGTGCCGACATCTGGGAAGAGTGGGACACGATCAAGAACCAGAAAACCATGGGCAAGATCTTCACGGCGATGGATTGGTTTCTGGGCGGGGTGGGGCTGGTGACGCTGGCGCTGGGCGCGATTGGCATCGTGAATATCATGCTGGTGGCCGTGACCGAGCGCACGCGCGAGATCGGCCTGCGCAAAGCTCTGGGCGCGACCAACCGCAGCATCCTGTTTCAGTTTTTTCTGGAGGGCGCGTTCCTGACGCTGTTGAGCGGCGCGGTCGGAGTTGGCGGTGCGATGCTCGTCATCCACGTGCTCGGGGGAGTGCAACTGCCGCAAGGCTTCGATACCCCGAGGATCGTGCCGGTATCGGCGATCGGCGCCGTGCTATCGCTGGCGCTCGCGGGCATTACAGCCGGGCTGTACCCGGCGCGCAAAGCGGCAATGCTCGAGCCGGTAGAAGCATTGCGCCAGGAGTAGGAAAAAGCGGAGCGACGGGCGTCTCGCCCGTCCAACAAGATGGCGGGCCGGGCGGGGACGCCCGGCTCTCCATTAAGCAACAAAAGGAATAGTCATGACCAACGATCTGCTGAAAGAAGCTTACGGCGCGATGCAGTACAACCGCCGCCGCACCACTCTGACGATGCTGGGAATGGCTTGGGGGATTGCGACGGTGGTCATTCTGCTGGCCTTCGGTTCGGGATTCGAACGCGCCATCGACCTGATTTTCAGCTCATGGGGAACCGACGTCATTGGAGCGTTCCCAGGACGAACCTCGCTGCAGGCGGGCGGTGCAAAGGCAGGGAGCGAGGTGCGGCTGAAGCTGGCGGATGTGGACTACGTCCGCAATGAAGTGCCGATGGTGAAAGGGGTCACGCCGATTTTCGACAAGCGCGGCGCAACCATTCAGCACGACACACGCACCTTTACCAACCTCTTTCTCACGGGCGTCTACCCCGTGTACCAGCGCATTCGCGGCTTCGACGTGGCCGAGGGCCGCGGCCTGAGCGAGCAGGATCAGGCGGAACACTCCCGCGTGGTAGTGATCGGCGATGAGGCGAAACGGAGACTTTTTTCCGGCGAACAAGCTCTGGGCCAGAGCATTCGGATCAACGGCGTCAGCTTTCAAGTGATCGGCGTTTATCAGCACAAGGTGCAGGGCGGCGACGATAACGACAACAATATGGTGGTTATCCCTTTCAGCGCCATGGGCGACCTCTACGATACGCAGTACATCACCGGCATTTTCATGGACTATGAAGCGCAGGATCATCAGCAACTGGCGCGCGTTGTGCGGAGCGTACTTGCCGGGCACCATAACTTCCGCCCCGACGACCGCCGCGCCGTGTTCATCGCCGACTTCAAGCAGGACTTTAACGAGTTCACCATAGTGACTACCGCCCTCAAGGTGCTGTTAGCTTTTATCGGCGCGCTGACCCTGGGGATCGGCGGCATAGGGCTGATGAACATCATGCTGGTTTCGGTGCAACAGCGAACCCGAGAGATCGGCGTCGAGAAGGCGCTGGGCGCGCAAAAGAGCCACATCCTTTTTCAATTTCTTGCGGAAGCGCTGGCCATCACCTTTGCCGGAGGAGTGGCAGGGATTGGAATCGCTTACCTGATCTCGTGGGGCGTGGGCGCACTGCCGCTCATGAGTGCTTTTGGTGATAATTTGCAGGCGGGCGATATCCATCTGCATATCAACGTCGGCAGCCTCGTCGTGGCGACGGGGATTCTAGGGGTAGTCGGGGTGCTGAGTGGGATGGTGCCGGCTATTCGCGCGGCGCGCTTGGACCCGATTGAGAGTCTGCGCTACGAGTAGGACTGCCGCGACCGCTGCATCGAATCGGCGATCACTTTGCCGATCACCAGCAAGGTCATCAGGGTAATCACTCCGAGCGATATGGCGCAGTAGATACACCAAACGCCCAGCACCAGGGATTCTATGTCCGCGAGGTGAATCGCAAAAACGAGGGCGACCGTCACCAGCGGCAGCATCCATGGATATGCTTTTCCGGCAGCGAGCGCGCCGAGCAATAGATACCCGACAATGCCAATCACAGCCACGGGAACTCCGTGGAAAACGGCGTACGGGCTGTGGTTCACGATGCCACAGTCCCAACGCTCATTGATACTGCAAGGCGAAACGTCGGTGCGGTAATGCTCGCGCAAAGCGAGCGAAGAAGCAGCGATACCAACGACGGCAAGCACAATCAGCACCCATCTCATGCAGAACTCCCCGCGAGTTGAATTCCCGAACAGTTATTATCCACGATTTCCGCCGACCTCTCTTGTGTGGTGACGGGGCTTGGCCCCGCTTCCACACGAGAACATGCTCAATCAATCGTGGTAACGCCGCTCTCCAGCCGGTATCGGAACGCTGAGACGATTCTGGGCGGGAGGCAGAGGACACGTCGCATAGGCTGTGAATGCACAGGGCGGGTTCTCCAGTCTATTGAAATCGAGCCAGACTTCGCCGGGCTGCTCTACGCCATGGTCAGGAAGTTCGGTATAGAGAAAACGCCCCGCACCATAGGTCGTGGTTTTGCTGGTGGCGTCGCGCACAATAAAGAAAAGGTCGGTCGATTTCGGATCTTCGAGCACCGGCTCGAGGCGGAGAACTTGTCCATCCAGAGTAAATTCAGCGGCGCCGGGTGCGGGCATGTGGGTCGTGGTCCCGAGCACGGTTGGGATGTCGAGCATTTTGGGAGGATTGTATGGAATCCAACGCGCGTGAACGCGATAGTTCACATTCGGCTCATACCAGCGCAATCCGTGGAAACCGACGCGGGTGGGTGCCTGCAGATCCTTGACGCGCAGCCCAAATTGATCGTCCCTACGGATCACGATAATCGTGAGCGTGCCGATCCTGAGCTTCGAGGGTTTGTCGGCATCGTCGGCGAAGAGGGCCTGCTCCTTCGCGGGTTGACCATCCAGTAGCAGGTCTTTAGGGAAACCCTCGGCCGGAGGCAGTAACCGCAGCGCACCTTTGTCCAGCCGCACAATCGCGACGTGTGCCGGGGCCTTGCCTGTGATCTGAATGTGGTTGTCTTCAGCGGGTCCAAAGCTGTTGTCGCCTTCTTTCAGCCATCCGAGAGCGATCAAGGAAAGCCAGCCTTCAGGAGCCTGGAGGCTTGTCGCCCGATGAGCACGCCAGGCAAGCAGGTCGCGCGTCCACGCATCGTCCACCGAAGTCGTGCCGGCAACAAACGTCTGCGACAGCATCGCCGCAAGAACGAGCGCTGCGGCCCGCAAAAATTTGGTCTTCATTTGCAATTCTCCGCTTTGTCAGGTCTGGCAAATTCCAGGCGTCAATCTCCCGGGACCGCCGGACACCAGACAGATGATCCGCGACCTTACACCAAATAATACTGTGCTTTCCTATCGACCGCAGCCGTTCCATTTTGTGAGCAATGGGTTACCGCCAGACGCTAGCCGGGGTTGCTCCTCCAGACGGAGTATATTGATTGCGCGACAGCTGCCACGCCGCGAAAACAGCTCTCGCCAGGTTGATGAAAGCAGCTACTCTAGCCTCACCTCAAGAAGTTTGGAAGCGGCCTCTTCGGATTGGCCAGGTAGCAACGCCAGAGCCGAAGCAAGGTCAAGTTCTGGTGCGGGTGCGTGCGTGTGGAGTATGCCGTACCGATCTGCATATCGTCGAGGGCGACTTGCCACCACGTCGCCCAGGAGTCATCCCCGGACATCAGATTGTCGGCGAAGTCGCAGCTGGAAATGCGGCTGGCGCTACGGAGGACCTTCCTGTTGGCACGCGCGTCGGCGTTTCCTGGATGGGAGGAACGGATGGCACGTGCCGGTATTGTCACCTCGGTCTCGAGAACCTCTGCGATTCCCCCACGTTTACCGGTTACACCGTAGACGGGGGCTATGCTGAATACGCAGTCGTTCGCTCCGATTTCACTTTTCCCCTTCCCGATCAACTCGACGACTTACACGCCGCCCCGCTGTTGTGCGCGGGCATTATTGGTTTTCGCAGCCTGCGTGTCGCGGGCGTCAAACATGGCGACCGTGTCGGGCTGTTCGGGTTCGGTGCTTCGGCTCATCTGGCGATCGCAGTCTTACGCTCCTGGAATTGCGAGGTGTATGTCTCCACGCGAGGTGCGAGCCATCGCCAATTAGCGGTGTCGCTTGGCGCGGTTTGGGTGGGAAGTGAGACTGACAAACCGCCCGCGGCGCTCGACTGCGCAGTGACGTTCGCTCCCAGCGGCGATGTTGTCGTGGCGGCTCTCGCCAGCCTGAGGAAGGGAGGAGTGGTTGCGATCAACGCCATTCACTTGGACCGGATTCCTCAATTCGACTACGACCGCCTGCTGTGGGGCGAGCGTCAGCTTCGGAGCGTCACGAACATGACTCGTGCTGACGCTCGAGATTTCCTGAAGGTCGCAAGCGAGATTGGTCTGAAGCCGAAAGTGACTGCCTTCCCACTCGACCAGGCCAACGAAGCTTTGATCGCGGTAAAAGAGGATTCCATCGACGGAGCGGCCGCCATCATCATGTGAGGGAGCCGGGCGTATGGCTTAGATCTTCAGGGTCTGCCACCGCCAGCTGCAGTCGGTACACATGGGGGAGAGATAACTACGTTGCCCAGGTATCGTCTCCGTAGTTCTGCCACACATACTTGTTCCGGCACTCGGCCGAGCAGAAATGCAGGGCATTCCGCTCACTGGCGCGCTGCTCATCCCACTTATCGGACAGATTGATGGTGTATTTCATGACACCCCCTGGCTTTCCTGAGCCTTCGAAGCCCAGCAGCCAGCCTTCGGCATCGCCCTTTCGCTTGCCGCAATTCTTGCAAAAGAATTCTGCCGTAAAACCTCCAATTCACCGAGACGTTGTGTTTTCCCGCAGGCCCATACCCGTGACCGTCATCTCAAGGTTGTCCTAACACTTTGTTGAAGAAACTCTGACTGGTTCAGTTGAGTCTTCCGATAGTCTTTTCTGCAGCCTCCAACACCTTGCCGTTCTTGGCCACACTGGTGAGCATGTTGATGTCGTCGAAGAGCGGCCGGTCTTCATCGAGTCTCCTCACATGACTGCGGATGACCTGGTACGCCGCCTCTGAGGCAGGCGAGGGTTTGACCGGCGCCCGTAGATCGAAGGCCTGAGCCGCCGCCATCAGTTCGATCGCGGTGACGTGCCATGCATTCTCCAGAATCTGCCGCGTCTTGATGGCCGTAGTCATGCTCATGGAGACAAAGTCTTCCTGGTCGGCGGCGGCTGGAATTGAGCCGGTAGCCGCCGGATTACACAGCACCCGGTTCTCACAAACTAATGCTCCAGCGGTGTACTGGGAGAGCATAAGACCTGAGAACATTCCCGCACCTTTGGTAAGGAACGCAGGAAGCCCCATCGACAAATGAGGATTCATGAGCCGATTCAGTCTGCGCTCGGAGAGAGCTGCCACCGTGGTCACTGACATGCCCGCGAGTTCGAGCGCGAACGCCAAAGGAGTGCCCTGAAAGTTAGCGCCCGTGAGTACCAGATCTTCGTCCGGGAAGAAAACTGGGTTGTCGGCGGCGTGATTGAGTTCGATCTCCAGCATGTGCCGGCTCCACAGGAATGCGTCTTTGGCGGCGCCGATGACTTGCGGGCTGGAACGGAGCGAGTAGGCGTCCTGCAATTTCTTGCCGGGTAGCTTGAGCAGTTCCGATCCAGCGGTCAGCCTGCGGACATTTTCGGCGCAGGTCTGGGCTCCCGGATAACCGCGCACGCTGTGAATTCGCGGATCGTACGCAACCATGTTGGCGTTGAGGGCTTCAAGGGTCATTGCCAGACAGACTTCCTGCGTCTTGAGCCATCTTTCCGCATCGCAGAGTTCCAGGCAGCCCATGCCGGTGGTGAGATCGGAGCCATTGATGGTAGCCAAGCCATCCCGTTCGCGGAATGCAATCGGCCGGATGTCAGCGGCTGCCAGACCCTCTTTGGCCGGCAATCGACTTCCCTTATAGAACACCTCGCCCTCGCCCATGAGCGTGAGGGCCATTTGCGCCATCGGAGAGAGATCTCCGCAAGCGCCCACCGATCCCTTCTGGCACACTACCGGAGTGACGCCGCGGTTGAGCATCTCGATCTGGATTTCCACGATCTCGCGGCGAATCCCGGAATGCCCCCAGCAATGCGTGTTCAGGCGTGAAAGCATGCCCGCCCGCACATCTTCTTCGCTGCACGGCTCTCCGCAACCGGCAGCATGGGAGTAGAGCAAGTATTTCTGGAATTTTTCAGTCTGCTCTGGAGTCAGCACGACGTCTGCCAGTTCACCGATGCCAGTGTTGACCCCGTACATGATTTGGCGGGCTTGAATCTTCCGCTCGATAAGATTTCGGCACTGGTTGATCCGTGCCACCGCGTCCGGGTGTAACTGGATTGGCTGACGATGGCGGGCAACAGCCGCGACATCCTCAATCTTCAACGAATGCCCGTCCAATACCAGGTTGATTCCTGTTTGGTTCGACCGCACTTCGTCCAGAACAACCGTCATACGTTATTCCCCTAGCGTCGCGTGGTGATGGATCAAACCGTACACTACTACCCATCCAGTCCGACCTGGTGGACAACTTTGCAATCCAGCGCCGAGCTCCAAACTTTGTGCCCGGAATCACCCAGACCTGAACGCTCCCGTCACTTCTCCACCAAGCAGTACGCGCCAATCATTTCCGCTGCGTCCGGCTTGTCTTGATCCCCGCGATAGATCTCAACGTTCTTGCAATCGTACATCCCGTAGTTTTTGGGAAGTTCAGCCATGAGGTAGGTACCGCTGGGCAGAGCTTTGCAGTATCCCGCACCCTCGTTGCATTGCAGTTCAAGAGATTTCGCGCCCCTCTGGACGNAAACAATGACAACCCCGGTTACAACCTCCGAGCTTTTCACCTTGACCGGCGTCTTCTCCTGCGCGAATGCGTGTTGGCTAGCCAGGATGACGAAAGCCATGGTCAATACGGCAAACAGAGAAATGGTCTTTTTCATAAATGCCTCCGATAATGCAAAGGCTCTTCAAACTCCATCTCTCTATATTTTGCGACCTGGGGCGCACCTCTGTCTGTGATCTATGATCACAGACAGAGGTGCGGAGAAACCGGGGCGGCCCGGGAACTAGAGGTTGGAGGCGCGGGTCGGAATCGAACCGACGTATAAAGGTTTTGCAGACCTCTCCCTTACCACTTGGGTACCGCGCCCGATCGCTTCACAGTAGAGCCTCGGTCGTGGGTTTGTCTAGAAGCCTTGGGGGATGCCAACGTTCCTGTTTTCTCCCAACTGGATCTGTGCTACAACACCGGACATGAGTTCGACATTGGATTCGACCCGGCGTTTATCCGATTCCACGACGTCGCCGAGGGCGGTTGAGACGGTGGATGGCGGCGCTTCAAGTCTCGCCCCTGCGAATCTGCGGAAGGATGCATCCTCCATCTGTCCCAACTGCTCGACTGAGTTGCGCGGATACCGCTGCAAGGTCGTTTGCAGGAAATGCGGCTACTATTTGAGCTGCTCTGATTTCTACTGAAGGCGCGTCCAAATTTCCAGTAGAGACGCGTCTTGCCGCGCCTCCTGCCGTAGAGTGACACGGGGCAAGCCCCGCCTCTACCAGCGCAAGAACTCGCGAGCTTCTACAATGGCCTAAGGCTTCGTTTTAATCCTTACATCAGGAGAATTGGCATGCAACGCAAGGCAAGTGCGGTCTGGAAGGGTGGTTTGAAAGACGGGCAAGGGACGGTTTCGTCGGCCAGCGGCGTTCTTTCGAACACCAAATATTCGTTTACCACGCGGTTTGAAAATACTCCGGGGACAAATCCGGAAGAGCTGATTGCGGCGGCCCACGCGGCCTGCTTCTCGATGGCGCTGTCAGCGCAACTGGGAGGCGCGAAACTGACGCCGGAAAGCATTAACACGGCAGCTACCCTCACCATGGAGAAACTCGATGCGGGCTGGACCATCACCGCCGTGCATCTGGATGTAGTCGCGAAGGTGCCGGGCGCGACCGCGGAGGCCTTCAACACCGCCGCGCATAACGCGGAAACTGGCTGCCCCGTGTCGAAGGTGCTGAACGCGAAAATTACGATGGATGCAAAGCTGGGATAGGGCGCGACGAGTTTGCGGTAGAGCGACGGACGTCTCGCCCGTCCAGCAGTACGGCAGCCGGGCGAGGACGCCCGGCTCTCCACAAACTAGTTCGCATCTAGCTTTGCGAGCGCAGGACTTGGCGCAATTTGTTGTTGATCTTTACTGCTTCCTGCGAGGCCTGATCGATCATTTCCACCCAGCGGCGTGAGTTCTCGGGCGGGCCTGCCTGCGAAATCAGGTAGGTGGCCTGCACGATGGTTTCGAGCGCGTTGCTGAGATCGTGGGCCAATGCGCGAAGTTCCTTCGCCAGTTCTGCGGGGATTTTGTCGGAGGTATTTCCCATGATCTGCGCGGGTTGGCGCCTTGCAAATGATGGCTCGGAGCGAAG
>JGI12269J14319_10006132_pt1 | contig 10502 bp, 4 predicted proteins | sample PeaSoiSIISIP2007_FD_14319 | JGI IMG/M metagenome (IMG submission 14319) | reverse complement strand
TCGGANAAGCCGTAGCCGGAGCGTAGGTCGAGCGGGTTGTTGCCGTTGTAGAAGAGTCCCATGGCGCTCTGCTCGTCAGTGGCTTTGGAGAATGTGTAGGAGAAGCCGACCTGGAAGTTATGGCTCATGCGTTTTTCCACGTGCGCTTGCAGGGCGTTGTAGATGGAAACGCCGGCTGCCGTATAAGATTCCGACTCGGAGGAATAGCCGAGGAAGGGAACGCGCATGTCGACGTTGCCGCCCTCAAAGGTCGTAAACATCTGGGTTCCATCGGGCAGCCCCATCGGGGCGCAGTTGGCGCTGTTCGCTGCGACGGTGAAAGGCGGCATACAGCCGGGAACATAGGCGCAGTGCCCAGGAGCGGATGTGGGATTGCAACCCGGAGGCGCCAGCACCGTGTAGCCGTAGGTGTAATTCTGTCCGTGAATCGGGTGCGTTGGCGTGGCGATGCCCGCCTGGTTGAAGGGAACGGGAATGACTTCGTGGCGGCCGAGATTGCCGAGATAAGCGAGGCTGATGGCCAGGTCGCGGCGTGGCTGCCACTGAATGTCGAGCATCTGGTTCATAGTGTAGGGCAGCTTGTTGGCGCGGTTGTAATCGGCAAAGGTGAAGGGCTGAACGCCGGCCATAATCGCGGCCGCATTGGGTAGCGGAATGTTCGCCGGGTTGTTGGTCGGCGGAGGTCCCAAAGTCGTTCCCCAGGGGTTCGAAAAATTCGCCGCTCCCGGTTGCGTCAGGTCCGGGTTACACGTCGGAATAAAGTTCTCGTAGAAGCTTCCTATGTTGCTGCAGACCTGCGCATTGACAAACGGCTGAGTCTGGTTCACGCCGAAGGGACCGGCGGCAATCACGCCGGAGGCGAAGCCGGGCGAGAGATAGGTGAACAGCTCGCCGCGATCGAAATACATGCCCCAACCGGCGCGCACCACCACGTTGTCGTGGAACATTTTGGGGCTCCAGGCCACGCCAAGGCGAGGCGCAAGGCCCCATTGGCGTCCGGTGAGAGTGGACGCGCTGACGCCCGGGCTGGGATGCGTGGGATTGTTGCCGGCAACAATCAGGCCGTTGGAAACGATGGTGTCCGTGGCCGCGTCGTAGTTGTAGCGCGCGGGATCAAAATTGAAGATGCGGCCATTCTTCTCGGTCAGGCCGCCGTGATCGTCGAAGCGGACACCGGCGGTTATGTTGAGGTTGGGACGGAACTGGAACTTGTCCTGAAGGTATAGGCCGGTATCTTTCGCGCGGTAGTAGCGGTTGGCGTTGCCGTCGAGATATGTCGTGGTGATAAAGCCGTTGGGCGAATAGGTGGTCACCAGGCCCTGCAGGAACTGGGAGAAATCAGCAAAGCCGATCATGCCCGCGCCCGAGCGATTGTCCCGCGCGTTGAGCTGAACGTAAGCGAAGCTGCCGCCGAAGCTGACCGTGTGTTTGCCATGAATCCAGCTCACATCCGCCGAAGGCATCCAACGGTTCTGAAATATTCCCGTAAAGGCACCTTGCGAATCGCCGGTCATTCCAATGGCCGCAGCGGCGTTGAAGACGCCGTTGGTGTTGTTGGGGGAGAAGTTCCCCAGATCGTCGGCGATCGTGATCCCCGGGAAAATCGGAGAGCCGAAGGTGTTGATGCCTACCGACTGAGGCGAGAAGGGCTGGCTGATGGTGCTGTAGACCTTTTCGCGAACGAAGCCGAAGACCTCCGCAATGCTGAGGTGCGACGTAACCGTTTGCGTGTTGGTGACGGTGAAAACCTGGCTGCCGGCATCGAGATGCTGCGGGAAGCCTTCCACCGAGGAGTAGCCGAACGGCGCCGTGGTGGGATCGTGCTGGTAGTAATACTTAAACGCCACCGTGTCCTTTGAGGTGGCAAGATAATCGAGATTGGTCACGGCCTGGTCGGCGATGAAGTAAGCCGGCTGGGTGAGGAAGACATTCTCAGGGAAGTTCAGCGTCGGCGTGAACTTTGGGTTAGCCGAGGGGAACAGATACTGGCCGTTGGGCAATTTGTAGTTCAACAGCGAGAAGGCGACGGGGCTGATATCGCCGGGTGCGGTCCCAACCGTGGGGTTGGTGGGCAGGACTTCGGTACCGCCAAAATTGTTGTTGGCGACCGCAGCCAGCGTGGCGGCGCTGCGATCATCCGTCAAGCCGAAGGGCACGGCGGTGCGCGAGGTGCCGATGTCGAGATCGGAAACGTGCACGTGCTGGAAAGCGATAAAGCCGAAGAGCTTATTCTTGATGATCGGCGCGCCCAGCGTTCCGCCGGCCGTATAACGGTGCAACTCGGGCACCTTTTCGTTGGCGGGGATGTTGGCGTCCTGGTTGTAGAACATGGGAGCGGCATTCAGCCAGTCGGTCCCGCGGTGAAGGTAAGCGCCGCCGTGAATGGTATTGGTGCCGGAGGCGGTGCTCATGTCGATGTGGGCGCCGCTGGTTGAGCCTGCTCGCGCGTCGTACATGGAGGTGGTCACGCGAAATTCCTGCACCGTCTCCGGGGCCGGCGTGGGCAACGCCTGCCCGATGGAAAGATAAACCGAGGCCGTGGTCTGAAGCACTTCCGCAGTCGTGTTGGTTGCGGCGGGAACGCCGGTGTTGTTCACGATGCGCGTGGAGGAAACCTGGCTCGTGCTCTTGCCGTTGAAAAGGTTGCTGGTATCGACGCCGTTCAGCAGGAAAGTATTGCTGGTGTCGCGCTGGCCGTTGGCCCAGATGGCCTGATTGCCCAGGCCGGCATCCGCGCCGGTGCCGCTGGCCAGCTCCGAATTTACCCCCGGGGAAAGGATGGCCACACCGGTGAAGCTTCCGGTCGGCAGGGGAACGGCTTCGAACTGCTGCTTATCGAGAACGTAGCCGTTGGTCGTGTCGACGGCGTTCACCAGGGGAGTCTCCTCGACGGTGATACTGCTCTCGGTCTTACCCACCCGTAAGGCTGCGTTCACGGTCGCTGTGCGGTTCGCCTGCACAGTAATCGAGGGGATATTTTCCGTCTGGAAGCCCTGATGGACGAACGTCAGTGCATAGGAGCCGATGGGCAGATTCACGAATAAGTAGCTGCCGCTGGTGTTGGTCGTCTGGGTGCGCGTCAGTTTGGTCTCGTTTCCGACGACCGTAACGGTGGCGGCCTGAAGCACAGCGCCGCTGGCATCGGTGACTGTGCCGGTGATGGCGCCGAGCGTCTGTTGCGCCNGAGTTGGGGTCGCGAAANCGAGTGAGAAGGCGAATGCGGTGCAGGACAGGACAAAAANACGANTCCGGCCAATTTTTGGCATAAGCACCCTCTGGAAATGGTTCAGGCCGTCTCCAACGCGACCGCGCGCTGAAGTCACCAAAGGAATTGCTACGTTCCTAAGTCCGCCAGCGATTGCTGCTTCTCAATGCAAGTGGTGAACCCTATGCCGCTTTGGGTTGGCGTGGCAAATAGATTATTTTTCTCAAGACGATCAGCAATTTCGATACTCGCGTTGCGTCCTGCGGATGCCGTTCTTCAACGGTCAAGCGAATCAGGGGCATCATGCTTCTGCCGTTGACGCGCGTCTCACCCCAGCCTATAGTGCTTGATTTTGCTTACGGAGCACATTGGGTGATCGAGCGCATCTTCCGTCTGTCCGAGAACCACACGACAGTTCGTCGCGAACTGCTCGCCGGTCTGACAACATTCATGACCATGGCTTACGTGGTGGTGGTGAATCCGCGGATTCTTTCCGCGGCCGGGATGCCGGTGGACGGCGTGCTTTTTGCGACGTGTTTTTCAGCGGCCCTGGCGACGCTGGTGATGGGCGTCTGGGCGAACTACCCGATTGCGCTTGCCCCCGGGATGTCGCTCAACGCGTACTTCACGTATTCGATCGTGCTGGGACGAGGCATCCCGTGGCAGACGGCCCTTGGGGTCGTGCTGCTGTCGGGGGTGCTCTTTTTAGTTCTGACGCTGACCAAGGTGCGCGAGCAAATCGTCAATGGGATTCCAGACTGCCTCAAGCACGGGACGGCAGCCGGAATCGGACTTTTTATTGCCTTCATAGGCTTTCGAGACGCGGGCATCATTGTGGCGAACAAGGCCACTTTCGTGGCTCTGGGTAGGGTTTCCGACCCGCAGGTGATCCTTGCCGCGGTTGGAGTGCTGCTGATCGCGATTCTGATGGCGCGGCGGGTAGACAGCGCGATCCTGATCGGCATCGCGGCGATCACGATTTTGGGCATACCGGTGGGCGTCAGCCATTGGCCGGCGCATGTCTTCTCTTGGCCACACCCCGCGGGAACGCTCCTCAAGTTTGACTTGCGCTCGGCGGCAAAGCTGGGTTTAGCCGAACTGGTTTTCGTGTTTTTCTTCGTTGATTTGTTCGACAACGTGGGGACGCTCGTCGCGGTGTGCGAAGAAGGAGGGTTTTTGCGCGACGGCAAGTTGCCACGCGCCAGCCGTGCGCTAGTGGCTGACGCCTTTGGCACAATCGTAGGCGCGCTGACGGGAACGTCTACGGTTACGAGCTACATCGAGAGTGCCGCGGGCGTTGCAGCAGGGGCCCGCACCGGACTGGGCAATCTGGTCATCGCCGCTTTGTTTCTTGCCGCGATGTTCGGCGCACCCATGGTGGCGGCGATTCCGTCCTACGCGACAGCGCCGGCGCTGATTCTGGTGGGCGCGCTGATGTGCGGCGCTGTTGCCAGAGTTCGGTGGGACAACTTCACGGAGTCGGTCCCGGCTTTCCTGACGCTGATTGCCACTCCGCTGACATTCAGCATCGCGACTGGATTGAGCGTCGGGATGCTCTCATTCACACTACTGAAGTTCTTTACGGGACGGCGTCGAGAGATTAGCCCTTTGATCTGGGTGTTGAGCGGTTTATTTCTCCTGCGGTACGTGTTCCTGGGTGNGGAGTAGTTTCNGGCCTTGCACCCGAGCACGCAGTTCGCGGGGGAAGGTGCCGCTGATGATGGCGCTNCCGAGCGGCGTGAACAAATCGCGGCGCACATAGTTTTGNGTCGGTATTGCCTGGTTCCAACCGTGTGGAACTGGTGCTGTACACAGGAAATCCTCATCGGCGGTGTGGCCCTGCGGCTCCNGGGGTCAACGACCTGCCAGAAACTTCTGCTGGCACTGATTAGCTGCAACGCGTAACTCCGCAAACTCTGGCGTGCCACGCAGCTTCACCAACAAGGGGTCGAAGTCCAAAGCGGAAAGTGCACAATAGTTGTGCTCGATGGCGCTACGCAGCAGTCGCACGGCTAGATCCTTGTTGCCGCAAAAGGCCATGATGGAACCCTGGTAGTAGAGCAGTTCAGGATCGCGCAGCCCCAACAGCGCCGCTTGCGTCTTGGCGTCGATGTTCTGTCCCACCGCCNCCGCNCCGTTCTGCACGCATTTCGCCAGCACGGGTTTGAACCAGATGTCGAGGTCGGGCATGTTCTTGANAGCTTCCTCGGCTTCGTCGATCTTCCCCTCGCGCAGCAGGATGACAGGCAAGTTGGCNCGACCCCATTCCGAGCTCGCATCCAGGCGGAAGTAGTCCATGGCACGGTCCGTCCGGCCCAGCTCATAAAAAGCCTCGGCACAGGAGCGGAGACGGTAGTAACCAGGATCAAGTCCCAGGGCAATATCACACTCTTGCGCCGCCTGGTCGAGGAATCCGGCATAGCGCAGCACGTAGGCGAGTGTGAAATGCGCTTCCGCACTGTCGGGACGCCGCTGGATGAGCTTCTCGGCCTCCTGATAGGCACGCGCGAAGTCACCGCGTTCCACGCGGTGTTGGGCTAACTGGGCGCCGGCGGTCACCAGGTTGGGGTCGAGCGCGAGGGCGCGCTGGCAGGCGGCCTCGGAGCGGTCCAGCATGGCCGAGCCCCCGCCGGCATAGCAGGCTGCGTAGTAGTAGCGGAGCCCGAGAGCTTCCCAGGCGGGCGCATAAGTGGGATCCAGGCCGACGGCTTTCTCCAGGTTGCCAATCGCCTGGCGATTGGGGCCGGTGTCGTGAGGGATGGCGGCGCTGCGCAGATATAGGTCGTAGGCCTCGGCGTTCTTCGGACGGGTGACGCTTTCCAGGCCTCCGAGGCCGCTGCCCAGCGCGGGCAGCACCCCCTCGACGATCTGCGAAGCCAATTGGGATTGCAGGGAGATCATGTCCCGGGCGGCGACGCTGATCTTTCCCTGCCATAACAGGCGTTGGTTCTGCACCTCTACCGCTTCCACCGTGACCATCAGCCGGTCGCCTCGCCCGACGTAATGCCCGGTCAGCAGGTAGGCAACGTGCAGGTCACGGCCGGCCATCTGCACATCGACATCCTTGCCCATGTACTTCTGTGTGGCTGCCACGGGACGGACCTCCAGCGAGCGCGTATGCATCAGCACGGTGGAGACTTCGTCCGCCAGCGCCAGCCGCAGGTAGTCATTCGCAGGATTGCCGCTCATGTTCTGGAACGGCAGGATGGCGAGCGTGTTGTTGGGCGCGGACGGCAGCACAGCCGGCGTAGTCGGACCCTGGGCTGTTCTTGAACTGGAACGGCTGTGCCATGCCCACCAGCCCGTGGCTATGCCCAAGGCCAGGACGGTCATTAGGGCAACTGTGAAAGCAGTGACCCTAAATCGGCTCGGCGCCCGCGCGGCCACTGAAGACTTGGAATCGCGCTTGAGCCGCTTCAGTTCCGCGCCCATCTCCGCCGCACTCTGATACCGCAGCTCCCGGTCTTTCTCTAGGGCGCGAGTAATGATGTGTTCCAGCTCCACCGGAATCTCCGGGTTCAGCCGTACCGGGGCGACGGGCGCCCGGTTCAGGATGGCATTGAAGATCACGCCCGAAGTGTCGCCGCGGAACGGAAGGACCCCAGTCGCCATCTCGTACAGCACCACCCCTAAAGAAAACAGGTCACTGCGCGCATCCAGTTCTTTGCCCTCTACCTGCTCGGGCGACATGTAGGCGATGGTTCCGAGCGCCGTTCCCGGACTGGTCAGGTGCTCCGCACTCGATTCGACAGTCGCCTGCGACGCCCCTGCCGCCGCCCCCACCATGGTGCCGCCCATGGGGTTAACTTTAGCCAATCCGAAGTCGAGAATCTTCGCGTGTCCGCGCCTGGTCACGAAAATATTGGCAGGCTTGATGTCTCGGTGGACGATACCAGCGACATGAGCCGCATCGAGACTGTCCGCGATCTCGATTCCGAGCGACAACAGCGTTTCAATTTCCAGCGGACGCCCCGCAATGCGCTGCTTCAGCGTCAGCCCGTCCAGAAACTCCATGGCGATGAACGCCTGCCCGTCCTGCTCGCCGATGTCGTGGATCGTGCAGATGTTGGGGTGGTTCAGTGCGGACGCGGCTTGGGCTTCGCGTTGAAAACGGGCGAGTACTTGCGGGTCACGGGCAACCTCCTCCGGCAGGAACTTGAGGGCGACGAAGCGATGCAGCCGCGTGTCCTCGGCCTTGTACACCACACCCATCCCACCGGCGCCGAGCTTCTCGACGATGCGGTAGTGCGAAATGGTCTGGCCGATCACGGAGCTCCAAAGTCGGCTGAGGCTTCCTCTATGAATAACGCCTTGTCACAAAGATGCAGTGATGGAGATCACGCGAAAGGGTGCTAATGCGTGCCAGGCGATTCCTCGGTCGCTCGGGCAAGCCCGGGTGGAGGACTGTTGGTGCCGGGTTGTTCTGGTGACTGATACTGGTTGAGAAATCGCTTGAGCACTAACCATCCGGCCCGGGCCGCCCGGCGGACAGCGCAATTCTCAGTTGGCGATAACGGCTGCTAGCAGCAGTTCCTTCCGAATGCCCCGTGAGCGTTCGTACAATGGCATCATGACGAATGCTCACCCTTGCGCGGCGCTGGCGGCCCTCGGCGCGTTTGGCGGTCCCAGATAGCGATAGTTGCCAAAGCCGAGGATGAGAAACCCAATGCCGCCAAGCAGGAAGTTCAGAATGAACCCGAACAACGCGCTCTGACCGAAAGCCTTCGCTACATCGATGGCCACTATGAGCGCGATCACGACATTCACCAGCGGAATAAAGTACAGCAGTAGCCACCATCCGGGCCGGCCCGCAATCTTCAAAATGATGTAAGCATTGAAGAAAGGAATCAGAATGGCCCAGCCTGGCTGTCCGGCCTTCTCGAATACCTTCCAACCGCCGATGATGACGATGACCATCACAGCCAGCCAGAACAGGAGCATTCCGCCGCTGAAAAAGCCGGCCCAAGGATTTCTAAACTGCTCCTGCCACAGCGCCGCCGCGATTGTTGACATGTTAACTCCTCGCCNCGCTAAGAACGGTCTTGTCGGAAATCAGCTTGTTGACCTCAAGAGCGGCGACCATTCTACATCCAAGTCGCCGGGTGGCCCACCTTTCGCCCGTTTCGGCGAAGCTGGTCGGACAAAACTTCGATTGCTGGGGTGATGTCCTTGCGCCATGCCTGAACATTGCGGTAGCAATGGATCGGGACGGGAGTGGAGAATACGAAGACCAGCCATCAGTCTGCCACATCGCTCTCAGTACGCCGCTAAGGACCCGCTCGCACAGGAAGGACGTTAGTTGCGGTTCTCTCAAACTCGAACCGCAGGATCCATTCACTCGAAATATTCCGACCATCAACTGTCGTCGGTACAAATTTCCAATGGCGCGCAGCTTGCAACGCCAGGTCAGCAAAATACTTGCTCGGTCCTGGAGAAGCGAACGTCGCTCCCACTACGTCGCCTGAGGGGTCGACAGCCACTCTCACGCTGACCCGCACCGTGCCTCGAATGGTGTCTCTTGCGCTCTGGGGCACGTCGGGTAGGACTTTACTTACGACTGCACCCCGAACAACACCGCCTGTGAGTGTCTTCGCCGCTGCGTCGGACTGTCCAGTTTCAGGCGTTCCTGACCCCTGCACCGGTTCTTGCTGAACCTTCGACTGTTCGAAAGCACTGGAAGGAACTCGGTCAGCCTCTGGGTGACGTTTGAGCAGTCTTGGGGCTACCAGCATCGCCGCCAGTGCAAGCCCGGCTGCGGCCCATGGAACAACGTAACGCCATTTCGCCAACCGCTTTGGCGGCCTCGTGGTGACCTGTTTGTGGGGTACGGGCGGGGTTGTCTGCAGCCGCGCCGCGATGTCAGCAACCGTCCATCGGCGCTGCGGGTCCCGACGCAAGCAGTGATGCGCGATCTCGCGGAACGGTGCCGGCAGTGTTTCCGGCAATACTAGTTCCGCCTGTTTCGACTGCTCCCAAACAGGCAGACGCTGCGTCAGGACCTCGACCACTGTCATGCCGAGTGACCAAATGTCGGCGGCGGGCGAGATCACTCCGCTCGCGGTCTCGGGCGGGTCGTAGACGCTTGGTTTGCCCAGACCCCGATTCGATTCGCCCACGCCGCAGAGCCCGTCGCTCGAGATCTTTAATTGATCATCGATGGCCATGATGTTTGCGGGTTTCATTCGGCCGTGCACCAAGCCTTTGCCGTGGACGTATGCTAAGGCGTCCAGAAGTGGCGCAAGCATGTCTTGTGATTCCGCGGGCGTGAGCGGCCGGTGTCGAAGAATCTGCGATAGGGTCTCTTCGGCGTACTCCATCACGACGTAAAGCAGACCCATCTTTGCAAGCTGGCAGCGCCCCATCTGAAAGAGACGCATCAGGTGTGGATGGGAAAGTTTCGCAGCCAGGTCCCACCGGGAGAGTTGGAGTTCTGCGTTCTCTGGATGCGCTGGAATGAGCTTGATAGCGGCTCTTTGAGATCCCTGTTCACCGAGTTCCGTGAGGAATACGGCGCTGTGGTCAGAGCCACCCAGGTATTGGCGCAAGCGAAATTTCCCATTGACGGTTTGGCCTTCCCACTGTTTCCAGGCCTCGCTCATTCTGCTCCCCTACCCGACTACCCAGTACGTTAGCTATTGTATTCGAGCGGCCAGACCTGGGATTAGACCCGGAAGAAACGGTCTGGCAACGCGGTATTACAGTAAGGAGCTCGTTAAGCTTGCCGTGCTGAGCAGGGACGGCGTAACCACATTCGATTTCGTCGGTTTTGCGCCGCCGATCCATCATTTGGCTGCAACCCCTGCCGGTTGACTTGTCACCGCTAGCGAACTAACATGCGCCGCGCCTTTCGGCGCGAGGCCGACGCGACGATCGCACACCCCCATCTGGCAATGAGCGTTTAGCGGAGACGCGGGCCTCGGCTGGCGCGGCTTCCGGCGTATAACCGTCTGTGCGACATCGATTTCTACAATGAGATGCCAGGCCCGCCGCAAATCAAGTTTCTAGCAAGGGAGAGGATGCCATGATGAAGGAGTCAGGGCCAGTCACCCGCCGTACCATCGTGAAGGGCCTTGCCGCCAGCGCGGGCATTGCCGCTGCGAGCGTCTTCGTTCCCGCCTGCTTCGCGGTCGGCCAGACGGCGAAGATCAAGCTCGGCCTGATGTTGCCCTATACCGGCACTTATGCCGCCCTGGGTAAGAACATCGACGACGCGCTCCGGCTAGCCATCAGCCAGAGGGGCGGCAAGCTCGGCGGCCGCGAGGTCGAATACGTCGTGCTGGATGACGAATCCGAACCG
>JGI12269J14319_10006130_pt1 | contig 10503 bp, 8 predicted proteins | sample PeaSoiSIISIP2007_FD_14319 | JGI IMG/M metagenome (IMG submission 14319) | reverse complement strand
CGTGAGCGCCCGCACCATCTTCCGCCATTATGCGACCCACGACCGGTTGATCGCCGCCACGGTCAACGACATGTACTTCGGCTGGTTCGAGGACCTGCCTCTGCCTGGCGAGGACCTCGACGGCTGGATCGAGGACCTGACGGTGACGGTCCATACCAGAATCGCTCTCGTCGTCGGAGCGGCCTTCTGGGACATCCACGCTCCGCGGGCCAACGCATCTGAGGTTCTTTCCGAGATGGACGCGCAGCGCCGTGACGTCCGCGTCGGCGGGATGAAGACTCTGGTGAAGGTGGTGTGGCATATGGCCGGCGGCATGGGCGAGCCTCCGGAGGACCTGGTCTTGGCCTTTGCCCTCCATCTCTCGGCATTCGCCACCCACGCCCTCATGGTCGACTTCGACAAGACCCCGGCCCAGATCGGGGCGCTGACGGCCGACAACTTGAAGGTGCTCCTGTGGCGCGCCATCGAAGCACAGCCCTCACAAGAAGGCGGTTGCCCCGACGGGAGGTAGCAAGAACCTGTGCCTTGGGGCGTGCAGGTACCTCAAGCTGTGCTGCTCCACTCGGATCGGTCTTGAAACCGACTCCAGCCTGAGCGCGATACTGGCAGCGGTTCGAGCGGCACTCGAGGCGGGGGGGCTGGCATGACGATCGGGGTGCAACTCAAGTTCCCAGGCGCGACGCTCGAGCAGTACGACCTGGCCCTGGAGTGGATGGGACTCCTGCCCGGCGGACCGGCGGCTCGGGGGCAGCTGTTCCACTGGGTAACAGCCATCGACCATGGCATTTGCCTCATTGACGTGTGGGAATCGCGCCAGGCGTTCGATTCACTCCTGGACACGCGAGTCCTGCCAGTCTTGCCAGAAGTTGGCGTGGCCAATCCGCCCGAGATCGAGTTCTTTCCGGTTCACGACCATTTCGTTGGCAGGCGGTCGAGGGTTTGACGCGCACACGAGCACAGCCGAAGGACCGTCACGATCACCTTGGGACACCTCGAGTGGTCGGGGCGCTGCGCAGATACTTCAGCAAAGGCGGCGGGATTACGGACCCTGCACGACAGATGGACGCCAGCCTCGATCTCGACGGGGGCCGGCTTTCCGGTGCTTCTAGGACGTCGGTCGGACGCGTCCGGGATAGCCTCAAGAAACCTCCCATCGCGGGTCTGCCCCCTCACGAGCGGCGCCTGCTTTGCCAACCAGAGAACAACCCATGAGGCGACCGATCAGGCGCTTCGACGATCAAGTTGCCGTCGTCACGGGAGCTGCCTCCGGCATTGGCAACCAACTCGCCCGGGATCTCGTGGATCGCGGAGCGCAGGTATTCGGTATCGATATCCAGGTCGACCCCTGGCAAGGAGCCTCTGGTATCACCGCGCTTCACTGCGACCTTGCCGACGTCAACGCGTACGACAACCTGCTCGCCGACATTGAGCGCGAATACGGACGGGTGGACTTTCTCGCCAATGTGGCCGGCATCGACGAACCGGTGGCGGCGATCGACGCGGATGCCGCGTTCTACCGCAAGATCCTCGAGGTGAACTTCTTCGCCGCGGTCGTGGGTACGCTGTCTGTCTTGCCGGGAATGGCAAGGCGCCGGTTTGGAAGTGTCCTCAACTGTTCCAGCGACAGCGTGCGCACGCCGATCGCCCATGAGTCAGCTTACGTTGCCTCGAAGGGCGCTCTCTCCGCGTTCACCGAGAGTGTCGCGCTAGAGGTCCGGGCGTTCGGTGTGAACGTACATATCCTCTACCCCGGCTTCGTCAAGACTCCACTGGCAATCCGATCACTCGAACGAGGCATGGCGCGCCCCCCGAAAGCGATTCTTCGCACGACCGAGCAGGTCTCTGGCGTCGCCCTCAACAGCGTCGGCAAACGGGCCATCGAGATCAACGTCGCCAAAGCTGCGGCCTTGAGTCCACTGCTCCGTATCCTCGCGCCGCCGCTGTACCGACATGTCATGGCGAGACGCGCCATGCCGATGTAGGCCGGTGATCCGCGGGTCGCCGAGCGCAGTTCTCCTGGGCACGAGCAAGACCGATCGCCTCGGAACTACCATGCGGCCCATGACGAAACAGGTAAGTGTGACGACAGAGATCGCCGCACCAGCAGAGCAGGTGTGGGCCATGGTCTCCGACCTGACCCGAATGGGCGAGTGGTCGCCCGAGAATGAGGGGGCCACCTGGCTCCGAGGCGCGACGGGCCCGAAACTCGGCGCGACGTTCCGCGGCGCCAACCGCAACGAGAAGAAGAGATGGACCACGCTAGGAACAATCGACGACGCCGAGCCTGGACGTCTGCTCGCCTTCCGCATCACGGTCCTGGGCTTCAAGGTCGCCGAATGGCGCTATGCGTTCGAGCCCACCCCTATCGGTTGTCGGGTCACCGAGACCTGGACCGACTTGCGCGGGCCCATCGTTAAGGCCCTAGCCAAGCCGGTGACGGGGGTCGGGGACCGAGCCACGCACAACCGGGCCACGATGGAGCAGACCCTCGAGCACCTCAAGTCGGCAGCGGAATCCACTCCCGCCTCGAACTGACGCCACCTTCTCCGCCGGAAAGCGCTTGAATCGAAGTGTGTTCGAGCCCCCCGGGGCTCGGTGGCGACCAGCGCGCAAATCACGGCTCGGTGGGATACTGCTCGCACGGGCTTGGTGGCCTCCTCCGACATCCCAAGTAGGAGGCGGCATTGTCGCCCGGTTCAAACCGGGCGGAAGAGTTGACCGACCCAACGATCCCGGCGCCTCTGGCGGATAATCATCTGAGGTGTCGGAAACGGCCCGCAAAGTGAGGAGGGTGGCCTCGCGGGCCACCCTCCTCACCTGCATCACACGATCCTGCGGAACACCGTTTGTGTCGTGCCCGTCAGGTAGACCTTGCTCGCTTCCTTGTCGACGAAGCGGGCAAACTCAATGTCTGCTCCTATCGCTTGCTCAGCGTTCTGCAACTGCGCGATGGAGTCGTACACGGTGATCCACCCCACGGTGCCGTAGACGCCGGTTGTCGCTACCCCGAATGAGGTCGGGCGTCCGGTGATCCGCTTCGCCCGCTGGGCGATCTCGGCGCCCAGCTCGATGCCTCGCTCCGAGCCGCCGGGGGCGAGCACTGCCTGCACGACGCTGGCGTACTGCGGCTCGGTGTTGGCGGCATCCGGATCGGCAAGCAGTAGCCGCACAAGGGCGTCGTCGACTCCCTGGCCCGACGCGAACTTGGCCCCCTCCTCTGCCAGCGACAGATAACCGGCGTCGACTATCAACTTGGCATCACTCGCCTCCAGAACCCCAAGGTCCTCGACTGTGGAGGTCCACGCGAGCGTGCCCACACCAGGGGAGAAAATTGTGCTCCACAAGCGGACATTGAGCTCGGTGACCTGGTTGACCTTCTCGGTCATCTGCACAGCCCAGGTCATCATCTTCTGGGGGTTCCCAGTGGCAAGGCGCACCGAACGGGTGAATAGGTACATAACTTCCTCCATGGCCTCAGCGTCCCGAGACCCCGCCGTCCATCGGACAGCTCGTCCTCAGCAAAGGAGGAACGAAGATCGCCCGCTTTGTCTCCCTCGCCGTCAGGGTACATGCGCCAGGGATGACAATCCACGGTGAAAAGCCCGGTTGCACCGTACTCAGGCATCTGCGCGTTCGCGACCGGCAAGACAGATTGGATGTCACCAGAAGCTGCCAGGGTGGCAGGCTCCTCAGTCACACTGCAAAGAGGGCGGACCTGCTGTCTCTTGGTGAGCTAAACCGAGGTGCTCGACCCACCATATCCGCGTTGCCCATGCAGTCCCAGTGGACCCACGGCGCCACATCGACCCGGTGGGAGGCAGTCACAAGCTAGTAACCGTCTTCGCGCCATTCCCACCACCCGTAGGGGAGGTCCAGTGCCCGCAGGACCGGTCTGCCCCAGTACGAGCAACTGGGTGCATCCATCGTCACCTCTCAGCCGACGCCGACCGCGAGGTGGTTCGCCGTTTCGTAGCTACCAACGTGGCTTCTGTTCCGCGCTCGGGGTGAAGCTCTTGCGGCGGCCTTCTCCTGTTGCAGCTGCAGGGGTCAAGAAGTCGATGCCGAGGAGCCCGACTGTCGCGCCCGTTTGGCCTTGGACGAGGTCTTCGCTCCGCCCCGAGAGAGTCGCGCCGCGTCCAGCTCCTTGAGGGCCGGTCGTAACCCGGAGGCGAGGTCCCAAAGGTCGGGCAATTGGTCTGGACAGGCTACGAGGCCGATGTCGAGTGTTTCCATCGAACTTACCGCGGTGATATTGAGGCCCACCCCGTCGAAGATCGGGCCGAGGGGAAAGATCGATTCGAGACGTGCCCCCGCGAAGTAGAGGGGCACGGGAGGGCCTGGGACGTTGGAGACCAAGACATTGCACAGTGGGGGGTGCAAAGCCGAGAGACGCAGCCGCGCGTAGAGGCTCGTCGCCAGCGAGAAGAGCGCCGGCACGGGCACCTCGAACCACTCCATGAGTGCCTCGGAACCCACCGCCGCCTGCAGCAGCTTGGCCTCGGATGCCGCGTGGTGGATGGCGACCAAGCGATCAGCGGGGTCCTCCAGATCTGTCGCCAGGCTGGTGAGCATGACGCTGACCATGTTGGCTTGCTCCACGCCGTGATCGCCGCGTACCGACACCGGGACTGCGGCCACCAGCGGCTTCTCTGGCAGCCTCCCCAAGGAAACGAGGAAGCGCCGCATAGCGCCTGCCACCACGGCGAGGACCACGTCGTTGATAGTGACCTCGAAGACGTGGGCGACGCCCCTGATCTTGTCGAGCGGAAGAGACGTGAAGGCGACCTCGCGTCGCGGCGTGATCGGTGCGTCGAAGGGGAGACGGGGCGCGCTGAACGGGATGGTGAGCGAGGAACCACCTCGGCGACGATGGTCAACCACCCGGCGCGAGACCCGGATGCCCGCCTCCACAGTTCGCTCCACCGCCCGAGCGCCAACCAGCGGGCGCCGGATCATGGACACAAGCGCACCGGCGAGTTTGGCCAAGTCCCCGGGTTGTCTCTCTGGGACCTGGGGTCCAGGCGGTGGTGGTGCGGGAACATCGGGTTCCAGCGCAAAGAGCGACGCCATGAACTGCATACCGGCACCGCCGTCCATCAAGGAGTGGTGCAGCTTCGCTGCGATGCACAGACGGTCGTTTTCGAACCCTTCGACCACGTACATCTCCCACAGGGGGAGGCGCCGATCCAGCTTGCGTCCGGCAAGGTCAGAGACGAAGGAGGCCAACGCCACTGTGGTCACCGGTGTCGGCAGCCTCATCGCCTGGATGTGCCGGTCGAGGTCGACTCGAGGATCATCCATCCACCGTGGGACGTCGAGGCCCAGCGGCACCGGGACCAGGCGCCGCTGCAGGGGCGGCACCAAATGGATCCGTGCTCGGACGTAGTCCCGGACGGCGCCAACGCGATCGCCGGCGGGCATGGTCGAGGGATCGAGGACCATCACGGCCATGCCGTGGGTGACGTAGTTGGCCGGCCCCTCGGCCGCCAGGAACACTGCATCTAAACCGCTTAGCCGCCGCATGTGGGTCTCACCCCTGTCGCCCCCTGAGCGGTGCACCTACTGAGAGCCGCGTGCGAGCATTCTCGCCATATCGAGACATGGATGGCTAACCCGAGTTTCCTAAGGTCGATGGAAACGAGCTGACTACCGCGTTCTCCACGTAGCGTCGGACGGCACCCGAAAAGAAGAACCCAACGTGGCCGCCGCGATACGCAGCAAGGGGAGGCTGGCCCCAGTGCAGCCACAGCTTTCGAGCCTGGCCGAACGTCGACATCCGATCAGCCAGACCGGAGAAGATATACCGATGCTCGAAAGGCACTTTGCAGTCCATCGCCAAAGGCGAGACGACGCGGTGGGCGTCGTCGGCCGCTCGCCCCAGGACGCCGTGGGCGTCAGCCAACCGCGCGATGTCGGGTGGGCTGTGGCGGCGGTAGAGGTCCGGCAGGTCGACCACGGGAACCCCGGCGATGACACATGCCAGGTCATCCTCGGTGGCGGCGACGAGCGCGGCAACGAGCGCCCCGAGCGAGTACCCGATCAGCCCGACGGTCTCCGCGCCCTGGCTCTGTCGCACCCAGCGAATGATCCGCCGGAGGTCCCAGGTGGCCTGGGCCATGCCGTGCATGGAGTCGACCAGGTCAATGGTCATCAGGTCCTCGCCACGAATCCGGCCAGAGGCCCGCGGTCCGTGGAGCGGAAGCACCGGTACAACGACGTTGATTCCCCGGCGGTGCAGCTGCCCGGTTCGAAATGCCCGTAAGTCCATCGACGCGCTCGTGCCCATGCCAAAGCCATGGGCGCAGATGAGCCAGGACGGGTGCTCACGACCCGGGGTCCGAGACACCAGCGCGTGGACGGTGCGGTTGGCTTCGTGGCTCAACCACCTGCTTCGCCCCGGCTCCTCGGGATCAGGCTCCCACCCGCTGGTGAAAGTGACGTGCTCGTAGCCAAGCCCGGCGGCACGCCCATGCCAGGCGCGGATGTCATCGGGCATCGGCGGCTTCCGGTGGTACTGCCCCGGGTGCTCGAGCCACCCACGCGTCGAGAAGAGATCTCGGATTTCCGCCACATCGGCCGCTGCCGGGGCATAGTCGGCCAGTCGCGGCAAGAGGTCTGGGTGCCGGAACAGGGCGATCAGGACCTCGTCCAAGTACGCCTGGAGTGCCAACGACGGAGTCGGTCGGACGGGCACGATCCTGTCGTCCTGGCCGGCGGTTGCCGTCCGGCGATTTCCCCGGGCGAGGAACAACGCCACCCGGGGCCCCGCCCGCAACACGCCCATGACTCGCGGATCACGGCCCAGGTTCCGAGCCATGGCGAAGATGCGGGTGGCGAGACCCCACGGGGAAGACCAGGAGCCTGGAGCCGGCTGGAGTTCGCCGGTCTGCCCCGCCGGGCTTAGTCGACGCGAGGCCGCCTCGGGCTCGGCATCCGCATGGCGTGCACGTGGCAGGTCGGGCTCGATCGGGACTCCGTCGACCCCAGGAACCGCTGATAAACCTGACACTGATGTCAGCTTATGTGCCCGTGGGCCCTTTTACGACGGCCTGCCTCCTCCGCCGACTTCGGTGACTCGGCTCGTTTCGCCACTGCCGAGGTCGGCCACGGTCACTGAGACCCTGATCGTTCCTGCAGCAGAACGCTGCCTGACCCCGCAGTGGCACCATCTGAGCGCGGTTGCTCATGGATGCCTCAGGACCGCACTGACCTGGTTGGCCGCTCACAACCCGCTCAGGGATGCGGCCTCGACGGTGTCGGCGACCGGTCGGGACACCGTGGCGGATCCAGCCCCCACGAGGGCGCCCGTGTCCGGCGCAGCGGGGTCGTCCCCAATGGTGCACGGTCTGTGTCGTCCTTCGCCTGAGGTTCGGCTGCTCAGCGGTGTGGCACCAACGACTTGAGGACGAAGACCCCGACTTGCGTGTAGTGGGAGGTGCCGAAAGGCGTCGGGCTTGTGACCTTGATGTCCTGTTGCACTCGCAAGGGCAAGCCTGTGCTCGTGCTGAACCACACCTCGGAGCGCTCGGTGCCTCGCTGGGCACCCGAGTCTGTCCGCAGCCGCAGGAAGTGCGCGGCTTGGACTGGGGTACCGCCGATCGACATCGTGGTGAGACCCTCGAACCGGTAGGGGCCGGTGCTCACGGTCTGGCCTTTGACCGAAGTGTTGGTCCCGGTACAGCTCGACACCCACGACACATGAAGAGGGGCGTGGGCCGGGAGGGCCATGCTGCGTGGTGCGCAGGTGAATGAGCTCAGGTTGGTGACGTTGAGCGGTCCGATGGACCACAGCTGCCATGACCGGCCACCGGCCTCCCACAGGTCGCCGCTGTGGAGGCAGTACTCCCACGTCTGCCAGTGATGGGTGCTGTAGTCGATCCGGAACACGAAGCAGTTCGATCCCCGCAGCACGACCGTCCCGGGCATGGAGGGCCCCTCGGACTGAGACAGGGGTGGCAACGACAGCTTCTCGGTGCCCGAGCCCGTGTACTGGTAGACGCCCGGGGCGGGGCGGGTTGCGCCGGGCGCGCCGGTGCCGCCGGCGGCACCGGCGCCCAACTGGGTCTCGGCCTGTCGCAGGGTGACCGGCCTCGCCCGGCTCGATGCGAGCCAGATCACCCCCGTGCCCACGGCAACGAGAAGAACGAGTGCCCCCGCGATCCACGGCCACCGGTGATGCCTGCGCCGGGTGGTGGCCTCGCCTCGAGCACCGCTCGCCACATCCCCTCGATGAGCACGGCCCCCGCCCACACGGGCGTCTGCGACCGGAGGGGGCTGCGGCGTGATGAAGACCGGCTCCGACGGGGTCAGAATCCCCTGCGACCGGTGTCCGTCGATATCCCCGATCGCGTTCCCGACACGCACAGTCATGGCTTTCTCCGGACTCCTCCTAATCCCCTGGTTATCGCGCCGCAGCGGGCCTGGGCGGAAGGGCAGTTCGTCCCGAAGATCCCCGAAGAGGCACCTTTTGGGGGGTCCCCATCCCGTCGGCGGCGGAGGGCGTCGACCGCCGAGGGCTCATCGGGTGCGGTATCGCCGCGGTGGCGGCGAGTGCCCCGACGGGCCGAACCACGGGACTGCCAGCACCCACGGGTGGCGTGGTCGCGGGCTATTTCCGGGCCGAAAGGCCCTGGTCGGAACGTTCCCCGGTCACCAGGCTGGAGCCGACGGGGATTCTCCGACTTGCCACGCTGTGGGCCGGCGGTGGGAAAGGCGGCAACCTGATGTCGACGATGTCGCGAAGCGCCAGGCCGTCCGTTCGAGGAGGGCAAGTCGTCGCATCCGAAGGGGCCACGACAGGGCGCCGACGCTGGGGGACCCTAAGTGTGCTGTGCGTGAGTCTGCTCGTCGTGAACCTCGACAGCACGATCCTGAACGTCGCCATGCCGACCATCGTGCGCGACCTGCACGCATCGTCAAGCGACTTGCAATGGATCGTCGACGTTTACGCCATCGTCTTCGCCGGACTCCTGCTGGTCTTGGGAAGCCTCGGTGACCGGATCGGTCGCAAGCGAGTGTTCGTCGCTGGGCTGCTCGTGTTCGCGCTGGGCTCGGCGGCGTCGGCGTTCTCGGGGACCCCGCATCTGCTCATTGCCGCACGTGGCCTCATGGGGATCGGCGCCGCCGCCATCATGCCCTCGACCTTGTCGATCCTGACCAACGTCTTCGTCGAGGAGCAGGATCGGGCTCGAGCCATCGGGATCTGGTCGGGTGCGACTGGTCTCGGGGTTGCCGTCGGTCCGATCGCGGGCGGCTGGCTGCTGGCGCACTTCTGGTGGGGATCGGTGTTCCTCGTCAACGTGCCCGTCATCGCACTCGGACTGGTGGCGTCGATCTGGCTCGTGCCAGATTCGAAGAACCCCTCGAGCAAGCGCCCCGATCATTTCGGCGCCGTGTTGTCGATGGTGGGGATGGGGCTGCTTCTCTGGGGGATCATCGAGGCGCCGACACGAACCTGGGAGTCACCGCTCGTGTTGGGCGCGCTCGCTGGTGCCGCGCTGGTGCTCGGCGCCTTCGTCGTGTGGGAACGTTGCTCGCACCACCCCTTGCTCGAGCTCTCCTTCTTCGGTTCCCGCCGCTTCAGCGCGGCGATGGGCTCTATGGCGCTCGTGCTCTTCGCGCTTGCCGGGGTATTGTTCCTGTTGACCCAGTACCTGCAGTTCTCGCTGGGATACAGCGCCCTCCAGGCGGGGTTGCGCATCGGCCCCATCGCCCTCATCCTCCTCGTCGTCGCGCCCATCTCGAGCGTGCTTGCCCGGCGACTCGGCACGAAGCCGATCGTCGCCACCGGCATGGCGACGATCGCGACGGGTCTGTGGCTGCTGTCGCGCACTACGGTCGCCGGCAGCTACGGTTCGGCTTTACCTGCCTTTGTCATGCTTGGGATCGGCACCGGACTTGCGTTCGCTCCCTCCACCGAGTCGGTCATGGGTTCGTTGCCTCGCACCCAGGCCGGGAGCGGCGCTGCCACCAACAGCACCGCCCTGCAGCTCGGAGGTGCTCTGGGAGTCGGGGTCCTCGGGAGCCTGCTGGCGTCGCGCTATCAGGGCCGCATGCACCTTGCCCTCGCCCACCAGCACGTCCCCGCCTCGATCCTGGGTGTCATCAACGGCTCGCTGGGCGGCGCCTTGGAGGTGGCCCGGCATGTCGGTGGGACGAGCGGCATTGCCCTCGCCGAGGTCGCCCGCCGGTCCTTCGTGAGCGGCATGGATCTGGCCATGACCATCGGCGCGGTGGCCGTCGCCGCCGGAGCGATGGTGGTTCTGGCCGTGCTGCCCAGCCGCGCCGGACCGGCACGAGAACCATCAGCCGTCGTTGGCCGTATGCCGTCGCAGGCGCCCGAGGCGCCGTTAGACGAAGCGGCGTCTCGCTAAAGACGGGCGCGGTAGGGCGGCGAGCACATCTACGTCGTGGCGCTGGACCCGATGGCCAAGGGGGAGGACTTGATGACCCTCGGCGTCGTGCAGAGTGCCGATTCGGCCCCCGTCAACTCGTGGTTCTTAG
>JGI12269J14319_10006128_pt1 | contig 10504 bp, 10 predicted proteins | sample PeaSoiSIISIP2007_FD_14319 | JGI IMG/M metagenome (IMG submission 14319) | reverse complement strand
AGTTGGGCTGATGTTTTGTGGCCGCACATGGAAGGTCCTGGCGGCGCGTGGTGTTGTAGGAGGAGCGGAACCGGTTCCCGCCACCTGGTTCCGATGGGCGCGGCCGGGTCCGCCGCCTGGCCCGCCTGCGCGACGGCGCCCGCAAGGGCGCCGTCGGCGCGTTCAGCGGCGCCGTCGAGGGGCCGAGGTGATGCGACCGAGCCTTCGTCCGGCGCCGGTGAGGGCGCGTTCCACCGCGAAGAGCTCCGACGCCGTGTCGTCGTCGTGGTCGGAGGCAGCCTGATCGGCGATCACGGCCACGCGCTGGCGCAGCTCCTCGAGCGCGGTCGCCAAGGACGACAGCTCGGCCAGGGGGGCGGACACGTCCTGATGATGACCGATCCGGGGCATGGATGCGAAGCGTCGGAGGCCGGCCCCGAGGTCGTGGCGCGCCGCCGTCCCCGAATCTGGGCCCCTCACCAGGACCGGAGGGCTCGGACACCCCGAGTACCATCGAGTGCCCGTGTCCCTCGAACGCCTCGACCTGCGTGGTGTGCCCGTCGCCGGGCTGGCCGAGCTCCTGCCGCGCCCGCCGGCGGGGGAGACCTTCCCCACCGAGGTGGTGCGCGCCGTCCTCGAGGAGGTGCGCGTTGGTGGTGACGAGGCGGTCCGGGCGCTGACGAAGCGTTTCGACGGCGTTGACGTGGGCACCCTGCGCGTGCCCAGGGGGGAGATCGACGCCGCCTTGGCCGGGATCGATCCGGGCCTGCGGGCCGCCCTCGAGGTGGCGTACGCGAGGATTCTGGCCTACCACCGCCACGACCCCGGGCCACCCGCCGACTTCGAGAACGACGGGGTCGTGATCCAACATCTCCTGCGGCCCGTGGCGCGCGCCGGGCTGTATGCCCCGGGAGGAAGGGCGCGCTATCCCTCGACGGTGCTCATGTGCGCCGCCCCCGCTCGGGTCGCCGGTGTGGGGGAGCTCGTCCTGTGCGTGCCGCCGGGCCCGACGGCACCGTGGCGGCCGAGACCTTGGCGGCTGCGGCCATCGCCGGGATCGACGAGGTCTACCGCGTGGGCGGCGCCCAGGCCGTGGCGGCCATGGCGTTCGGAACCGAGTCCATCCGGAGCGTCGACGTGATCGCCGGCCCCGGCAACCGCTATGTGGCTGAGGCCAAGCGCCAGGTGTCGGGAATGGTGGGCGTCCCCTCCGCCTTCGCCGGGCCCTCCGAGGTGGTGGTGGTCGCCGACGCCGGCACCCCGGTGGCATGGGCCGCCATCGACCTCGTGGTCCAGGCCGAGCACGGCCCCGACGGCCTCGCCTGGTTGGTGACGTGGTCGGCCGAGACCGCCGACGCCGTCGAGGCCGAGGTGGACAGCTTGGTGGCGGCCTCGCCGCGGCGGGCCGAGCTCGAGGCGACCCTGGGCACGGGCGGGTACGTGGTGCTGGTGGACGGGCCGGAGGAGGCCGTTGCCGTCGCCAACGTGGTGGCGCCCGAGCATTTGGAGCTGCTCGTGGAGGGTGCCGCCGGACTGCTCCCGCTGGTGCGTTGCGCCGGCGCGGTGTTCCTCGGGCCCTACGCGCCCGCCAGCGTGGGCGACTACGTGGCCGGGCCCAATCACGTGCTCCCCACAGCGCGGACGGCGCGTTTCGCGTCGGCACTGCGGGTCGACGACTTCCGCACCCACATCCACGTGGTGTCGTTGGACGGCGCCACGCTCGCCCGCCTCGCACCGCACGTCGCCGCCATCGCGCAGGCCGAGGGGCTGCCGGCGCACGCCGCGTCGGTGATCGTGCGGGGCGGCCCGTGATGGGCGGTCCCGTCCCGCTGCGCCCTGATCTGAGTCTGTTGTCGGGGTACCACTCTCCCCAGGTCGACGTCGAGGTGCGCCTCAACACCAACGAGTCCCCCCTGCCGCCGCCCGAGGAGTGGCTCGCCGAGCTGCGCCACGAGCTCGGGCACATCGACTTCAACCGCTACCCCGACCGTGACGTCACCGCGCTGCGCGCCGCGCTCGGGGAACTCCACGGGATCGACCCGGCCCGGGTGTTCTGCGCCAACGGGTCCAACGAGGTGTTGCAGTGCCTCTTGCTGGCCTACGGGGGGGCCGGTCGTCGCGCCGCGTTGTTCGAGCCGACCTACGCGCTGCACAGCCACATCGCCTCGCTCACCGCCACGGAGGTGGTGCGCGCCTGGCGCGGCCCGGACCACCGTGTGGACCTCGAGACCGTGGACCGGCTCCTCGAGGAGTCCCAGCCGGTGGTCACGTTCCTGTGTTCGCCCAACAATCCCACCGGCCGGGCCGAGCCGCCCGAGGTCGTGGCGCACGTCCTCGAGCGAGCCCCGGGTCTCGTGGTCGTGGACGAGGCCTACGGACAGTTTGCGCCTTGGAGCGCGCTCGACCTCCTGCGCCACGGCACGCCCGGGGCGGACCGACTGGTCGTGGTCCGGACCTTCTCCAAGACGTGGTCGATGGCGGCCTGTCGCCTCGGCTACATGGCGGCCCACCCCGACGTGGTCGCAGCCTGTGAGGCGGTGGTCCTGCCGTACCATCTCGACGCGGTCACGCAGGCGGCGGGGCGGCTGGCGCTCCGGCACGTCGACGCCATGGAGGCGCGCGTGGCGGCCATCACCGAGGAGCGGGGCCGCATCGCCGCCGCGCTCGGTGAGCTGCCCGTGGAGTCCTGGCCCTCGGACGCCAACTTCATCCTGTTCCGGCCGGCGGACCGGGCCGCCACCGACGTGTGGCAGGACCTCCTCGACGCGTCGGTGCTGGTGCGCGACTGCTCGAGCTGGCCGGGCCTCGACAATTGCCTCCGTGTCACGGTGGGGACGCCCGAGGAGAACGACCGCTTCCTGAGCGCCCTGGGCTCGAGCCTGGACGCGGCGCGCCCGTGAGGGGCGAACCGGCGAGGTCGGCCCGATGGGCCCGGTCGAGCGCGTAACCTTGGCGACTTCATGACCGACGCCCCGCGCGCCGCCACGCGCCGACGACGGACCAAGGAGACGGCCATCGACGTCGCCTTGACCCTCGACGGCACCGGTTCGGTGGACGTGGAGACGGGCATCCCGTTCTTCGACCACATGCTCTCCCAGCTCGGCCGCCACGGGGGGTTGGACCTGATGCTCAAGGCGAGCGGCGACCTCCACGTCGACGCCCACCACACCGTCGAGGACGTGGGCATCGTGCTCGGCGAGGCCCTGGCCCAGGCGCTCGGGGACAAGGCCGGCATCCGCCGCTTCGCGTCCATCGCACTGCCTCTCGACGAGGCATTGGTGGAAGTGGCGCTCGACATCTCGGGCCGGCCCTATCTCGCCTATGACGTGAGCTTCGGGCCCGATGTGGCGCCGCTGGGCTCGCCGTCTTTCGACCCCCAGTTGGCCGAGGAGTTCTGGCGCGCCTTTGTGACCGCGTCGGGGATCACGTTGCACATACGCCTCGTGACGGGGAAGAACACCCACCACGTCCTGGAGGCCTCGTTCAAGGGCGTGGCGCGCTGCGTGCGGGACGCGCTGCGGGTGGAAGGCGGGGACGTGCCCTCCACCAAAGGCACGTTGGGCAACGCCGAAGGGGCATGACGATGGACGGAGGAATCGCCGTCCTCGACTACGGCATCGGCAACCTGGGCTCGGCGCACAAGGCTCTCGTGCACCTCGGGGCCGACGCCCGGCTCGTCTCGGATCCCGCCGACGCGGCCGACGCGGCCGGGGTGGTCCTCCCCGGTGTGGGCGCGTTCGGACGATGCGCCCAGGCCCTGCGCGCCACCGGCCTCGACGGCGCCGTCGACGACGCCCTGGCGCGGGGCGTGCCGTTCCTCGGTATCTGCGTGGGTTTCCAGTTGCTGTACGAGGGTTCTGAGGAGTCTCCGGCGGTGCCGGGGCTCGGTGTGCTGCGCGGGACGGTGCGGTCCCTTCCCCCCGGGGTCAAGAGGCCGCAGATGCAGTGGAACCAGATCGTCACCTGTCCGGGCATCGAGAGCGGGCTCCTGGCCGGCATGCCCTCCGAGGCGTGGGTGTACTTCGTCCATTCCTATGCACCGGAGATGTCCGACGACGCCGTGGCCACCTGTGACTACGGAGGTGCGGTGGTGGCCGCGGCCGAGCGCGGTCCGGTATGGGGCGCGCAGTTCCACCCCGAGAAGTCCGGTTCGGTGGGTCTCGCCATCCTCGCCAATTTCGTGGCCGTNTGTGGGGACGGGCCGCAGCGAGCGTGAGCGGCACCATGGAGCTCTTCCCGGCCGTCGATCTCCACGACCGGGGCGCGGTACGGCTCGTGCAGGGTGATTTCGGGCGCGTGCGCGGCTACGGCGATCCGGTGGCGCTGGCCCGCTCCTACGTCGAGGGCGGTGCCCGTTGGATCCATGTCGTGGACCTCGACGCGGCGCGTACCGGGGAACCGGTGAACCGCGACGTCGTGTTGCAGATCGCCGCCGCCGTCGACGTGCTCGTGCAGGCGGGCGGAGGCGTGCGGGGGACAGCCGACGCCGCCGCGCTGCTCGACCACGGGGTACAGCGGGTGGTCGTCGGGACAGCTGCGCTCGAGACGCCCGAGCTCGTCGAGTCGTTGGCGGAGCGCTACCCCGGGCGGGTGGCGGTGGGCCTCGACCACCGCGGGGCCGGCGCCGAGCTGGCCGTGCGGGGTTGGGAGCGTCCGAGTGGGACGACGCTGCGGGCCGCGCTCGATCGCCTGGCCAAGGTGGACCTGGGGGCCGTGGTGGTCACCGCCATCGACCGTGACGGCATGCTGGGGGGCCCGGACCTGGTCGGGTTGCGTGCCGCGCTCGACCTGACGGCTCATCCCGTGGTGGCCTCGGGCGGAGTCCGCTCGCCGGCGGACCTGTCCGCCCTGGCCGCGCTGGAGTCCCCGGGACCGGGGAACCGGCACCTGGCCGGCGCCATCGTCGGGACCGCGCTCGTCGAGGGTGCCATGACCGTCGAGGAGGCGATCGCCGCGTGCGTGCCGTCCGTGTGATCCCGTGCCTCGACGTCGATGGGGGACGGGTCGTGAAGGGGGTGCGCTTCGTCGACCTCGTCGACGCCGGGGACCCGGTCGCACTGGCGGCGCGCTATGACGCCGAAGGTGCCGACGAGCTCGTCTTCCTTGACATCACCGCATCGGCCCATGAGCGCGACACGATGGTGGAAGTGGTGTCACGGACCGCGGCGGAGGTGTTCATCCCGTTCACGGTGGGGGGCGGGGTGCGGACGCCCGACGACGCCCGCCGCCTGTTGCGCGCCGGTGCCGACAAGGTCGCGCTCAACACGGCCGCCATCTTGCACCCGGAGCTCATCGTGCAGTTGGCCGACGAATTCGGCTCCCAGTGCGTGGTGGTCGCCATCGACGCCCGGAGGCGAACCCCGGGCTCGGGATGGGAGGTCTTCACCCACGGAGGACGCCAGGGGACGGGTCAGGACGCCGTGGCGTGGGCGGCGCAGTGTGCGACGCTCGGCGCAGGAGAGATCCTCGTCACGTCGATGGACCGTGACGGCACGCGTCAGGGTTTCGACGTCGAGCTCACGCGGACCATCGTCGACACGGTCGGGGTTCCGGTGGTGGCTTCGGGCGGGGTGGGGAACCTCCGGCACCTCGTGGAGGGGGCGACCGAGGGAGGCGCCGATGCCGTGTTGGCGGCGTCGATCTTCCATCGCCAGGAGTACACCGTGGCCGAGGCCAAGTCGTACCTCGCTGCGCACGGGGTCGTGGTGCGGCCGCCGGCGGTCGGGTAGCCCGTGTCGGCGCCCGGCGGGAAGCCGCGGCGGAAGTCGTCGAGCGCCGTGGGCGACGCGCGGGATCGACTACGGTTCGGCCGTGGCTCCTGAGAGGAAGGCATCTCGATCCACCTCGCCCTCTCCGTCGCCCAAGCAGCCCATCACGATGCTCGCCGATCGTGTCCTGGCACAACAGCCGGTCGCCGAGGGTGAGCGGCGCTCACGCTCGGGCATCCTCATCCCCGCCACCGCGCAGGTCTCGCGCCGCCTGCTCTGGGCCGAAGTGGTCGCCGTCGGACCGCATGTCCGTTCGATCAAGGTCGGAGACAAGGTGCTGTTCAACCCCGAGGACCGGTTCGAGGTCGAGGTGCAGGGCGACGAGTACGTGATCCTGCGCGAGCGCGACATCCACGCCGTGGCCTCCGAGCGGATCGACAGCGGCACGGGGCTGTACCTGTAGGGCGGGTGCCGAAGCACCCTCAATTGGGGTTGGCGTCACCGAACTGCGGCAACCACAGCGCGGCGGGGACCGGCGCAGGCGGGACGTGCAGGCCTGGCGAAACCGGTTGCGGCTCGGGTGCCGGCGGGGCCGGAGCTCCGCCTTCGACCTTGCCGTCGACGTTGCCGTCGACGTTGCCGTTGCTGTCGACGAGTGGGGGGAAGCGCTCGTCGATCGTCTCGTAGGGCCGAGGGGGCTGCTTGACGAGCCCACGCGACACCCAGTTGCGCTGGTCCGCCCACACCAGGATGGGCGGCAGCACCACCAGCGCGCTCAACAGGGCGACGGTGATGTTGATGGCGACGATGATGCCGAAGTCGCTGAGGAGCGGGAACGACGACAGGCCCAGCACGGCCACCCCGGCGATGGCGGTCATGCCCGAGACCATGAAGGCTCGGCCGGTGCGCCGGGCCGTGGCGTCCATGGCTTGGCGCGGCGTGAGGCCCCGGGCGCGCTCCTCCACGAACCGCAACAGGATCAGTGACGTGAACTCGGTACAGACGGCTACGACGAGCGGTCCGGCCACCGCCGTCACCGGGCTCAGCTTGAGGTGGAAGGCCACGCCGATGAGCGACACCGCTCCCACGGCCACGAGCACCGGCACGAGCGACAGCAGCGCTCGGATGAGGCTGCGCAGGCGCAGCGTGAGGAAGGCGCCCACGAAGAGGATGGCCAGGTAGGTCAGCTGCACCCGGGACTTCTCGAGGTTCTGGATCAGGCCCACGCCCACCGTGGCGATGCCGCCGGGCGCGACGCTGATCCCCGGCGGCGGGTTGATCCCGCCCTCGAGGTCCTTCACCACCGGCGCGAGCTGGTCGAGGGTGTCGGTCCGCCCCAGGAAGATGACGTTGAGCGCCCCCCCGTTGTCGGCGACCGTGGTCTTGTTGATTCCCGGCGGGGCGATGAGGTAGACGGCTTCCATATCGGTCCCGGTGGGTGGGATCTCGTTCATGCCCTTGACCGTGACGAACTGGTCGATGGTGTTGATGAGACCGGCCCCCGGGAACAAGGCGTCGGGATACTTCTTCTCGAGCTGGTGCGAGAAGTTGACCACGTAGGAGACGGTCTGGTTGCTCCAGGGATGGCTGGTCGAGATGCGCATGGCGATCTCGTTGTCGGAGCCCGTCGCCGCCTTCAGCTGCTTGATGTCCTGGATGGCTTGCGAATGCGGGTTCACCCACGAGATCGGGTCGGTCTGGAGGGCGAGCTTCCCCTCGACGGCGATGCCCGAGAGCAGGATCACGACGCTGACGACGGCCAACGGGACAGCGGCGCGTGCCGGGACACTCCCGAGGAATGCCACGACCCGGCTGAGCCGACCCTGGCTGAAGTCCTTTCCCTTGGTGGGTGACTTGTACTCGCGGATGCCCAGGACCGCCAGGGTGGCGATGATGCTGCACACGCATACGGCGATGATGCCGATCACCAGCAGCGAGCCGAACTCGCGGATAGCGGGCGTGCGGGCGAACCACAGCGCCATGAAGGCGAACACAGCGTCGAAGGTGACGACCAGCAGGGCAGGCCCGAGACCGCGCGCCGCGGCCTGGATGGGGTGGGAGGCGCGGTCGAGGACCACTTCCTCCTCGATGCGGGAGTGCATCTGGATCGCGTAGTCCATGCCCACGCCGAGCAACACCGGGAGCGCGGCGATAGTGGCCAGGGTGAGCGGGACGTGGAAGTAGCCGACGAGACCGAAGCCCCACACGAGGCCCACGGCCACGATGGCGAAGGCCAGAAGCCGCCAGCGCACCGTGAACGACAGGAGCAGGATCGTCATCATGATGACCCCGGCCGCCAGGGCCAGGACGATGATCCCGTGCTTGAGGTAGTCGTTGATCGTCTTGAGCAGGGCCGGCACGCCGGTGGTGATGGTCGTGACGTTCTGGAAGTGGGCGGAGTCGATGATCTTCGCCACCGAGGATGCCGCCGTGGTCTCCTGGTTGATGTTGAGGTCGCCCTTCAGGTACACCGCCAGCAACGCGTGAGTGTTGTCGTGGACGAAGGTTCGCAGCGATTGCCGAACCGTCCCGTCCTGTTCGTGGATCACGAAATCCATCCACTTGGGATTGGAGAGGATCTGGTCGGCGGGCGGGGTCTTGGCGAGGGCGATGCCCTCCTGGGTCAGGTAGTGGGCGCGTTTGGCCTTGTCCGTGGGCGAGGGGTCTCGGGAAATGGCGCTCTGGAGCAAATGGAACGCGGGACTGTCGAGAGGGCTCCCCGTGGGGCTGCTCAGAAGCTTCTGTGCGAACTGGAGCGCGTCCATCGGGGTCACGGCGCTGAAGACCCAGGGGTCTTTGCCCAGCCGGGCGGCGATGGTGCGGAACTCGGCCTGGTTGTGCTTGGTGAGCAGGTTGTCGACGGTCGTCCCCGGCTTCATGGTGAAGAGGACGGCCATGGGGTCGCCACCGAAGACCTTCTCGTAGTTGACGTTGTTGATCCAGGCCGGGTCGTTGTTGTTGAGATAGTCGGAGTTGCTCGTGGTGAAGCGGAGCTTGGTGACGCCCAGACCGAGGACGAGGGTGACGAGCAGGCCGACCATGGCCACCGTCCCGGCGCGCTTGCCCAGGTTGAGGCCCAGCCACTCCCACGTCCGTCTCATGGCGCCCCCCGGCGAGACCCCGCACCGGATGGCGGCGGAGTTACTGAATAGTAGATGCCGTCGGCGCCGAAGTCCCGATCGGGACCCGCCGCCCGGCCGAGCCCACGGGCCTCGCGGCCCGCCGGGGCCTCGCCGGGCCCGTCCGGGGAGGCCGGTATCGTGAAGGCATCATGGAAAGAGTCGCATCCCCCGTCGATTTCACCGAGGACGAGCTCTCCCGAGTCCGCTTCGGGGCCGACGGCCTGGTGCCCGCGATCGTCCAGGACGCCGGGGACGGGACCGTCCTCATGCTCGGGTACATGGACGGCGAGGCCCTGCGCCGGACGCTGCGGACCGGGAGGTCCTGGTTCTGGAGCCGCAGCCGGGGCGAGTACTGGTGCAAGGGGGAGACCTCGGGGGACCGCCAGTGGGTGCGCGACGTCCGCTACGACTGCGACGGCGACGCCCTCCTGTTGGTCGTGGACCAAGACGGGAACGGGGCATGCCACACCGGGGAGCGGTCGTGCTTCTACCGATCGTTCGGGTCAGGCGACCCGGACGGATCGGCCGGGAGCCCTGTGGCGAACGGGTGAGCGCCGTCGGGTCGACACCGGACCGTCCGGGGCGCGACGTCTTTGCCGAGCTGTGCCGTCACCACCGCATCGTTCCCGTGTGGCGCGAGCTGGTGGCCGACACCCTGACGCCGGTGAGCGCGTACCTGCTCGTCGTGGGCGACGGCGTGGGGTTCCTGCTCGAGTCGGTCGAGGGCGGTGAGCGCTGGGGGCGGTACTCCTTCGTGGGGCGCAATCCGCTCGCCACCATCCGCGCTCGGGGGGCAGCGGTCACCGCCGAGGGGGCCCTCGAGCTTCCGGTGGAGGTGAAGGCGCGCGCCGAGGAGGGGATCCTCGCCACCGTGGACGCCATGCTCAGCGCCTACCGTTCGCCGGTGCTGGCCGACCTACCGCCGCTGCACGGCGGACTCGTCGGGTACCTGGGGTACGACGTCGTGCGTGAGGTGGAGCGTCTGCCCGACGTGCCGCGCGACGAAGCGGGCCTTCCCGACGCCGTGCTCCACGTGATCGGGCAGCTCTGCGCCTTCGACCACTGGCGCCAGCGCGTGGTGCTGGTGGAGAACGTGGTCGTGGGCGAGGGCTGGGACGAGGCCGAGGCCTTCGCCGCCTTCGACGCAGCCGGGTCGCGCCTCGACGCCCTCGCCGCCGATCTGTCGCGCCCCTTGGGTGGGCCGGCCCTCGAGGCTCCGCGACCCGACGACGTGGCGCCGGAGGTGGCCGGGAACATGTCCTCGGAGGCGTACCAGGACGCGGTGCTCGCCGCCAAGGAGTACATCCGGGCCGGGGACATCTTCCAGGTCGTGCTGTCACGGCGATTCGACCTCGATCTCGGCGCCGACCCCTTCGCCGTGTACCGGGTGCTGCGACTGGTGAACCCGAGCCCGTACCTGTACTTCCTGCGCACCGGGGACTGCACCGTCGTGGGCGCCACCCCCGAACCGCTGGTGCGGCTGCGCGACGGGGTGGTGGTGTCTCGTCCCATCGCGGGGACGCGCCGGCGGGGGGAGACCGACACCGAGGACGAGCGCCTGGCAGCCGAGCTTGCCGAGCACCCCAAGGAGGTGGCCGAGCACGTCATGCTCGTGGACCTGGCGCGCAACGACGTGGGGAGAGTGGTGAGCTTCGGGACCGAGCAGGTCGACGAGTTCAAGACCGTGGAGCGCTA
>JGI12269J14319_10006127_pt1 | contig 10505 bp, 12 predicted proteins | sample PeaSoiSIISIP2007_FD_14319 | JGI IMG/M metagenome (IMG submission 14319) | reverse complement strand
CCCCCGCCATGTTGTCGCGCGCGACCGCGGCGGTGAGCGGGCCCGCGTAGTCGCAGCTCGCCAGCAGATCGGCGGGGTCGGCCAGCCTCAGATGGTAGCTGTGGACGAAATAGCCATGGGCGCCGTCGGCGATGCCGGCGAAAAGCGGATGGGCGCGGGCGAGCGTCAGCTCGTTCCAGCCCATGTGGGGAATCTTCACCGGGCGCGGGGCGAGATGCACCACCTCGCCGGCGATCCAGCCGAGGCCGGGATGCCGGCCATGTTCGAGCCCGGCGTCGGCCATCAGCTGCATGCCGACGCAGATGCCGAGGAAGGGCCGGCCGGCGCGATGCACGACCTTCTCCAGCATCTCGATCATGCCGGGCAGGCGGGCGAGGCCCGCACGGCAGTCGGCGAAGGCGCCCACGCCCGGGAGCACGATGCGCTCCGCGGACGCCAGGTCGGCGGCATCGGCGCTGACCTTGACGTCGGCCCCGGCGGCGGCGAGCGCCTTGGCCGCCGAGCGAAGGTTGCCGGAGCCGTAATCGATGACGACGGTGGTCACGCTTCCGAGCCCGCGCGGCCGGTCAGGAAAGCGAGCCGCCGAGCACGCCCTTGGTCGAGGGCACCGCGTCCGGCCTGCGCGGATCGATTTCGATGGCCGCGCGCAGCGCCTGGGCGAGGCCCTTGTAGCAGCTCTCCACGATGTGATGGTTGTTCTCGCCGTACAAATTCTCGATGTGGAGGGTGAGCCCCGCGGCTTGCGCGAAGGCCTGGAACCATTCGCGGAACAGCTCGGTATCCATCTCGCCCAGCTTCGGCTTGGTGAAGGCGACCTTCCAGATCAGGTAGGGCCGGTTGGAGGCGTCGAGGGCGACCCTCGTCAGGGTCTCGTCCATGGGGATGAGCGCGGCGCCGTAGCGCCGGATGCCGGCGCGGCTGCCCAAGGCCTTGGCCACCGCCTGGCCGATGGCGATTCCCGTGTCCTCGGTGGTGTGGTGGAAATCGATGTGCAGATCGCCCTTCGCCTCCACCTCCAGATCCAGGAGGCCGTGGCGGGCGAGCTGGTCCAGCATATGGTCGAGAAAGCCGATGCCGGTCGAGATTCGCGAATGCCCCTCGCCGTCGAGATTGACGGCGGCCCGCACCTCGGTCTCCCTGGTCTTGCGCGTCACCTCGGCCTTGCGCATGGCGGCAGCCCTCGAAATGGCGGCAGGGTTCTACCAGCATCGCGGGCCCTGCGCCAGAAGGCGCGGTCGCTCAGCCCGGGCCGGCCGAGGCCAGGATCGAGATGTCGCCGTGCTCGATCTCGGCGAGCAGGGTCTCGCGGATGGCCGAGATCCGCCGGTTCACCTCGCCCATGGCAAGCCCGGACTCGAAGGCAAGGGTCACCTCGACGAAGACCGCGCGGCCCGACCGGCGCGAGCGCAGCCGCTCCAACCGGTGAAAGTCGGCCGCGTGCCGGGCGAGCGCCCGGTCCACCGCGCCGCGCACGCTTCTGCCCGCCGACCGGTCCAAGAGATCGGGGATGCATTCGCGCAGGATCCCGATCGCGTTGACGACGATGAAGACGGCGACGAAGACCGAGCCGATCGCATCGGCCCAGGCCACCACGACCACGTCGGGCGCGAGCGCGGCCGTGGTCAGGGTCACGATCACGAAACAGGAAGCGACGAGCTTGACCGTGCGGGCCTTGAACTGGGCCAGCATGACGAGGGAGCTTTCGCTGCGCACCGCGCGGCGCATGCCGTCCCAGGACGTGAAATTCACCACCACATTGGTGGCGCCGGTGAGGGCGCCGATGGCGAGCCAGAGGGGCGTGCTCACGTTGCGCTCGCCGGCGACGATCGCCAGGGCGCCGCTGAAGATCCAGGCGGCAGCCGCCAGCATGCCCCCGCCGATGAGCAGGTTGGCCACCTGCTCCAGCTTGCCGGTGCCGAATTCGAGGTCGGTCAGCTGGCCGCGATGCAGCCGTCGCATCAGGACATAGGCGAAGACCTCGATCGACATCATCAGGCCGCCGCGGATCGATTCGGCGATCACGGTGAGCGAGCCGCCCAGCACCCCCACCAGAACCCAGGTGGTCAGCATGAAACTGTCGGCGAAGAGCGCGAAGAACAGGGACTGCTCCTCGGCCGCCTGCTCGGGCGTGACCGGCCGCGGGGCGATTTCCACGGCGCTCATAGTCTCAAGCGCGCCCGCAGGATGTCGAGGAACCCGACATGGGGAAAATCGACATAGGCCGCTTCGCCGATCGGGCAGCTCGCCACGTCCTCGGCGCTTGCCTCCAGGCTCACCAGCACCTGGCCGATGCCCGGCGTCCGGCCCTTGGCCAGGGCGGCGAGGTCGGCATGGCCGAGCGTGGCGGCGGCGCCGCGGGTGAGCAGGATGCGGCCCTTGCGGACCTGGCGCTCGCCCTCGATGACCACGTCCGCCTCCTCGCCCTTGCGCAGCAAGGCGAGCTCGACATCGGAAACCGGCACGTCGACCAGCATGACGCCGCAATCGACCCAGCTCGCGATCGGCGAGCCCGCCTGCACCGCCTCGCCAGGTGCTGCGATCAGGCTCCAGACCAGGGCGCCCGGCGGGGCGAGCACGGGCGTGGAGAGGGCCCGCTGATAGGCGCTTTGCGCCGCATTCACCACGGCCTGATCGGCCGTCAGTTCGGCGCGCGCCGTGGCGAGGTCCGATTGGCCGCGGCGAAGCGCCAGGCGCCCTTCGTCGAGATTGCGCAAGGCTTCGGCGTCATCGGTCCCGTCGTCGAGGATGAAGACATTGTGATCGGCCGCCTGCCGGCGCAGCTTCGCGCGGACGATCACGCTCTGCATGTCTTCGAGCGTGCGCTGGTACTCGACCGCTTGCGCGCTTGCCGCATCGGCCGCGGCCAGCGAGGCATTGCCGCCCGCCGCCAGCTTGGCGAGCCGCGCCGCCTGGGTCTGCTCCAGCGCCAGATGCTGGCGGATGAGGGCGATGTTGTTGCCGGCGGCGAGGATCTTCGCGTCCAGATCCTGGTCGAAGGCGACGGCGAAGGCGGCAAGCTGGGCCCGGCGGGAATCGACGATCTCGTGCAGGTTGCCGACCAGCTCTTCCAGGGCGGCCTCCCGGCCCGTGGCCCCCTCCAATTCCGCCTGCGCCCGGGCGAGCTGGGTGGCGTCGGCCAGGGGATTGGCGACAGTGACGATGCGGCCGTCCTTGCCGACCCGCTCGCCCGGGTAGAGCGGATGGGCGTCGACATAGCCCTCGATGGGCGAGGCGACGGGATTGACCCAGCTGGTGACGGCGGCGTCGCGCACGATGATCGAGCGCAAATAGGGCCCGGCGATCCAGGCGGCATAGGCCGCCAGGCAGGCCAGGCTCAGCCACACCACCCATCGTCGCGACGCCCCGGCCACCGCCATGTCCCGCCCCGTGGAACAACCCGCCGACCCCGGCTGGGCCCGCCGGATATTCGCCTTCGGCCGGGTTTCGACGCAAGCCGCTTGCTCCGCCGGCCGCGAATGCCTATGTGGGTGGCTATGTCGCAACCCTCCCAATTTCCCGGCTGGCACGGCACCACCATCCTTTCGCTGCGCAAGGCGGGCGAGGTGGTGATCGCCGGCGACGGGCAGGTCAGCTTCGGCGCCACGGTGATGAAGGCCAACGCCCGCAAGGTCCGGCGCCTGGGCAAGGGCGATGTCATCGCCGGCTTCGCCGGCGCGACGGCCGATGCCTTTGCCTTGTTCGAACGGCTGGAAGCGAAGCTGGAACAGCATACGGGCCAGCTCTCGCGGGCCTGCGTCGAATTGGCCAAGGACTGGCGCACGGACCGGTTTCTGCGCCGGCTGGAGGCGATGATGGCGGTGGCCGACAAGACCACGAGCCTGGTGCTGACGGGGACCGGCGACGTGCTCGAGCCGGAAGAGGGCCTGATCGGCATCGGCTCGGGCGGCGCCTACGCGCTCGCCGCCGCGCGCGCCCTCATCGATATCGAAGGGCTCGGCGCCGAGGCCATCGCCCGCAAGGCCATGGGCATCGCCGCCGACATCTGCATCTACACCAACCGCAACATCACCCTGGAGCGGCTATGAACCCCGGGGCGGCCATGAACCCAGGGCGGCCATGAACCCAGGGCGGCCATGAACCTGGAGCGGCCATGAACGACGTCGCTGCACCGAAGCTCCCGGAGTCCGGCGCCTTCAGCCCGCGGGAAATCGTCTCCGAGCTCGACCGCTACATCGTCGGCCAGGGCGAGGCCAAGCGCGCCGTCGCCATTGCGCTGCGCAACCGCTGGCGGCGGCTGCAGCTCACCGAGGCGCTGCGCGAAGAGGTGCAGCCCAAGAACATCCTGATGATCGGCCCGACCGGCGTCGGCAAGACCGAGATCGCGCGGCGCCTCGCCAAGCTCGCCCAGGCGCCCTTCCTCAAGGTCGAGGCGACCAAGTTCACCGAAGTGGGCTATGTCGGGCGCGACGTCGACCAGATCGTGCGCGACCTGGTGGAGATCGCGCTCACCATGACTCGCGAACGGATGCGCAAGGACGTGGCCGCCAAGGCCGAGCTCGCCGCCGAGGAACGGGTGCTGGATGCGCTCACCGGCGAGAACGCCGGCGCGGAGACCAGGACGAAGTTCCGCCGCATGCTGCGCACGGGCGAGTTGGACGACCGGGAGATCGAGCTGAAGCTGCAGGAGAGCCCGAGCCTGCCGAGCTTCGAGATCCCCGGCATGCCGGGTGCCAGCGTGGGCATGCTCAACCTCGGCGACATGCTGGGCAAGGCCTTCGGCGGACGNATGAAGCCGCGCAAGGTCACCGTNTCCGAAAGCCACCGCCTGCTGCTGGCCGAGGAGAGCGACAAGCTTTTGGACCAGGAGCGGGTGACGGCCGCGGCCATCCAGGCGGTNGAGCAGAACGGCATCGTCTTCCTCGACGANATCGACAAGATCTGCGCNCGGGGCGAGCGCATCGGCGCCGACGTCAGCCGCGAGGGCGTGCAGCGCGACCTCTTGCCGCTCATCGAAGGGACCCAGGTCTCGACCAAGCACGGCCAGGTCAAGACCGACCACATCCTGTTCATCGCCTCGGGCGCCTTTCACCTGGCCAAGCCCTCGGACCTTTTGCCCGAGCTTCAGGGCCGGCTGCCCATCCGGGTCGAGCTCCAGGCGCTTACGCGCGACGACCTGCGCCGGATCCTGACCGAGCCCGAGGCGAGCCTGGTGAAGCAGTACAAGGCCCTGCTCGCCACCGAGAAAGTCGATCTCGAGTTCGCCCCCGACGCCATCGATGCGCTCGCCGACCTCGCCGCCGAAATCAATTCCACGGTGGAGAACATCGGCGCCCGGCGCCTGCAGACGGTGCTGGAGCGCCTGTTGGAGGACATCAGCTTCACCGCCGCCGACCGGCAGGGCGAGCACATCGTCATCGACGCTGGCTACGTGCGCGAGCGGGTGGCGCCGCTGGCCAAGAACACCGACCTCAGCAAGTTCATCCTCTGACCATGGCGCCGCCGGCCGCCGACCTGTTCTCGCTGGCCGGCAAGGTTGCCCTCGTCACCGGTTCGAGCCGCGGGCTCGGCTGGAGCATCGCGCGCGGCATGGCGCGGGCCGGCGCCCATGTGGCGATCAACGCGCGTAGCGAATACGAGGTCGCGGCGCGGGTGCGGGAGCTCGCAGCCGAAGGCCTCTCGGCCAGCGCGCAGGCCTTCGACGTCGCCGACGGGGAGGCCGCGGCCCGGGCCGTGGCGGCCATGGAAGCGACCCACGGGCGGATCGACATCCTGGTCAACAATGCCGGCATCGCCCAGCGCAAGCCGTTCGCCGAGACCAGCGACGCCGACTGGCAGCGGGTCATGGACATCAACCTCACCGCCTGCTTCCGCCTGTCGCGGCTGGCCTCGCGCGCCATGCTGGCCCAAGGCAGCGGGCGGATCATCATGACCACCTCCGTGCTCGCCATCGTCGGCCGGCCGGGGACCTCCGCCTATGCCGCCGCCAAGGCCGGGCTCGTCGCCTTGACCCGGACGCTCGCCGCCGAGCTTGGCGCGAGCGGCGTGCTCTGCAACGCCGTCCTGCCGGGCTATTTCGCGACCGAACTCAACGCCGCCCTGATGAACGACCCGCGCTTCGACGCCATGGTCAAGGGCCGCACGCCGCTGCACCGGTGGGGCGATCCCGAGGAGCTGGCGGGCCCGGTGATTTTCCTCGCCAGCCCCGCCGCGTCCTTCGTCAACGGCCACGTGCTGGTGGTGGACGGCGGCTTGAGCGTGTCGGTGGGGACGGAGATTTAGCGGGCGGCTGAAAAAGTCGGCACATTCGCCTGTACCAGCGTCGCCCCCCTCACCAGCCGCGCAAATGCCAGTGCCTGCGAATCGTGCACTGTCGGCGAATATCCATCTCGACAGTTGACGTGCACCACACCACCAAAATACATGCCGAGATAGTTGAAGGTTTCCAGGAACGCTCCCATGAATTCCGCCGAAGGTTCATCGATGACCGACGTGCAGGCTACGTACGCATTCTTTCCCCGCAACCTGCGGCCTTCGGGAAGAAGATCCGGCAGTTCGAGGAGATCGGAAATCCTATCGAGAAAGACCTTCATTGCGGGGCTTACGGCGTACCAATAGATCGGGGATGCAAAGATGATCTGATCATGGGCCAGCACACGTCTCATGAGGGGCTCGAAGTCATCATCTCTATTGCCGTGGTCGTAGTCGTACGATGACATACGCTGGCTGGCGAGATCGACGACCTCGATCTTCAGCTCCGACGCAATACGATCGATCAGCGACCCCGTATTTCCGCGGCGGCGCGAACTGGACAGCAGCGCTATCGTGCTGAGCATCGCTGGCACCATGAACTAGCAGACAGCAAAGTTCGCGTGGCGAAGCCTGTCATCGGATTCTCCGGGGCAACGGCCCAAACTTGGTACATGGCGACCCTGCGGTACCTTGATTCCAACCGATCGCGAGCGTAAAACCTCAAGTGAACTTGAGGTCAAGAGGAATATGCCGGTCGCCGGGATCGCTCGGGAAAAAGCCGATCGGCCACTATCCGCGGGCCAGGTGGCCGCGAGAAGTGGGGTCGCGGTGTCAACGGTCCACTTCTATGAAGCGAAAGGGTTGATCAAAGCCTGGCGCAGCACCGGAAATCAGCGCCGCTACAGCCGGGATATTCTCCGGCGCGTCGCAATCATCAAAGTGGCGCAGCGTCTGGGCCTGCCCTTGTCCATGATTAAACAAGCCATCGACTCATTGCCGGGAGGCCGCACCCCCACCGCCAAGGATTGGAAGCGGCTATCGGGCCAGTGGCGAAAAGAGTTGGACCGACGGATCGCTCTGTTGCAGAAGCTTCGCGGTCAGCTGGATAGCTGCATCGGCTGCGGTTGCTTGTCGCTGAAGGTGTGCCAACTGCGCAACCCTGGGGATGCCGTGTCGGATCGGGGATCCGGGCCGCAGCTGCTGGAGGAGGATCTCGCTCAAGTCTGAATAGCCGGATGCAGCCTGCTCGTCTTATTTCCTCCCGAGCAGGGCGAGGATTTTCTGGAGCGTCTCCCGGTCGAGCTTGGCGATCCGCTCCGCCAGGCGGTTGGCGAGCTCGGTCGCCAGCGGGTCAAGGCCGGAGGTATCGACCACGACCCGGGGATGGGAAAGCTCGGCCAGGCGCCGGAGCTCGTCCACGTCGTCCCAGGCCAGGTTGAAATAGGCCGAGACCTGCTGGACGAAGCCGCTCGCCGGGCGCCCGCGACGGCCGTGTTCGAGGGCCGAGAGATAGGCGGACGAGACGTGGAGAGCCGCGGCCATGGCCTTCAGGGTCTGGCCCCGCTCGCGCCGCAACTCGCGCAACCGCCGGCCGAAGGGTGTCATAGGTCCCGGCGGCGCTTCAGCAGCACGTAGAGCGCGCCCTCGCCGCCATGCTGAGGCCGGGCGTAGTCGAAGGCGAGCACGCGAGCCCGGTTGGGCGGTTGGTTCAGCCAGCGCGGCACCTGCCCGCGCAGCACGCCCGATCCTTCCCGCGAGCCGCCCTTGCCGGTGATGACAAGGACGCAGCGCTTGCCCTCGCCCTGGGCCCGACCTAGGAAGCTCGTCAGGCGTTCGACCGCGGCGGCCTGGGTCAAGCCGTGGAGATCGAGGCGGCCCTCGATCGGGAGCCGGCCGCGGGATAGCCTTTCGGCCGAGCGCCGGTCGAGATCGACGCGATCGCCGTGGCCGAGGTCCCGCGGCTTGGGTTGGGGCGCCGGCGCTGCCTTGGCGGTGGAAACCTGCGGGCGTGGCGCCGGCCTGCTCCGCTCGACCGGTGCGGGTTTCGCAGGCGCGGAAGGAGCCGCCGGCCGGTCGGGCTTGCGCAAGGGTTTGACGCCCTCAGTCAGCTTCTGCCAGAGCGCCTTGTCGCCGTCATCCTTGGGCACCTTCATCCGCCGGCGACCCTGACGCTTCGCGGCAGCAGGAGATAGAGCCGGCCCGGCGACTGCATGGCGCCGGCCTCGGCTTCCGCGGCCGAGCCTGCGCCCCAGAAGAAATCGGCGCGCAGCGGCCCCTTGATGGCGCCGCCGCTGTCCTCGGCCACCGTCAGGCGGCGCAGCGGCTGGCCTTTGGCATCGCGGCTATCGATATAGACGGGCGCGCCGAAGGGCAGGAAGGCAGGATCGACGGCGAGGCTGCGCCCCGGCGTCAGGGCGACGCCGGCACTCCCGATCGGCGCGCCGGCGCTGATCTCGCGGAAGAAGACATAGCGCGGGTTGCTTTCCATGACGCTTTGCGCCTTGTCCGGATGGCTGCGAAGCCAGGCGCGGATCGTCTGGAGCGAGACCTCGTCGGCGGGGATCTCCCCGCTCGCCACCAGCCCGCGGCCGATGGCGATATAGGGCCGGCCGTTGGTGCCGGCGACGCCGATGGCCATGACCCCGCCTTCGGCAAGACTGACCTCAGCCGAACCTTGGATCGAGACGAAGAAGGCGTCGATCGGGTCGGCGAGCCAGACGAGCTCGAGCCCGCGCCCGGCAAGCGCGCCGGCGTCGATCTCGGCCCGGCTGTAGGTTGGTGCGGCGAGATCGGGCGGCAGGCGATAGAGCGGCACCGCGAAGCCTGGGCGCTCAGCCCGCGCGCCCGAGACTTGCGGCTGGAAATAGCCGGTGAGGAAGGCGCGATCGTCGGTCGCGGCATCAGCCATCCGATAGGGCTGGAAGTTCCGCTCGAAAAAGCTCCGCGCCGCGGCGCTGTCGGCCGGCAGCGCCACTACCTCCCGGCAGGGCGCCGCCCAGTCGCGCCCGCGCCCGGCGACGGCGCCGGGACCGACGGGAGAATCGGGCGCCAGCGCGGCAAGCTTCGCGCAGCTCGCCTTAACGGCCGGAACAACCTCGGCCAGCTTGTCCTCGGACCAGCCGGGAAGATCGGCGAAGGCGACAGGCGTGAGGATGAGCCTTGCCCCGCGAGCCGGCGGCGGCGGATTGCTCACGCAAGCCGCGAGCGCGGCTGAGAGCAGCAGCGCCGCTCCGCGCCCCCAGACTTGGCGTCCCCAGACTTGGCGCCCCCAGACTTGGCGCCCCATGGCCTGGCGCCACAACTCGCGACGCCGCATATCAAGGGAGATCAGTTCTGGCTGCGGGTTGCGACCAGGGTCCAGTTCGGGTCGCGCGACCGCGTGTTGCGGGAGAAGGTCCAGATGTCGGTGATGGCGGTGACGGCCGTCGGATCGCCCTCGACCGCCTTGCCCGCGGCATCCTGGGTGACGTTGATCTGGTCGGAGACGATCTTGACCGTGACCACGGCGTTGCGGGCCTGGAGATCGGCCTCGATGACATCGAGGGAGCGGATGCCCACGAGGGTCGTGGTCAGGGTATGGCCGGCCTTGCGCCGCTCCTCGATGGCGCCGTTGAAGTTGGCGAAGACCTCGTCGCTCAGCAGCGGGCGCAGGGTCGCNGCATCGCCGGCGGCAAAGGCGTGCAGGATCATCTCGAAGGCCGCGCGCGCCCCGGCCGCAAAATGCGCCTCGTCGAAGGANGGGTCGGCCTCCCGGATGCGNGCGATCCCGGATGCTAGCGGCGGCTCGGCCCCGACGGCGGGCTTGGCGGAGAGATCGGGCAGCGGGCGCGGCGGCACGGCGGCCGGTTGGCCTTCGGCCGGCGCGGCGGCGAAGGGATCGCGGCGCTGCTCAGTGCCGGTGCGCCGGCCGAGCACGCTGCGCAGGCGCAGGACCAGGAACACGGCCACGGCGGCGAAGAAGATCAGGTCGAGAAATTGAAAGCCGTCGCCCATGGATCCTCGCGATGTCGCGTTCTCGTGGTTCCCCGAGGCAAGCGCTCGGCCTTGCCCGCGGACGTTCCAATGCGCTAGAGCTGGCCCGGTCCGCTCTACATAGGAAATCGTCGGGGAAAGGGCAAGCCGGCGCGCTTGGCACCACCGCCATGATACTCCTTCGCCACGGCCAGTCGGAATTCAATGTCGTCTACAGCCGGACGCGCGTCGACCCAGGCATTCCCGACCCGCGCCTGACCGAGGATGGCCGGCGCCAGGCCGCCGACGCGGCAGCGAAGCTGGAGCACCATCGCCTCGACCGG